>Ga0307508_10001306_pt1 | contig 28189 bp, 35 predicted proteins | sample 9_EM_MG_FD_203089 | JGI IMG/M metagenome (GOLD analysis project Ga0307508, IMG submission 203089) | Populus trichocarpa ectomycorrhiza microbial communities from riparian zone in the Pacific Northwest, United States - 9_EM | ecosystem: Host-associated > Plants > Roots > Unclassified | place...
TTGAGTATAGAGGGCTTCGGAAATTGCGTCGGGTTTGGTTGTCATCGATCGATTCGTCTCGCATTCGTTGAGTGCATCCATAACTTCTTGAACTGTAACTCTTGCGCAAGATTGAAGGATCTCGATCGTGACTGCATAGGCAGGAGGAAGAGTCGTGTAGATGTGATTCTTGAGAACTACGTCGGAGACTGCTTCCTCGGAGCCGGCGAGCTCAGTGGTGATGTCAAGCAATTAGGCGAAGTAGGCATTTAGCGGTTGTCTGGGAGTAGGACGGAGAGTACTGAATTTTCGGAAAAGCGACATTCTTCCGACTGAAGAGTTGGCAGTGTTTGTGCGGGCCTCTAATTCCTTCCACATCAGGATGGGATCCTCCATTCCTTTGATGTATACCTTGACAGCGTTGGTACAAGATCCGTAAATGATGGCCATGGCCTGCAACTTCCGTTGCTTGTAGTCCTTGTATGCCTTTCGTGCCAGAACTAGGGGTCTGGTAAAATCGTTGGGTCTTCCGGGATCTTCTGGTTCTTCTTCTCTCTCCATCACGATGTCCCACGCCATTATTCCTTGTAGGACTTTCATGCAATCTTCATTCCAGACTGCGTAGTTGGTACGATTGAGTAGGCTGACATTGCCCAGAGGGTGTTTGAACGTTTCGCCACTCATGGTGAAGATCGTTGTAGATGCTCGTCGGATAGGTAGGTATGTAGGTAGAGGAATCGGTCTGAGAATCGAGCGTGTTTTACGTGGAGAGATCGTATCGATGCGTAAGAAGGAAAGTTCTTGTCGATCCTCAGAGATTTTCTGCCGCTGAGATGGTTAGCGATCAACTTCGAGCAGAAATCTTCCAAGTGAGACGTAGAAGAAAGGGCCTCGGAATCACCGGCCCCCGTGTTTACCACTGGCTCCTGAGGAGCTATTTTTTGCGCGAGAGTATGACGATTGAGAAGATGATCGGGTGAGGTTTGTAGGAATTCGGAGCGGTTACGGCTCTGGGCTCATAACCTGTAAAAGTTTGCCCGGCCACCAATTTCTTTTACAGTATTCACACGCAGAGAGAGACAGAGAGAGAGAGGATCTTGTGAGGAACAGAATGAGATGACTTGATCATTGAAGTTTGATGGAATGGCTCAATTAGGTGTGTTCAGTACTTTTCTATTGCTATGTAGAAGTATGTAAAAGGAAAGAAGAAAGAATGCCAAAGACGCTGCTATGAGAGAATGCCAAGACGCCGTTGCCAGGATCCCCTTGCCACTGCTGTTGCTATGCCATTGCTCTCCACAGTGTTGTCGTCGCCGTTGCTGTGGTGACGCTTCCACCGGCACGCCACGTCGGAGCGGTGAGAAGCAATTCCAACACATTCCACATTTCAATATCGACGTGTGAATTGACAAGTCATGCACAGTTAGTCTTACTCTCAGGGTCAAATGGTATAAGATGCGCTGCTCCATCAATCTTGTAAGCATGGACGAGTCGGTATTCAGTCCCTGGTGTTGCTTGTACAACCTTCACCATCCCGGAAGCCCTTTCGACGGCACCCCCCGCAGCCATGGTCGTAGTTTGAACAAATGCCAACTGAAGGTCCAGCATTGCCTTGCCATCCTTGATTATTGAAAACTTCAATAGCAAGATTAGCCGGACCAGCAGGCGGCCTTTCAGCACTTTCCACGGAAGTGGTGGTACTGGCGACTCTGAGGGTTGCCGGCTCATCACCCTGGACTGTCTGTAATCTCGCCACCAAGCCCAGTCATGGCGCAGCGGACCCCCATGCCAGTGTGTCTCCAATGTGCATTGGAGTATTTGCTTCTCCCAGATAGCCATTCCATACTTTAGGACGTGAACCGCAATGGGTTTGTATACCGCTATTGGCACCATATCGAGCTCCTCATCCTCCACAGAAATACTCTCTCCATCGAGAAAACGATAGGTGGCAATCTTCATGTTATTCCGTAGCTCTGGATTTCCAATTCAGGCCAAGAATACACCAAAGACATATTTATTCGGCCCGGTAGGACTTTTAAGAACATGGGGAGGCTGCAGGTGAGAGTTATTCGGAGAAGTCATGTCGCAACTCCCAGGGTGGAGGTTTAACTTACGGACATCAAAGGCCTCAATCCTAGTATTGGACTCCAGGATCTGCGAGTAAAAGTCACCAGTTTTGTTGGAACCCCGATACCCTTTCTTCATCTCCCTTTTGTGTAAGAGCTCAGTGGCAGATGTGGAGTGCTGCTCGAGGCTGCCAAACATCTTGATCAACTCCCTGAAATGGCTGGTGAGGTGGATCTTTAGGAAGTTGAATGAGTATATTTCTGGAAAATTTGAGCCCGCTCAGCGGTGAACTCGCGGTTGTAGGAGCTCGAGATTTTTTGGCGGTCGCAGCGGCGTGTCTTCTTCAACTCCAAGTCTCTTACCTTGTCGCTCTTGGCCTTCACTGCTTTGACTAACACCCGGATTTTTTTCGATGCCCAATGTTCCAGAAACACATCCTTGTTGTCGTGAAAGCAACTCAGGGAGGCTTCCATGGAGTCGAGGGAGATGGTATCATACGTCGGGTATTGGCAGTACATGTAGAACTCGCAAAGTAAGCGGGCGTACAAAATAACTTTTTCGAATGCAGAACGCTCGGAGTTGGACGGACAAAGTAGAGAGTTGGCGAGTCAACCCACCAGGAAGCGGCTCATCTTTTTATACTCAGCACCCGTCCATTGAACAATTTCTTTGTAAGATTTTTTGGGTTGTGTAATACTCAAGTAAGGTGGAATCGCCATCCATAAAGAGTTGAACAGGGCGAGCTGATGGTGCGATTTGAGAAAACTCATAATCCAAAGTAGCAAGTGCTTGAGCATTCCTACCTGTATGGTGTGTAGCAAATTGGGTTTTGGTAGTTCAGTTGGGTTAAATCGCAGTCTCCACAATATGTTATTGGTGGTTATACGCACACCCCACTCAGTGAGTTGTGCAACTCTCTGAGTTGAGTCGTCATTGTAGAATACGCGCATGTATAGTTGGTGATCAAGGCATGGGAATACTGAAGGTAATCTCCGAATTTCGAAGCAGGAACCTCACACTAAGGACAAGAATTTACATGTAAGGATTGTAGAGCCATGTGTTCTGGATAGTCAGCAAGCCATGCACCAATTCGGACAAAGCACTGAGGCCAGTTGCCATCGCCACACAGAGTAGGGAAGTACGGGCTCGGATACAGATCATTGGGATCACAATTTCTCGAGTGGTCAAACAACGGTTGCAGGACAACTTTCAGCACCTCACGGACAATCTGATGATCCCAGGTTGCTTGCTTTTGCCTTGGAATATCACTCTGTGCAGAATACTTGGCCTTCTCCAGCAGAACTGCAATCATGACAACCGAGTAAGTTGTCGGTTTCATCCTGATGACTGAAGATAGATTCCCAATTGTCACGTAAACAGGCCAGATCTTCTTATCTCCTACATAAGCCATAAGGTGGGTTGAGTTGGAGAGGAATATAAATGGAACGAGATGCACCGGCAGTGAGCTTGTCTTGCTCATTCCACCAGCAGTCCCCTGTATGCATTGCCCCGTATTGTCGAATACTCTTGGTGAAGGACCTCTCAGGGCTGAATACCAAATTCTGACAGTTGTAGGTCTGCCGAAGTAGCCACTTTGCTGTTTCGATCGGATCACGATACCAGAACTTTATCGGGTCATGGTGGTTGGCATTCTGTGTCACGTCAATCTCAGCTTCTGTCCACGAGTTCATACTGAGTCCATCCTCCATTTTCTTGATCAGCATTTCGAGGCAGTGGACAGACTTTATTGATTGCTGTACACTCTCCCGGAGTGGAGAATGCTGTCTTTTTAGTAGTTGATCCTCTGCAGTTTGGGTGACGTTGTTCGATTGGCACCAATTGACAAATTCGAAAGACCTTTCATCCTCAAATGGGTGATGTGCATACGGAGGATCGCCCCGGTTGGATATCGAGTCATTTTGTTCGCGGACATACATCAATTCTGTCGGATCCGGAACATAGTGGATAGGTAGTCCCACGTGCAGGTACGTGTTGGTAATTTCGGCAATGGGAACTGCATCTCCAGGAGATGCACATCGGATCGCGTCGGTCGGGAAAAACGCATATCGCCGTCCCGCGTAACTATGACGGGATCTCCATCCTCAAGGAAGTTTGGCAAAACAGGATCATCCCGGTTATAAAATGGGGGCCGTCCAGCAATATGATGCTCATAGGGGTTGGGGGACGTATCGCCATCGCGATTGTCATCCATATCAAGGAACTCTGGATGCTCCTTCTGGTAATACACCTTCAACCATCCCGATGCCTTGAAGGGCTTATTGCAAACTTGGCAGATTGGAAGATGTGTCATTCTGCACAACTGTGAGCCTGGCAGTTTAAACTGTAGGAGTTCCATTACCAACCTTAGGGATTGCGGAGTGACTGGGAAGTGCATTGGATGGCGACAGCAGTGATGGAACAAGGAGCTTGAGCGCCGCTGTGGGGAACCTAGAGTAACTGCCGTGAGCGTCTGGTACAATTGTAGGAGTTCTGCTACCAACCTTAGGGATTGCCGAATGACTGGGAAGTGCGTTGGATGGCGATGGCAGCGATGGACGGTGATGGCAGCGATGGACGGCGATGGCAGCAATGGAACAACAAATGCGAGCGCGGCTGCGGGGAACCTAGAGTAACTGCCGTGAGCGTCTGATACAATTGTAGAAGTTCTGCTACGAACCTTAGGGATTGCCGAATGACTGGGAAGTGCATTGGAGGGCAACGGCAGCGATAGAACAACGAGCGCGAACATCTGATACAATTGTAGGAGTTCTGCCACCAACCTTAGGGATTGCCGAATGACTGCAAAGTGCATTGGACGGTGACGGCAGCGATGGACGGCGACGGCAGCGATGGACAGTGACAGCAGCGATGGACGGCGATGGCAGCAATGGAACAACAAACGCGAGCGCCGCTGCGGGGAACCTAGAGTAACTAGTGTGAGCATGTGATACAATTGTAGAAGTTCTGCTACAAACCTTAGGGATTGCCGTATAACTGGGAAGTGCATTAGACGGCGACGGCAGCGATGGAACAACGAGCGCAAACGTCTGGTACAAGTGTAGGAGTTCTGCTACCAACCTTAGGGATTGCCGAATGACTGGGAAGTGCGTTGGACGGTGGCAGCAGCGATGGACGACAGCGGCAGCGACGGAACAAAGAGCGTGAGCGCCACTGTGGAGAATCTAGAGTAACTGCTGTGAGCGTCTGATACAATTGTAGGAGTTCTGCTACCAACCTTAGGGATTGCAGTATGACTGGGAAGTGCGTTGGACCGCGACGGCAGCATCAGAACCACGAGATCAAGTGCAAGTGCGGCTTTTTTTTTGTTTGGTCATTACTTGCATGTGACCAATCTAGATCGTGGCAAGATTAGGTACTTACAGTCTATTGTCCATGCGGTGGCAGCACATTGCAAGCCCCTTTGCCCTCCACCCAGACCTGTCCCCAAAGCGCAAGTGTGGCAAACGTAGAGTACATGCCCTGAGCATCTGGTGCAATTGTAGAAGTTCTGTTACCAACCTTAGCGATTGTCCAGTGGACCTGCGAAGGAAGTAGGACAGCTGGGACATGAACCTCAAGCATGAGGCTAGGAAGAAGTGTGCATACATGAGCCTCGTCATTGGATTCTAGAGACAGGTACCACTCTAGAGTAAGTATACCGATTTCCACTTCAGCAGCCAGATGTGAAGCTGCATCATGTTGCCTGGCGTTATACTCTGGATATCTATCTACCACATTCCGCCGCCCACTCTTACCGAAGGTACTCCATCTAGTCTACACCAGAAGCAGCCATCAATAATGCTGGATGTGGCAATGACCGCCGGCACTAATACCACTCAGGACTAGATGCCGCAGCAACCGAAATTGAAAAATTAACCTGTGCGCAAACCTCGTCCTGCACTTGCAACTTATCTATAGTTTGCGTGAGTGAAGAATGTGCATGCAGTCATCAAATCTGCCCCCGCTGCCACAAGCACCCACCCAGTGATTGCACCTCAGTGGTGCACCTAGCTACCTTATTCATTACTCGCATACGGCCTAGACATCCTCTGGGTTGACAGGACCCATGTATCAATCATCATCGGATGGAAGCAGACACGACTTGTGATTTTCAGGGTCCTCACGTTTGACATGAGCCAGGCTTCTGCACAATTCTGAAGGCCATCCATGAAGTCTGATAAGTACAGTTGTATCGATTGCTACTGCAGCCAATTAATATGATACTAGGTTAGGCGAACAGGGAATACAGTCACCGTTTTCCATAAGAAGCGCCACTGTGACAACCTGTGCTGGCTCTTGAGTTCTTCGAGTACCAGAACAACTATCTACGTTGACACTGCGCCTTACAGATTGTGATTACAATTCTCACGAACGACTACCCTCTCCTCGGTACAGCCTCCCGTCTATCTGGGTCTACTACTTGATCGCTGTTTTGCATTTTAATTAATACTAACCACCCTCATAGTTGTCAACCTTCTGCGATTGTGAAATTTATTGTGCAATTTACTGTTTAAATCACTGTTCTCATGTAGGTCCAACTTCTTTCTCCTTCAAGTATTGCCGCAAAACTCATTAATGTACAACTGCTGCAGTTGTGATTCCATCTAGCATGAATGCTGGCGGAGCCTGGGGGGCAAAGCCCAAGGCGGATGAATATCTGAGATACTTTGATATTAATCCAAGGAAAGAAGAAGCTTTTGTCAGGAAGCAAATCGCGATGCATATCCAGATTACCGGGATGCACTTAATTGCTTGGGACCACCAACCGTTCCGAATACTTTTGTATACGATCACCAACCACAACCCATTTCTCATGCCCTTTTTTAGCGTCCTCAATACCATCAATATTGATTGGGCATCCCCGGCGAAGCCCGGCCATGCCACAGGAAAGAAGGCATGGAAGCTTGTAACCACCTACATTGGGGACATTCGCGACAAGCTGGCAAACACCTTTCAGAATGCCAGTCAGAACTGACCACCCGGGCCATGGATGGTTGACGGTGCGACCACTCCTGCTGCTCTCGCCACTACTCCCGCTGCTCTTGCCGCTACGCCCATTGTTGCCCCAACCCTACGAGTCGAGTCAATGGCAACTGTCTTCCAGTTCTTCGTCATCGACCCTGACGTGCAGAGGCCTCAACAGCGAATCGCCGATCCTCAGAGCGGTGGCTCCAACTCCCGGCGTAGTCGGTCTTCCTCGTACGAAGGGAACAGCAGCACTCCCATCAGGAAAAAAAAAATTGCCTCCTTAGCGGCCGGACGCACTAGACGCTCTGGACGTTTCGGACGCAACCTGCTTAACTCCGACGCAGATCGCCACGGCACGGTGCATCCGGACGCAGCACGCCACGGCATCTGCTTACCAGATGGAGCGTGGCAGGGCATTTTCCTTCTGGACGCAGCCGTGTCATGGCATTTTCCTTCTGGATGCAGCCGTGTCAGGCCATTTTCCTTCTGGACGCAGCCATGTCAGTGCATTTTCCTTCAGAACGCAACCGTGTCAGGGAAAATGGTGTCCGGACGATGTGTGTCGTGGCACCATGGTCACACTGGCTGTCAAGGCACGGAACATCGCAGCAAATACTCTCGTGGTATTCGCAAACACGCTGCGGGTTCCAGGCATAGTGACTCAGTCCAGTTCTATTCTTTATATCTAATGTACATCTATATATGCTACTACCACACTTCGCGCGGAAATAGAGGAAAGTTGGCAAATACGGCACGATGCGATGAGCAGGACGCGTTGTGCACGACGCGTTGAGCACAATGCGAGGAGAACGACACGATGAGTACAATGCGATGAGTACGACAACTATGAGGAGGATGGTGATGAGGATGCCGGCGGCGAGGACGATAGGAAGTAGGACACGGCGAGTATGACAGCGAGCTTTGTGACATGGTTAGCGCAGCTCCCAGAGTGACAGACAGCGGGAAGTTGTACAATACAACGTGACGAGTACGATATCAATGAGGGTGCTGGCGGTGAGAACGATAGCGAGTAGGACGTGGTGAGTATGAGAGCGAGTAAGACGCGGCGAGTATGATGTCAATGAGGGTGCCGGCGGCGAGAACGGTAGTGGGTAGGATACGGCGAGTGTGGGAGCGAGTAGGACGTGGCAGGTATGAGAGCGAATAAGATGCGGCGAGAATGTGGCGAGCTTCGTGACCTGGTTAGCACAGCTCTCAGAGTGACAGACACCGGGAAGTTGTACAATATACAGTGAGGAGTACGATGTCAATGAGGGTGCCAGCGGCGAGGACGATAGCGAGTAGGACGCGGCTAGTATGAGACCGAGTAAGACGCGGCGAATATGAGACCGAGTAAGACGCGGCGAGTATGATGGTGAGCTTTGTGACATGGTTAGCACAGCTCTCAGAGTGACAGGAACAGCGGCGGGAAGTGGTACAATACGAGGTGATGAGTACAATGTCGATGAGGAGGATGGTGGCGAGTAACGTAGTGAGTAAGGCGCGACGAGTAAGATGTCAATGAGGAAAATGTCAACAAGTAGGACGAGGTGAAAGGAGAAGAAAAAAGGGGTCTATGAGTGATGACGAGCCGAACCTTGCGTAAGCGCGAGCGTTAGAAATGGCTTGGCACTTTCCATTGCCATCGTACTCGTTGTGTCTTTCACGCCATCATACTCGCCGCGTCTTACTTGCAATCATACTCGCCACGTCCTACTTGCAATCGTCCGCGCTGCTGGCGTCCTGATCGCCATCCTCCTCATAGTCGTCGTGCTCATCCCATCGTACTCATTGCGTCGTGCTCATTACGTCATACTCAACGCGTCGTGTCGTATTTGCCAACTTTCCTTTGTTTCCGCGCGAAGTGTGGTAGTAGCATATATAGATGTACATTAGATATCAAGAATAGAACTGGACTGAGTCACTATGCCGGGAACCCGCTGCGTGTTTGCGAATGCGACGAGAGTATTTGCTGCAATGTTCTGTCCCTTGACAGCCAGCGTGACCATGGTGCCATGACAAGCGTCGTCCGGATGCCATTTGCTCTGACACGGCTGCGTCTAGAAGGAAAATGCACTGACGTGGCTGCATCCAGAAGCAAAATGTCCTGACACGGCTGCGTCCAGAAGGAAAATGCCCTGACACAGCTGCGTCCAGAAGGAAAATGCCCTGACATGGCTGCGTCCAGAAGGAAAATGCCCTGACACGCTGCGCCCGGTAAGAAGATGCCATGGTGAGCTGCGTCCGGACATACGGCACCCTGACATACGGCGTCTGAATGTACGGTGCCATGGCGTGCTGCGTCCGAATTCACATTGCCTATGCGTTTCTTGTTGGGAGCGGTATATGCCCTGCCAGGGTGCGTCGGGACGCAGATTTTTTTTCCTGATGCTGCAACCGCGGAGAGGTGCCGGTGGGGACGATAGTGATCTTGAGGACTATACTGGCCCCTTGAGCAATGAACTGGACTCGTACGAATGGCGTTTTCCAGCGAACAAGAACTGTATCCAGGAGTTCCAACATCACGATCTTTCGAGACACGGGCACTTCACACTGGGTCGATTCGTTGCGAAATTCCTTCCCAAAATCCCTGGGGGCCAGACTATCCGAGCTCTTTATGGTGCTTTAAGCAACCTTAGCAGTGGTTCAGGCAACTTTGTGGATCCTGGGATCAGCCCCACCGGATCAATCGTGGGATTGAACGACGATGACGGGTTTAGTGCATGGCTATCAATCACCTAGGACTTCCAGCAGCCACTCGGGATTGCAATAATCCTGCAGTGGAACTGCCGACCCGACTCGCCCACCCAGGGGCAGGATCCGCACGTGGATCAAGCAGGCCTGTTGGCACAGGACCTTTTGGACAAAATCACGGACTATCCTTATGTCAAGATCCTGCCTTGACGACTCAATGCTGCTCGACAGGTAACGTAGGCTCGGTTCCTTCGGGGCAAGCTTGTAGTCACACTTCCAGCGTACTCACGCACCGCTCATAGTCACACTTCTAGCATACTCACACGCTGCTCGTAGTCTCACGGCATCCGTCATGCCTGGCGTGGTCTCGTCGTGGTCTTCTCATATGCCGTGCGTGGGCTTGTTGTTCTTGCGGTATCCGTCACGTCTGGTGTGGTCTTGTCGTGGTCTTCTGACATGCCTTGCGTGTGCTCGTTGTTCTCGCAGTATCCGTCACATCTAGCATAGTCTCGTCGCGGTCTTGTCACACGCCTTGCGTGGGCTCGTTGTTCTCGCGGTATCCGTCACATCTGGCATGGTCTCATCGCGGTCTTCTCACACGCCTTACATGGGTTCGTTGTTCTTATCGGGGGTGGTGGTCGTAGCGCCGGTTCAAGGGTAGAGAGAGGTAGGTCTGTGGAGAGAGATAATATGCGACTTCAATCAATTGCGCTCAGTACTACAGACTATATGCGCTCCTCCCACCATACCACCCCCATGGGGTTTCCATCTTTCCTGTTACCACTCAAAAGTAAAAGCACGGCACCAAAGAAATCGTAACAGCGAGCGACCGTACAGAAAGACTCATGACAACCCGTCCTTCCCATTGGCCGAAATCAAAGTGTTTTGCGGGTACATTATAAAGGAGACTTGCGGTGGAAAGAAACTTTGGTAAAGGAGACAGTGCAATACCCTTACCTTTTGAGCGCTCTCTAGGCGGCCATCGTCATGTCAGTGGTTGCCGCGTTGTCGCTGCGAATTCCCAGCATGATCTTGACATAGGTGGAGCAGCATCGGTCAGAGGCTTTGTGTGGTTGTAGGTAGTTGGCGCAGCGGATCGGCGGGTAGTTGCAAGAATGCCCTGCTCTGCAGTTTGTTATCGTACACAGATGATCCTTGGTGGGGTGGGGTTGTGCACACACAGCACAGGTGTGGTTGCTGGCGGTGCAACGTTGCGTCGGGTGCCCAAAGGCCTGGCATTTGTTGCATTGGGTGGCGGGGCCGAAGGTGATGTATTCGGCAATAGTGTATTCGCGGTTGAACATGGCAAAGCTGGTGGCAACGAGAGACCTCTTCGTCATCTCACCTATAAAGGTGACGATCATGGAGGAGGCCTCTTTACCCTGGCAGCATTTAGGGCTGGTGAGCCAACATCATGTCTGGCCCATTCAGAGGGACAGGTAGGATGATTCGATTTCGGTATGGGCGGATTTGGGTGTGGCGGTGGTCGGGATGCTGTGGACGATGAAACGAGTCCATCACTGACTGACCCTGGAGGATACGATTGAGAATTCATGGAGTGCCTCCGCGAGGATGGCTAAGTATGATTCATAGTTGGTGTTCAGGTACTGAGGTGCAACCGTGAAAATGAGGTTGTTGGTGGCAGTGATGTTTACCAGGATGAGGGGCGGGTGTTCGATGTCAGCTTGGGTGGTGATAGTCTTGTTGGCCACTTGGAGTACGCGGTCTGCGGCCTCCTTGCGGCCATTGGGTGCGGTCGTGGGGCTGAAGATGATAATAGATTGCGTGGAGAAGAATCTCCAGACTAGCTACCGCGCCCTTCCTTTATACTTTTCCTTTCCTCTGTGGAATCACAGCTTGCCCGCAAGACTGACACAGTTCCTCCATCTAACATCATGACTCGATCACCGCACCCAAGGAAAACATATGATCGCACTCGGCTTCTGCACGGCTAACACTCTACTCGCGGCAACAGGAGACAGGACGCGGAAGCAGTAACAGTAAAGGAAAGGAAGACTGACGTACAACTTAATCAAGGGAAAACAATACTCGTAACGAACATGGGAGAAGGACACATAAGCTCAATCAATGGGAGACAACAAACGTAGCGGACAGGAGAAGGACGTACAAGCAACATAGAAGAAACAAAGGAGAGATGTCTAGACCGGCCAGCGGTCGGGGATATCGCTACCAGAGCAATATGGCGGAGATCGTTCGAGGCGCCTAAGCGCGGAGGATGACCGCGGCTGCAGCAGCGGAAACGAGGACGAGCCACAGGGCCACAAGGGTGAGAGTGGTACTGGGACCGGTACCAAGGAGCCTGTCGCGCCAGGTTCGTGACAGTATGTCCCCTGTCCAGACCAAAGCTCCAGCGAGGTCATGTCGGGTCGTCAGGGTCCGACGGTGGATGTGGGTACGGTAGATGTGGACGGGCCGGCTAGCCTGCTGCCGGGCTTAGAGTTGTTCGTTCATTCTCTGTTGTTCGGTGATGATCGCTCCCAGGGTGTTGGTCATCTGCTGGAGTTGCTGTTGGTCCGCGTTGTGGAACTCATTCATCCGCTGGGCGAGTGTCCAGTGTATGACGTTATGGCGGCGGATGTCCCGGGTGGTTATTTGATTCATCATGGTGACAATTTCTCCCAGGAGGGTGAGTTGTTCATCCTGTAGTGCAGCGGTCATGGTTGCCGCAGCGATGGGATCGGTAGCAGGGTCGTGAGTATACCGTGCCAGAGCAGCCTCCTGGTCTTCCTGTAGTGGCGTGACATTGGCCAGGGGGTTCCGCAGGGCAGCGGCACTGCAGCGGAGGTGGTGGTTTTCCATGTTGACAAGGAACCGGCATTCGGGGCAGACCCACTTTCCCTTCTGCCAGTCTGCACAGGCTTTGCGTGGGTTTAGGTGTTAGTTGCGGATTACCTCCGCTAATTCGAATGGATGGGCATGGGGACAGCTGCAGGGTCAGTGGTTGCGCCAGTGGCAGTCGTTTCCTCATTGCGGGTAGTAGTTGTCATTTGTCATCTGGCAGTGAGCACCACAGTAATCATCGTAGCAGGCGGTCCAGTGTAGGGAGGCATGGTCGTTGGCGCGGGGCTGTCCCCCAGTGGACAGTGGGGGTGAAGGTGCTGGTGGAGGGGCATTCCATCCGTCCGTGGTGGTGGCATTGGCGAGGATGCCCCAATTGTTATCGTGTTCGGTTTCGGTGTTGGCTTGCTAGGCATTGGTGAAGGTCCAGCCTTCGTTGGCGTCAACAGTGGCAGTGGTAGACATATTTTTAGTTTGGAGGGGATGGTTTCTCCGGGTATTCCTCGTGGAATTACTGGACGATGTCGGGCGAGTTTTCGAAGTTGCGGGTAGGATACATGGTACGATCTGGGTCGTGCAAACCGGTCTACTTGACTCGATTCTGGATCTGGTTTCTGTGGTGTCGCGAGTCAAGGATGATCTCCACGTCCCACTCTTGCTGTTCTTGGATGATAATGGGAGGTGGTGGCGGCTGGTGATGTCCGGAGATAGGTTCTGTACAGGCTGTGGGTTCGAGGAGGCTGATATGGAAAACTGGGTGGATTTTGACAGTGGCCGGCAGGTCCAACTTATAGGCACGTGAGCCTACTTTCTCCAGGATGGTATATGGGCCTATTTGTTTGTGGTCCAGCTTGTTCGATGGTCGGGTTGTTCGGATGTGTTTTCGCCGCAGCCAGACTTTGTCGTCTGGGTTCAATACTGGGTCCGGATGTCATGCTTTGTTGGCCTGCTCCGTTTGAGCCATTTGCGCTTCTTTGATTTCTGCCCTGAGGTCCTCATGCAGCTTCCTTAATGCCTCAACGTATTCTAATACTTCTGGTGTTTCGTCGTTCCTGGTGCCAAGATCTGGCAGAAATCGCGGGTGGTATCCATAGTTGGCGAAGAAGGGGGTTATTTTTGTGGTTCCGGTTTGGGTGTTGTTGTAGCAGAATTCGGCAATTGGCAGTAGTCTTTCCCAGTCGTCCTGTTGATAGTTGCAGTATGCCTGGAGATACTTCTCCAGGGTGGCATTGACACTTTCCGTTTGTCCGTCTGTTTGCAGGTGGAAGGCTGTACTGAGGTTGCGTGATATCCCGAGTGCTTCCGTTACTCATTTCCAAAAGCCTGAGGTAAACAGGGACCCTCTGTCTGATATAATACTACTTGGCAATCTGTGGGGTCTGATTATCTGTCAGAGAAAGTGGTCTGCTAGGTCTTCGGGGTTCATGGTGCCATAGTAGACGACGAAGTGTCCTATTTTCGTGAGGCGATCGATTATTACCTATAACGTGTCTTTTCCGTTGCTTGTTGACAGCGTGGTGATAAAGTCTATTGATATTGTGTCTCATGGCTGGTGTGGGAGTTCGACTGGCTTTAGCAGTCCAAATGGCGCGTGTCAGATTGGGTTGATACGAAGGTAGATGTCACAGTGGTCGACGTATCTGTGGACATACTTTCGTTGTCTTGGTCAGTAGAAATTTTGGCTAACGAGTTCCAGGGTTCTTGCTCCGCCCAGGTGTCCCGTGGCTTGCACGTCATGGTGGTCTCTTAATATGCAAAGTCACAGGGTGTCGTTGTCAGGGATCCATATGAGGCCGTTGTAGGTTAGCAACCCACTGTTTTTCTCACCTAGCCCTAGCGCGATCTTTCCATCGCGGGTAGTCCCGTTCGCCTTTTTCCTCCGGATTTCTTGGATCTCTTTATCTGCGGCGCTTAGTGTCCGGATCTCGCTCAGGAGCTCTTTGTCTATTTCAAGGCTGATGGTTTCTGTTGTATTGGCTTGGAGTACTTTGGCGAGGTTATCGATTCGCAATGCCTCGAAAGCTTCTTCGGGTAACTGGATTCGGCCGTGGTTCTGCCAATGTTTCATATCCCCTTCCCAGGGAGAGTCTCCAGACACTCTAGGAAGGATGTCCAGCTTGCCGGCCAATTTCCCAGGTTGGTATTTGATCATGAAGTCATAGTTGGCTAGTCGTTTGCCCCACCGGGCTTGCCATAGGTTAAGGCCTTTCTTCGTTTTCCAATATTCGAGGTTCTTGTGGTCCGTGAGAATCGTGATTTTGGGTCCCGTTGTTTTGCAATAAGTATCCCATTTTCATAGTGTGTCTACAATCGCCAGTAGTTCCTTATCCTAACTATCGTAGTTGCGCTCTGGATCCTTGAGCTTTCTTGAGTAGTAAGCCACAGGGTGCAAGATCCCTTTTTCGTTGGGTTGTGAGCAGATTGCTCCTATGGCGTAATCTGAGGCATCTGTTTTGATGGTAACAGGTCTTTCCGGATCCAAGTGTTGTAGTATAGGTTCCGTGATCATTGCTTTCTTGAGCGTCTCAAATGCCTCTTGTTGTTTATCACTCCATTCCCATCCTTTTTCATTCCTTGTGAGGGAGGATAGGGGTGTCGTGATTTTGCTGTAGTCTCTGATATAGCGCCGGTAAAAGTTGGCAAAGCCGAGGAAGCTCTAGATTCCTTTGACATTTGTTGGTTCCTTCCATTCTTTGATGGTCCGGATTTTTTCTTCGTACATTCCCTGTCCCTGTGGTGATATGACGTATCCCAAGTATGCTATTTCCGTTGTATGGAATTCGCATTTGGATGCGTTCAGCGTGAGCCCAGTTTCCTCAACTCGTCTCAAGATTGTCCGGACATGCCTTCGGTGGTCTTCCAGATTTTGTGAGAAGATGAGGATGTTGTCCAGAAATGCCACCCAGAAGATATCAAGGTATTCACTTAGAATCTCATTCATCCATTGTTGGAACAACACCGGTGCATTGGTCAACCCGAAAGGCATGACGCAGTACTCGTATAGTTCGTACCAGGTTCGGAAGGCTGTTTTCCATTTGTCTCCTGCTGTGATTCGGAGGTTGTAGTAGAAGTCTCGGATATCAAGTTCGGTGTACAGGGTGGCAATGGATGGTTGATCCAGGGACTCTCCGATTAATGGCAATGGTGTCCGGTCTTTGATTGTGATCTCATTCAGTTGTCGATAATCCACACATAGGCGTAGTCCCCTCTCCTTCTTCTTGACAAAGTGTATTGGCGCCCCAGCTAGAGAGGTGGATGCCCGGATCTATCCCCGCTTCTCATTGACTTCCAGGTATTCCTTGAGAGCCTTCATTTTTTCTTCGTTCAGGGGTCGCAGGGACTCGTACGGGGGCATCTTTCCTTCCTCCAGTGGAATGTGGTGGTCGTGAGTACGGTGGGGTGGAGATGCTGTAGGTACTTTTCCAGTGAATACTTTGAGGAACTTGTGATATTCCAGTGGAATTGGATTTTCGCTGGTCTTGGAGTTTTCCTTGATTTTGTTGATGATGGTCTGGCATACTTCCCATGGGTCCGTTTTGCCAATCTCCCAATTTTCCAATGTTTTCCTGTAGTATTGCTCCGTGACCTTTTCTTCTGGGACCCTGTTTGCTCTTGGTGAGCTAGGTAAGCATTTTTTGGCGCAGTGGTCTGAGTGGAATTTCACACTATGATTTTTCCACCCTATCACTGGGTCATGGAGCTTTAACCATGGAAGTCCTAGGATGATTGGTGCATTTCCGATTGTGATGCAGTGTAGCCAGATGTCTTCCTTGTGATGATTGATTGTGAGGTGGACTTGGGTGTACTGGGTTACTGGTCCACCGGTGACCTCGCTCCCGTCCACAGTCAGGACCCGTCTTGGTGTCGCTTTTTGCTGTATTGGAATTCCGCTTGCTTCGGTGTAAGCCTTGTCAACAAAGTTCTCGGATGCTCCACTCTCCACTAGGGTGCTGGTGTTGTATTCGTTTTCGTCGGTTCCTATGATTCGTACTTTGATCAAGATCTTTTCTTCGTGGTCATACCTGGTTGTTCGTATTTTGCAGGGTGGGTCTGGTTCTACAATGGGTTTCTCCCTTGGGTGGCTGTTGCCTAGGCCTATTCCCGAGGGCTGCCGTTTCCCGCCGGTTCGGGTTCTTTACCTGCTTCATTGTTTATGGTGTCTTCTTTGTACGTGGCTTCTGCTGCCCGGTATGGCCTCCTCCATGGGACTCGTGCCATCTTGAGCTGAGGGCATTCCTTCGAAAAGTGCCCCTTTTTCCCGCAATTGTAGCATTCGTCCATTTGTGGTCATCGGGGAAACCGGTTTGGCGTTCTTGGTGCGAACTTGAATCGTCGGGTGGTGTCTAGGTTCATCGGGTCCCCCGGAGGTACTGATGGCGGTTCTTACATTTGGACATAGAAGCGTGCTTCTGGTCTAGCTGCAGGTCGTCAATTAATGACTCCGAGTCACATAGACGGCTATCCGTTTTGATGGCTGCAGTGGCATAGTCCACCAGAACGGTGGCCGGTACTTCGCTCATGACCAAATGCCTTTTTACTTCTGGGGGTAATCCATCTTGAAATCGAGCGATGCATACGTTGTCCGCGTATGAGAGATGTGCTTTGATTAGCTGGAATTCCACCCAATAGGTTGCTGCTGTTCGGTTTCCCTGTTGGATTTTCTGGAATTTCTCGAACGCTATTTCCTTGGCGTTTACTTGGCCAAAAGCATGTCTCATGTTGGTTTTCATTTCTCCCATGTTATGTTGATTCCTTCTTTCTGGTTGAGAAAAGTTTCCACCCAGTTCCATGCTACCCCTCGGAGTAAGGAGGATACATATCCCATCTTTTTCTCCTCATCATCGAATCGGTTCTCCTCTATCCTGAACTTCAGCTCACACTGAGCCAGGAATGTTGTGAATTTTGCTTTTTCTCCTTCGAATGGTTCGGGGTCCGGGAGCTTTGGGTAACTGTTCTACGGCGGTCTGTTGCGTGCTGCTAAGAGTGTTTGCAGCATCGCCGTAGTTACCAAATGGGGTCAGCTTCCCCCCGTGCCTGATTCTTCCGCCATTCTTCTAGGTTGTTCTGGTGACTCGGGTGTCTATGGTCTTGATTGTGGTTCCGGTGTCACAGGGCTCGAGGCCCGCTGGTCGTCGGTGACTTACCTGAATTCTCAGAGGTTTAGGGGGTCATCGCATCAGGAAAAAAAATCTGTGTCCGGATGCACAGGCTGCGTCCAGACGCACCAGGCATTCGGGATGCTCTGGACGCACCCTGGCAGGGCACATACCGCTCCCAACGCGAAACGCACAGGCAATGTGAATTCGGACGCAGCACGCCATGGCATCTGCTTACCAGACAGAGCGTGTCAGATCATTTTCCTTCTGGACGCAACCGTGTCAGGGCATTTTCCTTCTGGACGCAGCTGTGTCAGGGCATTTTCCTTCGGGACGCAGCCGTGTAAGTGCATTTTCCTTCTGGGCGCAGCCATGTCAGGGCAAATGGCGTCCGGACGACACTTGACATGGCACCATGGTCACGCTGTCTGTCAAGGCACAGAACATCGTAGCAAATACTGTTGTCGCATTCGCAAACACGCAGCGGGTTCCAGGCATAGTGACTCAGTCCAGTTCTATTCATTCTATCTAACGTACATCTATATATGCTACTACCATACTTCGCACGGAAACAAAGGAAAGTTGGCAAATACGACTCGACGCGTTGAGCACGACACGATGAGCACGACTCGATGAGCACGACGCATTGAGCACGACGCGATGAGCACAATGCTATGAGCACGACACGATGAGCATGACAAGATGAACACGACGCGATGAGTACGACGACTATGAGGAGGATGGTGATGAGTACACCTCCAGCGGCGAGGACGATAGCAAGTAGGACGCGGCGAGTATGATTGCGAGCATTGTGACATGGTTAGTGCAGCTCTCAGAGTGACAGGCAGCGGGAAGTTGTACAATACAAGGTGACTAGTACGATGTCAAGGAGGGTGCCTGCAGCGAGAACGATAGCGGGTAGGACGCGGTGAGTATGGTGTCAATGAGGGTGCCGGCGGCGAGAACGATAGTGAGTAGGCCGCGGCTAGTATGAGCACGCGTAAGACGTGGCGAGTATGATGTCAATGAGGGTGCCGGCGGCGAGGACGATAGCAAGTAGGACACGGTGAGAATAATTGTAAGTAAGATACGGCGAGTATGATGGCGAGGTTTGTGACATGGCTAGCACAGCTCTTGGAGTGACAGACAGCGGGAAGTTGTACAATACAACGTGACGAGTACGATGTCAATGAGGGTGCCAGCGGCGAGAACGATAGCGGGTAGGACGCGGCGAGTATGATGTCAATGAGGGTGCCAGCGGCGAAAACGATAGCGAGTAGGCCGCGGTGAGTATGAGCGCGTATAAGACATGGCGAGTATGATGTCAATGAGGGTGACGGCGGTGAGGACATTAGCAAGTAGGACGCAGCGAGTATGATTGCAAGTAAGACACAGTGAGTATGATGGCGAGCTTTGTAACAAGGTTAGCACAGCTCTCAGAGTGACAGAGACACCGGGAAGTTGTACAATACACAGTGAGGAGTACGATGTCAATGAGGGTGCCAGCGGCGAGGACGATAGCGAGCAGGACGCGGCGCGTAAGTTGCGGTGAGTATGATGGCGTGAAAGAGGCAACGAGTACAATGGCAATAGAAAGCACCAAACCAGTACTAATGCTTGCGCTTTCACAAGGATCGGCTCATCACTCATAGATTGACCCCTTTTTTCTTCTCCTTTCACCTCGTTCTACTCGTCGACATTTTCATTATCGACATCTTACTCCTTGTGCTTTTCGCGCCATCATACTCGCTGTGTCTTACTCGCTCTAATACTTACTGCGTCCTACTCGCCCACACTCGCCGTGTCCTACCCCCTATCGTTCTTGCCACTGGCACCCTCATTGACATCGTACTCGTCACGTTGTATTGTACAACTTCCCACTGTCTGTCACTCCAAGAGCTGTGCTAACCATGTCACAAAGCTCGCCATCATACTTGCCACGTCTTACTTACAATCATACTCGCCGCATCCTACTTGCTATCGTCCTCGCTGCCGGCACCCTCATTGACATCATACTCGCCTCGTCTTATGTGCGCTCGTACTCGCCGCAGCCTACTCGCTATCGTTCTCGGCGCCGGCACCCTCATTGACATCATACTCGCCGCATCCTACCTGCTATCATTCTCGCCGCAGCCACCCTCCTTGACATCGTACTCATCACGTTGTATTGTACAACTTCCCGCTGTCTGTCACTCTCAGAGCTGCACTAACCATGTCACAAAGCTCGCAATCATACTCGCCGCGTCCTACTTGCTATCGTCCTCGCTGCCGGCGGCGTGCTCATCGCCATCCTCCTCATAGTCGTCGTGCTCATCGCGTCGTGTTCATCTCGTCGTGCTCATCGCGTCGTGCTCATCGCGTCGTGCTTATCGTGTCGTGCTCAACGCGTCGTGCTCATCGCGTCGTGCTCATTGTGTCGTACTCGATGCGTCGTGTTGTATTTGCCAACTTTCCTTTTTTTCTGCGCGAAGTGTGGTAGTAGCATATATAGATGTACATTAGATAGAATGAAAAGAACTGGACTGAGTCACTATGCCTGGAACCCGCTGCATGTTTGCGAATGCGACACGAGTATTTGCTGCGATGTTCTGTGCCTTGACAGCCAGCGTGACCGCGGTGCCATGACATGTGCCATCCAGACGCCATTTGCCCTGACACGGCAGCATCCAGAAGGAAAATGCCCTGACACGGCTGTGTCCAGAAGGAAAATGCCCTGACACAGCTGCATCCAGAAGGAAAATGCCCTGATACGGCTGCGTCCTGAAGGCAAATGCCCTGACACGCTCCGTCCGGTAAGCAGATACCGTGGCAAGCTGCGTCCGGACGCACGGTTCCATGGCGAGCTGCGTCCGGATGCATGGTGCCATGGCGAACTACGTCCGAGTTAAGCAGGTTGCATCCGAAGCGTCCAGAGCGTCTAGTGCGTCCGGACGCTCAGGACGGAATTTTTTTTTTTCCTGATGCGGATTCTTCGTTGTGGGACTCCAATATGGATGTTGTCTTGCTATGTCAGGTGTTGATTTATAGACGCAATCTAGTGTCAAGATCCTGCCTTGACTACTCCGTGCTGCTCGACAGGTTACGTAGGCTCGGTTCCTTCAGTGCAAGCTCGTAGTCACACTTGAGGCGTACTCATGCTCCACTTGTAGTCTCCTGGTATCCATCACGCCTGGCGTGGTCTCGTCGCAGTCTTCTCACACATCTTGTGTGGGCTCGTTGCTCTCGTGGTATCCGTCACGCCTGGTATGGTCTCATTGCGGTCTTCTTACACGCCTTACGTGGGCTCGTTGTTCTCCTGGTATCCATCACGTCTGGCGTGGTCTCGTCACAGTCTTCTCACACGCCTTGCGTGGGTTCATTGTTCTTATCGGGGGTGGTGGTCGCAGTGCCGGTTCACGGGTAGAGAGAGGTAGATCTGTGCAGAGAGATAATATTCTATTTCGATCAAATACGTGTGACACGACAGGTCTTATGCGCTCCTCCTCGCCATACCACCCCCATGGGACTCCCATCTTTCACTGTTACCGCCCAAAAGAAAAAGAAAAGGAAAAGAAAAGTAAAACTTAACCAAAGGAAAGCGTAACGAAACGAACAGCGACCGTAGAGAGGGCTCCTAACAACCAGCTTCCTCCGTCGGCCCGAACTCCCAGTGGTTTGTAGATACATCATGGAAAGGGAACTTTTGCAGTGGGATGAATGGCAGTAAAGGAGGTAGTGCAATACCAGTACCTTATCAGGCTCTCTAGACGGTCATCGTCGTATCAGCGGTGGCAGTGTTGTCGTGGTGCATCCCCAGTGTGATTTTGACGTAGGTAGAGCAGTTTCGGTCGGTGGCTTTATATGGTTGTAGGCAGTTGGCGCAGCGGATCGGCGTGTGGTTGCATGAGTGTCCTCCTCTGCAGTTTGCAATCGCGCAGAGGTGATCCTTCGTGGGGTAGGGTTGGGCGCATACGGCACAGGTGTGGTTGCTGGCCATGCAGTGCTGTGTTGGGTGCCCGTAGGTCTGGCACTTGTTGCATTGGGTGGTGGGCCAAAGGTGATATACTCGGCGATGGTGCATTCTCGGTTAAACATCGCGAGGCTGGTGGCACCAAGAGGCTTCATGGTCATCTCTCCGATGAAGGTGACGATTATGGAGTAAGCCTCTTTACCCTGGTGGCGTTCAGGGCTAGTGAGCTAACGTGGTGTTTGACCCATTCAGAGGGCAGGGTAGATGGTTTCGATTTCTGTCCGGACGATTTCGGGGGTAGCAGTGGTGGGGATACTGTTGACGATGAAACGCATCCATCTCTGGCTAACGCTGGATGAAACGATGGGGAATTCGTGGAGGGCCTCCTCTTGGATGGCCAGGTATGGTTCGTAGATGGTGCTCAGGTACTGATATGCCACTGTTAAGACAAGGTTGTTGCTGGTGGTGATGTTTGCCAGGATAAGGGGTGGGTATTCGATGTCGGCGTGGGTGGTGATGGCCTTGTTGTCCACTTGGAGGGCACGGTCCGCAGCCTCCTTGTGGTCATTGGGTGCGGTTGGAAGACTGAAGATTATCAGCCTGTCCGCCGTCGGGTAAGGCTTTGGGAGGATCGTCTGCTTTCTGGCCTTCTTCTTGCTCCTGTCCTCGGTGAATGCCTCCAGCTGGTTCTCTTCTACCTGTGCGTAGGTTGGTGCAGGAGTCGGGGCAGGCTTCTTGGTGGTGGGTGGCGTCGGGTATTGTTGGGGTGGTGCTGGCGCGGCCCTAGGGGCTACTGGGCCAACTGTGGGGGTGGGACATGTGGAGAGGGTGGCGACTTGTTTGGTGAGCTCGTTGACAGTGTTGTTCAGGGTGTGGATTTGTTTCTGGGTTTCCTCCACCCGGTTCTTGATGTCTTGGAGACCTGGGATTCTGACCGTGGTTGACTGGTTGGAGAGTTGGTCTTTTAGTTCCTCACAAACGAACTGGCACATAGGTCCCAGTACTGCGTCAATGAGGTGTTTGGTTTGTTGGTTATGATGGGTGGCCGATTTCCAGGTGAGGAAGCTTGTGAGGGTATCCGTGTCGTGGTCCCATTCAGCAGCATAGTCTTTCCCAGTGTCGAAAGCGGGTATTTGGGAAATATTTGGGCGTGGGATTGCAGATACAGGGGGGGGTCTGGGTGGTCCCATCGTCCCGTCCCCGAAGGTGGGCAGGTTTGTTGTTGAGGGGTGGCTCGTTGACATGGTAATGCAGAGTTTTCGAGGACAGGTATCCACTTCTCAGGGCAGGCTTGGGTGTTGTTCGCTAACCGAGCAACCGCGACGCGGAGGAAAATCGGACGGGCAGCAACAACAAAGAAGTAGGAGGGGACCGACGAGTTCGTAGATGGAAGGACCGTGGAGTTACGAAGCTCCAGAGGGTATTTCCAGCGAAATCGGTGGTGGGGGTAAAAGGTTGTTTGGGGGCGAAGGAAAATTTTGCGGTGGAGTGAAGGATAATAGATTGCGTGGAGAAGAATCTCCAGACTAGCTACTGTGCCCTTCCTTTATACTTTTCCTTCCCTCTGTGGAATCACAGCTTGCTTGTAAGACTGACACAGTTCCTCCGTCTAACATCATGAATTGATCGCCACGCCCAAGAAAAACACATGATCGCACTCAGCCCCCTCACAGCCAACACTCTACTCGTGGCAACAGGAGAAAGGACGCGCAAGCAGTAACAGTAAAGGAAAGGAAGACTGGCGTACAACTTAATCAAGGGAAAACAATACTCGTAACGAACATGGGAGAAGGACGCGTAAGCTCAATCAATGGGAGACAACCAACGTAGCGGACTGGAGAAAGATGCGCAAGCAACATAGTAGAAACAAAGGAGAGAGGTCTAGACCGGCCAGCGGTTGGGGATATCACTACCGGAGCGATATGGCAGAGATCGGTCGAGGCGCCTAAGCACGGAGGATGACCGTGGCTGCGGCAGCGGAAACGAGGACAAGTCACCGGGCGACAAGGGTGAGAGTGGCACCGGTGCTGGTGCCAAGGAGCCTGTCGTGCCAGGTTCGTGACACCTTACGACTCTGAAGGTCCTGACGCCAACTCCAAGAGTCACAAGAGGTTTGGGAAGCCGCGATCCACTGATGGTTGGATTAACGCCGTCAACAAGTATTGCCGCCGGGTTTGGCAAAACCGATAATTGCTGAGACGGCTAAGAGAGTGGGCGAGCACCCAAGCTTATGGGCCGCAGCCTGCGACGCCGGAAGCACCCATCACAATGGTGCAGGCCATCTGCTTTCCGGGTGAAGCCTGTTAATGCCCCTGGATGAACCAGGGTTAACACTTCGCTGCGAAGCAGCCGTACATCGCTTTGGATCGGGACGACCAAGCATACCTCAAGTGGGAAGCCTCTAATCCATGCCCTCCCAATTACCCACAGCTAGTCAGTAGTGACGAGGAATTGTCAAACTAGGGAGTGCATTGAACGATTTTTTGGGTTGCGGCTTGAAGCTCCATCTGTTCCATACGTTTGGGTTTCTATCAGTGTTTATTCCATGCTTGCATTAGATTTAGATTGTTTTTCTTTCGCGTGGTTGGGCGAGCGGTGATGACAACTCTGGGGGTTGTAGCGTTGCCGCGTTGCACTGCGCCGGTGTGTTCGTATGGCTGTGGTTTCGCCGGAGGAAAATGTGCGTGAGCAGCCCCACCGTCACTTTTTTTTTTTTTTTGTTTATTCATTACTCGTGTGCGATCTAGTAGCCCCGGCCCCCACCGTCTCTGAGGATTGCCCGTACACTTTTATTGGTACCGTTTTTTTGGGGGGTTTTGGGTTGGGGTTGTTCGGTTCTCGGGATTTCTTTTTGGCTTCTTTCTTTTGGGATTTTAAGTGGGCGACTCTGATCTTTCAGAGTTTTTGAATGGTATCTCGGGTGCTCCGGTGACGTTCTCCCAGCACCTACAGTTGTGGTTGCAATCCTACAAGATGAAGCTATGGCTTCGTTGAGCAAGGCACGTCCTACTCGTGCCTTGGTGGACGAGATCATAGCGCTGATAGGTGGATCATAGCTTTGGTAGGAGCGGCCAAAGCTGTAACTTGGACCCATGATGCTAAAGGCCCATCCCCTTTTCTTTTCGACCAGAAAAAAGATACATATGTAGATACTCTACCAAAGGCCCAAAGCCCATGAGTCCATACCAGACCCTGGCAAGCGACGGCACTGTCTTGTAAGACTGCACCTACAATTCAAGGGACAGCGAAATGTCGCCTAAGTACACCAGCAAGAAACCCACGAGGTCTGGGCAGAGACTGAAGGGGAGCAGATAGCGGCGAGCCGCCACCACACAGACAGTGGAGTGAAAAAACCCACTGTAAGCCATACGTGCACTTCGCCCAACACCCACAAGCCCACACGAGACCCTATAAGCAATAGCTCCATCCACCGGATTGCAACTACAACTCTAGGAGCTGGAGAGAACGTTACCAGTGCACACAACGAGATACCCGGAACTGAAAATAGGGAAAGATACCATTCAAAAAACTCCGAAACCCAGAAAGATTGTCCAACTGTAAATCACCCAAAACCCCAAAAGAAAGAAGCCAAAAAGAAATCCCAAGAACCAAAAAACCCAACCCAAAACCAAAAAAAAGACAGTACCAATATAAGTGTACGGGCAACCCTCAGACATGGTGGGGCAGCTCACGCACAGAGCTCTCGGGCGAAAGATCTGCCAGATACGAGAAAGCCAACCACCCTAACACAAGATGGTATCCACTAGCCATCCTGCGGGGGGGGGGGGTGCGGGCTCATGTAGAGTGCTCTTCGTCGGAAGCCACTTCCTGTGGGAATGGTGAGTTCGCGAATATTGCTGCATTCGCAGGATCCGCGACGAACACTCTGTATATGTTACACCCTAAATACTACAGGGTCGGAATTCGGATACGGACCAGGCAGGAAGGTATCGAAAACTGGTCACACGGTCTTAGGACGGCATACTAAGACAGGGCTACCGACACAGACGGGGCTCGGCTCGGGTCGACCGACTCTGCAGCACCGGATGATCCCGGGCCAAGCACCGGCACTGACTGGGAAAGCACAAGTGCTGCTGTGGAGGAAGACAACCTTGGTGGTCACCATAAGCAGGACAAGCAATCGGAAGGAAAACAGGAACGCAAGGAACTGAGAGTCTAGGCGGTGGAGATAAGACCCGGAGCCGGTAGCAAGGGGGGCAACCGTAGGGGGGAGTTCGACCGGCAATGGCCAGGTTCTCCCTGAACCCTATGGGGCCACGTAATGATGCTCACACAGAGAGAGTTACATGGCTGCTAGCACCACTACCGACCCGGAGCCGGCAGCAAGGGGGGCAACCGTTGGGGGGAGTTCGACCAGCTTCGTCTGGATTCTCCCTGAACCCTATGGGGCCACGTGATGATGCTCGTGCAGAGATAGTTATGTGGCTGCTAGCACCACTACCGGTCTTATTGTGGAAACCAATCAGGATGAGGGAGTTCTGGGCTTTGCCAGCACATGACAGCGTGAGCATATCCCCCACTTATCTGCGACGCTTATAACAATTATGATGCAGGGCATACACCGCACCAAGGTGAGGGGAGATGAGTCGAGCCAAATACTGAAGTGGAGGCTTCACTTCAAGCCGATCCGGTAGCGCTGGGTAGCCCCCGGACCAAGTATCGGCTCGTGTTCGGGAAAGTGCAAGCGCCGCTACAGGACCGCACCTCAAGGTTCGAGAGTCTATTGGGAAAAGATATGGGGCAGAGCTATGCCTTGATGCCATCGTGGCCGAAGAGAGGATAGCTGGTACGGTTGAGGGTTCATTGCTCCAGCTCAGGTCGAGTAACGTAATCAACCCCGCACACAACCCAATCGCGTAACCCAATGATGACGAGAGAACTGAGGTATCTGCTCTGGTCACTCACAGGAGGATACGTGGAAGTACTACTTTCCAATCCAATCGAGAGATTATTCGTGATACGCTGATGAAGTCTAATGCCAAGGCAAAGAGTTTTCATGTCGCGGTGCGGGATAATTTCTCTGCAGCACGTGACTTTGCTGAGCAGGATACTTATACAATGACCTGCCAACAAGGGGTTTTCATCGGAAGATTCATCAGAATCATCGGCGGGATCATCAGTGGAATCATCAGCGGAATCATCAATGGACCACCTACCAGTCACCACAATATCGAGTCAATGACCATCCCCCTACAAGCGATCCTACGAGCAATCCTAGGAGCAATCCTACGAGCAATCCTACGAGCGATCAAGCGAGCGATTTTACGACCGCCACAGAGTCGCAAATGATCCGAACGATACACCATACGCCGAAGCCTTCGCCGCACGCCATGAGCAATGACGAGCAAGACATCGGTCGATCGGGGAAGGAGACGGAAGGAGATGTGAGGAGCTCAAGAGTCTAGGTTTGAGATGAGGAACAGGGTAAAGGATACGGCCGAGACACCGGGCGTATGGATTACTCCGGAGGTGGGGGCCGCGGCAAACTTGGGGCATGAGAGGGTAGGTGTTAGGACGAGACTCTCCAGCGAGCTTGGTCGAGACTCCCCAGGGAGCTTGTTTGTCATAATGACCGATACTCCAGACACCACCCGGGCCGTATGAAAGAACTCGGTCTAGAACTGAGGGAATTTTGCAGTGCCAACAGGACTCTCAGACTCGCCTTATCGTCAGACCGACCAGAACGAGTAGCTTCGGGCTCCGGCCCACACCCAGGAGGGTCTGGTGTGTGAGCGTATTCCTTACCTTATCATACCTGTGAGGCAGTTGTTACGTGAGCCGTTTGGCAGTCACCGAAGTGTCAGACGATCCAACGAACCGGACCTATACGATGCGAGCGAGCCGCCGGGCCAGTCTCGAACTGAAACGATATATGCAAGCTGTCAGGCATGATGCTGGCCATGCGTCGCGCCATCTACTGAAGTGGAGATACACCTAAGCGCCGCAAGCGTGACGACGGTCAATCGGGGACAGAGACGGAAGGATACGTAAGGGGCTCGAGAGTCTAGGCGGGACATAAGGAATGGGGTAAAGGATACGGCCGAGACACTGGGCATATGGATTCATCAGCAAAAAAAAAATTGCGTCCTTAGCGTCCGGACGCACTAGACACTCCGGACGTTTCAGACGCAACCTCCTTAACTCGGACGCAGATCGCCACGGCACCGTGCCTCCGGACGCAGTACGCCATGGCATTTGCTTACCGGACAGAGCATGGGAGGGCATTTTCGTTCTGGACGCACGGTGTCAGAGTATTTTCCTTCTGGACGCAGCCGTGTCAGGGCATTTTCCTTCTGGACGTAGCCGTGTCAGGGCATTTTCCTTCTGGACGCAGCTGTGTCAGGGCATTTTCCTTCTGGACGCAGCCGTGTCAGGGCAAATTGCATCCGGACAACGCGTGTCATGGCACCGTGGTTATACTGGCTGTCAAGGCACGGAACATCACAGCAAATACTCGCGTCGCATTCACAAACACGCAGCGGGTTCCACGCATAGTGACTCAGTCCAGTTCTATTCTCTATATCTAATGTACATCTATATATGCTACTACCACACTTCGCGTTTCCAGCACAAGCACCCAGCGTCACATCCATCGCCGCTGTTTTTGACGCGCGTA
>Ga0307508_10001307_pt1 | contig 28187 bp, 33 predicted proteins | sample 9_EM_MG_FD_203089 | JGI IMG/M metagenome (GOLD analysis project Ga0307508, IMG submission 203089) | Populus trichocarpa ectomycorrhiza microbial communities from riparian zone in the Pacific Northwest, United States - 9_EM | ecosystem: Host-associated > Plants > Roots > Unclassified | place...
TATTCATGATGTATGCCAACTACTGAGACTTTCTAAATTGTGGTTGTGGGGATCGAGAAGGTTGAGTGAGGGCATCATGGGCAGTTGTACCTGGGTGTACGGAAACTTTTGGCCTAGTACTTTATATGGGACGAGCCGTGGCGATATGAGACTTTTTTTGATCGGGAGTGTGTATTTCGAATTCGCGGTGGCCATATGTAGGAGTTTGGAGGCTTAACTCTTGCGGGGGCCGAGCAAGTTTTGTGATGATATCTAGGAACAGACTACCGGCAAGTAACAACTTAGGTCCTGTTTCGTTCGCCCGTATTTCGCCAACCGACAGTTTCTCGGTTTTGTGTGGTAGCTTCTCAAAATATGGTCGAACCAAACAGGGCCTTAGAACGTTCAAACTTAGTAGGTACCCAAGCAGCGCACATGCGGATACTTTGTCATTTTTGCCTCAGATTATGTGGACTCACCTTTTCGCCGGTTTTGCTACCATTTTATCATTAGTCCACTTTTCTCGAGTGATAGTTAGCTAGCAACCCACGCATCTTCAACACAGCAGCAGCCATGCCTCACAAATCCGTGTCGCGCAACAATTAAGCTTTATTTAGAAAGAAAATACCTGAGGCAAAAGGCGATGAAGTAGATGAAATAAGTGAAATAATGAACGGCAAACCATTAAAATGCCATCGTTTTGGCGTCTTACTTTAAAATGCCACAGCTGACGCTCTTCCTTCCAGTGGACAATTACCAAAAAATCCTCATCACAACACAGCTCTTATTCAGTGATCAGAGAACTACAAGTAGGTATCTACCAACTAACAATTGGAATTGTCTGACCTCGTGACAAGTAGTACGGTTGTGTCCAACACCGCGACATTGGCTACAGTGTTTTCTGGGACCTCTGCAAGTGCCCCAGCGGCAGCGTTCTTGTTTACGCAGTCGCTTCTCCTTTGGCCGACCGCGTGACTTTCCCAGATGGGGCGGATAACAGTCGTCCCCGCTTGGTGTCAAGTCGGCGATATTGACAGCCACCAGGTTCGCCGTATAGGTCTCATTGTAGGCATCTACGATCGCCTGAGCGCATGTGTTTTGGTTTGACTGGCCCTAACACGACGTACACCTTCTTCTTGTTCTAGCTACCCTGGATGTGGAATAAACACTGCGCACTTCAGGATGCTCCCTGAGTAGAGCAGGCGGTTAGTAAGCTGGCTGGTTGAGTATTGAACGCGATTACCTTTTATCACTCTTGATCGTGCGGGTGCTGAATAGTGCGTTGCAATCGCCCAATCCATGACCGCTTGCTTGAATGACTTTAGTTCATCGAATTCCTGACTTTAGATTTACTGCTAATTGCCGTCTTTTTGCATGCTTGAGGGTTGTTGGGTTGAGATGTGGGTGAGGTTTTTTTGGCCCAGAGAGCATCTACATATGGTTGTCTGTAGATGTAGTTGAACCTGCTAACAAGCTAGCGTTACTTAAAATGGGTTAGCGCGAGTGATTTAGTAGGATTACGTCTCTGTTGCTCACGGCCACGTGCTCTTTTGTAGATACATAATAAGTACCTGTCCTTCTACCTAACCCCATCTTCGATGCTCATAGCTCCGCCATATCTCATACATTGCGCTCGATCCTCGATTTCTAGGCTTTGGGGCTTTGAGTTCTCATGGTTCAAGTAATATAGGCTTCCAAAAATCAAGTACAATTTCTTCTCATCTCTGCCGGCGACCCGCGTCGTCTTATCACCGCCAGTTAATATTCGCCATTTGCTGAACTATGTACAGACATACATCATAACTACTGCCAGTCCCCCTGAAGCTCCCCTAAAGCTCCCCCTGAGAAAAAAAAGAAAATAAAAAAAGCAAATATCCATAAACTGATTCTATTAGCGTGTGGGGGTTTGACTACCATACAGGTTCGACTACCATACGTACAGTACTCTCTACGCCCGAAACCGATTCTAAAGGAAAAGCGTTAGCTGTAGCATTTTTTAAAGAACATAAGACGCCAGAAACGATGGCATTTAAAGGTTTGCCGATGAAACAATCCTGTTAGACCTTTTTTTCGTTTCCATCTGTGTCTGCTGGCGCCTTGACCGCTCTGTTGACGGTGGTAGGCCTGGAGTTTGGAATGGATCTTAGTAACAGATATCCAGGAGAGAAAAATGAAGGCACGCTTACTAGCCGTTTACGGACCGGAAGACATGGCTGATTTGAGGGTGGATACAACGGTCTTGTATGTAAAGTTGTCCCTCTGCTGGAACTTGACCATCGTTGAATGGTCGCCCTCCGCCATAAAGGACACTTCCCTACCCTCTGGCAGACGGAGAACCGCCGACGCGGCATCCACCGCTACATAAGGATCCCCACTTCTCGTCCACTTCCCGTCCCCCCCCTACAACTCCGTTCGGCTCCGTCTGATAGGGGAATGGAGGGGTGAAATACCTTCTTCAACTTCAACGATTGCGCACCCTCTTTGAAGCTCACGATCTTCATGTTTGCACCAGCCGAATAGTTGATAAACCGTGCCAGCCCAGCAGCTAGCTCTGGCGAACCACTTTTGAGTGATTTCACCAGAGCATTGCGACTCGACTCCTCTCCAATCATCGCTAGGATATCGTCGACTGGGAATCCACGGTGAGGTGTGCCAAGGAAAATTATCGCCCGAGTACTGCTGAACAAAGGCCCATAGTTCTTGGGGTTTTCCTTGGCCTTCACAAGTGCCTGTAAATCTCATCAGCAACCCGGTCCCCACCAATATCGGCACATTGGTCACCTGTGTAATGATAATGCCTCCAAGACCATGCCCAATGAAAGTCAGCTTCCTCTTCTTCTCCTACCCATTCCCTCACCGTTAGCATCTAGCGCCAGTGAACGCTGAGTCTGCGGAGAACTGAAAACCCACCTCGTTCGACTTCCTGACATTGTTCAATTCGCCCAAGAAGCCATCCACATAATCCGAAATCCGCTCCGACCCACAGCTATCGGCGGAAAGACTGGAGTTGTATCCGTATATCATGGTACGGCACCCAGGCAGATCTTCACCGAGGAAATTTCGCAGCCAAATGCGGCGTTGGCCTTGCTGATCGGTAGTCCAGGAATTATACGCATGGCTGTCGAGATCACATACCGCTACGATGCTGACAGGGAAAAGAGTTAGCCTCGCTCTGCGGAATCATCGAGGTCCAAGGTCTGTACTCAGCGTGTATGGTCCCGCGTGTTTCGTACAGCTGCGTTAATCCGTAAAAATCACGGTCGATGGTGATTGGGTGGCCAGTGGGGCCTATCTTGGCCTTGTAGGCCTCACCGTGACCGAGAGATTCGAGGGGCTTGGGCACCGGTCCCGGAAGGTGGACTACTGCCGTAAGGGAAGAGGAGTAGGGGAAGGTGCAGAGCGTGGTGTGCGATTGAGAAGGAACTGGGAAGGGGAGAGCGGAGTGGAGGGCGGCCACGGTGGTCTTGAGGGGAATGGAGGACACACGGATGACAGCATGCTTATCAGACATTGGAAGAGAGCTTGAAAAATGAGTATCTGGGATAAAGGAGAGAGAGGAAGCGATCCAAAGTTGCTGGAGTGCAAGTGTTTGTGATGGTAAAGCTGGCGAGGGGGCAGTGTGGGCTAGTGTACGGGGTAGCAAGCTATCACCAGTCCACCATACTGGCGTCCCAAGACGACGGGCAATCCAATCAATCCTCACCGGCGCCTGAAGACGACCGAGAAATACATCCCACCCATACCGGCGCCCGAACACGACCGAGAAATACATCCCATCCATACCAACACCCGAACACGACCGAGAAATACCTCTTATTCACACCGGCGCCCCGAGCTGACCGAGAACTGAATCTAATCCATACCGGCGCCCTAAACGACCGAGAAATCCATCCTATCAACACCGGCGCCCTAAACGACTGAAAAATCTACTCACCAACCACCATGTCCACCCCCGTGCTGGACAGAGATGCTCATACAGCATGGAAACGGCTCCGCGAGCATATGGGGGGAAAACCAGGACCAATCTTACAGCCCTCAATGCAGTTACGAAACTGCAATTTGGCGACCGGACGGCAACCATTGATGAGCATATCAATGAATTTCAGTCCCGATGGTCGAGGCTGGCTTCCTCCGTTGCTGAATAGCCGCAGGCCTCATCTGGCTTTGGTGCCTGTCCGACAAAGGGTGAAGGGGGCGACACCGCTACGACAGTCTTGGGGGATTTGGAGCCGCGCTTGGTGGTGATCAGGTCTCGGAGCTGGACAGTCACGCTCTAGTATGTTGGATTCTCTGTCTGCGAGGCAGTGTTGATGACTACCTCCTTGCAGAAGTCCGGAGCAAGATCTGGGCTTTGATGTTGTCACACCTGGTCAGGGAAGCGTCGACGCCAGCAACCGTAGCGATGTCGGTGGAGCGCAGAATGGTGAAGAGGTGGTCAGGGCGAGGGCATGTGAGGCCGACTGCTGGTCGAAGAAACGAGATACCTCCGAGCAACACCAAGCCCACCTAGCCGCCGAAGACACCGAAGAGAGCCAATTCTCAGAATATGCTTTCTCCGCTAACGCCACAAATCCAGCCCAGTCGTGCGATTGGCTGTACGATCCTGGCTGCAACATACATGTCACACCGAACTTAAGCCTACTGAGCAATGCGCAGCCATACAAGACCAGAATTCACAGGATATCCGGCTCCGGTTGGTCCACCTACCGAGGATCAACCACTATCTCTCAGGACAACAAGAAGGTGACCTTCCAATGTCCTCTGCGTTCCAGATCCACCAGAGAACCTCCTCAGCGGACAGATTCTCATCTCGAAAAACGTATTCGTTATTTTGCATGACGGGAAGCCCCGACTGGTTCACCACGGGGATACGGTTTTGAGAATCACCCTCGTCAATCGCAAGAAAATGATCTACGGGTCAGAAGAGGTGGCTCTGGCAGCGGCAGAATTAAACGTACAGGATTGGCATGAAAGGTATGGACATCTTCCTTTTCCCGCATTCAAACATATCCCGGAGGCACCCTCAGCTCTTGAAACACGGGATTACAGTGTGCCACTTGCCAGCGAGGGAAGTCTACGAAGGCATCAAGTGGACCAAGTGGACATCGTGCTAGTGGCATTCCCGACACCTACATTCGGATCTCCGAGGCCCCATGGAAACCCCAGGTATCCGCGGGCAACAGTGTACCTATCTGCACACTCATCGACGAGCACTCCCGGTTCACCGTGGTCCGCACAGTGTCCTCCAAAGCTGAGGCAGCACGGGCTCTCCTCGATATTATTACGCGATGGAGTCTCAGGCCGGACGCACAGCAAAAGCCCTCGATACTGACAACAGAGGGGAATACCGGAGTACGGAACTCCTCCAGTACCTACGGATGAAAGGCATTGGTCTCAAAGAAACCATTCCATATCACAGCCAGACCAATGCCATAGCCGAACGAACGGAGCGCTGGTGACCATGGCTAGAACGGCACTGCTTCATTCCAAGCTTCCAAAATACCTCTGGCCTGAGGCCGTCGCCCACTCTGCTTATACCAAAACCGAATTCCTTACCAGGCTCTGGATGGTAAATCACTAATGGAGTTATTTCTTCCAAGGGCCGATATTAGACAGCAGAGATCCAATTTCCGTGACTTTGGCGAGCCTGTCTGGATTCATCTCCCTCACACTGTCGGCAATCTCACCGCTCGAAGCATCGAGGGTCATATCATGGGATACACTGAAAACTCAGGGATCTACCGTGTCTACAACGAGGAAAGGAAGGTGGCGACGAAGGAGCCACGCCATCGGAGTCCAGACGAGCAGTCCAAGCCCATTGGCATGGAATTTATCAGCCAGAACGAGCACACCAGCCGGAGCGAAGACACCAGCCGGAGCGAGTACACCAGCCGGGGCGGGGACGCCAGCCGGAGCAAGGGGGAGCTGAACTTCGAAGCTGAGTCGAAGCCACAGGTGAGGAGGAAGAGGTTGTCCCCAATACGCCAGCACCCGGCACGCCGGTCAGCTAGGGGGAGGGGGGTGCCGGGGAGGTATTGGCAAGATGGCGAGCGAGCGTATGTCGTGTCGACTACCTCTCAGTCGGTCAAAGATGCTCTTGTCCGGCTTGACGGCGCACCTTGGATAGCAGCAATAGGGCAAGAGAAGGAGCAGCTGAAGAAGTATGGCGTGCACGAGGAGCTGGACAGGCTAGCGCCGGGGAAGCGAACTGTCGACACCAAGTGGGTTCCCCGGGGAAGTTCGATCATGTTGGAAATTTTAGAAAAGCGGCAGAAGGTAGTGGCTCTCTCCAGGAAGCGGAGCACCACGCCTGTTATCACAACCGATCACGACGGCACACGAAAACTCACACAGACCTCACCCACTCGAGCTGCCCATGGACAGGTACACACTGGCGCCGAAAAGCAGGATGCGATGCCGAAGAGGTTCACACAGAAGACAACGCAGGACGAAAACCTTAGCAAGGGGGAGTGTTGATATTTGCCAAGGTGCCGGAAAGAGAACGTGGATGTGGGTAGTGTGGGCTAGTGCACGGGGTAGCAAGTGGGGTAGTGAGGTAACAATGTTTGGTGCGGATTGGAGAATATTCATAAGCAGCAAGAGCGCCGCCGGTAGATAACTATCTAGATCTTCAGCAATCTCAAGCCCCGTCTCATGCCCGTAAAGTTGTTCAAGTATATGAGTCCACGAGCCTCCACTCACAGAAGACTGCATACGCGCTTGCGTTGATCGTGAATTTCTTTCAAACTGAGACCTTATCCTGCGTCTGCAAATATGATGCTGCGTACGACCACACCTAAATGGGAGCTGCAAAGCGCTTAGACGCGCCATTGTCCCAACTGGGAGCGGCTCGCGTGCGTAATTCTCTGGCATGATCATTGGCGCTACAAGAAGAAGAGAAGCCGCTGCGAAGATCACTTGGCAGCTGAAAATACACTTCCTAGCCGCAATGGACGAGGTAACGATGCCCGACGGCGAAGCTGGGTGCTGGTTGGCTAGGTATGAACTCCGGGCACCGGTAGCTCCATCATGCAACATGTTTACAAGCGCGGGCTTGTAAGGAACAACTACTGTGGAATCGCGAGGATTAGTATGACCGCTTACGGCGTCCTATAATTAGCGCCAAACAACCAGCAACAAACAACCTAAATTGTGTGTACTAGTTACTACAATGCAGGAGTTCTCCGTTCCGCACCGAAATCATTTGAAATCATTTAAAATCTCTCTATTCGTTACTCGCATGCGGCCTAGATACTTAGATCATGGCGAGGTACACAAGGTCCGTTTCCCGTCCGCAGTCCGCGCGAAGGCGGCACGTTGCAAGATCCCCTTTGCCCTCCGCCCAGGCCTGTCCCAAGATATGGTGCGCACCAAAGAAATCGTAAGGAAAAACAAAAGAAGCAACAAAGGAAACGACAACCCGCCCTACATCCTACTCCTCTTCTGCGGACGCCATGAAGGGGGACATAGGGAGGAACAGAGGTTGTCCCTCACCCTCGGCGCCCGGTTCTTCGGTCTCCACGCTTCCCCCCTCTTCCCTTTCCCTTCGCTCCCGGAATCCCCACTCTGGCACCTCACTCTGCGCGTCTTTCTCAGCCAGGGCCGGGACCAGTCTTCCTACATCCGTGGCGGAGAGGAAGTCCAGTACCGGCTGGCTGCACCTCGTATCGGCAGGAAGGTCCCGGATCGTGAACCTGTCTTTCCCCTCCCGGTTTCCTTCCGAACCTCTGCCCACAGAATCTTCTGTTGAGCCTGTACGGACACCACCAGTACTGAGCGGTGGGCCGACTCCTCGTCCAGTTCAGGTACTGCCCGGTGAGGCCTTGGCCCGTCTTCAGCTGGTAAAATCTAGAGGCAAGCCTCTTGGAGCTACCAGGTGTCTGGAGTTCATACCTAGCCAACCAGCACCCAGCTTCGCCGTCGGGCATCGCTGCCGCGTCCATTGCGGCCAGGAAGTGTATCGTCAGCGGGTGCTCCTCTCCTGCGTACGGCGGAGCGGTTCCGGTCCAGAAGTCGTGTTGGTCTTCTTCGCAATGGCTACTCTTCTTGTCGTAGCTAGATTTACACTAGTGCGCCGTGGTGATAGTGTGACGGACTATGACAGAGGATGGATGCACGAAAGCAGAAGTCAGTTGAGGCAATGGTGCATCTAAGCGCTTTGCGGCTTAGAATACGGTAGTAGGTACTCCACATATCTCCACGTCCGGATAACTTCATACTCCACATCACTCCAGCGCTGGATCGGTGACCAACTTGCCATGTGGGCATTCCAATACATATCTCCTGAATAATTCCAGCGCTTCCGCCGGGATCAACCGCTGGAGATACATACATGAAGTGTTACTGTAGGTATGGTCATGCACTGCATCATATTCGCTGACGCTGGGGCCATGTAAAGACTGAACTACTACTGAACTGATTCTCCCACATCTAATAGCCACAATCTAGCAGCCTCAGTCTTGCGCCTTTGCACTGGCGAGTGGTGATGGTAGCAGTGCCGTTATTGGCATTAATCGATAACAAGAATGTAAGCCTGAGGAATACCTAAAACTGGCGAAACCCAACCACTAAAAAGCAAAGTGATCAACGTAGCCCACCAGCAACGGCACTGATATGTATTATGCTCTGTCTACCCCCTCGCGCCTGGGTCACCACATTATGACACCACCCCGTCTGGTCGACCAATCGAATCTCAGCAATGTCGTCTGCCCACGAACGGGGCGGCTTCTGTTAGCCTAGTCTCTGGTAAGATCCAACTGCCCGTACCACCGTTGACAATCGCCCTTGAGAAGTGCGACTATTGATGCCATCCGCTTGTCTGTGGCAGTATGATGAGCTGTAGGTATGACCCAGCTATGCTGTAGGGTTTTTCTTGCTGATCATGATCCTCTGGGGTTCTCCAGACTGCTGCGTGAAGCTGGATATACACAGTGCTCGCCGGTGACTCTAGGGATTCCCGTCACGACACCCCACGAAGAATTGGTAATGGGACTTCAATCACCAAAAGCCACAGCAAATACTCAATCCGTAACTGTTTGCTTGAATGTTGCGAAGTGTCAAGTTCTTGTCCCATGAAATTCCGGCTGCCGTTCATTTTTGATCGCCGGCTGGACTATTTATTGACATGGGATCGATGGGTCGTTATGCCTTGCACGGTACGGAAGGTGCTGTTGTGCAATCCGGCGATGTAAGAGGCGTTGAGGGCGACCGGTGTATGCAGTTGAAGAAGTCTGCATTGCTTTCCAGTGTTCCCCGCAGTCTAGCCCTATTCCCGAACCGTATGAAAACGGTCCATCTAGTCTTGAGTTTAGCTGGATGGGTCCGAACCACAGTTGCCTGCTGGACTGTCAAGCCGTGGTTCAAGCTCCAAATGAGTATATAATCCCTAGTGAACTAGGCCTAAATCAGCACACATGGCTTTGAAGCACCCGGCGATTCCAATGATGAGCACTGAGGCTGAGTGGGTTTTCAGCGGAGCAAAAATTACCTTCTTTGACCGCCTCTGCGCGTTGGGCTGTGATTGACTTGCTGCTCTGGAGTGTCCCAAGAGTTGGATGTGTGATGGCTTAGAGACAGCGGAGAGGGATGATATTCAGCAGCTAGAATAGGCGTTGCACGCACTTTGCAAAGTGATCTGAGGTAAAGCGAATAAAAAGAGTAAGTAGTCATCGCGCTGATGGTAATTTTCGATTTTGTATTATGTGGGCAGTCCACCTAGTCGACTGCAGTCCGTCCAGTCCAAGTTCTCACCGGACTGAGCAGTCCAGACCACGCCCAGACGGACCGGCCAGAGACACTCGGCCAGTCCGAGCCCCGAGACGGACTAGACCGCCCTGTGGGGAGCGCTGTTATTCCCTGGTAACACTCTACAGGACGAGCACGCTCTGTGGCCTCTTACGGGAAGGTATTAAAGCCGGCAGTATTTGAAGGTTTGCGGAATAATTTATGGACCTTCAGTCGGAAGATACCGGTGTCTCCTCAGTGTCGAATGTTGACGACCACTCGGTCAGATCGCAGCTTGCTCTTCCCCACTCTAAACGACAAGATTATGTGCAGCAGAAAATTCTGTGGGCGGAGGTGCGGAGACACGGGAAGAGGGAAGAACCGCTTCAAAGATCCGGGTTCCACTCGCGGATGAACGGTCCGCCCAGTCAATCCTGGCCTTCCTGCGCACCACGAAGGTGGAAAGCAGGGTGGGACCGCGAGCACTGCCGCCGAAACCGGGCGAGGGCCGAGAGGAGGACGAGGAACTGGAAGACGAGAAGGGCTCGGACGATAAGAGGGAGTAAGTGGCGGGAGTCTTTTCTTTTCCTTTTGGTCTTTGCCTTTTGGGTCGGTCGTTACTTCTCATTTTGTTCTTTCTTTTATGTGCGAATTCTGGGAAAGGCCAGGCGGGCAGGGGGAATTACCGCGGGCCGTCGACGAACTGTGTGAGGTCGTGGCGGACGGCGAACGGAAAAAGGACTGTACATAATATCGCCATGATCCGATAAGGTCGCATGCGATCAATGGATCATCACCAATGACAAGATTATGTTCATCGCCATGACCCATATATCTAGGTCAAATTATACCAGGCAGTGGACGGGGACAGGTTCTGTATATTACCATGATCTAGATAGGTCGCACGAAACAAATGATTAACAAACAGTCAGGCGACCAAGTTATAAAGGCTTCGTGTGAGATAATTGATGTTCACTCTCTCGACCGAGCCATAAACATGGAGAGTTCTAGCGGGTTGGCCATCGCCGGATTAGACGGAACGTCACGTAATGGATCCCACGTCTCAGGAGTTTTGGTGCGTATTCCGAAGATGATATTAGCCAAGGATAAATAGCTATGCTAGGCTACGTAACGAAGACGAAGCTCGGAGGCGGGGGAGGCTGGGGATTTCTAGGACCTGAGTGTTTTCGCGATCGTATATCGGGGCCGTTCTGTCGCGACTTTCTGGATGTTCTTATCTGAGTAATGAGAGTCGAGTTCAAATGTGGGATCCGAAGTTTCTGTTGGACGTTATTGTACTTGATTTGAGAGGAATCCCATCGTAAATCTAGCCGCTGCAACCTCCGCGCCGATCCTCGATGCATACTATTCCCTGTCGTCAAAGCTGCCAGATGCTGGTCACCGATATCAGGTTTGGGTGGGGCCACGTCGTATGTACTCTATGTACACAGGTCAAGTTCTCGTTGGTCGACGGTACGGCCCTTGGCTTATGGTTCGGCTTGATACGAGTCCGACCTGCTACACACTAGTAGTAGAGAAAGGTAAGGGTGAGGTCCAAGTCTACCAAGGATAATATACGCAAGAACGCACGAGCCAGGTCAACTCATCAGAGCCCCGGACCGGAAAAGGGATTCGCTGTTGGAGTGTCGGCAGAAGTTCACTCGTGGCCACTGGAGCTGAGAACGAGTCAGCATCAGGTAGTACCAACGTGGCAGTCAGCCGTTCTCCGGGATTCTAATCGCGGCTCTAAGGTGCCTCGCGGTCTTTCAAGCTTCGAAGCAAGAGGATGATGGGTTGAAGCCCACGAAGCCGCTGTAAACCAGCATGATCACTTTCAGCGAACAAACCAGATGATCCCGGGCAGTAAAAAACACTCCCTACATTGCTATCGCCGGAGCTATCGCCAGTATCCAGTGCGGCTGGCACCGTTACCTGCTAGTAGATTGGCATCTGATAGTACTAACTATGTATGTATGCACTTGCGTACTTGCGTAGGCATCCAACTACCCGCTAGGTCTGCGGTGGTAGTTAAGTAGACGCTCATGGATTCGAAACCATAGCCACAACTTCAAAACTAAGTAGTCGAAAATCCTAACATGCACAGAGCCCCCTGGTTGGATTATTTCGCCTTCCCTCCACCCGGTTCCTAGGATCCGGCGTCCTGTCCTAAAGTGCATCATTCACAAATCATCACCCATACAGTGAGCGTCTATGATCGCCAAGCATTCCTCATGGAGGAGCTAACCACCTAGAGTAGAATCAACCTAAGAAGATCTGCACATGCCAAGCTTGGCGGACTGACCTCATTCAGAAAAGCATCCTCTACGGGTTCTTCCCATTGCGCCATCCGCTTGGCCAGCCAACGGGTGCCCAAACCACCTGGAAATCGTTGCCTACATATCTATGATCGAGGTGCCGGGCTGAGGATTGTGGGGTTGAGTGGCGGTGCAGCGATGGGCTGCGCCCGCATTTAAAGACCGGAGGAATTCTTAACCCGATCCCGACTCCAGGGTTTCCCAACACTTTGCCGTGTTGAGCACGCTCTGCCGGGGTTGAAGCCCTTCTAGAACAAACGCCGTCCCACTGCTCGTTCACACGCGCATCTTGGATCTGCAATCGACAAAGAATCGCGCTCTTGATCTTCTCAGCGCTGATAGTTTGTTTGATAGCCCAACCAATTATCCACAGCCCTTTCCCGTTGCGATGAGGCAGCTGAATCGGCAGTTGATATGTGGGGTGTAAAGGAGGTATCTAGAAGTGGAGAAGAGGCTTATCGTTGTACTAAAGCAGAGTTCTCTAGGACAAGCTGTATGCCAAGCCTTTTGCTCTCTGCAAACCCCAAGTGAATGTATCGAGTACATACATAGTAAGTCTGCACAGCACCCAAAGATCAGAAAACCTCACTGAAGCCGGAAGAAGATTCTGACGTGACAGGGACCAGTAATAGCAATTAGAGGAGGCATCATGCTGACTTCAAAGTCAAAGTTGAATCTCCGACCATAGATACTTGGTTGCTGCACCAGTCTGTGGGCTGTGCTTCTCCCATCGCTTCAGATTCCTCATGGCTTGCTTGTCTTTACCAGTAGTAAGGCGGAATCGTAAACTTGAGGAGTACGTACTCCAATACGAGTCAAGTACAGTGTGTACATACAAAAGCGAAGGCCATATCGTACGCGGAGAACATCGCCAACGGCCTACGCCTTTGGATTCATCATCAGCGGCATCATCGTCATCATCGGTCCCCATTCAATCCCTATGCATTCTGAGTCAACCTTCCCCCTCCCTCACCCCCTTGCTGCCCCCCACCAGAAGGGAACCAACCAGGTTGGACTGCATGCAGGTTCAGGTTTCCTGATTACCTATTATTATTGCCGACAGAGTCGTTGTGTAGCGGTAGTCAAAGAAACCCTTTCGGAGCACACAGACCAGGCCAGACCTGGAATCGTCACCTCCAACTCGTGCCTTCTTTGCGCGCAAAAAAAAACCTATTGTACGGCAGCACAGCTATACCTCACCTTCGGTCGACGGAGATACAGATCGCGCCGCGGACCGACAACTCGCAGGGAAACAAGCAAGGAAAGTCTTTGCTCGACAAGCGACAAGTTTAGCTGTCAACCTATCACGCGAGAGCTTGCTTGGTTGATTGATCGACGCGCTCGGAGGAAGGAAACATTCCGATAACCTGACAATGACCTCGGAACATGCTCGGTCAGCGGCGGCCCAGTATACATCGGGCTCTCCACCGAACTCGATCCACTCGAACGAGGGAACCAGCGCAGGCGGGAGGACTTCATCGTCACCATCACAAGTGAACACCAGCTCTGGCGCTGGAGATGTCCCAAGGCCCAAGAGAATAGCATGCGTTGTCTGCAGAAAGCGAAAACTCCGATGTGATGGAACCAAACCGAGCTGTGGGACTTGCTCAAGATTGGGACATGACTGGTATGTTTTCTCAGACGGTCTCTATCTCGTCGAGTCGTCGCCGGTATTCATTGGTCGTTGTTGGTTGTTGTGGTAGCCCCGCTGATCCCCGAGCTTGCATTTAGTGCCTACGACGAAATTCGGCGGAAAAGCGGTCCAAAAAGAGGATATGTCAAAGCACTGGAAGCACGATTAGGTATCTACCTATTTCCCACGGCGTATCCGTCTACAGACGATGGGAACGTGACGGGAGCTCACGAATTTTTCTATCGCATGTACAGCCCAGGTTGAGACGCTTCTCAAAGATCAAGCGACGGATCCCCACAGCGGCAGTAACCTTAGTCCTGAACGAGCACGACAACCGCCATATGGAGCGCATCTCTTGGTGGACCCACCGCTCTTTGGCGATGGTGACGTTGGGATGGATGGGATGGAGGCAATGCTGGGCGGCGTACGGGGGCCGACTATGTCTGCCTCACCGAATATACCGCATCACAACTCCTTCGATAGCTCGCCCATGGTAGATATGCCGCAGTCATGGACGGACCCCGCGCCCACTATGGATCCCTCCGCGATGACATGGGATTTGATTTCGATGGGTTTCGAGGAGGCCTTGCCCACCCAAGACATCATTGATGCTCTGTACGCACACTTGATCTTTGCGGTTGCATCATGAGGATGGAGCGCGAGATATATTTTATTGGGTACACTGCTGATATCGCGTCCTGTTCAAGGCATAAGATCTACTTCGACAAGGTGCATCCATGCATTCCAATAATCCATAAAGCTAGGTATTTTGCAAGTTTGAGTATGGCACCGAGCCTTCGACCGCCCGTTGCGTTGCGATATGCCATCTGGGCTCTGGCTGCGTCCATATCCGACGACCATGGGGGCCTACAAACACACCTTTATCGACGGGCCAGGAAATGTCTCGAAGAGTTGGAGATGAAGGGGCACGGCGAAGGGATCATATCGGTGGCCTCATCCCAGGCGTGGCTGCTAATCACTACCTATGAATTCAAACTCATGTACTTCCCCCGGGCGTGGATGTCGACTGGACGCGCTGTGCGGTTGGTTCAGATGATGGGCCTTCATAGGCTGGATGGCTCCGCATGGGAAGTGAAGCAGTGTTTGCCGGCACCAAAGGACTGGATTGAGCGGGAGGAGAGAAGGAGGACCTTCTGGATGGCGTTCTGCTTTGATAGATATGCTTCCATTGGAACGGGTTGGCCTATGTGTATCGAGGAGAAGGATGTACTGTTACCTTTGGTCTGGACTCTGGCAACGTGCTAACCGAGTGATAGATTCTCACCAACCTACCAGTCTCCGAGAATTCATTTGAACGAGGGCAACCTGCGAAGACCATGTCACTGAAGGAGGCGATGACCGCGGATGGTGCGGCCATGTTATCTCCTCTCGGCGGTGTCTGCCTCCTGGCCTCTCTCTTTGGCCGTAACCTCGTTCACTTGCACCGGCCAGATGCGGACGAGCGAGACGACGACCTGAACGGCGAGTTTTGGCGGAGACATCGGAACATGGACAACATATTGCTCAACATCCAAATGTCGTTGCCCAGCCATTTCCGGTTACCAGCTGGAGTCGATAACGCAAATGTCGTATTTACGAACATGAATATCCACACGTCAACAATTTGCTTGCATCAAGCGGCTATCTTCAAGGCTGAAAAGAATCGCATGCCGCAGTCGGTGTCGGCGGAATCCAAAATCCGATGTATCACAGCTGCAGCTCAAATCGCATCTATCATGCGTATGGTTTGCCATCTGGATTTATCTGGGGTGAGTGACGACCCTCAGCCCATGGTTGGGAGAGTCATGGCTCACATGGGCATTCGTTCTAGATGAATCCATTCATCTCGTTCTGCCTCTACGTGGCAGCACGAGTGTTCATCACATACCTGAGATCACGCCCCGGCGACGAACAAGTTCGCGCTTCTCTCCAGTTTCTCCTTACAGCAATGGGACATATGAAGAAGAAGAACCCGTTAACCGAGTCATTCCTTGTGCAACTGGATGTGGATCTTACTGGGTCATTGGATGGAAATATCAACAGATTCCCTTACTCGTTCAAGAGAGGAGAGGTGAGTGCTTATTTCCAGTGCGTGGACCCAATGGCGGTCAACCTAATAACGAAACCAGCCTGAAATTCCACCAGCGAGGACGTATGCCGAGTACCCAACTCCACACCCAGTGCAAGAGATACCGGTCGAGGAGCTGTCAAATTTCATTGGACTCGGTGCCTGTCCGATGAGCAATCACTCGAAAGCTGCCCCCACCCAAAGAGGAACGACAAACGCTGAGAGACCAGCCTCGGAAAGCTTTCCTGCGCTATCGCCTCAGGTCTCGCATGGCAGCGGTCGATCACCGGCATCACTTGCCACGTCGGAAAATTCCCAGAACTCCAACTCCTCAGCGACGTTATCCTCACAGAGCAACCCACCGAGCAACAGTGGATATTCCCCGCCTAGCTTTTACAGCGAATACAGTGGCCTGTCACTAAGTCTGGATGGGATGGAGGGCATGAACTACTCCCAGCTGCCGAAGGACATGGATTGGAGTATACTGACGAACTTTGATGGGACGGACGCGGACGGTGGAGATACGGCCGTGGGGGCAGGAGGAGGGAGTGGGGGAATGATGTCTGGGATGGGAGGCATCGCGAACCAGGACCTTCGCGATTTCTTTGCCGAAACCACAGCATGAACCGGGATATTTTGAAGATTGGGGATGGGATTTTGGGGGAGAGGGGGACAGACATTCTTTCTTGAATCTTGCACGGTCAGTGGTGGGGCCCCGGGATGGTGAGGATCGTATCTCTGAGAGCTAGCTACCTACTTAGATGTTTTTTTTCCCTATCATGCATGCGAGCGGGCGGGCGGGCCTGTTGCAATGGTAATTACACCCCTTCGATTTCTAGGGGCTCTCTTGATCCTGAAAGTAATACGGATGTACCCCGTTTCTCGGTTTGGTTTGTTCGAATCTCACCGCTCTGGTTCGTATCCAGCATCCAAATCTATGTACAACGAACTATCCTTAACCGAGCAATGAGGTCACTGTTTTTCTCACGGAGCAAAGGTATAGTGTTAATCACGAACGGTGTCTACTGTGTGATAGCTTCCATACCGACACCTATCGTCAAGGAATTCGAACTCACTCTACTACATATACAGAGCAGACTCCCAATAGTAAGAATAATAACGCCTTGTATCAGGAGCAAAAAACACTTTTCTCATCCCGCTTTCACTATTCTCTTCTCTAGAATAATGTCTCTTCCTCTCTCAGATACTCGCCAGCATCAGTTTGTCGGAATACCGTGATCGCTGTAGGGTCTAATCTCCTGACCTCCGCCGTCGATCTCGCCGTGACGCCGAATCCCTACAGGCCCAACATCAGCACCGCACATAATATCACTCGGGAAGAAGTCGGGCCACTTACCAGAGGGGTATCATTCATCGAATACACCAACACACCCTGGTGCTCGGGTGTGTCCTCGCTCATTCTCCCAACGTGTGCCTTGACGACATGGTTTCCGTAGAGGTACGGCATCTCTCCGTTGCTCTTCACCCAGACCTTGAACTTCGCGTGGGGAGCAATGTGGTCGAGCGCGGTGATGTGCAGCTTGAACTTGCCCGTCTTCTTTGTGAATTTCCCCAGACAGGTACCGATCGAGAGCAGCTTGTCGCGTGCGACGGACGTAGCGAGTTTGGCGATCGACTCGCGGACGTAGTAGACACGCTCGCGCTGGAGCCGGAACACGTGCGGGTCGTCGGGACGGTCAATCAGGTGTGTGATGTTGCGACCCATATACGATGCAAGCTTCTCGAAGAGCCGCTCGGTCTCTTGGTCGGTTAAAGGACGCATCGTGGGGGGGTGGATTATCGTGCGGTTGCGGGGGGAGGTGCGGGATATGACGAGGTTGGGAAAATGTTCATGAGACGCAACCTCTCTCACGAAGCCGCCAAAGACGAAATCTGTAAGGGTTGACCCCCGCCGCCGCTTGGCAACTCAGAGCTAACTAACGATCTGCATCCCTGTCCGACGTCCAGAAAATTTTGGGCAAACTTTATTTGACGGCCGAATTCTAACGCTCGCGCGTGTCTACACGAAACTATATTTCTGCAACTCGCCGCAAGACGGGAATAAAAGAAAAAAGACAAAACATACAATGGCTGCCTTCAAAAGAAAACAGGAGAAGGCCGCGCCGGTTGGCAGGAAGAAGGCGAAGGTCGAATCCACAAAGTCGGCAGTGACGAAGAAGTCCGATACGAAATCTACGCAGGCTGTCGCCGCGGCACCTCCGAAGTCAAAAAAACCTCTGAAGCCGGTCGTCCAGGAGCCAGATCCCGAGTCGGAAGAACCTAGCGAGGATGAGGAGTATGGTAGTATATCCGCCGGCGAAGAGGATGGCCATGAGGATGACAACGAAGACGAGGACGAAGACGCCGTCGGGGTGGATGCGGATGGTGATCGGCTGATGAATGAAAAGACCGAGGAAGAGAGTATGCTACGTGTTTTCTAACTCAATGCGTTCTTCAAGCTGACATTCCGACAGTTGCCAAAGCGAGAGCTTCGAGGGTGGAACAAAAACGCCTGATTGCGGAACGCAAGCAAGCGAAGCCTCTGGGCAACATCACCCAGAAGTCGAAGAAGATCTGGGAGCAGATCCGACGGAAAGACCTGTCGAAGGAGGAGCGCACCAAGAAGATCGAGGAGCACCAGTCGATGATCCGCGGACAGATCAAGGATCTCGCCTTCAAGCACGACACGTCGCGCGTGGTCCAGACGGCGCTGAAGTACGGTAGCAAGAACATCCGCGAGGAGGTTGCGAAGGAGCTGAAGGGCACGTATGTCAGCCTGGCGCAGAGCAGTTACGGAAAGTACTTAGTTGTCAAGGTGATGCACTACGGCTCGCCGGAGACGAGGAAGTCGGTGGCTGGAGAGTTCATTGGTCACGTCAAGAAGTTAATCAGGCACCGCGAGGCTTCCTTCGTCATTGAGGATATCTACAGAGAGTATGGTACGCCGGAGCAGAAGGCGCAGATGGTGCGGGAGTTTTACGGTGTGGAGTTCGCGGTATTTGGCAAGGAGGCAGATGCGGACCCGTCGCTCAAGAAGATTCTAGAGAAGAGCCCGGAGAAGCGGGCGGTCATCCTGAAGCATATGCTAGACCTTCTTACGGCCGTTGTCGAGAAGGGAGCCTTTTTCTTCACTATAGTCCACCGGGCCATGCTAGAATTCGTCTCCAATGTTTCGCCCGGAACGACCGACGCAACTGAGTTCGTGGAGCTGGTGAAGGACCACGGCGCCGAGGTTGCGTTCTCGAAGGATGGCACACAAGTCATGATGAGGACATTGGCTCTTGGGAATGCAAAGGTATGGGATTTGCCATATTCTGCATTGGAAAGGTATATTGACCCAACAGCAGGACCGCAAAGCCATCATCAAAGTCGTGAAGCCCGTAGTGCACCAGGTGGCCGCGCACGAAACCGGCCATACGCTCCTCCTCACGCTTATGGACGTTGTCGACGACACAGTTCTGGTCAACAAGTCGATATTCAGTGAATTCCAACAACACCTCACCCAACTCGCCACCAACAAGTTCGGTCGGATACCGCTGCTCTACCCCTTCGCGGGCCGCAAGAATCGATTGATCTCACCTTCAGTGATCGCTCAGATCGAGGAGATGGACAAGATCCGCGAAGCCACAAGGTACATATAATCCACTTCTTCACCTCCCCTGCCCCCGCCATGCTGCTTGCAGTGGCTACGTCGGAACGATTCACTGACATGCCCCCCCCCCTTCCATCAAAATAGTAAGAAAGACCCAGAGGTACGGCGGTCGGAGTTAAGGGCACATCTGTCGCCGGTAGTACTGCAAGGCGTCGCCGAACATGCGGCGGATCTGGTGCAGGATTCATTTGGATGCCAGTTCATTGCCGAAGCCCTTTTAGGCGCCGATGGTATGTACGATTTTACCCACCCAACCCACACTCCACGAGTTTTTTGTCCCTTCCCCCATGCATTCTATGCATATATATATATTTCTCGCCTTCTTTTTTTTTTTTTTTTATCTCTCCCTCTGCGCATGCAGCTGCTGCCACCCGCTAGGTACTACGATCTAGTGTTATGCAACAGCGGAATGGGGATAGAGGGGGAAAAAAACCTGCAACCAACGTTAGGCAGATGTACTAACACTCTCATGTTTTTTATACAGGCGATAAATCCGCCGCCATGAGCGCGGTGGCCTCACTCGCAGCCGGTGACCCGACGGAAGATGGGCACATAGCGACGACGGCAGCGGGCGGACGCATGCTCAAGACTCTGGTCGCCGGTGGCCACTACAACAGCAAGCTGAAGAAGGTCGAGACCATCAGCCCGCCCCTCGGCTTCCACCAGGTCCTCTACGACTCCATCGCCGACAACGTCGCGGCGTGGGCCACCGGCGCCGGATCGTTCGTCGTCCTGTCACTGCTCGAGACCGACAGCTTCACTCATGTTGCCGAGCTGAAGGCCCAGCTACGGAAGTGCAAGAAGGGTATTGCTGCGGCGGCGAAGGCCGGCAATAAGGGCTCTGCTGTTGTCGAAAAAAAGCTATGATATGATGGAATCATGAGGGGGCGGTAATACTGATTGGATTTTAGATACATGGATAACTGGAAGGGACTGTATCTGATAGCGGCCGGGAAAAAAAAGATCACTGGTCTGTTTTGTCGGTCAGCCAGTCAGAAGAGGGCAAAAATAATTCCCTTCATTCAATCATCGTCGATATTTGCTACCTTGCTCTTCCAATCCTCCCCCACCTGCCTTAATACCACTAGCTGGTACCACCAGTACTACTACTACTAATCATACAAAGAGAAAAAATCGGCATGGCAGGTACACAAATTAGTAGGTGCCCTTCTTCCTCCCTCATTTCTCCTCCCGCATTGAGTATAAGCCGCTGCGCCGACAATGGTCCACCATCACCGCCCTGACCAAGCGCTTGCGTGTACAAATTATGGGCAGAAACCCATCCGACTTGGTGTTTGTCTATCTATGTGGGTATCGTACGTGCATACCGCGAAAGAAAGGGGAAAAAACCCAATGATCCTAAAGTACGAAAAAAAAAAACGCCATTCCGTGAGTTAGTGTAAGAGGTAAAAATGAAAAATAAAAAATAGCCATTGAGTAAGGCAATCACTCATTGCGGAAGAAGAAAAAAAGCACAAAATCCGCCCCCCTTGCCCACCCAAAGGCCAGGTCATTTTTGTGCTTCTATGTCCACGTCCATTGAGCTCCGTATGGAACCGGATCCTCGTTTTTTCAGCAGTTTGTTGGGTCCTTTCTTCTTTGTCTCCGGCAAGTCTGGTGCGGTGGGGACGCCAGGGTCAGGTATTTGTATCGTGTTCCCGATTCGCTGTTGCGGTTGCTCGGCTTGCCGCGAGATATCCTCGCTGAAGCGTGATCCCCCACCGGAATTTGGTCTAGGCTGCACCGAGTATCTACCTCGGAGGACAGGATGCACCAGGACCGCTGCTATGGGCATCGTGGGAGGAAGTGCTACGTCGAGAGCATATACACTGTCCGAGGCTGCGGACGGGGCGATAAAGGAGTTTGTTGGTGATCGCGCTGGTGAGCGTTGTGTCGATGAGTGCGAGATCGAACTCGTGGGTGAGTGGGAGTTGGTTCCCTCTGCCAGGAGCTTGGATGTTCTGCTATTGCGAGGGAGCAGTTGCCCCACTTCCGCAGCATGCGATAGGCGGTGGTTGTGAAGTAATGACAAGTCCCCGCGGGCGGTCTCAGGCACGCAGTCTATGGATATTGGCACAGACGAAATGTTCGGCGTGGAGTATGTAGTCATGAGGTGTGGCCGCAGGTGGCGCCCGTCGCTTTCCTCACTCGAGTCGGACTGCAGAGAATCCCTCGCGGTGGTTTCGTTGGAGGGCAGATCGGAGTTGTGATGTCCATCTGATGGAGTGGGTGTTCTGCTCTCGGCCCTGCTGGAAGGATATGATGGACTGTTTGCAGCAGGGCTTCTCGCCCCGTGATGACCGTTCTGTGACGGCGACAACCCTCCCAGTCTAGCTGTGGCCACGAATGCAGGCAATACCGACGCCGGCGATTCCGAGCGCGAGCCCCGAGCAGCCATCTGTAGCATAGGGTCCGAATACGGCCTCATCTCCCGCATATCATCCGTCGACCCATTTAGAATTGATGCTGCTGAAGTAGAGTTTGAGGGCATGCTCAAAATTCCATGATATGACGGGGCCGGTAGAGCGATGTACGGACTGGGCTGATACATCAATGGCCGGCCCGACTGCCGCTGTGCCATTTGTAAAGGCTGTCCGCGCACTTTGATGCTACCATTTTCGGAGCTCACCAGCGTCTGTTGGCTGCGATTGCTGTTCGGCGTAACAGGAGGCGAAATCACGATCCCCTCAACCTCAATTCCGGTCTCCAAAGCCCTCACACCAAAGGGAATCTCTTCCCCCTTGAGTGAGATGATCTGTCGACTATCCCGAACGCTTTCCAGATGTGCTTTTTGCGCCTCCGCGAGCTTCGCATATTTCGCCACTTGTCGTTTGCCGAGTATCAACTTGACGACGCCAAACGCCAGTACACATACCTGCGGGAAACATGTCAATCTTCGCGGGGCCGACGCGGGTTCAAATGAGAAAGCTGAATACCATTGCCGCTGCCAGAACCTACGCCAAGGAGACAAACGGGTCAGCATTCCAAGCGCTCGCAGCGGAAGAAGTGGACCAACAAACAGCATCTTCTGCCATAGTTCCATGGCATCCCAGAAGTTTCCCATGGTGTCGAGCTTATCGCGGTACAGCTACCAAGCTTTTTGGGCGTAGGAATCGAATAGTAATCGGGATTGTCGACGGGGGCAATCGCTAGAGCGAGTGGGGACGTTAGCGGAGTTGACATCGTATATAACGGCAAATACCATCCCACACACCAGTAGTCTTCCGGAGCCCAACGGTAGCTGCGGTCCTTGCGCCCAAGTCGGCTAAGTGCTCAAGCTGCCTATGGACGGCTTCGCGGAATCGTATGTCGGGAGAACAAAGGTGCCAGCAGAGTTATATGTATAAAAGTTGCACGATTGATGCCGGGATGTGGTGGTGAGTGGAGGATTGATGGTTTCTATGCCATGTAGGAAGGAAAGAATAGGTAGAAGAGTGAAGCCCAGGTGGGGGGAGGAACGATAGTCGGAGGACTGGAAGAGCGATATCGAGTCTCCGGGCGGACGGTGGGAGAGCAATATAGGGTAGCAGTTGCTGGCCAAAGCAGTAGCAGAAAAGAGCCGTATGACGAGACGAGACGACCCAGCTGGCCGGGGTCAGGGACGCCGACAGTCTGTATCTTGGTATGATTGCAGGCTCCGGGGTGAGGAGAGTCACAGAGGGCGAAGAAGGAAGAAAGAAGAGAGGTTGGTACAGCGAGGCGAGCGAGTGGTTGGTTGCTGCCCCGGGCAGGAGCGGAGGAGAGGGTGGAGGGCGGATCTCCAAGTGCACAAGTTTGTTGCCTTGAGCTGGATATGTGTGTATCTGTAGCACGAAGATACAGGGGAGAATACAGTAGCTGTCCTCTGTGAGAGGCTCTATGTGGATATGTGTGGTGACCGTGCGTGAGCTGCCGGCTATGTATGAGATGGATGGGAGGCGGGATGGAGAAAGAAAATGAGGACTGGATACATACGGATATTCGATTCGGGGGGCCGGTCCTCTGGCTCCATTGCGGGAACTACATATCAGGTGAGTGTTCGAGAACACTCCACCAACCCGAGCGAGCAGCGTCTTCCTTCCGCGTCCAGCCCGAGCACCACCGCCGGCTTCGCTATCATGCTGCCTAGGTACCTCGGCATCCTCACTCTCCTCCTACCACCACCACCCTACATACTGCACATCTAGCGGCGGTGTAGCTGCTGTGTTCACGATGTAATAACGCTCGACTCGACTCGCTGACGTACAGCACACCAATCGTCGAACCGATCCGATCTGACACCAAGCAGACCTTAGTCCCTCCTCAAGGAACCTGCCCGTAGATTCGTCCAACATCCTTTGATGCCGCCGCCAGAAATAGAAGCTCCAAGTTCAGCGTGCGTCCACGGTTATCCACCCGTATCAAAGAGGTGGATGCAGACTACTTACTCGGAGCCTCAATCTGCGCGAGGCATCTTTTCCATTGGACCAGGTTGGCCCCATCAGCCGTACATCACGTTGTGCGGGAGCGCACCCAAGTACCACCTAATAGACAGAGCAAAGTGCCAAACGGAGTACGGTTCACTCCATTGTTGGGTTTCCACGAGGGAAGGGGGTTTAGGATGTTGGATGTTGATCTGGATGGCGAGACATCAAACACCGAGTCGCGAGTGTATCGATCATAACTTTCTCTGTGGTTGACCGACCAAGCGGGCGTGATATACCGACGACGTTGCTGTCGGTGGGTGCGGTTCCCAGCTGCTGTGCTGGGTTTAGTTCAAACTTCAGGCTGCTTCTCGCAAAGAAAAGTCACCAGAAAAAACCACCCGGGGGAGCGGATCAGCGTTATGATACGGCCCTGGGTGGGGGGGGGGCGCTGCCTGCGCGGCCTGCAGTTCAAAAATCGCGTTTTTGTAACTATAGGGAGTTCCTTTTTCCGAGATCACGGTTTCCCTCTTTTTTTTTTTAGTTTATTCTTGTTCGCGTGCGTAGATAGGTCGTGGCGGGGCATACGAGGTCCCCTTTGCCCCCCCCCGCCCAGGCCTATTTTATGTGGTAACTTCTCGAGATACGGTGCGACCCGGGAGTGAGCGGAGCGGGAGAGGAGCTCACCTCGACCGTGTTCCTCTCCAGGGGAGGAGGAGGACATCGTGGGACTCTGCTCCACTTTCGAACGCCCCGTAGCGGAAGCCAGGACCCGCCAACTACCAACTGTCAGGTAAGAGATGGTGACACCGCGCGAGCGAGACCATTGCCTACCAGCTGGTGTTAGTTGCGATATTGGACACCAACTCCCCTTCATCGTAATGTGATATGGACTTATGTACACACTTATTAACACCCTCATTGTGGAGTACCTACTAATGTCTAAGTAGTTACTTCCTGTCCCGATCGATCTACCGAGACAATTGCAATGCGTTTCCGGAAGCAGAAGAAGCAGAGTGCTCTACTCTCCTCTTGAGCCTGAAGACAACTCTATCTGGAAACCCGAAATCGAGCGAACATGAGCTGCCGAATCCATCGTTCTCCGCTCCCTGTGCGCCAGGAGGTACGTAACTATATGCGAGTAGGCATTAGTAGTAACTCTGTGCGCAGATGGATACAGTACAGTACGGCACAGTACAGCGGTGGGAACTTGCGAAGGGATCCCATGGAATCCCACGGTCGAAGCACGATCCTCTCGGGCCCCTCCCGAATCTCAGAGCTCGCGCTTCACAGAGATCTCCTGTTGATGTTCACCATACGGTGTGGTCTATATGTATGTATGTAGCTGTGTCCGAATCCGAAACACGGCCCGGTTAGCGTATTTTAATACCGATCGCGAAGATTAATTTTTTTTGGTTCCTTCTTTTTGTATTTTAGTGTTTTGTTTACCTTCCGACGTTATAATTGCCTATGTAGAAAGTATGTACTATACATTCGGATACATACAGTGTACTTATCTATGCAGGATCTTGGGTGGGGGGGCATATATTTCGCGTCTAGATATGCCTGTTAAGACTACGGCGAACGCCTACATACAACACCAAACCGCATCCGTCCGCGAGTCTAGCTATGCGGCTTGGCCCTACATGCTGGCCCAGTCAACAATATACACTTAACTACATACAAAAATGGCTTGCGGGGGGAGAGTGCGGCGAATCGCAACACAAACATAGTCCTCACATCCGCGCTCACCCGTGCTCACGCGCCGCGCCCGGGGGCGATGATGATGATTCATCGACCGCAATTTCAATGCCGTGCCTGAGGACGCGGCTGGCCGAAGCACAGGAAACACAGAGGGCCAACACGACAGGAAACACAACACAGCACACACTACAGCCAGCTGAAAACAATCGAGCATATGTATGTATGTTCTAGTCTGCCGGGCGAATTGGTCTGTTTATCTATAAACTGGCCGGGGCACTGGTTTTGCGAGCAGACTGGTCTGCCCAGCAAATAGAAAAGCAGGGTAGCCCACCCACAAAACAGAAATATCCGAGTATTATACATATCTAGAGAAGAAGCGGAGCGTTCAAACGTGGTGACCCAGCAGCCGGTTTGGTCGTGGATAGTTAACTCAACGGCAGCTCTCTCATCTCGCGAGAGAACACGGTCCACTGGTGCCGGGATCTTTGACGATGGAGTAACAATGCCGAAGCGAGAGGCTAGACAGGTAGAGCGCTGCACATATTATTGCGCCCCTCTTGAACTTAACCGGTGAGATCCATCTATCTGCTAGATATTTTCTGGATGATCCAACCTGCCGGCAATAACCGTTGTCCTACTTGGTGGGGCGACTGACATATTGGTTCTATTATGTAGTTTTCTATTTGGTCGGGGGAACTGGTCTGCCGGCAAAACCTGCCCATTGACTAAATATAGCACGCCTGCCGGCCGACAGGCTGGCCAGTTTATAGACTGACCAGCCCATTTATAAACGATACATAAAAACTTCCTGGCTGGCTAGAACATATACATACTGACTCGAGTATCATCCCCAAGGCTTAAGCTTCATGCATTCGGCACATCATCGCCTCCACCTCTCCCGATCACGACACAGCAGGAGGCGATCGGCAAGCCGCAGAATGCTCGAGCCATAGCCACAAGTGCAACAGTGTTTTGGTGGGTATATAATTGTAGTTATGCACGGACAAGACGAACGACGATGGCAATGATGACAACGATAACAACAGCAGCAAGCGGCGAGCTGTGCGTCGTAGCGCCACCGTTGCGAACTTTGTCGTAGCTACCTGAGCACGTGAATGATGCTGTGGGATGAAACGCGGATGCGAGTGCTAAGTTTGGTTGCTCGGAGCCGTTGGATGTGTACTAGTAGCACCGCAAGGCTTGGGCATGAGCACGATCGACAAGCATGTAGTTGTATCCTGTGATGCCAGATATATGCGTTGACACCGAGTGAACATGTGCTACCACCGGGATGATGGACGAGAAAGAAAAACTCATCCTCTGAGCACTGAGACGCTCGTCCCCTGGCGAATCCGTCGCTGTCTCCAGCGTCCATCGATCCCATGTCCGGATGACCCAGGTGATGCCTCTGGTGAGCTTTTCATGTGAAGGAGACAAGATATGCGGGGTGGTGTTGGTAGGCTTTGGATACCAGCGGATGTTGGGTGTTACTGACAGTGTTAGGCCCGTTGGTCGATATCAGGACGCACATGTGATCACTCGGTACATCCAAATGCATCAGACGACCTACAATCCCCCCCCACTTCATCGAAGCGTGGATGTGGTCAAAAAAGAGGGTCAGAGGAAGGAAGTACCAAATGCCGAAAACGATGCACCAGAACAGATTGGTAGCGCGGAGCCCGAAGAGGCTGGCAGGGAGGTACCATCAACTCAAGACCGGGCACTGCCGCACAAGGCAATACCTGAAGTGGACGAAGAACTCCGACACGGCGGAGTGCGGGTGGTGCCAGTACAGGACGCAGACAAGGGAACACCTGTTCAAGAACTGCGACAGGTGGAGGATGCAACAGAAGATAATGTGGGCGGAGGTACGGAAAAAGACAGGAAGAGGGAAGAACCGGTTCACGATCAGGGAAATGTTCGCGGACGAGCGGTGCACGGGAGCAATTCTGGATTTCTTGAGAACGACGAGGGTGGGGGTGAGGACGGGGCCACCAGACCCGGGGGGGGAGAGGGAGGAGGGGGATACACGGTCTCCTTAGCACGCTTTCTTACTGTCTCTCTCTCTTTCCTTCTCTTTCCGTTCTTAGTCTTTCGCTTTCCTCCCTTTCCTTTCCTACTGTCTTTCTCTCCTTCTTTCCTTCCTCTCATCATGGGACAGGCCGGGCGGGGGCAGGGGGAGTCGCCGCGAGCCGCTGGCGGACTGTTCGAGGGCGCAGCGGACGGCGAACGGGAAAGGACTGTATATATTATCGTCATGATCCAATAGGGTCGCACACGATCAATGAAGCATCATCATCATCAACCCCCCACTTCATCGTTTGGCTTTCAATGGTTGGTTAGTAAGATACAGTACATCCGGAACACAGCTGACCCCCCCTCTCTCTCTCATATGGTACATTGCCAATACTACTGCGTCTACGATTTCGCCCGTCTCTTTCCTTGGTTGCGTACCCGCGGCACAACCACCCACTTGTTGGGCTTTCGGACCGGTCCTGCGAAGGATTAGAATTGCCAAAGCGGGGACGAGGGGGCAAAAAAAAAAGGTGGATGATGGGCTATAAAGTGCCCTCGTGGGATGGGACTTACTTGTCTTGTAACCGGACTTGGTCTGTAAAACGGTTAGAGGGCTTTCTTTGTGTGTATAATGTCTGCAAATCGCTGCCATAAAGGGGGGGGGGGGGGGGGGGGGTAAAAACAGTACGGTAAACCCCCCCGGACACCACGTTTG
>Ga0307508_10001308_pt1 | contig 28185 bp, 42 predicted proteins | sample 9_EM_MG_FD_203089 | JGI IMG/M metagenome (GOLD analysis project Ga0307508, IMG submission 203089) | Populus trichocarpa ectomycorrhiza microbial communities from riparian zone in the Pacific Northwest, United States - 9_EM | ecosystem: Host-associated > Plants > Roots > Unclassified | place...
TGGGCTGTTTGCTTTCCCCCCCCCCCCCCCCCCCCCCCCCCCACACACACACACACAACGCCAATATGGCTTGTCCGCTGCCCACTCTCTGCTTGTTTTGGGCTGCTTGGCTGACGTGATCCTTCAGACCTGAAACGGTTGCGCGAGCTCGCTGTAGCCAAAGGGATCCGCAACAAAGCAGATAGCGACATGTGGGACGAGGCCGACGGCATTATTGCCCTGGCCACGCTGGACGACGACGAAGAAGATGCACCCCTTAAGAAGGAGACGCTACATCGTCAGAACACCTGGTCCCCTCAACGTCGAAGGGAGCTAAGTCATCGCCCATCAGACGAGAATAATGCCTACGCGCTATCGAAGCGGCATTCAGCCCTGTCACTAGAAGACGATTTCTTCGGGTCGAACGAAAATCTTCCGTCCACACCGAAATATCGTGGCAGTCGGCACCTCTCGCCGGGGCCATCCACGACTTCGCCGGTCTCGAGGAAGACGATCGACAGGAACGACCCCATCGAGGTGGCCAAAAGCATGATGGAAAAGATGCAGCATCGGCAGCGTTCGGACGCCTCGCGGCGAAACTCGGCCGGACTGACCCCCAACGGCAAAGTGCATTTCGACACTGATATGCTGCGGGATCTGGTGGTGCAAACCGGACGGCTGAAGCAGAGGTTGATTCGAGCGGTCGAAGGATTCCCATCACCGTCTCCAGAAAGAGGGGGGTTACGACTGAAACTACGAACCGTGGAAACCCCCACGGACGAGAAATTCGACTTCGATCTTAGTCCGATTAAAAGCACATTTGACGAAAACCTTGGTGGCTTGGAACGGGTCAGCTCGAAAGGCATGGGATTTTCACCGGCCATAGGAGTTGTATAACCCGCGACCACACATGCACTGAGGAGTTGACGGTCTCTGTCTGTCACTACCTACACGCCTTTTTCTTTTCCCAATCGTCGGCGCATTTTAAAAACGGGGCTCGGGGGATCGGCTCAGGGGCAAGAACGGCAGGTGGTGTTCACTTCCTTCTATACAACGGGTTTACTTTTAGTTTTTAGTTTTTTTTTCCTTCATTTTATTTGGGGGTGGGGGAGCATGAGGAGTTACAATATTCGATTTTCTGATTTCTCTTTTGCTACTACCATACGGGGGTTTTTGAGTCTTTCGGCTTTGTTTCCGTCCGGCATATTGATATCCTTTGTTTCTTTGGGGCCGGCTTCGAATTCGCAGTGTTCTTGACTCTCCCTGGATCGAGCTCTACATATTCTCTCTTGTAAATACTCTTTTTTTTTTTTTTTTTTTTTTTTTGCGTGCATGGCATGGGATTTGGGCGTGGAGTGGGAGGGAGAGAGAGGATTACACGTTTGCCCGCGCATTGGATGGGGGTTGGGTTCTGGCTTTTGACTTTCTTCACATGGTTCTTGCACGGCTTCTTGCGAACCGACGATACAAAAAAGGGGCAGCATTTTGGGATTTCGGATGGACTTGTTGGGTTTTCGTTCTCATTTTCTTTTCTCTCACACACACTCACACACACTCACACACACTCACACGCAAACATCGTCACATCACATACCATACACTCACTTGTTTTTCTGCTTCCGCTTCCGCTTCTGCTGGATATCCCTCTTTTCCTACTCATTCTGCTGTTTCCGTTCTGCTCTGTGGGGCTTTTGTTTCTGTTTTGCCCCGCGAAGTACATATACCATTACTGTAATTCTTGTGTTTTTTTTCCCATTGTTTTATCCCCCTTCGTTCTGCTTTTCCAGTTGCTGTCTTTGCTATAGATCTCCATTTGCCTTTTTTCCATTTCCCTTTAGGATGCTCCTTTCACCTTTGCTATGCTTTTTTATACCTACTTCTTAGCCAAGTACTTTTTACTCAAGTACCTACCTACTTACATACATGCCTTAATATCACCCACACTCTCCCCCTTCTACCCGTCTTGTATGAATTCTTTTATGTGCTGTTTCGATGTTGTGTTGTTTTTCTGGGGGTTTTTTTTTCGAGCGCGCGGGAGTGGAGAGGGGAGATGGTAGATGATTTGAAGGGATCTGTTTATACGGGAGGATGACGCAGGATGAGTAGGATGAAGCGCGAGAGCCGGAGGAAGAGGAGGAGGAGGAGGATGGGGAAAAGCAAACTGTACTTATGTATCGAATCTAAGGAGTTATGATCATTTCGTTCCTGGTGCTGGTGGTGACGATGACGACGGTGAGGATAGTGCCTGATGTTAGTGTACTTGGTCGGATAGAGGGATGTATGTGGATAGAGGGGAGGAGGGAGGAGAGGCTTGACTGGGCTGGGGTTGGTGTTCTGACGTTTGATATCACTCGCCGCCATGCGTTGGCTGGTGGGACGCATCCACGTGGTACCTGAAACTCAATCTTAATTGGCATTCCATGGGCTTAATCCCACTTCCTTCCTCCTGGTACTTGTACTTGTACTTGTACTTGTACTTGCACGCGGAGGAGACGCAAGCAAGTTAAGCTAGGTAGTGCCCACCCCTCCCTCTTCACGGTTCCCCGTCTGCATACATCGACGTCTATCTCTATCTCGATCTCTATCTCCACGACGACACCTCTCTAATCTTGCAACGCACTTACAAAGGTACTCAAACTTCGGGCAGTTACTCCCTGCACCAGGGACAGAGAGAAGGAGAAGGAGAGATCGTTTGGTTTTCTCTCTCACACGTTTTCTCTCTCTTTTTCTTTCCATGTACATGTAGGTGGGGGGGAGGAGGAGAGAGGAGTTTACGTTTACTTTTACTTATCTCCTCGACATATCACGACTGCAGGATTTCCACGGTGGCTTAGCATGCAGACACTGTCTATGTACGCACAGTGCAGAACAAAGTGTGCGCGAAGGCGAGATCGGCTGCAGGTTCGATTTGGACGTATGTACGGTAAGTAAGTATGTAGGCTCGGGGAGAGGGAGGGTGGGGAGTCGGCGGTGGGGGGTGGGGGGGGGGAGGGGAGAGGGGAGAGGGGAGAGGGGGGAGAGGGATGAAGTGGCCGCCGCACCCACACAATGCACACCCACTCGGCACTTTCCTTCCACTCGAGCTCTGGGACCGGACTGGGCTGGATGGCGGGCGGGCTGTATGTATGTATGTATGTATGTATGTATGTATGGTGCGTGCTGCTGCGTGCTGTACAGCACAGCGGACGGTAAGGTGTGTGTGTCTGCATGGGCGTGAGGTGGGGGGGATATCTTTTTTTTTTTTTTTTTTTGTTTAGATTTCTTTCTTGATCGTGTTTACGACCTCCGATCCGATGCTCCTGCCGCTCGAGCTTGCCGACGGCGCGTTCTGACGGGACGGCCGCCGTCTTCTCGTGGGCGTGTCGTGGGCGGGGCGGGACGTGGGCGGATCCCCAGAAGAGAAAGACGGCGGGGGGGAAGACGGAAGGGAGGGGGGAGGGGGACGTCGAACTGCGGCGGCGGCGGCTGCAGGCGGGCACGAGACGGCCACGATGGCCTGGCCGGATCGCGATCATTGCTGGACCGCCACGGTTGATGCGCCGGGGAGCGCCGGTGTTTCCGCGGCGAGACTGGCGTCGTTTCGGGAGCGGGGACGGCGACGGGAACTGCTGGAGCTGGTGGGCTGGACGCCGGCGCGGAGGCGCCAGGTGCAGAGGGCGGAGCCACACTGGATGGCTGTTCTCGAGCCGGGGCGCGAGCCTACGGTGCATCCGAATTGCATCGTGAAGCGGACCGCTCGTCCAGTACGGCTTGGCTACTGCGATACATCCATCCGTGTCACGTTCGCCCCGCTGTGGCCGCCGAGAGCTTCATGCAGACATGCATAAAGGCATTGTCCGCAATCGTCGACTGCGTCCTGCTCCTCCTCCTCTCCATCCTCCTCCTCCTCCTCTCCATCCTCCTCCTCCTCCTCCTCCTCCTCCCTCCCCTCTCCGTCCTCGCCCTCTCCCCGCCAGCTACCGCAACCGACGACCGCGCCGGCTCTCCAATTCACTCGCAATCGCACTCCGCCAACGATCCCCCTCCCTCCCCGCCCGCCCGCCTGCCCCCCCCACAGAGCATCCCCGATTTCGATAGCATAGCAGCAGAACAAACATAATAGATACCTACTCTCCGTTTCGTACTCAATCGCTGCCCGGCAAACGTGGCTTTGCACACAACTAGTTATATCCATGCCATACCGCACCAGTCATTCATTCGTACATCCGTAAACTTGCACACGTTCGCTCTCCGTCCGTACAAAAAACATACACTCTCACGGTACATATCCTGCATACGTCGTTTCCCCACCACCCGCTTCCGGGGAATTACCATTCGCAGGCCTCGATCAACTACCGACCACCGACGACGACGGCTGGCGCTCAGCGACATCTCCCTCCCCCAGCTCCCAACGCCCGTAACCACCCACCTCCACGGCAACCGCCACGGCAGCTGCACAACAAGAAAAGAAAAGAAAATACTGAAAGACCCTCCCCGCTCACCTCCCCCAAAGATTTGCAAATATCGGAGATTGTCCCTCCTTCTCCTATCAGAGGGAAAACCCCCCCCGGAAAAAGAGCTCCAACAAAACCTCCGATAACCCCAACCTCACCCCCGGCGCGATCCGAAGCGGAAGAAGAAGAGAAAATGCCCACTCCGAACAACCAGAGCATCGTCGAGACCACCGCAACCTCCCCCGACGTTTCGTTGCGTCCTTCGCGGATCCAGCTCGCATGCCCAGAGGAAACCTCCGCAATCCATCACCACAACTCTCACCCGGTTACCACCACCGCTACTACCGCCACCACCACTACCGCTCCCGGTTGGCAACAGCAGGATCACATTGAACACCACTTACGGCAGGACGCAGCAACTGTTACCACCACTACCGCCGCCACCGCCACCACCACTGCAACCACAACCATCGCTGTCCAGAGCGGCATCGAACCGTTTCCGGAGGGTGGCCGAATTCTCGAACACACCACCACCTCGTCCACACTACCACTGCCGCCGCTGCTGTCGGTCGATGAAGAGAAGGTCTATACCGCGGCTACTACCACCACAACAACAACCATCGCGGTTGCTGCCACCGCCGCACCGACAATCATAACAACTGCAGTGGCATCGCCGATAAGAGATTTGCCGGCGGTGGCGGCGGGTGAACAACGAACACCGGTCCCATCTACCTCGCCGTCATCGTCGCCGTCCGATAAAGACCCGCGATCGACCCCGTCACCCACCACCGTGGCGACGGCACGGAAAATTTTCACCCAACAATCAGCAGCACCCGCCGGCGGCAATGCCAGCAGCAACAACACATCCTCAACGCTAGACACTTTGTCCGTGCCTCCGCTGGACCATGATTTCTCTACAAAACGCGTAAGTTCCCCGGACCACCATACGCCGGTCCGACGCGACAATGCACCCCCGGCTACTGCTGTGTGGGGTGCGCGAGCGCGGGAAGGGGCGTGGCATGCTGTTGTGGTGCTATTGCTGAATGATCATCTCTGGCACAACAGGTTCTCCCGTCCTACAGCTGTTCGTTCCTGCGCCCGGGAAGCAAATTCGTCGGAAAGCAGACCAGTGACCGCTCGACATACGAAGTTCACGTCGAACTGAAGCACGTCAACATGGCCGAGTCGTTTCTTTGCGGCTATCTCCGCATCAAAGGTATGGGATTCCTTGACGGATGGACGGAAGGATGCACCCACCCGTACCGCCAGGGAAGATTAGAAACAAAGAGAAAAAAAAGGGCGGCGGGGCGGGTGGGCGTTTCCCCTCCCCCCTCCCCCCCCTTTTTGCTTACTTGGTTGCTTTGCTTGGCTGGCTGGCTCATTTGTGGTGTCAGGTCTTACAGAGGATCACCCGACCCTGACGACTTACTTCGAAGGGGAAATGATCGGCGACAAATACTCGTTCCAGACGCGCAGACCGGAGTGGGGATCGAGCGAGAAGAACGATTTCCAGCACTGGTCGCGGTTTCAGGCGTTTCGGCCGCTTGTCTCGAAGGCTAAGCGCACCGAGTTTAACTACACGAATTTCGCCCAGAAGGAGAACATCTTCATGCGGTGGAAGGAGTATTTCCTCGTGCCGGACCACCGGGTGCGGCAGATTACGGGCGCCAGCTTCGAGGGCTTCTACTATATCTGCTTCAACCAGGTGTCGGGCACGGTGGATGGAATATACTTTCACGCAAAGAGCGAGAAGTTCCAGAAGCTGCAGTTGAAGCATGTGCCCGAGAGGACGTTTGCTTGCGTGGAGTTCCGGTGAAGGCGTTTAATACTGTTCCAATTGGGGTTTCTTTTTTACTTTTTTTTTTCTTTACTTTTTTTTTTTTTTTTTTTTTATATTTACACGTCGTTTGCTGTCCTGCTGAGAATTTCGAGTGATTGGTTTTGTCGTCGCTGTTGGTTGGACATCTGGGAACATATCCGGAGTACTGGTTGATTGATTGATCATGGACATTCTTCGGATGAGCGCCTCATTAATGTTGAATTCTTTTTTCGTCATCATTGCTTCATTTTTGGTCCTCTCTTTTTTTTCTTTTTCTTTTTTTTTCTTTTCTTTTGCTTGTTCGCATCGTGACATGACCATGACGAAACTACCCCCCCTCTCCCTCTCCTCTCTTTTTTTTACAGAAGGAAATGGCCCTCTCATGCTTAAGAATTGTGAGCGACATGTGACCGGCTTTGTTGATGTTGATGTTGCTCTTCCTTTTTCTTTTTGCTAATGATCACGATGTGGATGACGAACTTGTGTAGTTGTGAACGGCGTGTAGTGTTCTTTATAACGTAAATCCCGCCTCCGTCATACTACTATACACCCATTGCTCGGGTTCAAATTCAATGGTTAACTCATACCCTACGTAATTGCTCCCCATCCATCCATCCATCCATCCATCCATTTCGTGTGCGCTGGCTGGCCGGCCGATGGACGGGACTGTGGTGAAGTTGCTTTTTTTTTTTTTTTTTTTTTTGAGGGGGAGGGGTTTCCTTTTTATTTCGCTTTCTCTCGGTCTGGGCTTCTGCAAGTGGCCCGGCCTGGCCCGGCCCGGCCTGGGCCCTTTGGGATCGCAATCGCGGCTTTGCAGGGCGGTCTCATGGTGTTGACCGTCCGGGGGATGCGGGCGGAGGGGGAGGGCAGTGGGGCGGGGATATGACGATGTTGGCGGAGAACGTGTCCCCCCGCCACACTCGTGAAGGGGAAGGCGCCCTCTATGTACATATAGTAGTTAACCATGTGGGGTACATACGGTTTGACTTCTTGGGAAGCCTGCAGCTGGGGGAGTCCGCAGAGCCTCGCCAGCTAACTACACTTTTCTTGTTTTTTTTTTTTCTTTCACAACCACGCGCCACACCGCCCCGCATACATATCCTCCAACATACAGACCGACGATGGCAGACACTCCGACGACGACGGCGGCGGCGGCGGCGGCAATGGACGCGAAACACACGCCCTCGTCGCCCGCGGCGCCGGTCGCCAAGCGGCAGAAGCTCTCGGCCACCGCCACGGACGACACGAGCAGCGGCGGCGTCCGCACGGGCGAGAAGGCGCAGTACCGGGCGCAGCGCAAGGGCGACATCAAGCTGCCCAAGAAAAAGTACTACCGCCAGCGGGCGCACGCAAACCCGTTCAGCGACCACAACCTCAAGTAGTAAGCAAGCTCTCTTCCCCCTCCCTCCGCGTCTCCAGTCCATTTCCTCCCGAGGGGGTTGGTGGCACCTTGACTGACCGTGGCGGGGACGGGGGAAAAAAAACTTAGTCCGTCAAACCCGGCAGAGATGGACTGGAGCGCGCATTTTCCCGCGCGCGCACCCGGCCAGCGCGTCGAGGTCGCCGACATCGGATGCGGCTTCGGCGGCCTGCTCGTCTCGCTCGCACCCAAGATGCCGGACACGCTCATGCTCGGGCTCGAGATCCGGCTGCAGGTGACCGAGTACGTCGCCGAGCGCATCGCGGCGCTGCGGCAGCAGCACGCCTCCACTGCTGCTGCTGCTGCTGCTGCTGCTGCTGCTGGGGGGTACCGCAACATATCCGTCCTCCGCAGCAACGCGATGAAGTTCCTGCCCAACATCTTCGAGAAAGCGCAGCTGTCGAAGCTGTTCCTCTGCTTCCCCGACCCGCACTTCAAGGCGCGCAAGCACAAGGCCCGCATCGTCAGCCCCGGCCTGTGCGCCGAGTACGCCTACGTCGTCAGGCCCGGCGGCATCGTCTACACCATCACCGACGTGCTCGACCTGCACCGCTGGATGGTCGCCCACTTCGACGAACATCCGCTCTGGCAGCGCGTGCTCGACACCGAGCTCGTCGGCGACGTCGCCGTCGAGTCCATGATGGTCGACACCGAGGAGGGGAAGAAGGTCGCGCGCAACGGCGGCGAGAAGTGGGTCGCCTGTTTTCGCAGGCGGCAGGATCCCGAGTGGGAGTAACTTTGTCGTTGTAAATACATAGCGCCCCAAGTCTTTACGGTAGCTAGCTACATAGCTGGGATGGGGATGGATGGATGGGTGGATATCACGGCGGAAGAAAAGAAAAAAAGTAATCGAATCATCATTTCACTGAACCCCCGCGATTGCAAGTAGACCCCCCTTCCCCTCCCGGTCTTCTCCAGCCATTCCCACCCCCATATGAGATCCCCCTCCTCACCCCCCCACTACCACCCCGTGCTCCCGCCCCCCCGCCGCCCCCTCGCCTCCCTCGCAGCAAGCAGTTCATCCCACCGGCCCCGCGCCTCGGACCCAGCGTGCACAGCGCTAACGACGGCCTCCTCGACGCCGACCTGCCAGCACCAGACGCCGGCGAGCACGACGGCGAGCAGCAGCGCCAGCCGCACGAACAAGCGCACCACGCCGAGCACCCAGCGCGTCGCCATCCCGACCAGCAGTGTCGACAGGTACGCGATCACCAGTAGCGCCGCGATGCTCGTCAACTCCGCCGTGCGCAGGTAATCGCCCACGCGCCGCGCCGCGTCCGCGTCCGCGTAGCCCGACAGGCGCATCGCCCACCCGTGCGCCACCCGCAACAGCGGCAGCAGCTGCGAGAGCGCGTCTTCAACCATTTTTTTTTGTTTTTGTTTTTGTTTTTGTTTGTTTGCTTGAGAAAACGTGGAGGGGGGGGGCGGGTTCGTTGCTACGCTGAAGGCGTAGCTTCGTTTGACGTGAACGTGGTGGCGATGGTGGCGGTAGGTCGTGGCCCGTCGTCGTCGTCGCTGAGAGGTGGTGGTATCTAGTGGCGGCGACGGCGGAGGACGGCTGCGTGCCGGAAAGAATAAATGATAGGTATGTATGCGTTGCGTTGTTCTTCGGCAATTGGTCGGTTGGAATTCGCCAAGACCACGCAAGCACGTGACGGCTGAAAAAGAAGGTGTGTTGGCCGGCTGCGTGAAGGGGGGGGGGATAACAAGAGCTCACGGGCCGTACGGGACGGTGGTGGTTACTTTGCTAGAGTGACGGCTCACGCTCAACATGCACGGAACCGTCCATTTTGACGGAGAAGCAAGGAGCTCTACTAGCTGCCGGAAGCGTATCACTTGTTCTTTTCTGTACTGTCAAACGTAGCTGCGAGTGATATCCATGTCCCAAAACTCCCAAACCTACAACGCCTCGCCCCGCTCCTGCTTCATGTTTCCGTACCTATTCGTTGTGTTGGGTCAGTGAGCCGGCACTCAGGACGGCGCGAGCGGGCGGTAAGGACTTACTTCTTCAGACGGATGGCCTGTACGGAGATGAAACCAGTGGTGTCCTGGGGCGCGAACGCTCCAATCTCGTCCATGGAGCTCTCGCTCATGTCGTAGAGCTTCTCGGTCTCGCTGCTGCGTCCAACCACGCTGAAAGAGCCCTTGTAAACCCTGCACCTGACCTTTCCGTTGACGCTCTTCTGCGACGCAACGATCGAGTCCTCGAGGAACTCACGCTCGGGAGAGAAGTAGAGTCCGTTGTAAAGGATCTTGGAGTAGTTGTAGGTGACAAACTGGTCGCGAAGCGCACGGACCTCACGGTCGAGGACGAGACCCTCAAGGTCGATGTGCGCGGAGCGGAGGATGGTGAGGCCGGGGGTCTCGTAGCAGCCACGGGACTTGAGCCCGATGAATCGGTTCTCGACGATGTCAATCCTTCCGACTCCGTGTCGACGGGCAATGGCGTTGGCGGTCAGGAACAGGTCCAGAGGCTCTGTGGCGGACTTCCCACCCTCGTACTCGAGCTTGACGGGGAGTCCCTTCTCGAAGTGGACGGTGAAGTCCTCGGGCTTGTCGGGGGCGTCGAGCGGGTCGACAGTCAGCTTCCACATGTCGGAGGGAGCCTCGACGTCGGGGTCCTCCAGGATTCCGGCCTCGTAGGAGCAGTGCGCGAGGTTCTCGTCCATAGACCAGGGCTTGGCCTTGGTCTGGTAGACAGGGACGCCCTGAGCAGCGGCGTACTCAAGGAGGTCGTTGCGACCAGCGAAACGGTTGTAGAATTCGGGCATGCGCCACGGGGCGACGACCTTGATGTCCGGCTGGAGAGCGTAGAAGGCGAGCTCGAAACGAACCTGGTCGTTGCCCTTCCCGGTGCAGCCGTGGGAGACAGCAACACACCCCTCCTCCTGGGCAACGGCGATCTGGCCGCGAGCGATGACAGGACGGGCGAGCGAGGTACCTGGACGGTGTGAGCCACACACCCACGCACACCGTAAACGGGGAGAGCGGAGGCATACCCAAAAGGTAGACATTCTCGTAGATGGCATTGCACTGGATGGCAGGGAAGCAAAGTGCCTCCACGAACTCTTTCCGGAGATCCTTAACGCAGACCTTGGAAGCACCAATCTTCAAGGCCTTCTCCTTTGCAGCCTCGAAGTCCTCCTCCTGGCCGACATCGGCCACTGTAGTTCGCAGTCAGCGAACGCTCCGTCGGTCCGGACAAGTCGAGGTCTTACTGAAGCAGATGACTTCATATCCCTTCTCCAGGAGCCATGCTATATATCTGGGTCAGTCACCGTCGGCCCAACGCAGGCGAAGAGGCGAACCAAGGATACAGCTGGTGTCGAGACCGCCACTGCAGTCGGATTCGAGTCAGATATGAGGTTCCACGAAGCTCCATGCATCAAGCGAAGGGGATCCTCTCTGCAGATATGGGGTGACCGCGTGGGAGACTCACGAGTACGCAAGACAGACCTAGTGGCCGGATGATTAGCTCGGACACTCCAATTGACGGGGAAATTTAAGTCAATTGCGGGGCGAAGAATGTGAGCATGAGTATGTGTACCTTCTCCTTAGCCATTATTGTGAATGATGTTGATGAACTGTGTATGAAGTGTTCGGGTGGATAGTGGGACGTGATTGATTGCTGGGACAAGAGGATTGAGAGAGGAGTGCGGGGTTTTCTTCCGCAGAACAGACTGCTGCTTGCCCCTCGCTCTGCGACGTTTAGGTCGGGCAGATCAAAAACGAGCCTTGCGCCCCGCTAAAAAAAAAAAAAAACTACCTCGGTACGATTCCCCTGTTATCCCGTTATAGCTTGGTTCAGAACGGCAGCGGAAAGCGCGTCGACAGGTTTCGTCGATATACATAGAGTACATACATACCTCGCGTGATAAGCCTTCGATTCCAAGATTGCATCTGATATTTTATGCATACGACGGTGGTAACTTTTGGCAGTGGACTCACAGATAAACGGATATGGCGGAGCGACAGAAAAACCGGGGGCATTATTTTAAAAGAGTTACCAAAAACCAATCACACTACGTGGAAGAGAAGAGAAAGAAAAGGGCAAGAATAAACATCACGAGAAAAAGAGCCAAAAAGAGCACGTGCCAGTGCAGAAAGACTGAGTACTCTCTTGCGCTACAAGGACACACTCAATAGGACTCTTCCGCCTGCCAACATCCATTTCCTTGCTCCGGTCCAGAAATGCTACATTTTGGTATCATTAGGTAATCCCCTACTCCTCCTCGGCGGGGAGCTCCTGCTCGTACTCTTCACCCTCGTCATCAGAGACGGAGGCATCCTGGTACTGTTGGTACTCGGAAACGAGATCGTTCATGTTGGACTCAGCCTCAGTGAACTCCCTGTCGTGTCGTCAGTACGATGAAATGTAGGTGGCCATGATTGCCCGAAGGCCAGGAATTACTCACATCTCGTCCATACCCTCGGAGGTGTACCAATGCAAGAAAGCCTTACGCCTGAACATAGCAGAGAACTGGTCTCCGACACGCTTGAACAGCTCCTGGATAGATGTCGAGTTTCCGACGAACGTGGAGCTCATCTTCAATCCACGGGGAGGGATCGAGCAGAGAGCAGTCTGCACGTTGTTGGGGATCCACTCGACGAAGTACGAGGAGTTCTTGTTCTGAACGTTGCGCATCTGGTCCTCAACCTCCTTCATGGACACCTTTCCACGGAAGATGGCGGAGCAGGTGAGGTAACGACCGTTGCGAAAGTCCGAGGCAGCCATCATGTTCTTGGGGTCGTACATTTGCTGGGTGAGCTCAGGAACGGTGACGGCGCGGAAAGAGTGAGCACCCCGGGAAGTGAGAGGGGCGAATCCGACCATGAAGAAGTGGAGACGAGGGAAGGGAACCATGTTGACAGCCAACTTGCGAAGGTCGGAGTTCAACTGGCCAGGGAAACGCAGACAGGTGGTGACACCCGACATTACGGCCGAGACCAAGTGGTTCAGGTCACCGTACGAGGGAGACGCCAGCTTGAGGGTCCTCATGCAGATGTCATACAGCGCCTCGTTATCGATACAGAAAGTCTCATCGGAGTTCTCGACTGCGGAGAGATTAGATTCCACGTAGACGAGCAACGAACATAGAAGGCCTACCAAGCTGATGCACGGAAAGAGTGGCGTTGTATGGCTCAACGACGGTGTCGGAGACCTTGGGGGAGGGAACGACAGAGAAAGTAGCCATCATACGGTCGGGGAACTCTTCACGAATCTTAGAGATCAGGAGAGTGCCCATACCGGCACCGGTACCACCACCGAGCGAGTGGGTGATCTGGAAACCCTGCAGACAGTCGCATCCCTCGGCCTCACGACGGACAACATCCAACACCTGGTCGACAAGCTCGGCTCCCTCGGTGTAATGTCCCTTGGCCCAGTTGTTACCGGCACCGGACTGTCCAAAAACAAAGTTGTCGGGGCGGAACAGCTGACCGAAGGGACCAGCACGGACGGCGTCCATGGTACCGGGCTCCAAGTCGACGAGGACGGCGCGCGGCACGTACTTGTTACCGGCAGCCTCGTTGAAGTAGACGTTCATCCGCTCCAGCTGGAGGTCACTGGTACCATTGTACCTGTACATCTATCAGCATCCACGCAATGCAAACTGGCGTATGAACTTGATGTACTTACACGCCGGATCCATCGAGACCGTGCTCGCCAGAGATGGTCTGCCAGAAAGAGGCACCAATTTGGTTACCCTGGAACAAGCGTCAGCAACGAGATCGAGATACGTTCAGTGGATAGCAGCCATCCGAGGAAGCTTGCATCGCTGGAAGCAACGACGATGGAAGGTAACGTACACACTGGCCAGTCTGGATGTGCAAAATCTCACGCATATTGCCTGTGTACTGGATTCGATGTTAGCCGATGAGGTTTGGAAGCTCTGCTACCAACTACTGCGGGAGATAGCCGTGAAGGAGACGCGTCTGATGTGGTGGCAAGCAGAAAACAATAACAAAGGGACACGCGGGGAGGGGGTGTTAGGTGGGGGTGAGATGAGATTGATTATCGACATACCGGAGTCGATAAACTACTGCTGGGTTGTTTGAGGTTCGGTGATGGAGACCGGAGGGGTTGATGGATGGAGGTTGTTGAGATGGAGGATGAGGTGAAGGGGAGGAAAGGGAGCGGTTTTGAGGAAGAGAAGTGGTAGAAGAAGTTCTTGAAAGGGGTTTGACTTGCCGGTTGGGGGTGGGATGGTTGGGGGTAGCGGGATGGGTCCAGTATTTTTTGTGGTTGGCTCAACTGCCAGCGAATTGGTGCCCGCATTAAGCCGCAACGGGTTTAGCGGGCCTTGACAGAAGGTCTTTGCCTCTGCAGCCACCCGTGACGAGATGCCCGTCGGACAGCAACAGGCCACCATCGCCGCAAGCAGTGCCTCGCAATCGAAGGAGAGTGGCTAGCGTGCCATCGCGAGAATGTTCGATTGATTCTGGAGAGGTTAGAGTGATGGGCACTGCAGCCCCCACGATGAGGCTTCTGAATGCCAGACCCCAAGGAGCAGGGAGACTGTCGCTGTGACCTCCTGTGTCCTGCCTTTCTTGTGTCTGCCGTCCGTGGTCCGTGGCCACCCTGCCTGCCACCTTATCGTGAGTGCAAGTCCAAGTCCCAGTCTGTGGCACCCATGTCCAAGGGGATCCCAACCGTCAACATTTGTGAGCCTTCTACGCCACTCGTCGAGTCGTTCAGATGCATCACACGACAACCTCCTCCAATCAGATTGCCACTTGGTAGCTTGGAAGCCCTTTCTGGCTAGAGTTGTTCACAATATATCACTCAGAATGTTTCTAGAGTGGAAACGTCTAGTTTCGTCTTCTGAGATGCCTGCAGGCAAACACAAGCGATCGTGGAACATGGCGAGGCTCTTCGCAGTCAGGAGATGTAATGAGGACACTGGAACATCTGGAGAAGACGGATGTGGGACGGAAGGTACGAAGTGAGGGAGTAGATTAGGGAAGGACAAGCGAATCCCCCCGGGAGGAGGACGGTACGGTAGAACAGGAGATGTGTAGCCTTCGTCCTGGCTGGTAGTTTAAGGGTGCCGTAACGTACTGACTAGTGGTGGATCTCCCACCACCAGTCGGGGCGAACAGGAAAAATTGTTTGCCGTGATCTACATACCAAGGTCGGATGCAATAAAATGAATTCTCTCTTCCCCTGAGAATGCCGGGGATTGGTAAGCTTTGGAGTGTTGTAAGCCATTATCTTACATGTTTTTCGTCTCCAGAGAAACGGGTTTTAAATGCCTTGACGATCTTCTCGCCCAAGAACGCAACTACCAGCGACAAACCCACTACTACCACGGTCATCGCGCTCGCCGCTCCCCAAAACATCCATTGTCCGCTTTCCATCTCTCGTATGTCTTTGACATTCATACCGAAGACGCTCGCCACAAAACTCATGGGTAGGAACACGATCGTCACAACCGTGAACACAACTATCGCCTTTCCGTGGTGCTCCATCTGCATTTCCACATGCTGTGCGGTCTGGGTCTCTCGGTCAGCAGGATTCCCCCGGGTGGAAAGGGAGAACGGTATATACCAGCTTTGACAGCCGTGCACACGAGCGTTTATACTCCTCCATATCCGCGTGAAAGAACTCTAATTTCTGAAGAGTGCCACCGAGGGTCTCGGCGGCGACGTCGGATTCGGTCTTGATGCGAGAGAGCACTTTCTGCTGTGCCTTTACTATGCCCACGATTATGTCGAGTTCCTCGGCAATCTGATTGATGTTCTTCACCAGTGCCTTGGACGGCGCTTGCTGTGATTCGAATTGCTGCTACGGTCAGTCGATGCAGACTTTTCGGGATGGAAGAGGAGGGGCCAACCAGGGTGGCGAGATACTGCGCATATAGCTCGCTAATGTATGCCCGCGATGTCCTGATCGAGTCTTCGGGCACGAGCGTGTTGATAACCAACATCACCAGCTCCTCGACATCTCGCGGACGGCACCTCTCTTCGGGTAACCCTGCAGCCGCGAACACATCTGACTTCATCTGTATCGTCTGTGCAGTCCACTCCAGTACCGCCGATAGCTGCCTGATATCTTCGAATAGGCCATCTACCCGGTGCTTCCATGCCATGTTCTTCGTGAGTGGAGGACCCGCTTTCTTCAGAAACTGTGCTGCATAACTCAACACCTTCGAATAAAGCGTGACAAGCTGTCCCTGTAACTCTTCTGACAACTGATATTGCTCGGCAGTGCCATACTCTTGCCACTGCGCGATATTGTTGATCACGAACTCGGTGAAACGACACAAGTCCTCTGACAACTCATCCACCCATTCACGGTCTGTAAACTGCTCGCATCCGTCAGTTTGGTCCCCTTTTCCCCAACGCGGAGTGATAGGCAACCGACCAAAGCCGCCAACCCCTTCGCCACGAGCAACACCCAGCGTGGTTTGAAAGCAATCCGAAGGACAGCATAGCTCTGCACTACACCAGCAAAGCTTATCACATACTTCTCATAGCGCCCCAGAAGACTGCTCAAGGTCTGTGGGAGCATCTCCTTGATTCGCCACTGCACCCGGATCAAGTCCGTCAACACGTCATTCGTGTCCTTCGATAAGTGCGAGACCGAGCTCAAATTCCGCCGCTGCATGAGCAGCAACGATTGCCCATCGAAATCGATACCGCCCTTCCTCATCGGAATGTCGATTGAATCCAGCAGCTTCAACTTCCACCAGAGGCCATCGCCGGCGGTAGAGGAGACCGTGATCACGGTCGCTTTAAACCTTCTGATCAACAAACCGGCCTACCTTTGTGACAGAAGAGTAGGAAATAACACACCTTCGTCTAACCGCAGTACCCATAAATACTCCACCAAAATCGCCTGGTCCTTTCCCGCCGCCCCACGAACCTTCTTACAAATCTGCTCACCATCACGCCCTTCGATCGCTTTCACTGACTCGCGCCTGTAGTAATGCTGGAACAGGCTCCTGGTGGGATGGAGTGCGCGCCGCAACTCGTTGACCACCGGGGGTAGGGTGCCATACGATATATACGGCAATGCCAAGAAATATACACCCTCTTTTATGGTACATATGAGATTTCTTGCCTGGGAGCCTACATCGGGTGGGTCATGGGCACTCACCGGCTGCCACGCTTCCTGCCTCAAAATACCGGCCGTGGTTCGAATCCCTCTCCTGTTCCCGTCGGAACTTTTCGAGCAGTTTGCATACCGCCGCTGCTCGAGTCGTGTCCATTGTCGGGTTCAGGTGCTTCACCACTAGTTTCTAATGGCGGTTAGCGGCCACGCCCGTCGCCCAACCGTGTGCCAGGCACGTACCATGAGCATTCCAAAATTGAGTGGCTCGGCCCTGAGATGTCTGTCACATTCTCATTAGTATCATCCTCATTAGTATCATATACGTTCGATCGCAGACGAAGACTATATACATCCACCTCACGCCACTCCCAGCACGCTCCGGTAGGGTCATCTCCAGCTTCCACCGGGTCGTCTTGACATCCGAAGTTGCATCGTTGAAATCGAGTATCTGAAGGAAGGAGCGCGAGTTGGCCGCGTGTGCATTCTGCATCGCTCCCTCTTGAGCTCATCACAACCACCTTATTTCGTCCTCCGGGAAGCGCTCAGTTTATGTAGATTCCCTGGGCCGTTGGACGGGGGCAGTGCATGCGAGTACCCCTGCTATGGATGGCTTAGTTTTTGCCGATGTGGACGGAGTTCAGGTTGTCAGGTGGAGTTGCAGAGAACGAATCAACACTCCGTGCTGCTAGAGACATAGGTATTTGCGTAGCTGAAGAAAGCTTTGAGGTGCAATAGCATGTGCCGTGGACAGATCAACGCTTATGCGTCGGATTGGGGTCATCGAAATGGTAGATTCTGTTCCCAGTGGTTCACAGTTCGGGGATCCGGAAACGAGGAATTCGTGATACATAGCATTTCCGCAGCCTCCAAGCCAGCCGAGAGGTCGGTGATCTTCAGGTGTGGCTGTGGTTACCGGCCCATCGGAATCGAAGTGGTTACACATAGTCTATGCCCAGATAGCATAAACGTCACACCGACCGTCCTAGTTCCTGCAGGTCGAGTTTGCAGAAGAAAACCAACAGAACACCTGTCCATCCTAAATCCCGTCCTTTTCCCTAAAACTTCCTTTCTTCACTACCGTTGATCGAGGGACACACGATATCACGACTAATACAAACGGCATCATGACCACAACCAAAGTCTTCGCTTCCACCACTCCGGCAGACCTCGTGGACTTCTCCCAGAAGAGCCTGAAAGGTGAGTTGCCTATTGCCATCCGCTAGAGTGCTTGGATTGGAATTGACAGCTGCTTTGTTCAGTTGCGGCGGTGTCCATTGCGTTCAACCCAATATTCTGGAAGTAAGTGCCATTCCGTGACATCGCGCCGGCAGTGTACGGATGACGATGGTTAACCGCTCCTCCACAGCATCGTTGCCCGTCAAGGTACATCCACAACCACCACATAGAACCCCCAACCACATAGTGTCTAACCAGCACCACTAGAATACCACAATCGGATCCTGACCAAGCTCTTTGGCGGCAACTCGCGCTACGGATGCTACTTCCTCGCTGTGGTGATCTTCTCGCTCGGTATAATCCGAGATTTCTTCTACGAGCAAGCCCTCCGGGACCAGCCCGCGCTCGACATCCTCCAGACACCGACCACCAAGTACGCTGCTGGCGGTCTGTTCCTGACTGGAAATGTCCTCGTCATCACCAGTATGTGGGCGCTGGGTATTACCGGCACCTACCTGGGCGACTACTTCGGCATCTTGATGGATAGCCGTGTCACCGGATTCCCGTTCAACATCACCGATGCCCCCATGTACCACGGTTCGGCGCTGAGCTTCCTCGGCACTGCGCTGTGGTTCGGAAAGCCCGCTGGAATCCTGTTGACGGCTTTCGTGTTCCTGATGTACCAGATTGCGCTGCGGTTCGAGGAGTAAGAATTCCTTCGCCTTTTTCTTTCGCTCTTTCGAGCACTCCCGGCTGACCACGCAATAGCCCCTTCACCGCGGAGATCTATGCCAAGCGCGAGCGCGCGAAAGCCAAGAAGTCAGGCTAGGCGTGGTAGTTCCTGTCTTGTTTCGAATATCCTGTTTTTTTTCTTCTCCTTTTCACGACGTCATGCTTTTAACATTAGATGTCGTGGTTTGGTGTGCAACGGATTCAACTCGTTGCCTGCGGTGCGTTCTACAAGACGGTTTCACAAGATGGTTCCACATTGCAATTGCAAGTGAATATGGTGGAGCCCGTATGTACCTTGGCGATCTTTTGACTGAACGGTGATGACCACGCAAGGCTTGCCAGCCGTGCGCCTCACAGGATGCCTTGATGCCTAGATAGTGGCCTGCATACATATGACCTGTAGGGCTGGCAGGGTTGGATGGCAAACCGACACCCTCCTGACCGATTGTCCGACCAAGGGGGGGAGGGCAAAGTTAAAACCCAACCACGAGACCACCGCAGAGGAAGAATTCACAGAGCAGTTCATTCCCCTTGACGGTCCGTTTGGAAGTTGGAGGATGCTCTTCGCCGCGTTTCTTGTAACACACTTTGCCAGGAACATTTTTACGGTAAAGTATCGTACACGCTTCCTGCAGGAAGGAAGTGACCGTTGTGCACGGTGAGGCTGGAGCTATCTCTTTTTCCCCACAGCAATGAACACCATATGTACCTATCATACATGGTTCCACTCCGCTCTCGGCGAGCGTGCGGCTGATACATGGCGCTCAACGATGGTCACTTCCCAAGTGCCCGCTTCCATGGATCGAGGTGGATGGAGTTACGCTTGGTCAATATGCAACTATGTAAGGTTTCCACTTCCCAGAACGACTGCTGTCTGATTGAATATGTTCCCGTGGGGAGCGAGTGAGAACTCTCGTCTATCAGGCGAAGAAGAGCTGAAGTCAGACCCGCAGTTGGTGGGCACAGCGGCTTTTATGCTTCGGTATCAATGATTTGTGGGCGCTGGGTCTAGTTCAGCTGCATTATCCCACCCTCTGAATGATTTGTTATGTACGTAACCCTATAGGTATAAGGCCGTGAGTTTTGAAGCCGGCAGGTGAACGCTGTCGACCAATATCTCCAGCTCTGTTTACATACAGCTGTCATCCGAGCTGGTCACTCGTGGGATGCATCCTCTGCTGTCCAAGGGCGAGTTCTTATACCTGACCAATCGGAAACCGTGCTAGCTTCCGCTCCGCCTGTTTGTACCCTCGTAAAATGCTTGCTCCGATCTCTGTCGCAGAGTGGACCTTTGTAATATGATGTTCAGGTGATGGTTCGGGGTGAAGATACCACTCGTACATAATTGCTGGGCGATGGTGTCAGCACCTACATTGGCACTCTTGGCAAGGCTTGCTGTTTGGCCTGGGCAGCTGGGTCGAGATGGTTTATGACGGCTGGCGCATCACTAACTATATCCAATCCGATTTCACGACAAAGACGACTGAAAAAGCAGTTGCCACAAGGGCGTCTGGGGCTGTTTTCTACGAGGCACCCGAATTGGCTCGTACGCTTCGATTTGTCGCATTTGCCGCACGGCTGTCGCAGCTTCTCTCCCTGCAGCGCTGGGCGGCTTGGGGGAAGGGAGACACGACACATTTGCGTTCCTTCACCTGGCTTTCCTTTAACCTGTGGATACATACGCCGGATATCCGGCCCATCGCCCGCAACAGACGACGGCCAACTTCCTTCTGACTTTGCCCCCCAGCTGCAAACATGCTCAGACGACCGGCTCGGTGAATTCATCCCCATACATACCACACACACACATACCACTCATACACGCACGCATCGAGACTCGTGCCCCTCAGCACCAACGTACTTCCGCCGTCCGTATATACATCGATATCCGCACGCAAACACCTTTCTCGCTCCGCTCGGACGACCCAAGTAGCGGAAATCCACCATGGCCACGGCTATGCAGGGAATCCTGGGCGCGCTCAACGATCTGGCGCGGCAACTTCCCAGTGTCGACTACGGCGAAGAAAAGTTCAACAGATGGGGCAAGCCCACGGCCACGATAAAGTATGCTCCCGGGTCAATCCGGTCTACCTCCGGAGAGCTGACTCTGCGACAGTTGGTGCGAGGAGGATTATGTCGTTACACCATGTGATTGATCCCCTTTCGAATTTCCTGTGGGCTGCTGCTGAACGTGTTTTCGCGGTCGTGTAGATTGCGCCGAGTTCGTCAACTCGATAACGAACGTCATCTTCATGTACCTGGCAATCCGCGGGATGCGCAACTGTCTCCACGAGGGGCACGATAGAATATTCTTCATCTCGTTCCTGGGCTTCTTTGGAGTCGGCCTGGGGAGCTTCCTGTTCCATTCTACCCTATGGTGTGAGTTGTTTGAGGCCGGCATGTGATGGAGCTGTGCTGACACCGGGAACCACGCACAGATTCCATGCAGTTGGTCGACGAGCTGAGCATGATCTACACAACGTGTTTCATGGCCTGGGGCAGGTTACCTCGCTTTTCCGCGGCATCCCGAGTCGGGGGCACAGTCCGCTGACGCTTCGCGTGTTTTTTACAGCATCTTTCTGCCACGGCCGCAGCCTGCGCTACTCGGTCGTCGTCGGAGCGCTGCTCTCCAGCGTCGCCGGCGGTGTGTCCGTCTACTACCACTACCTCCAAGACCCGACTTTCCACCAGAACGTCTTCGCGCTCCTGACCGCCGGCGTGCTCTTCCGCTCGTTCTACATGATGGAGCGGTACGTGCGCCCCGCCGACGCGGCCTCCGTCAACCGCATGTGGAAGCTCGTCGGCTCCGGCGTCGGCGTGTTCCTGGGCGGCTTCGTCCTCTGGAACCTCGACAATGCGTTCTGCGGCTCGCTCCGCAGCTGGAGGAGGAGTGTGGGCATGCCGTGGGGCTGGCTCGCGGAGGGACATGGCTGGTGGCATCTTCTCACCGGCGTGGGAGCGTACTTCCAGTTGCAGTACGGCGTGTGGCTCAGGTACTGCCTCGACGGGCGACAGCGCGAGTTCGCGCTGGCGTGGCCGAGCATCGTCGGCTTCCCGGATGTGGTGAAGGTGGAGGAGGCGAAGCCCGGCGGGCGACAGAACGGCGGCGGAGCTGTTCGCAAGAAGACGGTCTAGAGCAGGAGATGGGACGGGTCCGTACTGTAGAGCTACATAGATTGGTTTTTTCGTTCGCACACGCGCATTGCACCCAGAGTGAATAGCCCGACGCCCCAGGGCAGAGCGATCGGTAGGATACTGCACCTGCATCACGGAAAATCAATCGAACCAGCCCCGCCAAGACTTGTGCATTGGGCAGTCGCGCCGTACCCCATCGACTAGTAGCCGACGCCCGCTGCATATCCGCGTCCACCACCGGCCTACCGGCGATCCTCGCTCCGCTCGCACTGCTTCCCGTCCGGTCTCGTTGCGGCAGCCCCCGACGTCCCGCCCGTCCGCGCGCACTGACGCCGGGGAGAGTGAGAGCCTGTGAATTGCTGCGCTCAGCCCACCGGAACAGCCGCTCTCCGGGGGTCCGTGGACATCTCCCCGACCGACTTGGAGTGGCTTCGACAAGCTATGCTCTCGGACTCGACGGATGGCAGTTGTGTATGTTGTGGGGGGAAAGGAAAAAAAAAATATCCGCTGGGACGCGTTGGTGATGGTGGGGCGAGTGCCGGTCCATGACCACACCATCCGCTCTACGGGTCGAAATCGGCCCCCAGCGGCTTGGACACTCCCCCGCTGTGACCCAAAACTGGCAGACCCAAGGTATGTATGGGCATGTGCGTGATCTACGGCGAAGTGGATACTTACTACTACTAACTACTACTATCTACGGTTGGAGAACCTGCCCCGCATGAAATGCACGAGATGGGAATGTTTGTTTCACCCCTCTCCTCTCCCATTCCCGGCCGCGGGGTGAGACGGGAGGAGGGCGCACAAAAAAAAAAAAAAAAAAAAAAGTAAGGGAGACAGAAGAAGTAGAAAATTACGGGATGAACTAACACCTTTCCAAATGGAAACGGAACGAAACGGATTCTCTTAGTTGGCGGAGGGCGGAGCTTATCGCCGAATCCAACTGCCACGAAGGAACGCCGCCGCTGCGCCGCTTTTCCCCGAGCGAGCGTGTGGGCCGAGTCGCAGGTTCCCTCCGTGGCGAGTATCAGCGTTTGCGTGCTCCTCTCGAGTCGGATATATGTGCTTGCCGAAGAACCTCGACGAATGCTCCACGGCCCGCCAGCACGCTGTGTGGAAGCCGGGTCGCGCGTGTGGGGAGGTATTGGTGGAGCCGAAAGATGGGTGTGGGCGAGCTCGTGGGGCGAAAAGATCGCAAGAAGCGTGAGTGTCGGGTCCGCACGGCGGAAGACGTGGATAGCTATCCAACCCGTATCTATCGACGCCGATAGGCAACTCGGAGAGCGCCATGGCTCCTACCGACCGGTACCGCCGATTCCGCGGATCGTCCATCCGCAACCAGCACATGCTCCCCTCCAGGTGAGCGCGTGACACGCCATGCATCAGCAAGCCTTCCCAAGCCCTTGTTGCCATCCCTCAGCCATATGATACATACTTATGTATGCCGTCGCTTGCCCACCAACCAGCGAGCTCCTTCGTCGCTCGAAACACGCAAACTCGCGCAATCCCAATTGCCAGCCCACTAGTGTTCTGGCTTTCCCATTTCTCCTCTAACACACTCCACACCGACGTGCACCACACTCGCCCCTCAGAAACACCCACACACACACTGCCAGACGGACCCAGGGAGGCGCGCTTATCAAAAGTGCAGAGTGCGAGTTGTCGTTGTTGGGCACACGTCTCGCCTCTGGATACATAGATCTGCAGCATCCGAGCACAGTCGTGCCCTGTTTCGGACGCGCGAGGACGCATCGGTGGCGCACTGGGGGAGGAGGGCGAGCTCCGGGAGCCGCCGCCAGGAGCGCTCGAGATAGTGCACGTGCGGGGCTCGAGTAGATATGTATGCGGATATATACAAGCATGTCCTCTAGATATGTAGAGCCCGCCGCGTGCTATGTAGCAGCCAACGCGGTTCTGGATGCATGCAGCGCAGTGCCGTCGACCCATGCGGTGCAATGCGGTGCGATGCAAGAAAATCTTTCGTTCGTTTGACCGATTGAAGCCCAGCAGGCAGGCAGGGAGGGAGGGAGGGAAGAGATAGCAAGAGGGAATACTCTATGGAGATAGTAAGGTGGAGAGAAGGCCTGTTCGTATCCGCCGGGACACAGGGTGGGAGGCAAGCCGAAGCTCAGGCAGCCATCTGAAAGGAAGCGAGCTGGGAGGCGCGAGGGAGAGGCCGACGGAAGCATGTCGCGGAGGCGAGAGAAGAGTGGGTGGATGTCGGGTCAAGTGGCTGGTTTGTCCGCAGCTGCCGTTTGGAGACACACGGACATGCGGGGAAGAGCCCATCGGTTTTTTTTTTTGGTGTTCTCAGGGGTGGGTGCTTTTTTTATTTTTTTATTTCCGTCGGTGTGGTGCGTGTGAGTGTGGAGCGCGAAGTGGAGTGGGTGCGGCAGCACGTGGATGCAGACAGGGAGTCGGTCTTGCGCGGTGTTTGGCGAAATGCTCATCGGTACCGCCGGTCGGCGTTGAATATATCTTGTGCGTTCGACGTCTGGCTTTCTTCGCTTGCTCGTGATTCCTCGCCCCCCGTAAGCGGAGTGAAACGGACAGATGGTCGCTGTCGATGCCGATACCAAGAAGCGATGAGCAATCCAAAGAGCGGAAAGTACGCTACACACCTGGCGGTGCTCATCACAGCTCCTGCCTACCGGTCGAAGCAAGGCAGGAAGGTGCACCATCGGTCGAGCGAGACAGCAGCGGTGGATAGTGTTAGAGTAGGGGCCGTGGTGGATTGCAGAGTGCATAGTACTCAGGAGATGGCCCTATGCACCGGCTGGCCGCTCGTTTGGCGGCGGCGGCGGCGGCGGCGGCGGATCCAGTTGGTGGCCGACGACGGCAGTCGCCCTCTTCGAGCTCCGCAATGCGTAGATATCGCCATCCAGAATCGAACGTGTCCGCACCGCACAGCAAAAGATCGCCCGAGAGGACGCAGCGAATGGGCCCATGCGGCAGGACAGCAAGTGAACGGATCCCCGACAACCCTCCCGGGTTACGATCTTCCGCCTTCCGCCTTCCGCCACGAGGGAGGCCGCAAGAACGAGAGCCTCTCGGACTCCGAGCGTGAGCACATACATAGATACACACGCCTTCCAAGGGGTGCAGATACGCATCTAAAGGATAGGTCCCACAGCATTACCTTGTCTGCCGGACGAACCGGAGGCCCGATCTCGTCGACGAGATTGGACAATCAGGATGGTGGGCGTTGTTCCCATGCGCCCGAGCAATCAGCCACTCCCCTCGCAAGGTTTCTCGACCGGCGCCCCAGCTTGATCGTATGTAAGCGTAGATACATAGATATCCATCACCGGCCCGAGGCATTGCTGTGCCGGAATCTCACCACCTTGCGTCGGGGCGAGTGGAGCTAGTCCGGTCGAGAGTCAGCGAGTGCTGTCGAGGACGGCGGTAGGAAAAAATAACATACATAGATACGTGCAAAAAAAAGCGGCAGATCTTCAACATCTATCCGCCGGGGCGTCGATGACGCTTTTTTCTTTCTTTCCTTGCACATAGATGTGTAATATGTGACGGGCAGTCAGCGAGCGGAAATATCGGTGTCATATAGCAGGCCGGGTGTCGGCGTCGGGATGGTTAGTTGCGGGAGGAGGAGGAGGAGGAGGAGGAGGAAGAGGGACGGGTCCGCCAAGGGATGAGATCGTAGAGTTGTCGATATGTAGACACCCAGGTACCTATGTCGTGCGTTGCAGGCTGGGGGGAGGGATGGGGGAGAAGTGACTGGCATTCTTGACGTTGTTGAAGAGATGTGGGAGCGTCCGTCGACGCATCGTACATACATGCTCTAGAGTAGAAACGCTGCACGGGCTGTTCGACGCCCGGAACGGACAGGGACCGCTCTGGTGTTGAATATGCAGAGGATGTACCAAGTGTGTATCCGTGATGTACCGTAGATATGCACGGTACAGTGCTTGCTCCCTACCAGGACGGTCTGGGTCGTCAGCGTGCCAGGACCCACATGTCGTGATGGTGGCCGTTTAGAGGTCTGGCAGTCGATATTACGTAATCGCGCCAGCGAGCCAACCAGCCAGCCGTCCGTCGGTCCATCCACAATCTCTGTCTAGTCTAGCCATGGCCATCCGTCGATCTGGGATGGGAATGTACTCTGTGTACATACGCTACAATCCTCCTTTTTTGTTTTGTTTTTTTCCGTCGTTGCATGCACATTCGGAGTTATTAGTCTACATACTCCATGTATGTAGGTAGGTATGTGTGTGGCAACTTGTTTCCCTTATTTCTTTTTCTTCATTTCTTCCCTTGGGTGCATATCATAGTATGTGCGTCGATATCTGTTCATTTTCTTCTTTTCTTCGCTTGTTTTCTTTTTCTTTTCCTCAGCACTTTCCGTTCGTCTTGTCTGTGTGGCAGCCCGCGTCTTGCGTTCCCTGCTTTGGGGCTCGCCTCTCCCTCCGCCCCCCCTCTGCTTCGACTGGCTCGGTTGGATCCCTGTCCGCGCCAGACAAGTTCGGTTCAGTTGTCTATCCACCAGTCAGAAGGCGCAGGTCGTTGCCACTCTCTCCTTCTGTGCTATTTTGCATCTGCACCTCCATTCCGCCTGCTCAGTGCTCAGCTTTTCCCCCGGCGAAAACGGCAGGGAAGCGGGGGGGAAACAGAACAAGGGCCGCGACGAGAGGACACAGTGATTGACGGGACGCGATCCGCCAGGCAGGAGAGCGAGACACGCCCGTTGGAAACCCGAACCGAAAGCAACAACAAAGGGACGCGCGAAGGCCTGCGAAGCCGCAGTCCGCAGGCGCAATCCGTGGATGCGCCGCACGCACGCACGCAATCCAGCCAATCGCGCGCCCCAGACGCATCCGTATCGGGACGCACCCAAGGGAGAAGGAGGAAAAAGAAAGCAGCGGGAAAAAGAAAGACGCCGGAAAAGAGCAGCGGCGCAAAACAAGCGCCAAGCCAGCTGCACGGCAGCACGCCCGTCGGATCACTTGGCCTGCAGGGAATGGGCGAAATGTGTGTCTAACCTGTCTGCAACCCCTCCCCACCCACACCGCCGCTCGCCGTTCCGACTCCAGCCCAAGCCCACACGGATCCCCTCCCTTCCACCCACCCTCCTCGCTCCCTCGCTCCCCTCCCCTCCCTCCCTCCTTCCCTCCCTCTCCATCCACGATTCGCGAACGCCCCACCCTCCTTCTCTTCCCACCCACCACACCCCCCCTCGTCCCCTCCCCCGCTCCCCTCCTCGCGCCCCCAGCAGAGCCCACGCTGCATTGCCGCATTGCCGCACGGTTGAACCTGACCTGTTGTCGGGGATCTGTCGTCGCCGTCGTCGCAATCAGCCCGCACCCGCATCCGGCAGCAGCAAGAGAGCAGCAACAGAGCAGCTCTGCCACCCACCACCACCACCAAGCAGCAGCAGCAGCTCCAGCTTAGCATAATCGCCATCATCGTCAACACCACAGCCATCAGCATCATCATCGTCGCATCCATCATCACCATATCATCATCGTCCAACAGCACCGGAGCAGCCCCACCCCCCCCCCATATACCTCGCCTCCCCCCTCTCTCCCCCTGTTGCCTGTTCGCCCGCCAACCAGCCAGCCACCCAGCAACTCCCGCCAGCCAGCCAGCCAGTCCCGTCTTCCCGTGGCCCGTGCCAGTGTCCGTGTGTGTGTGTGCGTGTGTTAGTTAACGGTGTCCTCACGCGCGCCGTCGCCCGCTCGCTCGTGCGTTTGCGCGTCGCCGCTCGTCGCCGCCATCGTCCTCCTCTCTTCCTCGCTGTCTCCTCCTGTCGCTGCCCTGTCTCCGTTCCGTCTCCGTCTCCGTCTCCGTCTGCGTCTGCTGGCTGTCCGCTCGTCGCCGTCGTTGTTTTTCTCTCCCTCGCTTGCATTTATTCTCCCTCTCTCGTAACCCGCTCCTGCCTCGCCCCCCCCCCCCTCCCCCTCCCCCCAGACGCCGCCCGTCCACACCAACTCCCCATTCGCATCACACTCGACTCAAACACACCCCGTCGCATCCCCACCCCGAACCCCCTCCCCCAAATCCTGTGTCCCCCTTGCACAGAGCATCACGCTGCCCCGTTCCCCACCACCGCCAATCCACTGCCCTCACCACACCCCTCAAATCCCAAGCAATCCAATCCCATCGCAACCCCATCCAACTGCTACCACCACCGCAACCCACACATACATCACCCCACAGACCCGGGCCCCCCTTATTCCTTCCTCCTCCTCTGCGTCGCTCGGGGTGATTGCGGCTCCCAGAAAATCCCCGGCCCTAAAACGGACATAAAAAAAAAGAAAAGAAACAAAAGCGACGCGCTCAGGCCACAACTCGTCAACACCTCACCCGCGGGGGGGGGGGGGGGGGGGGGGGGGGGGGGGGGGGGGGGGGGGGGGGGGGGGGGGGCGGGGGGGGGGGGGGGGCGCGGGGGCGCGGGGGCGCGGCGCGGGCCCGCCCGGCC
>Ga0307508_10001309_pt1 | contig 28176 bp, 44 predicted proteins | sample 9_EM_MG_FD_203089 | JGI IMG/M metagenome (GOLD analysis project Ga0307508, IMG submission 203089) | Populus trichocarpa ectomycorrhiza microbial communities from riparian zone in the Pacific Northwest, United States - 9_EM | ecosystem: Host-associated > Plants > Roots > Unclassified | place...
TGTTACACGACAGAGCACCGCGGACGCACTCATGGTATAGACTCGTCCGAACGGATCGCAATTAGTGATGCTATAACCTTTACGAGTGCCGACTGAAATGCATCTACCACGACAAATAAGCAAGCGAAGCGGATGGACAAGACTTGAAACCCACGAGTAATCCTGGTTGAAGTTTGCAAAGAGCATGTTGGGATTCGTTCTTTCCGCCATGGTTGTCGCTGTCGGCAATGAGGCCCAGTCATGCTGGTCAAGCGGTAATCCCTCCTTCGGAAGGTGGACAAACACAGCCAAATATATTCTCCTGGCCAATCACCGTACGAGTTCGCGTTGGCCATGTAACTTGGTGCTTTGCGAGCAACATATAGACGGCGTTGGTCCGTGCGGTGGTCAGTGGCGACAGTAACATCCATCACTTTCCGGTTGCTCGGGCAGGCCGGCGAAGAAAGGTGAGTTCCAAAGGGCTGGGACAAACAGAGCCTAGTACTACACTTCGCGTCCGTCAGCTTCATAGACGATAGGATACAACCGTGTAACTAGTGTGTGTATAAAATGCTGCGAAATCGTGTTCAAGTTTCGTGACAAGGACAGAGTCATCGGAAGGGTGCGGGTGACCAAATACGTACAGCGGTATCACCTGTCTCGTGCCATTTTCTTCTCCTTCACTCGTCAACGTTCAACTGTGTCGCAGCGGGTAGCAACAAACAACCGTTCTCAACATGTTTTCCGCCATTCGCCAAGTTTCCCGTGCCCGAGTTTCATTCCCTCTGCGAGCTACAAGGCCCTGTGCTCCGCCGGTCTTCCGCCTCTCCGCCCATCGGACCATTGTCAGTGCGTGATATTCAGTCTCATCCTACGAGTCGCTTCGGCCGAATCGCACATACTTTTGAACCAGCGAAAAAGTACACAGAAGAACATGAGTCTGTCGCCTTCGACGATGCTACGGGCCTGGGGACCATCGCCATCACGGACCATGCTCAAGACAGCCTCGGAGACGTCGTTTTCGTCGACCTCCTCACTGTAGGGTCAAAAATCTCCAAAGGAGGTGAGCCTCGCCTAAAATCGCACGTTCAAGGTCATATGCCTGAGGGAACTAATGCGGCTAAAACGAAACTCACAGACCGGCTTGGTGCCGTGGAGAGTGTCGAGGCCGCTTCGGATATTGTTTAAGTGGTTCCCTTTTACCCAAGTCGGAATACTCAGGATTGTGCATGTAGTATGCACCCGTCTCGGGTGAGATTGTGGAGGTAAACCAAAGACTCGATGATGAACCCGGCTTGGTGAACCGTTCACCGGACGACGAAGGTAAGCAACCAAAACTTGAAGATAGTGTTGGCCCTGAATTACGAGAACTAGGCTGGCTCTGCAAAATCAAATTGTCTGAGCCAAAGGAGGTATGACTTTGATGGTCTCGTCGATGTCTCCTGGCTGACAAGGCTCGCGAAGATCGATAAACTACTTACGTTGGAAGCATACGTCAAGACGTATGAACCGTAATGAACCCCCTACGGCGGAAGACATGGCCTCAACTGCCATTAATCTCTCTATTGTACACTGCAAAGCGACAAGGTGAACAGTATTGGAGCCGTTCGCAGTGATCTAGACCCCAGAGCGTGTGTTTAGAATAAATAGAATGGTCACGCGCAATAGTTATTCATTTGTTCTCCAAGTCTCAGGCCGGGAAGCACACAGTGACGTCTAGCATAACGTCTCGAGGGTAATAACTGATACTCATTTTCAAAAACAATGTTGGAGGAGGTAGGACGGGGTAGGAATGACTGTTGACTCGCTTTCACATGCTGCTTTTTACTTACTCCCTAAAGTCATTGAAGGCGACCTCAACCTTCGGCGAGTCAAGCCGACTAAAGTAGTTCGTTGCGTGACTCCTGCATCATCCTACTTACACTGTCATCCGCAGTGCTCGCACGCAACCTGTGAACAAATAATGACTAGCCGGTCCCCGACGTGAGCAAGCATCGAATCTCCACAGGCCCGTGCAGCTCGACCGCCTAGCTCGGCTTCCGAAGAAGATCGGCCCAAATTGGGCCGGAGACCATCCCTCAGAAATGATTAGTGCTGTCAAGGGGCGAACGCGGGAGGCTAATCCGGCCGCGTCGTTTCTCTAAACTGGATTTTTGCTCGACAGCTGGGCCGGGAGGTTGCTCGTGTGAAAATTGGAGTACAAACCTTCCAAGAGCGTCCGACGACTCGGAGGGGCATCGAATCATGAATGACAAGTTCAAGCAGATCTGACAAACAGTCCAAATGGACTCCCGAGGAAGCACTGGAGTCGATCCATCATCCAGATGTTCCGCAACTCGACCCCTTCGATTCCAAGGGAGAAGCGCTCGCGCAGCAACAGGACGTGTTTCTGGCAACGCGAGGGTATCGATTTTCTGCGTGTCGATGACGCTATCTCCGCACATATTTCGTGCTGAATTTAGGGAACTTATTGGATGCACCACTGGCAGATCTGGCGTTGAACACCAGCTCTTTCAAGGAGACCGACGAATGACGCTCGACAAGACATGTTTCAGGACCCTTCCATCATTCTGTAAAACGCCTCTGAGATCATGTCAACTGTGCTCGATCGAAAGCGGGGTGCGTCAGAGGTAAGTAGTACGAGACTGGAAAATACTGTGGAAAATTGAATTCTGCAGCTTGGTGAGGGAGCACTGCAGGTCGATGATGGTAAGCCTACGTGTGGTACATGTGACTTTGAAACCAGGTGTTGGTCGGATGAAACTGATGCGGCTAATATGTATATGGAGATTGGGGGATCAGGAATGGTTTTCTTCACGGACACGAATGATTCATGTTACTATGATGTTCAGGCTCATTGAAGACATACTCGAGCTTCGAATTGTGCATGACGAACTAGTGTACAAAGTCTCGTCTGCGAATCTCACATAACATTGCACGTCCAACCCATCTGATCTTGCATCCTCGGTATTTTCCCCTTCATCTCCTCGGGCGTCCACCCTAACCGCTCATGTACACGCTGCTCGAGTAACTTGTCCGATGCCGCCGCGTACTTGTGCAATGTGTACTCGCCTTCAGCGTACCCGCCAGCGCGTAGAGCCGCCCACGAGACGTTCCTCGCCAACACCGACTTATCCCGGTATGGGACAGTATCCAAGATGACGAAGTACGTCACTGGGAATGTCTTGAAGCGGAAGAACGACTCTTCGAGGCCACGCCTCGCAGTCAGGTACCCATGTAACCCCTCCCACGTCCCGTACAACACGTCCACTGCAGACCACAGTACCTCCCACTCGCCACTCGTTGATGTGGGCGAAGACAGAGGAGACAGTGATGGCGGGGCTGCCTCAAAGTAGTGCACACGCACCGCGGGAAGCGCTTCATTGTTTAAAGGACCTGATCCAAACATTTCGACCTTACGGCCGGGGGCAGTTTCGGAACGGAGGACGACCTGGAATAGATCTGGCCGCGCACGAAGCTCGCGCAGAAACGCTTCGACAAACCCGTCTTGTTCGTTTCGCACCGCACCAAACATGTACGCCCGCATCTCGTACTCAGTCCAAACTATGCAATCCCGGTTTCTCGCCCTGCGAGATGTCGGTATGGGCCCACGCAGGTGTTGGGGAATAGATAAGGATGCCATGTCCGCGACGACGATGCCAGAGAAGGAAAGGTGATCTCGCGACAGGCCGGGATCATTAGCATCGAAGTGGGGTGGGCTTAGGCAGAAACTCGGGTTTGGCACAAGGCCAAAGGCTTGGAAAGCATGGAATCCAACGAGGTCTTCAAAGTCGTTGCACAGACGAACGAAGCGATTTTCTACATTGGCTGGTGGTTGAAGTGTTTTGAGGAGGAACTACTCGTGACCAAGTGTTCAGAAGTGTTGGAAATCATGACCGGCTTAAAACGGATACGTACCCACCAAGCTTCATTCGACATACTAGCTGTGTGCGAGCGATAAAAAACCCAACCTCCAAGCAACGGAAACCGGTTCTCTGAGAGGCCCGGTCGGTTTTTCTGATGAAAATAGTAATTCATCATCACTTACCTGCACTACAGACGTTGACAGCCGTACCATGATGTGATATGGCGAGCACATCCAAAACTGCATATTTGAGCCACTTTAAAGGATACCCCATAGCGCCGAAGAACAGATCGAGAAATTTGGCGAGATCCTCCATGGAAAAGTCGTCGCTGGAGATGAGATCTTCTAAAGACACTTTGTCCAACGATCTCATAAACAGAGTTGGCTCATGGAAGATGACCCGTCGAGCAAACTGCTGCTTGATGAAACGCATTTCCAATACAGCCCCGCTAGATTCTGTCTTTTGCTGAGAATTTACCGTTTCTACCGTGAGGGAAGTATCGACAAATGATTCAAAGTCGATCCGCGGTCTCAACATCTCGATCATTTGTTTCTTTTGCCTGTATTAAGAGGTTTGCATCAGAATATCTTAGACGACGAGATCTAACTGAAGCTGAAGCTTACTGTCGTAACAAGATGTCAATCAAATCCTCGTCTCCGACGGCCGCGGTGGTCGGCATTATGGGAGACGGGACTAGCCCGAAGAAGGACCACAGCTTGAAAGTATCGGGATTGTGGATATTCTCCCGTAGCTTTGCAGTGGTCCGCTTGGATTGTTTCTCTAACTCTTCTTCGGCTCTTGACGGTGCTCGGTTATTCATAGCATGTAAAATACTCTCGGGCTGATACAGCTGATATGCTCTTCTTTGAAGTGCATCCAACAGGCCGACTGATCTCGCCATTTCGCTCTCAAGCAGCTTGACGCGGCGCCGGTGACCATCATTCGCTGAAAAGGAGGACAAGGGAACCAATGTTCCATGTCAGCACGACTACCTCACAGCCGCATCTGCACTCGCCTTCCAGGAAAAACCGCCTGTAGTGGATATACCATCCTGCATTTTCAATCCGAATTGCCTCAAGATACTTGCGCACGCAGTGCACTTTCTCGAGTGCTGCGTGCCAGTCTGTGTACCGGCCAATCTGGTCCTTCGTTGGTAGCTCGGCGCTATCCCTAACATCGTCGGCGACCTTGGACGCGTCCTTGTATTTCTTATACATGATGCAATACTGCCCGTGATGCACTTTGCATCGCTCCTGTTTGGGTTGACCTTCAGTTGCTAGTTGACCACATCGAGTGATCTCGTCTTCCATGAGGGTACGACACTGCAGCGGGAAGGCGTCCATGGCAGGTCTGAAGGTGGCCTGGGCGACGTTCTCATTTATGTTTCTTCTCGCCTTCCCATTTACAGTTGCTTTGGTTTTGCGCTTGTTTCTTCCTCCTGGGCCAGGCATGTGTTGAAGGTGAGGTGGAAGCACGGCGAGGCACGCGAAGTTCGCGTACTACCAGGCGCCCGGGCCATAGTGGAGTTTGAAGGACTTTGGCCTCGAATTAACCCGTATCCCTCAAACCTTGTTCATCTCATCCCCCCTTCAAGTCCCTGGGCATGAGTAGCAATTTGCAGTACTGACGTGCCAGTTGTAGCGACAATCTCAGGCTACTACATAGTAGCTTCGAACTTTCTAACCGCGGAAGTTCGCTGACTTGGTCTTCGGAGATTTCCGCATCGGAGGCAGATACACCTCCACCATAGGTACTGGCCAATGCGGACGATGTGTTTGCAATGACTTCGCAATTCCCTCGTTTAAAGAAAGGTTTGAAAGTCCTTGTGGCATGTACAAGGGCAGTGACCAAGTCCTCCACCTTTGCCTGTGCGACTTGAATTTCCGGCGACGTTCCTCAAACTTCCAAGTCGCGTATTGCTATCCCTACGATGATTTGAGCGCCGAGCGGTACAACTTGCGTCGCCAACATAAGCTGTCACGTTCTGCGCTGAGCTTTCCGAACCTGCGATGAAACGGGTCCTCAAGATGTCTCAAAGCACGTCACTTGCTCTTCGGTAGAGTTTTCATCGGTGCATCACACTGTTTACCTGTATCAAGTTCCCTTCTCTTTATGGATGGGCCCACGGCGTACAGCCTCTCTAGGTCTCGCCAACAAGGCCACGGCATCCAACTTGCATCGCCAACATAAGCTGTCACGTTCTGCGCAGAGCTTCCCGAACCTGCGACGAAACAGGTCCTCAAGATGTCTCAAAGCACGTTCGTAGCGCTTGTCTTCCGACCACCTGATGCTCTGATCTGCTCTGAGCGTGAAAGCCTGGTTGAGCGGCCAACCCGAGGCACTTTCGTGCTCCAGAATCCCAACTTCCCTGTCGACCGCATCAAGCAACTGGAGTACCTTCTCCTTCTGGGGTGGGGTGAGATTCGGAATGCGCACTGTCCACGGATAGCGGTCAGTGGTGTGGGTCACGTATCCTGCCACAAAGCTACAGTTCAGCCTGGACGTGACTGAAGAAAGAAAAGACGCCACTTACCCCCTATCCGAAGCTGTTCTGGCACCCAGTGTATCTCATACCGAAGTACTGGGAAATTGACGAGCCGCAGATCTCTTGCAAGCAATCGGTCAGGTATGTTAACTTGTCCGTCAGCCAAGATGTCCCCAAACAGCCTTTGCGACTCCTCAGGTGTCGCAGTGTCGGGGAGTGTAGGGTACTTAGAAATTAGTGCATCGACGATCGAGTGCGGGAAGTACCGCAATAGGTTTGGAATGATGTCGGCTGTGCTATGGAGGTACCATTCTTCTATAGTTTCCCCGACGACGACGCTCTGGACGCCATGGCTCTGCCCTATACAGAGCATCTGTAGACGATGGGATCGAAGCAGGAACCGGATCGCCAGGAGGCTCAGCATTCGCTCAAGACACACTCAAGCCTCTTCGAACTGTACACATAGCGAACTAATACAGAAAGTCTCGCCTCCGGATCTCACATAACATTGCACGTCCAACCCATCTGGTCTTGCATCTTCGGTATTTCCCACTTCATCTCCTCGGGCATCCACCCTAGCCGCTCCTGTGCACGCTGCTCGAGCAACTTGTCCGATGCTGCCGCGTACTTGCGTAACGTGTACTCGCCTTCAGCGTACCCGCCCGCGCGGAGCGCAGCCCACGACACGTTCCTCGCCAACACCGACCGATCCCGGTAGGGAACAGTATCCAAGATGACAAAGTATGTCACTGGGAATGTCTTGAAACGGAAGAACCATCCTTTGAGGTCACGCGCCAGGGTGATAAGGTATCCTTGTATCTCAGGCTCCCTCCTTGTTCCATACAGCACGTCCATGGCGGACCACTCCTCTTTCCATTTGCCACTTGTCGAGGGGGGCGGAGACGGAGGAGACGACGACGGTGGGGCCTCGAACTGACGCCCACGTATCGCGGGCAGTGCCTCGTTGTTTGAGGGACCCGAGCCAAACGTCTCGACCTTGCGACCGGGGTCGGTCTCAGAGCGAAGGACGACTTGGAATAAGTCTGGCCGTGCACGAAGTTCGCGCAGAAACGCCTCGACGAACCCATCCCGTTCATTGCGCACTGCGCCGAACATGTACGCCCGCGTTTCGACCTCAGCCCAAACGATACAGTCCCGCTGTCTCGCTCTCTGGGGCGTCGGCAGAGGCCCACGCATCTGTGGGGGTATAGCAGTTGACACCATGTCTGCGACGATGATGCCAGACAGGGAAAGGTGATTCCGCGATAGGCCAGGATCATCAGGGTCGAAGTGAGATGGACTTTGGCAGAAACTCGGGCTTGGCACAAGGCCAAGGGCTTCGAAAGAAAGGAAACCAACGAGGTCTTCGAAGTTGTTGCACAGACGAACAAAGCGATTTTCTACATTGGCTGGTGGTTGGAGTATTTGGAGGAGGAACTACGCATGAATAGACATTGAGATGTGTTGGAAACAAGATTTGATTTCAGAGTGGATACGTACCCACCAAGCTTCATTGGACATAGTAGATGTGTGCGAGCGATTAAAGACCCAGCCACCGAGCAACGGAAAACGACTCTCTGAAGAAAAAAAAGGGGGTAGTCAGTTAGTTGTTTGTTTTGACGGAATTAACTCATTCTCACTCGCCTATACTACCAACGTTGGCAGCCGTACCATGACGCGATATAGCGAGTGCATCCAAAATTGCATCTTTGAACCATTTTAAAGGAAATTCCATAGGCCGCAAGAATAGATCGATAAATTTGGCGAGATCTACCATCGAGAAGTCGTCGCTGAGGATGAGGTCTTTGAAAGACACTCTCTCCAATGACTTCATGAACAGAGTGGGTTGATGAAAAATGATGCGTCGAGCAAATTGTTGATGGATGAGAAATTGCTTTTCCAGCAAAGATCTATCATTTTCTGTCTCTGGCGGAGTGTTGCCTTCTTCCACAGAAGCGTCAACGAACGATTCAAAGTCGATCAACGGTTTCAAAACCATGACCATCTTTTCCTTTTCGCTGTATCAAGGAATTTATATTAGATCGGTTTTGACGATAAGATCCTTGCGGGAGCATACCTTCGTAGCGACATGTCAATCAAGTCCTCATCGCCCACCGCCGAGGTGGTCAGCATTATAAGGGGCGGCATCAAGGGGGAGGACTCATGGAAAACATCTGGATTACGGATGCACTCCAGGAGCTCCTCGGTGGTCCGCTTCGACTGTTTCTCCCATTCGGCTTCAGCTTTTGGCGGTGCTCGATCTTTCATCGCATGCAGAGTGCTCTCTGGTTTGTATAACTCATAGGCTCTTCCCTGAAGTGCATCGAGTACATCAACTGCTCTCACCATCTCTCTCTCGAGCAGCTTTAGGCGGCGCTTGTGACCATCGTCCACTGAAGATGTACAAAGCGACGCATGTCAACACGATTTCGCCATCGATCATCTACACTCGCCTTTCAGGAAGAACCGCTTTTGATGGATTTCTCGTCCGGCCTTCTCCACCCGAATCGCCTCTAGATACTTGCGCACCCAGCGCGCCTTCTCGAGCGCTGCGTGCCAGTCTGCGTACTGACCGATGTGGTCTTTCGCTGGTAACTCGGCGCCGTCCTTGACATCGTCGACGACCTTGGACGCGTCCTTGTATTTCTTGTACAGGGTACAATACTGTGCGTGATGTACTTTGCAACGCTCGGGTTTGGGATGGCCACCAGTCGCTAGTTGACCACATCGTGTGATTTCGTCTTCCATGAGAGTGAGACACTGCAGCGGGGTGGCGTCCGCGGGTCTGGAGGTGGTCTGGGGGTTCTCATTTGTGTTTCCTCTGGTTTTCGCACTCGCAGTCGCTTTGGCCTTGCGCTTCTTTGGCATGACGGTGAGGTGGCAAGCGTTGGCGTAGCGCCCGGGCCACTGTTTTGGTTAGAAAACGTGTTGTCAGGATCTGGCCTTCATTAATTACTAACTCAGATCCCTCAATCCCTTGTTCCAACCCATCCGAGGCTCCTGTAGTTTTCACCCTGCCTCCCGATTGAGAGGCAAGTGGCAATAACGGTGATCCCTGTCTCACCGCGGGGGTTTGATAGGGATAGCGAAACTGAGCCTCGCCCTGGATCCTACCGAGACGGGAGCCATTTCCATATAGCAGCACAGCGTAAGAACTTTGATGCCTCGCGTTGCCGTTATCGCGAGATAAGCAAAGAAGCACAATAAATTCTGAGGATGCAGTGTTGATAGAGAACGCCAAACATATTTGCAAGTTGGAGCACGTTGACTTGGCCTCCGGAGATTTCCGAGGTCAACCGTATTCCATCTTAACCCTACTCAGGCTCGTTACTAGGTTCTCCAACCTAGCACGGCCAGTGTCTCAGGAGCCCTAGTTTCGCCTCCACGACAATCTCAGCGCACCAATCACGCCAGCGACCAACACCGCCGTCCCAGCACCCACCAAGCTAGGCACGTCCAAATCCCACGCATTCTCTGTGTCTTCCTTTTCAGGCTTGACCTCATCCTTCTTCTGTCGCCGCCTATGTACCATTGTCTGCTGCTCTGAATATAGCGAGTCTTGATTCGAATACACGCTCTCCGGCGCAGATGGCTGAATCTCGATCAACGGCATTTTGAGATCAGGCATCTCGAGCTCGTGTGTGCCACCTAACGCAGCTTGGCTAGTGCCATTGTCGGAGATGCATGGTACGTCTAGTTCGGGGAGCAACTCCCTCGCACGGTCAAAGTAGCGACTTGCCATCTCTCTGTCTCGATTCCGCGCCTCCGTGCCACCTTCACCGGGCCAAGGAAGAGGGGGTACGCGAATGGAAGAAGTGGTCGAGGAAGAGGCAGAAAGCAGGACTGACGCGGCACCTTCGAGGTGAAGAAGGCCCGCTTCGAGGAAGAGCTGTGCTAGCCCTGGAGGGCCACCAATGCATTGTAAATAGTATGACATCGTGTCGTGATGCTTTTCCTCGTCGGCGTCGATCAAGTTGAGCGGTATCTGGAGAGGCAAGTAGTGCGTGACGAGTTTCATCGTGGCAAAAGGCAGGTGTGCTTGGTGCCAGGCGCGTCTAGACAGAGAGCTCAACGTCACAAGTGCTCAACGACATGCACGAGGGGTCACCTACACAAAATATTCAAACGCCTCTTCTCTGTCCTTTCGGATGTCGAACAGATCGATGGCAAACAAGACGAGGCTCGTCGGGTCCATGTTATACTTGTCTTCCGGATCCGGATCCATATCCAGAGCAGCGGTAGTCCTCTGTGGAGTGCTCTCTGGTTCGTATAACTCATCGGCTCTTCTTTGAAGTGCATCTAGTATATCTTCTGCTCTCACTATCTTTCTCTCGAGCAGCTCTAGGCAGTGCTTGTGACCATCGTCCGCTGAAGGCGACCATGTCAACACAATTTCGTCACTGATTATTTCAGCACTCAAGTACTCACCTTCCAGGAATAATCGTTTTTGATGGATTTCTCGTCCGGACTTCTCCACCCGAATCGCCTCGAGATAATCGCACACCCAGCTCACTTTCTCGAGCACGACATGCCAGTCTGTATACTGGCCAATTTCCTCCTCCGTTGGTAACTCGGCACCGTGCTTGTCATCCGTATCCGTATCCAGAGCAGCGGTAGGCCTCCTTGACTGTTTTTCCCGCTCAGCTTCAGTTTGTGGCGGTGGTCGATTGTTCGTAGCATGTAGAGTGCTCTCTGGTTTATATAATTCATTGGCTCTTCTCTGAAGTGCATCTAGTACATCTTCTGTTCTCACCATCTTTCTCTCGAGCAGCTCTAGGCGGCGCTGGTCACCATCGTCCGCTGAAGACGACCATGTCAACATAATTTCGTCACCAATCATTTGCACTCGCCTTCCAGGAAGAATCCATTTTGATGATTTTCTCGCTCCACCCGAATCGCCTCGAGATAATCGCACACCCAGCTCACTTTCTCGAGCACGGCGTGCCAGTCTGTGTACTGGCTAATTTCCTCCTCCGTTGGTAACTCGGCATCATCCTCGACATCCTCGACAACCCCGGAGCTATACTTGTCATCCGGATCCATATCCAGGGCAACGGTAGTCGGTCTTGATTGTTTTACCCACCCAGGTTCAGCTTTGGGCGTTGCTCGATCGATCGTAGTATGTAGAATGCTCTCTGGTTTGTATAACTCATCGGCTCTGCTTTGAAGTGCATCTAGTACATCTTCTGCTCTCAGCAACTTTCTCTCGAGCAGCTCTAGGCGGCGCTGGTGACCATTGTTCACTGAAGGCGACCATGTTAACACAATTTCACCATCGATCATTTGCACTCGCCTTCCAGGAAGATTTGATTTTGATGAATTTCTCGCTCCACCCGAACCGCCTCGAGATAATCGCACACCCAACTCACTTTCTCGAGCACGGCGTGCCAGTCTGTGTACTGGCCAATTTCCTCCTCCGTTGGTAACTCGGCATCATCCTCGACAACCCCGGAGCTATACTTGTCATCTGGATCCATATCCAGAGCAACAGTAGTCCGCCTTGACTGTTCTACCCGCTCAGTTTCAGCTTTTGGCGGTGCTCGATCGATCGTAGTATGTAGAGCGCTCTCTGGTTTATATAACTCATCGGCTCTGCTTTGAAGTGCATCTAGTACATCTTCTGCTCTCAGCAACCTTTTCTCGAGCAGCTCTAAGCGGTGCTGGTGACCATCGTCCACTGAAGGCGATGTCAACACATTTTCGCCACAGATCATCTGCACTCGCCTTCCAGGAAGAATCGCTTTGAATGGATTTCTCGTCCGGCCTTCTCCACCCGAACCGCCTCGAGATAATCACACATCCAGTCCACTTTCTCGAGCACTGCGTGCCAGTCTGTGTACCGGCCAATTTCCTCCCGCGTTGGTAACTCGGCACCGCCTTTGACATCGTCGACGACCTTGGATGCGTCCTTGTATTTCTTGTACAGGATACGATACTGTGTGTGATGTTTCTTACAACGCTCTGGTTTGGGATGGCCTTCGGTCGCCGGTTGACAACATCGAGTGATTCCATCTTCCAAGAGGGTAAGACACTGCGGCGGGGAGGGTCTGGAGGTGGCCTGGGCATCGTTCTCATTTGTGTTTCCTCTAGTTGTCGCATTCGCAGTCACTTCGGCTTTGCACTTTGGCATGTCGGTGGTGGTGAGGGTGGCAAGCGTTGGCGTAGCGCCCAGACCATTGTTTCGGTCAAATGAGCCCTCATTTGTCGAGAGACAAGCGCTCATGAATGCACAGACCAGTGCGCCCACTAACCTGAGGAAACCGGCCCTGACATGCCGAACATGAGCCAATAGAGCGGAGACCGCACATGACTTTCATTTATGGAAATCTTACTCACAGTAAATCCGTATCCAAGTAACCAAACCTGCTACCATTTGAACTTAGTACAGAATAGTAGTTCATTGCGGGGAGTATCCTACAATTGGTGATCCTACTGACCTGTATTAGGTGCTTCCAACTCCTGCACTGTTGTTCTTCGGTCGCCCGCCTCTCTACCTATCGCAATACAATGTATTTCGCAGAATGAGGCCAAGCATGTGAGTAGAACACCACAGTAAATCATCAACTTGCTACATACCAGCAAACAACCGCAACTGACTCGGAACGGCAGAAAGGCCGACCAACTTTACTACGCATGTCACCTGTGACTGACCAACAGTTCAGCATGCGGCTTTTCGGGATGCGTATGTCCATCGCTGAGGCTATGTGCACATGGGAGTTGATAAACATGCGCCACTGCTACCTCTGAATCACGATGTTCGTCGACGATCCACAGACTTCTAAATATGGTGGCTTGTCGGTCGCGGTCCCCGGAGAACTTCGTGGGTTCGAAGAGGCCTATAATCGCTGGGGTTATTTGCCTTGGAGTAGGCTTGTCAAACCGAGTATCGAACTAGCTGATGAACGGACTGTGGATGTAGAGCTGGCCAAGAAGATCCAAGTAGGTGATCGCTTTGGAACACCTTCTCCCCTTGCTCATGCAGCACAGATGTACTCGGAGCTCATGCTTGACAACGAAGACTGGAGTGCTGTATTTGCCCCAGAGGGGAAGCTACTTCTCCAAGGAGAAACTATTCGGCGCACGAATTACTCCCGCACGCTTGAGAAGATTGCAAATGAAGGCCCCGAGGCTTTTTACAAGGCTGTGTTCTATTTCTTCTATTCTAGGGCGACAGTAATCCATTTGAACATCAATTAACAGGGCCCCATTGCTGATTCCATCATTCATAAAGTTCGCGAAACAGGTGGTATCCTTACGCATGCGGACCTCGAGAAGTATACTGTCAAGGTCGAACGTGCGCTCCAAGGGACTTACCGCGATAAGAAAGTGTACACATCTCATGCTCCTACTTCTGGGCCTGTATTTCTGCACATACTGAATTTGCTTGAGCGATTTGATCTGATTGGCGAAGGTTGGACACCGTTAAACGTGCACAGGATGGTGGAGGCGATGAAGTGTGAGTCCATGTGTTCACCGCGAGCGTCATTTCTGAAGACCTCCACGGTGACCAGTCGGGTTTGCAGCACGGTAGGTTGTCAAAGTTGGAAACGCATTGTCCACAGCCATGGACTGATCGTGCTTTTAGAACGAGAATAGGAGATCCGCCTTACTACACAGGAGACGTGGCTCGTATAGAGGAAATCCCGACCAAAGAATTCGCCGACAAGATTGCCGTTCGCCTCACCAATGTGAGAGTTTTGTCTATATGAACTTGCGCTGTTGTTCATAAGTTGAGATGAAGGACCACACTCACCTGCCGAAATATTACAAGCCTGAATCTGATATCGAGACCGATCATGGCACCGTATGTGTTCTGCGGCGTCCGGATCACATCGCGCATGCTCAGTGATGGACAGAGTCATGTCTCGGTGGTGGACAAGAATGGCATGGTCGTTTCATTGACCAGCACTGTGAATGTGGCCTTTGGTTCCCAAGTGCTCGACCCGGAAACGGGTATTCTCCTGAACGACGAAGTAAGAACAACCTATGGAGCACGTCGAGGGTCGCTTTTAAAACTATTCTATGTAGATGGACGATTTCTCCACGCCCGGGATTCCGAACAAGTCCGGCCTGCCGCCATCCCTGTGTACGTTACCTTGCTCCAAACGTCCCATTTTCAGGGTGTGACCCATCGTTGACACAGACAACTACCCTGAGCCGGGCAAACGTCCGCTGCCTTCCATTGCAACTACTATTTTAGAATATCTCGATGGATCATTTTACCTCGCCATTGGCGCTTCTGGGGGATCACAGATCTTCTCTTCCCTCCTCCAGACGTTGTTGAACCTGGATTGGGGCATGGACGCCAGCGAAGCGGTGGAATATGGACGCGTCCACGATCAACTGTATCCAGAGTATACGACTGCGGATCACGTCCTTCCTGAGTTGGTTCTCGATGATCTTCAAAACCGGAAGCATACTGTCAAGGGTGCGTTCAGTGCTGAGCAGCCGTGTTCAATCTTTTATTCCCCTTGACGCTAACGTGCTGAGTATAGTGATGGACGTCAGTCGCGTCGCCGCGGTGGTTCAGATTGTCGTGAGCAAAGACGGCAAGATATATGGGCTATTATTTCGTGTTTCACGGCGGTCTATGGACATGTGACTCATGCGAACCCACAGCGGCGAGCGACTCGCGGAAAAATGGGATCGCCGCGGGATACTGACCATGCTTGTTTCTGACGGCATGTTGAACATTGCACACCATGCACCACGACTCGATGATACCTATGTATGTTGACGACATCGTTGTACATAACGAGTTTGAACAGGTTGAGTGTGGTAGGCTTGTGAATATGTAAAAGACTAAAAATGTCACCCGCGTCTCTTGCGGAGTTCGCGAGTGAGTGGTACGGAATCTCGGCTCGGGTTTTGTGGACATAGTAGAGGGTAGAGAGGTACGAAGCTGGTGATCCTGGAACCCCGGGATCCCCTGTCACCCACAACCACGGAAGTTAGGGCACACTCCCCTAGGACTAATGGGCGGAAGTCCAAGGTTCCAGCCCGATACACAACGGCCCGGAACATTATATCTTATCCTGTCCCGCGGAGGGCCACCCCGAGGTTTTCCCGTCTCTTGTATGGTATAGTCACTCAGTGGGTATGTTCTCTGTGGGAAAATCACGATAAGGGTCTTCAAGTTACAGTATTGTTACTATGAAACTTCATCCAATAATACTGATCCTTTGGACTTGACCAAAGTGCGTGCGCCATAGAGGTGCCCGAAGTCCTCCGGACGCCCAACGTCCAAGAAAGTAGGACTTTGGCCCAAGGCCGTGTTTCTTTCGAGTACAGCTGTCTGGCTATCCATGACGTCCAACTCATCTGATCCTGCATCTTCACTATTGGTATTTCCCGCTTCATCTCCTCGGGCATCCACCCTAACCGCTCCTGTGCACGCTGCTCGAGTAACTTGTCCGATGCCGCGGCGTACTTGTGTAAGGTGTACTCGCCTTCAGCGTACCCACCCGCACGTAGCGCGGCCCACGAGACGTTCCTCGCCAACACCGACTTATCCCGGTAGGGAACAGTATCCAAGATGACAAAGTATGTCACTGGGAATGTCTTGAAACGGAAGAACCACCCTTTGAGGTCACGATCCAGGATGGTAAGGTATCCTAGCATCTCCCTCCGCGATCCATACAGCACGTCCACCGCAGACCACTGCACTTGCCACCCCCCACTTGTCGAGGTGGGCGGAGGTGGAGGAGACGGCAACGATGGGACCTCAAAGTGGCGGACACGCAGCACGGGTAGTGCCTCGTTGTTCGAGGGACCTGAGCCGAACGTCTCGACCTTGCGGCCAGGATCAGTCTCAGAACGGAGGACGACCTGAAATAGGTCTGGCCGTGCACGAAGTTCGCGCAGGAACGCCTCGACGAACCCATCTCGTTCATTTCGCACCGCGCCGAACATGTACGTCCGCATTTCGATCTCAGCGTGGACGATACAGTCCCGCTGTATTGCTCTCCTGGTTGTCGGCGTAGGCCCACGCATGCCTGGGGACCCAGGGACCGACAGCATGTCCGCGACAATGATCCCAGACAGGGAGAGGTGGTTCCGCGATAGGCCAGGATCATCAGGATCGAAGTGAGATGGACTTTGGCAAAAACTCGGTCTTGGCACAAGGCCGAAGGCTTCGAAAGAAAGGAAACCAACGAGGTCTTCAAAGTTGTTGCACAGACGAACGAAGCGATTCTCTACATCGGCCGGTGGGTCGAGCATCGTCAGGAGAAACTATGCGTGAATAAGAGTTCAGATGTGTTGGAGACTGAGTTTTATTCATGCAAGGATACGTACCCACCAAGCTTCATTGGACATACTAGATGTATGCGAACGATTAAAGACCCAGCCACCAAGCAACGAAAAACGGCTCTCTGAAGAGAAAAAAAAAGAAAGTAGTCAGTTGTTTATTCTGACGAAAATAACTGGTTAGCACTCACCTACACTACCAACGTTTGCAGCTGTACCATGACGCGATATGGCGAGTGCATCCAAAACTGCATCTTTGAACCACTTTAAAGGAAATCCCGTAGGGATCATGAGCAGGCCGAGAAATCTGGAAAAATCCTCAATCGAGAAGTCGTCGTTGAGAATGAGGTCTTTGAAAGACACTCTATCTAATGACTTCATGAAGAGCGTTGGCTGATGAAAGATAATGCGCCGAGCAAACTGCTGATGGATAAAAAATCGCTTTTCCAGCATAGACTTGTCACTTTTTGTCTCTGCCGGAGTGTTGCCTACGACAGCGTCCATGAACGATTCAAAGTCCATGAACGGTTTCAAAACCACGACCATCTTTTCCTTTTGGCTATATATTGAAGGATTTGAATAAGATCAATTCCTGACGATAAGATCCTTCTGAAACATACCCTCGTAGCGACATGTCAATCAAGTCTTCATCCCCCACCGACGAGGTGGTCGACATCAAGGGGGACGACTCATGGAAAACATCTGGATTACGGACGCGCTCCAGGAGCCCCACTGTGGCCCGCACCGCCTGTTTTTCCCACTCAGCTTCAGCTTTCGAAGGTGCTGGATCGTTCATGGCATGTAGCGTGCTCTCTGGTTTGTATAACTCGTAGGCTCTTCCCTGGAGTGCATCTAGTACATCAACTGCTCTCACCATCTCTCTCTCGAGCAGCTTTAGGCGGCGCCTGTGACCATCGTCCACTGAAAATGTAAAAAGCGACCCATATCAACACAAACTCGCCACCGATCATGATCATCTACACTCGCCTTTCAGGAAGAATCGCTTTTGATGGATTTCTCGTCCGGCCTTCTCCACCCGAATCGCCTCAAGACATTTGCGCACCCAGCGCGCTTTCTCGAGCGCTGCGTGCCAGGTTTTATACCGGCCAATTTGCTCCTGTGTAGGCAACTGGGAAACGCCCTTGACGTTATCGACGACCTTGGACGCCTCCTTGTATTTCCTGCACAGGGTACGATACTGTGCCTGATGTACCTTGCAACGCTCGGGTTTGGGATGACCTTCAGTCGCTAGTTGACCACATCGGGTGATCTCGTCTTCTATGAGGGTGAGACACTGCGGTCTGGAGGTGGCCAGAGTGTCGTTCTCGTTTGGGTTTCCCTTGGCTTTCGCATTTGCAGTCGCTTTGGCTTTGCGCTTCTTCATGACGGTAAGGTGGGAAGCGTTGGCGTAGCGCCCGGACCATTGTTTCGGTGAGAGAACGCGTTGAGAATAGCGCGCATGAATGCACAGACCAGTGTGCCCATAGAGTTGACGTGCCTGTCATCGTTTCCCACAACCATCATTGACTGCGACATATATTATCTAAGCAGTGCTAAAATAATTATTAGTTCGTATCCCTCAAACCCTCGTTCCAACCCCCCAGTCTTCATCCTGGCCAGGCAAGTGGTAATAACAATGAGGCGACGGCCCACCACCAAACGTACAACATAGTTTGCTTCAAGCGTTGACAACACGCAGATTTCGGAGATTTCCGACGATGGTCATTTGATCACTCTTTATCTCAAGTCTCGACCATTCCCTACTCATTACGACGAACTATTGGGGTTGATCATACAGATATCACAGCTGTTTACGACACCCGAGGGGAAGGTGGAGTTGCCTGAATCTGTAGCCATGCCACCGTTGCGCTGTGGGCTAAGGCATTCGTTCACAAGCTCTGTTGTCACTGGGAGTTTCGAACAGCAGGGCTGACACACACAACACAATGGGCAAACTTTAGTCCTGGCCTTAAGGTCGGACAATATGCCTATCTTCACCTTTTGTCCACGATTAATGGTCGGTTTAAAGATTGCCGACTGCGTTGTGACAAGGACATTACTTGAGAGAGCTTGAACTCAGAACGGTGGTGGCTGAACGTTGTAGTTGAACGTTGGACGTTAACTTTGATCCACTGACCAGGCCCCGCGGCGCGGCAAACCCAAGTCCATGAGACCGCAAAAGTGCGCCTGATCCCACTTCTCATTCGACTACCTACGCGCGTCAGGCGAGTATTTAAAACCACACGAAGCTAGATGGAAATAAGAGTCACAGTAAAGTATGTCATAGATGGTCGTAAATCTGTATCCAAGAAGCCTTCATCACCTCATCATAATGGACATGGACCAAACCTACTATCCTTCGAATTACAGAATCATAAATGTATCCGGCACGGTTTTTTTTCATCTGCAGTGGTGCTATCCTTGATGCGCCAAAAATGCTCTCGGATCGAGCGCCTTGGATCTTCGCTGGCCAGAGAGGCCTACGCTAGGGAAATCGGCATGATAGCCGTCACGGAGGTACCGCTCCGGAGGAACGGGGAATGCTGCGACTGCAGGAGTCTCTGCGATGCTCTCCACCGGCGTGTAGGGTGCTGTCGATGTTGACTGCGATGTCACCGAGGAGACAGCCGACGTCCGCTTTGATGTGCGATGCGGCTTCTTTCGCACCGGCGCGGGAAGGTGCATCTCTGTATGTGGGTATGGGATGGATTGGTGGGTGGTGTGGTTTGGGAGGTTCTGGATGTGAGACGTATCCCCGGTGGAGACCGATGCAGAGGTGCGAGAGCGTGAATCCGAGCCCGATGCGCTCAAGGCTCCAGGGCGCCTCTTTCGTGTGTATAGCTCCCCGTCTAGATCTGCATCGTCAGCGTCACCCGAGTGTGAGGCGTTGGAGCCATCAAAGACACCGTCCCGACCGAGTCCGTCCGCACCCCGACGGTCTGGGATGACTTCAACCGCCCGGAAAGGAAAAGACGTAGAGATCATTCCGCTCCCCTGGAATCCCTCGAACATGTCGATGTCTGGGTGAGGCGATGCACCGGTGAGCGACATGAGGGCCGGGGACCTCGCCCGTGCTTTCCGTTCACGTCTACGCGCCCTCCGCTCAGCCTTTCGACGGGCCTCTTCCTCTGCTTCCAGCCGCTGCCGCTCAATCTCGCGCTGCGCAGCAAGCGCTGCGAGGTGGTCCGGCGATGCTAGTCGCTCGATGGTGCTCACGTCGAGCGGGGCTGCATCCGAATCGAGTGTGGACGACGAGTTGGTGATCAGCGCCCTCGCCCTCCCACTATGTAGATCATCCCCGTCGTCGTCAGAGAGATAGATTGGTGGACGACCGAAAAGTGTGTATCCAAACAGCGTGACAGAGAACCTGGGTCGTCGACGGTGCTTTGCTCTGCGCTGCGAGGTGGCGCCTAAGTTGGAATGAAGCGAAATGCCATCCGAATCTGAGTCACGAAGGAGATGCTCAAGGTCATTGGAGGATGAGGGTGGTCTGGCACTCGTAGAAGAAAGGTTTGCGTTCACTGCGTTTGAGGGCGGGTTTGAGGTAGGCTCCGAGCGCGATGAGGCGAAACATGGGAGACATGAGGCGAGCGCAGCACGGACGTTGTCGGTGTAGGAAAAATTGTCCATTGCCGTCCCTGGAGTGCCGGCAGTTCTTTTTTCTTTTCAGCAACAAAGGTGGTCGCCGAACGGAAATGAAGTACTGGAGGTTCGTCTGGAGCGGTGTAAAACGGTTGTGGAGAGGAAATGAGCGAGCCGCCTGCGTTGCGGGTGAACACGTACGAGGCACGCCGCGCGTCCATTTATGAAACTCTTTGGCAGTGCTACTTCAAAATGATGCATGATGGTCGGCTCATGGGTTTCACGTGGAATTGACCAGGTATCTCAGAGAATAGGTGAAACATGATACGCTCAAGAATCAAAGCTACTCCACTCTCACTGACCTCGGGCTGTGGCTGATCAAATTTAAAGTTCATTTCAACACCTTCCGCGCAACACACGGTGAGCAATTATCCAGTAGGACTACTCGTTGCTGTGGGCAATCGGAGATTCTCTGAATTCGGCTTGGATCCATCCTCATACATATCTAGTGGGACGTGCAGGTTGGCTGTAGGTCCTGCCATCGATCGAGAACCTGGGAGCTGTTTCCTTGAAGGCACCATCCTGCCCAATTCCAACTGTGGAAACGGCCTTTGATCGCAGACGCCGTATAGGTGGACATGTCCAGTCATGGTTGTAGTTGCCGCTACACATGTATGGGATGAACTTTGGCTCGCAGTGTTCCCTGCAGATATGGACCGCTTTCGGCGAGTACTATAATCGACATGATATACTTCCAACCCTTTGTTGGTGCTCAGGTCTCAAGGCAGTTTTGCATTCTTTCCTAGGACCTTGGTATCCGAAGGTCCGTCTATACCACGTGTCGCTGCTTCGTCCGCAGGGCTATTTTCTCGTAGCAGTCCCGCAAATGGCCCGAGGGTTTTCGTTTTCGGTAGGATTCCTTGGGACTTGGGCATCTTGTTTTCGCAAGCTTGTCTGTGCTCGTAACCCGATTTACCTCAAACTACACTGCTGTTGGTCCATCCGACACGACAGACCGGATGACGCACGGCAACATTCATCAATCCCAATCGACGTGCCACGGTTTTCATGCAGACTCGCATCAGATCGTATGGAAATGATTCGCCTTTGATGTCTATTCGGGCGCGTCTGCCAAGGATCAGTGGTATATATCGGTATGAAAAGTGCAAGTTGGAGTTGCACTAGGTGAGCATGACTCCGAGTCCGTTATTGTATTGGTTCGTTTGAATACCTAGAAAGCTGCCAGGACTCCCGGCTCACCTCTTCCAATGCCCAAATTCTTCGTTCGAAGTTTTCGGGTCGGTGAACCATCTATGGCCAATCGATTCTGCGACGGGATCCGCCAAGTTCAACTCTCTAAAGACCGCTGCCTGTGGGGTATCGAGATGGATACCAGACTGTCCCTCGGTCAGAGAATAGTGATCAGTACTCTACAAGCGTTGGCGGTGCTAGTGCAGAGTATGCAGAACGAGGCGATCTATTAAATTTACAGGTCCCGTCACCCCATGAAGAGTTCTAGTACGTTCATATCAGGCACAGTGCCTGCCATGAACCGAAAACATACGAGAATCAAACTAAAGAGACAACCACATGCTACATGGCTTCTACACCATCTCTAGGATAGTGATACGCCAGCTCGTACTTCGCCAAGAAAAGTCCTGTGGAAACTTGCTTCTCACGGACCGAATACACAACCTCCCCGATAACTCATCCCAATCTTGTGCATCGCACGCTAGACCACCTTTTACGGAGGCCAGCTCGTCGTGATCGACTAGTACCTTGTCAATTTGGCACTCCTCGTTGCTTGGGGCAGGAATCATTGCTGTTTCAATGAGGTGTGTCGGACCCGTGGAGGTGGGCGGTGGGCGGGGAAAACGTAGGGGCCAGAATATTCGCTGTGAGGTCAAGACCGTCGGGAAACTGGCATTATACGGTCTCGGGGACGAGAACTGAGTAAAGTGACATCAGTGAAGGTCCCCTCCCTGCGGGGAAAAGAAAGGCGACCACATACTTTGTAGGTGCCTATCGTTTTTGCATTGGGTTCGGGATCGTCCATCTCGGGATAGACAAACCTAATCTTGCCTCCATACAGCGTCACGATGGCGCTTTCGTGGAGAACGTGTAGTATTCGACCGAAAGAAATATTCTCGGGAACATACTTCCACACCGTCTGTAGTTTCAACGGTGATCCGGATGTCAAAGCGTCATCCGAAATATCATACGCGGCCATCAGTCGCGTGGTTATAAGCAGTAACCTGGGTCGCTTCCCAGATAACCGCAAATCGTAGCGTACCTTGAAAGGGAATGGTAAATGTAAGTCAAGCCCTTGCAGAAATCGAACCTACCATCAATCTCCCATCGTTCCCTGGAGGGCAGTCAATCTCTGCAACCGTATCCTTGTCTAGCTTGGTATAGTCTTCGTTAAGCTTCATAATTCGAACCATGTGCTTGCGATCATCGGTAATCCACCCATAGACGAGATAATCCCCAACAGCGACATAATTCCTCGTCCGTAACGTGGTATGAACCATCAAGGTAATCTTGACTGACGGCGTCTTCGTATCTAGGTGGCAAATTGCAAATGTCCGCCTGAAAAAAACTTCTCATCAACAGCCGTAATAACACAGAATGGAACATGACCCACTCGTTCTTTACAAATGTCCGCAAAAGCATCAGATCGTCTCCGCGTGATGACTTGTACGGACCGTCTCGCGGACCAAGGTGTAACCAACACCGCTCGCTCTGTAACTTCACCGAAGTGGGCATCGCCGTGTCTGCCGACGCCATCATCGGCGGTTTAAACAAACATATATTCGAATGCCGCGCAGGATTGAGCGTCCGGCTGTGAAAGAGCAATACAAGCCAGTCGCTTCCGGGTACGAACTTCATTCCCTGGAACAGGCCAGGGAATTCGAGCGGGAAGGAATAGCTTCGGATGGGCTTGAGAGTGTCTTGAGAAAATGCGGCATCCAGGCGTGCAGTGGTGATGAGTTGGCGCCGTATGACATTCGTCGGGGCGTGGCGGAGATGTGGGTAACTCTTGGGTAAGAAACGATGCTTGTCGAGTGCACCGTGCCAGACGTGGTGGAATCGAGAGTACTCGAAGAGCGTCTTACATGTCTAATCCAGCCATGGCATTTGTCAGTCATCCCATGTCAATCGTTACAACGGGGTCACTCACATGGCTCAAACGAACGACGTCGGATGTCGACAATAGGCTCATGATCATGAACCATACGTCCGCTACGAGCTCGACAGACCCAACGGGCGTCCTTTGTCTGCCATCGTCACAGTTGCCTGTCATCATGGTCAAGGTGTAACAAATGAAACGCTGACCGAGATCTTTGCGGGTAGCCCCGGTGAACACATTTTTACCCGCCCTTTTGGTTCCACTGCTCGCACGATCGTCTGTGTGTGGACTGACCGTGGACGTGGAATGCGCCATGATAACGCCATACTTTCTGGCCCCTGTCTGCGAGCCTGCGAAAATGTATCCAACTTGGGAATCCCCTTGACCTCAAGCCACCGAGCCAACCACAGCATTTATCCTGTCCCAGCACATTCATAATCTCTTTTATTCAGGTAGCTCGGGACGGAATTAACATGACCGACTTGGCGGCTGTCGTGGTTGAGCGAGATGATACTGGTCGTGTGTTCAAAATACCCGTGGGACCGCAGCGGCCGATACAGCATACGCGTCCTGGTGCTACTCCCAAGGTGAGAAACTAGAACAATTAAACGCTATCATTCGTGCGCAGGAGAGATGTTCTCGAAGGGAATAGAACGCTGACCGGCACCATAGACCCTTCCCAGCACATCCTCATCGCCCCGGAACGTGCATGCCACATACACAGGATTGGGGTCTTTGTACCATGTTCTTTCTGACCTCTTCCTTCCTGCCGGTTATCCTACAAGCGTATCTCCAGGTAAAGTTTGTCTCTTCTGAATAGCGTGCAAAGTTCAAATCACCTTGGATGCTTTAGATTACCTGAAGTGCGTGTGTTGTGCCTAACCTCGCAGACAGTCCCTGTGTGTACTGAACCACAAATGTTTGTATCGTTTCCCAGGTATCAAGTTTACAACGCTCTACAAACGTTTTGTAACTCGCTCGCAGGGCTTTTGGCTTCTCGGGGTGCCTTGGAAGGTATGTCTTTCTTATATTACTATCCCCGCCTGCGATACTAATTTGTGTCCACACAAGGTGTTGGCGTTGGTGATGCATCTGCCTCGGCAACCCATGCTCTTCTATTGACGGTCTTGAAAGATGCCTTCTCCCGCCTCACAAGTAAGTGGTTTTCGATAGAAATATCACATCTGTACCCGAGAAGACTAATGTCTGGTTAGCCATCCTCGCGGCGTATTGTTTCGGAACATCACTCTACCCGGAGACCAAAACTTTTCGGTATCTTGCTGATGTGTTCAATGATGCGGCCACGGTACTGGACACTGTTGTGCCTTTCATTGGGTCCATTGATCCTGCGAGATATTGGTCCCCTCTCCCATCGGGTGCTACATTGCAACTAATCGCGCTGTGTTTGAGTGGTGGTATGAGATCGCTTTGTTTGCTTGTAGCGGGTGGCTCGAAAGCGGCGCTTACAAACCATTTCGCCTCACCTTTGACTGGGAAGGGAGATGTCGGCGAAGTCAGTGCAAAGGAAACGAGCCGGGAGACCGTCGTTGGGCTTACAGGGATGTTGGTAAGGACCAGATTGTCCTCCGCGCCCTTCCATTAATGGATTACAGCTCGGCACGCTGCTCATACCCTACATCAACACGAATACCTTGACGTATACCACGCTTTTCGTTTTGGTCGGAGCCCACCTGTTGTTCAACTACTTCGCCGTTCGTTCCGTGGTTCTCCGCACGCTCAATAGGCAGCGTGCGTGCATCCTTTGGACTAGCTTCAAAGCGCCGAATGGAACGCTCTTTGAGAGGACGCCAACCCCTGCTGATGTCGCTTCAAAGGAGATGCTATTCGGGGCTCCCAGCAGCCTACGAGAGGCATCCACAGGGCGACTAATGGGTCGATGTATCCTCGGAATGTCGTTCCGAAATATTACATCCCAATGTGCTGCGGAGCATATAGCATCCGCGCTACACGTGTTTGCAGACGAGCGATACATGTTATTTATAGCTGGTGGGAAGGGCCATGGTCTGCACGGAATCAACGCCTTGGTCTGCTTCAGGGACGGGTACCGCCCGATGGATCAACTTCAGGCTTGGATCCATGCCATCGAAGCTACGCGACGGCTATGCGGTTTAGGAGATGATGTTGATCTAGTGGATGTCCTGCGTTCGACGTTGTTGGCAACCCGCGAAGCGCTACCTGGTTTCCTTCAGTCTCTGGTCGAAGCAGGGTGGGAGACGGGGGACGATTTGATGATGTTTGGGTCTCCTAACCATTTAATATTAGGGACAGATCAGGGTCTGGAGGACATGCGTGGTGACAACGAGGATAAAAAGCAACGTTGACCTATCCAGAAGTAGAAATATTGTCGGGGGTAGGTTTTCACGTTGTACACAAACGTGGGTGGGTTTATTCAGCTACTGTGGATTTCGTTGAGTCTCTCGTTCGTCCAGTAACCCATGGGCAAGCATTTACACTGAGCTGTTCCTCTTTGGGTCGCCTCAAAGGTCTCATCAAGTTGATTATCGTAGTGGCATGTTATCGCTAGGGTTGAACATTCCAGAAATGCTACGAGCCCGAAACGTGACACCACACGCCGAGTCCCGACCCTCCCGGCCCGATGTCATAAAAGCGGGGAGGGAAGGCCAACCATCCCATGCACGATGTCTCTTCTGAGCCAACGACATCGCTACTTTGTAGTCATTCCGTTGTTCTCTGCGTTCATATGGTCCTCTACCCTCCTTGCAATGTTATTGACCTGGGCTATCTCTGGATGCCCCAAATACGTCTCTACCCAGGTCACCGTCGTCTACATCTCCGACGTCGGTGCATCCTCCCTAAAACCCCTCTTTGTCGTTGCATGCTGCATCACCGGACCCGGACTCGTCATCTCGCTCACGATCGAGCGTCTTCTCAGACACGACGGCAGACTTCCGCCGGAGCTCCGCAGACGCGAACGTGTCTTTGGCCGACTCGCCATCGTCGGTGCCGTCGTCGCCATGTTGGGTCTCGCCTGTCTGTCCGGATTCGACCTGGGACAGTACCCGACCACACACATGGCCTTTCTCCTCGTCTTCTTGATCGGCGTGTCCCTCTCCGCCATCTTCACCGTGATCGAGTTCCGTTGGCTCGCGCACGATTTTTCCGAGATCGAAAAGCTCAAGAGGGCGTATGTTGCCAAGGCGGTGATCGGACTGACGTTGGTGGTGTTTGGGATCGTGTTTGGGGTGACGTGTTATTGGGCCCCGAACGTCGGAGGGGTGGTCGAGTGGTCGATCGCGTTTGGATTTACGTTTTATTTGTTGACTTTTGCGTATGATTTGCGGATGGCGAGGGTCGCTGAGGTGAGCGAGGTGAGTAAGGAGAGAATCGAGACACCGTAGTTGATGGCGTTCACGGAGTAATTTATTACTCATGGCGGAACGGATGTTTCTGCCAGCACTAATGTAGCATCGGATGATGCATAGTGACAAGTTAGTTAGATCACAATACCTCTCAAGGCGACACTTTAGAGATGTATTTTATACGGAGAAAGCATCTAGCATTCTTGGAAGAAGCGTATACAATATGTACAAACAGTCAGTCACACCTACATAAGTCACAAATGTGTCCAAGAATGGAAAGCAGCCCGGAAACGTCCGGAGTCGGAGAATAAATTTGCTGGGTGGCGGCCTGATCAACCATCGCTGGTGACCTTGGGATCCAACAACACTCAGACACTTGGCTCGAGGGTGACGGAAGTATGGATAGATGATACGCAAATCTGTGTGTCAGCTGTCCGTACGTCCGGATCACCTTGCACAAGATCGCTGGGTGGATCTGTACAGATGCTTGAGACAGGTGCGTGCCACAGCCCAGCTTCCAGTGACTCACCACTCGGATGGAAAGTTCGTTGCGCGTAGTGTGATTTCCATCCTGGGAGTATGGGGGGACACACGCTAGGGCGAGGAATCTGAACGGACGGCAGAGGGCTATCCTGGCGCTCGGGAGCAGGGTTGCAAGGGAGAACAGGAAGAGAAGAGGTATGCATGACCGAGTTAACCTCCACAAGTCCTTTCTCACTGGCTGCCTGCTCAGACGTATCAAGGTCAGAATACGATATCAAGAGCCAAGGCGGGCACACGAACAATGACTTTGGCTCTAAGCCTCTTGAGGCATTCACATGTTTCTCTGATGGATGACGAAGTTCCTCTGAGGAGTTCGAGACAATCCTCGCGAAGTGCGGTTGCGTTGTATACCCGGGATTGTAAATGGAGTGTTATCTCCCTCAGCCTGTGGGAAGTAATATCATCACGAAGAACGACAAGGTGAGCGAAACGGATTTACATTTTGAGATCACGATCAGTCTCCTGAACAATATCGGGCTCAGTGAGGAGCCCCTTCTCGATAGCCGTTGCGAAGAACGTCTCCATTTCATCCATCAAGTGCTCCAATTCTTTGATTTTGTTCGTTGGAAGGTGCGATCGACATATGTTGACGAGGAACGCGAAGAGCGATATAGTAACCTCAATGATTGCGAGAATGTTACAGAAGAGGGAAAGGGTGCTGGTGCTCATTCTAGTGGAAAGTTTGGTGAATTCGATGCCATCGCTAGCCAACGGGTTTTTATAATGGTGCCTAACATCCTGTGTGGAACACGCAACGGCCTCGAGGCTTGAGCTTGAGGCCGTACGGGCGGTCCACGGCGACAACAAATTCCAAATAGCTAGCGTCATTACTATGTCGACTGTGTCGCTCATTGAATCCGTCCAGGATGGCGGGGGACCGACCCCCGCCGCCGGGAAATCTATAAAGTTAACGGGCAACGGGTGGGAAAGCGAGCCAAGGCTGATGCTTACCTCGAGTACGAGCCAAGGCCGACGCCTACCTCGAGTATTTCGGGTGTTTCG
>Ga0307508_10001310_pt1 | contig 28175 bp, 28 predicted proteins | sample 9_EM_MG_FD_203089 | JGI IMG/M metagenome (GOLD analysis project Ga0307508, IMG submission 203089) | Populus trichocarpa ectomycorrhiza microbial communities from riparian zone in the Pacific Northwest, United States - 9_EM | ecosystem: Host-associated > Plants > Roots > Unclassified | place...
AGGCGTGGTAGCAGCGAGTGTCGCGAGGGCGATACGGCGCGCTATGATGCCAGGCGGGTTCGTGATCGCCACGGATCTCCCGGACGTCTGTCCCCTCTTGCAACGGAACCTCGAAAGAAGTACATCGAGTGACAGAATCCGCCTCGAGTCCGACGCAGTTTTCGTAAGACCGCTGGCATGGGGCAATCTCGATCATGCTACCTCCATCGCCAGCGAGTTTGGCTCCCGTCGGCTGACACACATCGTCTGCAGCGATCTCGCAAGTACCCTTGTTCATTTCGACTCGCTGGAATACCCAGCGTTCACTAATCCTCCATGTTCGCAGGTATACTTTCCGGAACTCCTTGGCCCGCTTCTTCGAACGCTCATACACCTCACCTCACTGTCTTGTGTACCATCATCAGGGCTGTCTCTCAAGATCGTCATCTCGTATAAGATCCGCAGTCTTTCAAAGGAGACACCGTTCTGGTCAGCGTTCGGTCTCTGGTTCTCGTTCCGGCCTGTCCTGGCGCGCCGCCGGGTTCGACCCATCGAGAGCAAGAGCGCACTTCCAGATAACGAGCCAGATGCCCCGTGGAAACAGTTCGGGGCAGAAGAAGATGCAGATCGGACATTTGTCTTTGTTGCGTATCATCGACCAGAGTCGATCACATGGAATGTCCCCGAAACTGATAAAGAGCTCATAGAAGGTGTAGGTGCCCGAGGCACAACCTCGAAAAAGGGTGACGATACGTTTGAAATGATCCTCTTCATGGCCATGGCGGTAGACAATACATGTGGATAAGTTAATCACAAGTCAATCCAAATTACCCTTCAAGCCCTTACACCCACGAGAAAAGAGGGCCGCTGATTACTTTCACCACGTACCTCCTGTTCCCCTGTGTTGGAAAAATCGTCTGTTCCCATTCTCTAGAGGCCCAACTGATCTGTTGTAACACCTTGGGCAAGATTGGATATGTACTTACCGCTTAGTTGATACAGATTTGTAAACAAATTCCGCCTGGGAAGAAAAAGTTTGCAATAAATATTGTTGAACATTTTAAGATACAAATACATATCCAATCCTGCCTGAGGTGTAATCTGCACCCTGCTCCTGGACATACTCTGGTGGTGCATGTGAGCGTATTGGAATACCCAGTGCGGGGAAATTGGTTATTGTCACTTTTTGCCGGAGTAGGGGAGTGCTCTTGGGTAGGGTGGCGACGAAACCAGCTACTTCAAACGGCTGGAGATCAAGGTGATACTGCGTGGCATGTCAACCAACATGTCTCGACCATACAAGGATCACCGACGCACGCTGAGTGTGAACCTGGGGAACAAGATACTCAGCCTGAAACTCCTCTTGACGTCAACTTCGCCCCGCAAGATACGCTGTCCTTGGCCCCTGTAGTCTTCAGGGGGCCAAAATACGGCGCGCGCGACGTTCTCGAGGAAACATGTGCCTGGCCGATGCTCAGTGTCACTGGCAGCATCGGAGCCCGTGGCCAAGGAGCGAACGAGGAGCAACTTGATTGCCTTGGGCGCTGACAGGAGGTCGAGGGCTTGCTCGTCGCTTCCTGTGAGGGTCACCCAGAGCGGTATGGCTGTTCCTCGACCATAAGTCAGCTTGTGAGGCAGTCACTTTAGATCGTGAATGTGTCTAGGAAATAAGAATGACCTTACAGGCTTCGCAAGTGCAAACTGTGCGAGTGATGTTGGCTTTTTTTATTCACCAAAGGAGGTGATCACTTACGCTGAACGTCGCTTCGGCAGTGCGTGAGTCGAACAATTTTCCTTGGATAGTCAAAGGAGGGAGGGAGTGCCAACCATCGGGATCACCTGTGTAGAAGTCAAGGCAAATTTAACTATTAATTGCAAACATGGTACCTTCGGGTCCAACGAGAGGGAGGTTTTCCTTGTACGCTTTCTGAAGCATGAGTGATGGTGGCTCTGGTCGCGTCACGGGTACATAAGCAAACATAGTCACCAGACTGTGTGTTGCTTAGGAGATGGAGAAAGAAGAGAGAGATGTTATTCGTACGTTTGAATGGCTGTGAGCAATCCTGGGTGTTTGACCGTCACGACAAGTTTATAATCGAGATATACCATGCTCGCTCTCTCGTAGAACGAGGAGGGGAGAGGGAAATTTTTCTTCGTCTTTTGGTCTTGCACTTCGACCTTGGCGGGAAGCGTGAAGGAGAAATGCCAGGAATATTTTCCCTTGGTGATCTTTGTTACTTTCGAGCCGTCGGGCAAGGGCATGGAGGGAGTCCATAGATCGGTCTCTATATTGATGAACAGTTGTTCCTCGTGGGTGGCGAGGGCCGTCCCTGCTGTTATCTAATGCTCACAACGTTGTGGAAATGTGTGATGCATGGTGGACAACACAGACCTTGACCGAAATGCCTTTGATGGACTCGGACTTGGGCACGTCAAGGTCGACTTGGCCAGAGATGACGTCGCCCTGGTAGAACACGGGGAGGGAAGTGGAAGCAGATGCGCGGCTGTTTAGCGTGAGGACCAGCCATTTGAAACCGTTTGGATCCCGGAGTGACAAGGTGTGATCTGAGCCTGCCCAAGCGGCGTTGCTGCTTGACCCTGGCAAAGCAGGCAAAGGGGCCGCGGAATAGCCAGGAAGGCCAGAATCCATCTCTGCGAAGCTGCGGATGAGTGGCGCTGGTCCGAGTGACTGTTAGGGCAGACTCGGACACTGTCAGTATGCTGAATACATCACGTGCTCGACTCATATCTTACTCCGACTCTCACTGCACCTACAATGGCCAGCGGGTGTGTTTCAAGGTCGTGTCTTGTCTTGTTCGCGCTGATCTACGTGTAGATTCGGATCGTCGTCGACACCCGGGTCAATCTTTGGTGCCACCCAGCCCGCAGCTGCGGGGACGACTCCTTCGACACAACCCCAGACAACACAACAACCATCTACATCGTTATTTGGACAGCCCTCAGGCGGAATCCAACAGCAGACTTCATCGACGTCGCTCTTTGGCCAACCTGCGGGTGGTACCCAGCAAACGACCGGGACGTCGATATTTGGACAGCCGTCTGGTACCAGTACTACTCAGCAACAACAACAGCCGCCAACGTCGATTTTCGGCCAACCTGCGAGTGGTACGCAGCAGCAGCAGCCTTCCACTTCGTTGTTTGGTCAGCCTGCAGCTGGGACTCAGCAGCAGCAGCAACAGCCTGCAACGACGTCGCTTTTTGGGCAACCAGCGACTGGAACTCAGCAACAGCAGCAACCGTCTACGTCCCTGTTTGGCCAGTCCACAACCGGGACCCAGCAGCAGCAGCAACCGACAACGACCACTGGAACGTCGCTCTTTGGTCAACCCGCAACCGGGACTCAACAACAGCAACAACCTAGCTCGTCATTGTTTGGTCAATCCACCGCTGGCACTCAGCAGCAACAACAGCCGACGACATCGTTGTTCGGCCAGCCTGCTTCCGGGACCCAACAACAGCAGCCCGCCACTTCGCTCTTCGGTCAACCCGCTGCGAGTGGTACCCAGCAAACGACCGGCACGTCACTCTTTGGACAGCCGGCGAGTACCACTCAGCAACAACAAAAGTCTACGTCTTTATTTGGACAGCCCTCGACTGGGACTCAGCAGACAACGTCGCTGTTCGGACAACCCGCGGCTGGAACACAACAACAGCAGTCCACCCCGCTGTTCGGACAACCTGCTGGGGGGACCCAACAACAACCCCAAGGCACGTCCCTGTTCGGCGGCTCGACCCAGCCAGCTGGGACCCAACCATCGACCACGTCCTTGTTTGGACAACCTGCGACTGGAACACAACAACAGCAGCCTTTCACTTCTCTGTTCGGTCAGCCTGCAGGGGCGACACAACAGCCCCAAAGCACACTTGGAACATCTTTGTTTGGTGGTAGTACGACCCAGCCAAGTGCTACTATGGCACAAACGACGGGCCCTTTCGGTTCTACCCAGACCCAACCTGCAACGACAGGTTCTGGTCTGTTTTGGAGCACGAATGCGCCTGCAACTAGTTTCGGTGCTAACACAATTGGCACGTTTGGTGCGCAGAGGCAGCCGTCGTAAGTGATACATTCCTCTCACTGGCCGGGCAGCTTAAACATCCCCACAGTTCCATGAGGTCCGTAATTATGAAATCGGGGTAAAAGTGACTAACGACTTGTTCCGGTCAGTATTTCGCCCGCTCAACTCACCGGGCCAGTTCTGTTTTCAAAAGCCACGAAATTCAACGACCTACCAGAGGAGATCAGAAGGAGATTTGAGAGCTTGGAGTGAGTGATCGACCATAGCGTCACCCAAGACATTCCCTTATTCTCGACAAGTGCCCACATCCAAGGTCGCGTGCAAATAAGTAACGACCTCAAGCAACGAAAACTTGGGCTAGAACCTACCAGGGGCCAAGATCTCATTCGTGAGGTGCACAAGGTGGGGATCATCCCCTGTTGCTATTTTTGTGGGCACATTCTAATGGTTTCACGCCCTTCTAGGAACTGCTGGGTGTCGCTGCAACCATCCAATCGGACGCCCTCTTCACAAAGGATCTCAAAGAGAAGACAGACCAAGCTGTTCAAGATACGATCATCGCAACCCGCATTGTCGACGGATTCAGGAACCCTCATCAGCACGGGATTTCCCTCAAAAATCACGCATCATTCCCACTAGAGTGCTTTTTTTCATACAAGGAGTGTGCGATGATCACTGATCAATCGATGACGGCCGTACAGATTCTTTACGCGCATGACGAAACAAATGCAAGGGCGATTGGAATGGTACAAGAACACGATCGAAGTTCGTACTTCTTCTGTGCGGTTGTTTTTCTCACTCTGAACATTTATCCCAAGCAAATCGAACGCAAGTTATCCTCCACTGCAGTGCAATCTCAAGCTACCCCACAAGGTAAATCCGACAAGTCCTGCCCACCTTGGCTCACATCTCCGCTCTGTACTCGTTCAGTGATATCTTCCACCTTGCAAATCCAACATGCTATCTTTGTATCCCTCGCAGCCAAGACGGCCGCCGTAGATGCCGAACTGCAAAAAGTCAAGGCGCTTTACACGCAACTCTGGCGTGCAAAGACAGGGAGCATGAGAGATCCTTTCAACGACCTCGATCGGGGGAGTGGGGGGGATTTTGGGATGGAATCCCTGCGCGTGACTTGAGACCGGGTTCACGTAGATTGGTCGCTTCTTTTTGGTCAACAACTGGAAGCTAGGCCGTTGGGGTGCAATTGGGCATCGCATTGGTCAAGGAAATATACACTACTGTGATCCGAGCAACTTGAATGATATGTGCTCCTGACTTGTGAGGGTGGTGTTATGAATATTAGCGATATGAAATCAGGCTTCCAGTTCGATAAAGAAAGGTCCAAGTGGTATACAGCACAACAAAGGGGAGAAAGCGCATGGGCGATGAAGCGAAAATGGTTAGTCTATCAAGTAGCGTGGTTCATGAATCCCATGACAATACCATCATAAGCTGGCTTGCGGACCAAGTTCTATAAATGTTGCGCTTAGAAGTTGCATGGGGGTGTTCGAACAGGAACATACCGCGTCCCACGGGCAGGCTCCACCATAGCCGAAGAAGGCGGATGGAACCCAAGAGTACTACGATGCGTATGGTTAACCTGAGCAATAGGCGGCCAAAGTGACTAGGCGTCGCGGAACGTACCTTGTCGGTATAGTCCCAAATAGTGACACCAACACATCCGGGAACAGCCATGCAGGCTTGTACGACGGACGTGTAATCTGCCTTTTGTTTTTCCAGGTCGGCATTGGTGGCAGGGAGCTCCATTCGATCATCGAGTTCCGTCACAGCCACTTCAAGACCGAGTGCAGTGATTCTCTCCATGTTAGCCTGGAGTTCGCGTGGAGAAACTTCACCAAGGATGAGGTGGCTCTGGAAACCGATACCATGGATAGGGACACCGGCCGCCAAAAGATCCTCGACAAGTTGGACCAAGGCATCAATTTTGGGGCCTGTGGGGAAGACATCCGTTGGTATCGCAGAAAGCGCAAAGGGGAAGTCGTTCGAACTTACCTGCGTACCCAAGGTTGTAGTCGTTGATGTAAAGTTTGGCATTCGGGTCTGCTGCATGAGCCGTTTGCAGCGCAATGTTGATGTAGGATGTGCCCAAGGTGTTGTAGAACACATCAGCAGGCATCGTTCCGTCATCGTTGAGGGGTTCTGCAATCACAGAGACCCCGTCAGCCATACAGCAGCGAAAATCTACCAGACCCATTGATAACATCCCATGCGTCTTCGAACGTTGTCACAAAAGATTACAACTCGTCAGGGGGTGACTTACAGCTGCCAAGGCTGTCGTTTAGTACGCGACCGTGGAAGGTTACCAAGACACCCTCACATTTTCCCTGCGTAGTGCGAGACCTCCGTTCGTACATGCGTTTTGATGACTGAAGTCAACGCTTCTGGTGTCCAGTTTTTGGATGTAACCCAGCCGGGAAGCTGACGATGCCAGACGAGATTGTGACCTGAGGGGTCTGAGTGAACACGAGAGTCAGCAGAATGGGTACTGGAATACCTCTCACGATCTTCCCCGTTGCCTCCGCGAGGGCAACAATCTGATCGCCACCTGTGAAGTTGAAGACGTTCTGCACAGGCTCGATCACATCCTACTAAGGGCATAAATGTCCAGCTACCCGAGTCATAGCAACTGAGCTAGAAAAAGCAGACGTACCCACTTCATGCTGTTCTCAAGGAGTGAGCTGACCGAACATCGCAGTGTTGTTCAAGATCGTGATGTAGGTTGTGTCATCCAGTTTCGGGTTGTCGGTAGCGGTGCCAAAGTAGAGCTTTCCAGCAGCTTTGGCGGCTTTGTTTAGAGCCACGGTGGAGGTCGCCATCGGAGCAGTAGCACCTTTGCTCGTCCGCGCGACTGACGTTTGCACCGGTGCAAGGAGAAAGCGAAAGCCGATAACAATATCTCGACCAAAGATAGTCTCTGGGAGAGATCACGTGGGAATTAGTGCTTGCATCATACTTAAGTGTCAGAAAGCGGGGCAACCGAGATACGACCAAGTTTTCGCGGTCGTGTTTCGGGTAGGGCATCGATGTAACTGAGCACATTGGTCGGAGTTTCAGTGGAAATGGGTGCGTTGGCACTTTGGCTGGAGTTTCAGAGTTATGTGAGATCACGTACGTCTTCCTAGTTGGTCCCTGGGAGGAGTGCACTATCTGGTATGCCACATCTTAGGGGATGTCCTGAGTCTGAAATGGCCAGACCGCTCGGGGCCAAAGCAGGCCCCCTTCAGTAAATGAGTAGCAGTACTAGTGACGGAAGGTACCACTGGCTGGTCCCGATTGACGTCTGATAATATACAAGGGTGACTGCAAGAGGTGTTCAAAGGAGAGGCGTAAAGACGAGAGCGCGACAAAGTTCTTGGTCAAAGCAGTGCAAGACGCAAAAAATAGATCCACACATCCGTACGCTCGATCATTTCTCGAATGCGGCAAGAACAGGGGGTGAACTGAGGTAGTCAGTCCTGGCGATGCTAAAGTCGGACTCTACTGACCGCGCCTTGCCTGAGGGGCCTCTGTTTTGTGCGTGACGCAAGAGAATTGGCACGCTCACCCAGCGCACCGACGCTTTTGTCCCTTCCACTGGACCCGACCACGCTCACGCATGCGCGATGGCAGCGCCGGTGGTCGGGCGACTAACGGAAGTTTGTCTTGGCTCTGACGTACTGTGGGGTCGAAGATTACCGACCAGTGATACTCTTTGACCAACCATATCATACTCCCATTCCCAACTCCAGAACACGATTCCATAACTGTTCCTGAAACAGACCCAAATGTGAGGTCTGAGCGCATGGTGAGTAGATCTTTCATCGCCCGATTTTCAAGTGCGTAATACCCTGAGTTGCTGAACTGTTCATTACCGCTGCTTTGCTGATCAAGTTGATACCTTGGGTCCTTCTTCGATTCGGCCGATCAGAAGACCCTTCGAAGAACGATTGTATTGTTTCGTCAGCCATCGAGGAGCTTTCTATCTTCAGAGGCTCTTCTGGCGTGGATGAAGCACACAACCTTATCATTCACTCACTCATATAACTCATAACTGAGATAGAAAGGAACTCGGACCTGAACGATCCCGTACTGGGCCTAGGCTACAAGATGCTATAATGATAACTACGCTTTTCCGTTATACCCCCAAACAATGACACTTATTTCTTATCGGATTCTTATCCTTGGGAAACGATCGGCAGAATCTAAGTTTCGCAAAGGATGATATACCCAGTTGGTCAGTAATATCTTAAGACGTCACGCTATCTTGGAGTAAATGTATGGATAATTACATAAACACTTCCGGAGGGTCAATATTCATTTTCCGATGGTGCAATGTGACCTCTGTAGACCCACGAAAAACACAAACACCCTCCCCAAAAAATTCGATTACCCCCAGCGAAATCCTAAAACTATTCAGCTCCTGAACATATACTTGATTTAACTCCAACTCTGTGCCCTTCATGGACAATCCTCAGCATTATCAACCACTCTCGCACGCGCTTAATCCGCCAATAGTCCAGCCTCAGTATGAGGAAGAGGAGGAGGAAGGCGAAGATGAGGGCGCCGTGGAGGAACAACTCGAAAGGGAAGACGATGACGGTGACGAGTAGGCGTCCCACGTTTGCGTTTGTACATCGTGACCCACCGACCCCGCAGATCAAACCGTACTGCTCAACAGACATCCAACGGAAATGGTGCGGGGAAGCAGCGTGCAGAGCCCGCACCATCCATTCCGCCGCAACCATCTGGTGCGCCGGCATCTGAAGATGTCGAGCGCAAGCGACGTCCCGGTCGTCCCCGCGGCTCGAAAAACAGGCGTATTCGCAGTTCCGGGGTCGAAAGAGATGCATCAGCCCCGAGCGCTGCAGTTGCGAAACATCCTCCCACCACACATGGATTTTATCAATACTCTGCTCCCCCAGCACCGGGGGAAGTGCATCCGCACAATCAGCAATATTATGAGTTTCAGTGGCGTGTTCTAAATCTGTGTGCCGAGTTTTATGGTGCTGCCGAAGAGCTTATCGTGAGTTCGATCCGGGAGTGAGCTTCGCGTGTGGGTTGGGGCTAATATTTCATTCGCATACAGAAAGCTACACCTTCACTGGTGATGGCCCAATGTTATCAAATGGGACCAGGTGTCAAAGTTGATCCCCTGACTATGCTTGGCGAGGCCAAACGTATTTGTGATACTCTCGTAACCGTCTCCTTATCTAAGGTGGTACTTCTCGATGACGCGTTTCCATACAGCTCGCTTCCCCTGCTCGATTGACTTCTCACCCTCCTCCCGTACCATACCCATTCATTCCGGGGTATACCCCTCTGGCACCTCAGCCTCCCCAACCACCATTGCAGCCAACTCCTCCGCCCTCGACGAATGGAAAACCTCCATCGACTACGCAGTCAGCAGCATCTGTAATATCGAATCCACAATCGTTTGTCGTCTCAATGGGACATCAGCATCCGACGACACAACAATTTGTCCCAGGAATGTATAGTACTCCCGCATACCCTACTGCTCCATACTATGGCTATAGTGGTTATAGTGGTTTTTACCCTTCTGCCCCGGCCCCGCAAGCTGGCCCCAGCAATACTATCGGTTCGAATGGGTCTGCAGCGCCAATACCAGGAAGCGCCGGAAACCAAGGCGCTTGGTCAGATGAAGAAACCGATAAGTTAAAAAAGCTAGCGGAGGAACATCGAAATGCCAGCGGAGAGATAGCGTGGGATGCATTGTGTGAAAAATGGGGCAATTCTCGAACAAGGTGCTGTTTCCCCTTCAACTCATATATTAGCTGACGACCTTCTACAAGGCACCAAATACTCATCAAAGCGACCTCGCTTGGTCTAAAAGAGTCGTCTTCGAGGGGGACAAAGCGTCGGCGTGATACAGAGAGTCAAGCACCCTCTGATCGTCCACCGGCTAGCGCACCAACGCCAAGCACCGAGAATCCGGCACCAACGCCTACGCTTACCTCGGCCCCGCCACCGCAGTCCGCAACACCCGTGCAGCAGAACACGCACCCGCCTGCACCACCGTTGCAGACTGTTCCCCAAAACTCTGCCCAGCCATCTGCTTCGCCAGCTCCTTCGACACCTGCTACGTCTACACAACCGTCGCCCGCCATTCGCCATGCCCAGACCCAACAACAAGCACCTGCATCGCGTAATTTCCCATTTCCCATGCCCACCCTTGCGGCAGCAACCTCACCCGTCATCTCCACTGCTCCACCACAACCGCAAGAGAGATCTGGGAGTACTAGTGCATATTATCGGCGACCAAATCCACCAGCTGGATCCGGATCGAAGCCTCCTTCACAAGGGCATGGTGTCACGACCCATCAATACATGTACCAACCCAATGGACGGAGGGAAAATTAGGATCGTCGAGGGTCGCAACTTACTTTGAAGTCGCTGGTAGACCAAGCTGTTTAATCTCTGTTGGAGGTGGATTACATTATCCTGCAATTATGGTTATCTTGCGTGACATTGGTCACAGATATGATAAAAATGAAATAGAAATACTATATTTGGGATTTGTTTGGCATGAGCCTTGGAGCCAAACAACGGTCTCTGCGCCACTCGTTGCCAAAACAAGGGACGCTGACACAGCTGCTTTTCCAGGCTGATTCACTCGGACTCGTACTTTGCCAGGACAACATTATTCTTTTCTTCATACATTCACCACCACACCACCGTCACTAACACCCACAACTTCCATTCCTTCGGACCAACATTGCATCCGTAACCATGTTCTCGAGCCCGACAACCGCGACGGGCAGTCGCACACTCGCCACAAACGCTCTAAGGAGCGCTGGACTCATTGACAAAGACGAACGCATGAAGGATGTCTCCACAGACAGACCCGGCGGGCGCAAAGGCGTTTCCAAGAATCGTTCCCACCGCCCTCGTCCAATTGATGCCTTCAAAGACCACCAGCCGGGCCCATCAAAGGCTTCTATGGTAAATACAAGACCTTACTCTTTCGATGTCTCGCTCCGCATATTCACCATATCGTTGCATAACGTCTCATTGTCATTCCATTTGCCGGCTTTAACATTGTTGTGTATAAACCTATCTACTCCCATCGGTGGTTTCGCTCCCATTCCATCGCCGTACCACATACTCTCACCTCTTCATTCGTACTCTCGTAACCCCTGTCCCCCATTTTTAATCTGAAACACGACGCTCACCATTGTTATCTATTCGCTCCCGCCGCCGCCCCCTTGAACTCGCTTCTGCTATGGATGTGGGGCGGTACTCAAGCTCGCTGCCCGGACACAGTCAGCCGGCGCGCCCATGGAGGGTATTTCGATCCGTGGTGCTTCGAGTGCGAGGAACCCGACGGTGGGGCGACTTCGTAGGAATGCGCTCACGACGACCTCTGCTCCGGACAGTGGAAGAGTGCCCACAGTGGGTGTGAAGACGGTCGACGTGTGGAGACATTTCGTGCACAGAAGGTGGAATCCAGACGCCCAGTTTCTCAACCTCGAGGTGAGCGCCACATGTGTTGTCATGCTCAGTGTCAGGAGTCTAAAGGTACTGTTATCACTGCCTGTTATCGCTGCTCGGCAGTCCATGTTGGACGACCCTGAACTTGCGAAACACGGGCTTTTACCGCCCGGCGCGCCTGGATCGACGTCTAGAGAAGCTTCTGTTATTTTCAAGCTCGCTTCAAATCTCAAGCCACCAGTGAGATTCAGTGTAAATTCTATTTCACGGTTTCATTGATCCTTGTCAGGTTCAGACAATCTCCTTGGCCAACAACAAGATAGCTTCTGGTCAAATACTGTCAACTCTTGCGCACTATGTGCCAAAGCTCGCCAACCTCTCTTTGCAAAATAATGATCTCAAAGTTTGGCGAGATATTGACTACATCTCTGGGAGGAAAGGCAAACTGGAACACCTTCGGGAGTTGATCTTGATTGGAAACCCACTGAGGGAGCTTGAACTCAAACACGGAAGAGGGGAGAAGTACAAGAGGTAAGCTGTGTGATGATAACAAAAAAATGTCTTCTCAGTGCATTATCAGTGACATGGCTCGCCGGTTTCCCTCTCTGGTCATGTTGGACCAAGAAGCAATTGCCACAATCGGGTTTGACGCACCTGGGCCTTCATCGGCCCCAGTAACAGAGAAGCGCCTGACGGCTACAACGTTCCCTGATGAAATGAAATCCTCATTTGTCACTGGGGTCGAAGATAGCATTATCAGCAACTTCCTTGTACGGTGAGCAATTTCCGTTCTATTTTTCCCAAATCTGTTCCGATTTTGGTCATATTTGCCGAACCGCAGGTTCTTCCCGTTATTTGACGATCAACGGGCCGCTCTCTTAGACGCCTACCATCCATTGGCGACGTTTTCGTTTTCTGTCAATACTACCATCCCTGCTCGAGCCCGGATACAAGGATTACATTCCCAGTTACCGAATCAGCGGAAGTTGGACTGGTCAGTCTGGCTGAATGGTGGTTCAAGGAACCTGAATCGGCTAGGGGGCGGCGGCTCAGACAAGGCATTCCACAGTCTACATCTTGGGAGCGAAGCCGCTATTCGTGCCATGTCCGTGCTTCCGAAGACCAAACACGAGATATCGGGTTCGCCGGAGAAGTTCTGCATTGATGCTTGGCCTGTTGGGCAAGGCGAAGACCTGAAGTTATTCATTTCGCTGCACGGTCAATTCACTGAAGGTACGTTATTCCATCCATCATCCCGCGATAATCGCGCTTGGGGGATTCATCCCGGAAATTTCCGGGTTGACCTAATCCGCGGCCGAATCCCGCAATATTGTGATGTCATGCCTGACTGTTCATTAGAGCCTTCTCAAGGCATCCGATCGTTTGACAGGGCATTTATCCTTGCCCCCGCTCCGCCTGGTTCTCGGTTCGTTTGGCTTTCCATGATTTCCGCGATGTCGCACTTATGGTTTTCTGTCATTCTGTGTTTTGCAGGGCGAAGTTGAATGGTTGGGAAGTGATGATTTTATCTGATCAATGGTGCATCCGAGCATACTCTAGTCACGAGGCTTGGAGGCCAGGACCCATGAAAGTGCAAGCGGGAGACATATTACCATCTAAACAATCGACCCAGCAACCAACGTCAGTTCCGCCAGCGCCTCAAACTCTCCAAGATGCTTTATCCAATTTTGTATGTGGTCCAGTCCCTTGACCCAATCCAACGGCGCCTGACGCATGCTTCGCTTATCTGTTCCGCGGATGTCTCCGGGCGCAGCTGGAGCCTCAGCGGGGTCTAATTGTACAGATTTGCCAACGAACAGGATTAAATGTCCAGTTTGCGGTGGATTGCCTACAGAATAATGCGTGGGACTTGGACAGGGCCATTGCCAACTTTGAACAAGTGAAGGTTAGTGGGCCATCGTGGGTTCTGGCGGGCAACGTCGTACTTACGTATCCCGGGTATCCCGGGATTCTATCATAGGGCGAACTGTCACGAGATGCATTTCTGTAAACGTGGTGGGCGTTTGGTCACCGTCGGTCAACCGTCGGTTGACATATTTGGAAGCATTTGGATGACGACGTGTTGTTGATATGATCGTTTTTACCGAGTGCAAGCACAGACAGCTGAGACGAGCAAACTTATTCAGAGTATCGATGGCACGTTATGTATTTCACATCTATCATATCCCGATTTCGTACATCTCATTTCGTTTCCCTCGTCGCTTCGAGCTGCGATATTGGGTTCGATATCGGGTATGTATCCCTAATATCGGGCTCATCAGACACAAGCATCCTGAGTATGTGATTTCGCCATGGGCGTAACCTTAAGGTGAGCAATTCCCAGAGGGTGGCATTGGGCTAGGACATAAGAGGAAGGTGCACGTCGACGGTGCGGTGCGATGTGTGTCGGTGGTGCCAAAAGTGGCTTTAAGCACTATGTTACTCGTCGTCCGACACGTTTCCCTGCATGCATGTAACGCAACGGGACGTTATTGAATGTGCGACACAAAGTCGGGAGCAGTGCACTGTCCTGAGCGTGAGTGTGTTTTGTCCTGATTCTGTTTTATTTGCTACGCGGCCTCGAGGCAAAATGGCAAGCGGGAACAGATTGTACGAGAGGCAAAAACTGTTCTCACATTCTCCGCATTATCCAAGTCCGTATACAAACCCAGCCTGAGCCTGGATGGAAAATCTCCACAGAACCACCTCCGAAAAATTCGTCTCTTCTCTTCCTCTTACCTCCGTCACGGCACCCCCAACTTAGATTTACTATATCTACCCGCCTTACCTCCCTCCTCCTTCTCCCGCCCCCCCTCTCCTCACGAAACCACTGACGACCCGCAATGAGTCGCCCACACCGCTCCTTTGAAAACTTTGCTCTCCTCCAGGCTGCGTCCGAAGGCAACGCTTCTGCCCTCCAGGACGCCCTCGAAGCCGGCGCCGACATCAACGCCTCCGACACCTCGGGCCGCACCGTGCTCACATGTGCACTCACCGCTGACAGGTATGTCCCCGTCCTTTCCGCCGCCACCGCCCTTCCCACTCACCGCTCCCGTCGCTCTTTACAGATGGGAGACCGTCGACGCGTCCGACGCGTCGTTCATGACCCAAGACCGCCTTAACGTGATCCGCATCGCGGTCTCTTACCCCGGTATCTCGCTGTTCACCCTCAACGCGCCGCAGGACTCTATCAACGACGTGACCCCGCTTGGAATGGCTGCTTGGCTCGACATACCCGAGGTCGTCCAGGTCTTGCTCGAGAGTAGCTCCGGTGCTGTCTCTGTCGACGGTATGGATACAGACGGTGCAACGCCGCTAATGTGTGAGTCTGCCCACACCTGGTCTAACCTTTTAGTACATGCTCAATTGTTACCGTAGATGCGGCGCGTGACTGTAGAACGGAAGTCGTGCACCAATTGGCGAGTGGAGCGCAGTGTGGCGCGTGCTTGATCTGATTACCTTGTTTGACAGCTCTCACACGGTTCTCGCCCTGACCTTAGGGACCGAAATCATCGCTCTTCCATTCAATTCGCACTTCCCCATCCAAGTGTGCTCTGGCAGTGTGAATATGCATTGCGCTGCAATCGCTGGCGCGAATACAAGGTAGGTTTTGAGACGTGTTTTTCATGTCCGAGTTTAACTTGATTTTGGCCTATGTCAGAACGGTAATAAGGATGGCCTGTATGAACCTTCCTGCATCGATGTCGCCCAGCTATCTCCGTGTACCTCCGCCCCGCCTACCCCCTTGCCTCCTACCGTGGTTTTTCCCCCCGAATCGCTTTCCCGTATCACCGACTCGGTTGTAAACGCTGTACTTACCGCCGATCTTTCATCGATCTACTCCTTGTTGTTTTCACCACAGTCATTCCAACCATCCCCTTTGGAAAATGGCCCCGTTCTTATCAATGTACCCGATACCGAAGGATGGAGCGCCGTCCATTACTGTGCATCTGTACCAAATCCGTCTGCTGAGATCCTCGACGCACTCTACCGCGCTGGCGCCGATATCAGTTTGTTTACTACCTGGGAGCACTATACACCACTACACTGCCTTGCTCGACTCGGGCGCGTCACCGACGCGCCAAACTCGGCACAGCTTCTATATCAATTCGCTGTACATCTCATTCGCGATCTCCATGCCCCTTTATCTGCCCGAGACAGGAATGAAGAGACTTGTATTCATATAGCCGCCGAGCACGGCGAATGTATTGATGTGTTGTACGCTTTTCTTGATTGTGACCCAACGGGGTCTTACCGGAATCTACGCAATTCGCGAGGGTAAGTTTCGTTGTTCTCCCCTCACTTATTAAAGTATCTGATGTCACGATTTTGATAGACTTACAGCGTTGGAGGTGGCAAAATCACATTTCCGTGTTGCGTTCATGACTGAAGGACAGTTCAACCGACCTCAGTCCTCCCTTTCCGAGCGCACCATCCGCCCGAGCACCTCCATGTCCCTCTCCTCTATTACCTCACTCACGAATTGGGTTTCTCCTGTCAATCCCCCCTCACCCAACGAATCCCGGGGACCCGCGAGCCACCTCCCGCCCGACTTTGACATCACTACAACCTCTGAACAACTTTTGGACAATTTCCAATATCTTTACGCCGAGGGCCAATTCATCCGCGATCAAACCGAATTCAATAAATTTGCATCCGTCGTTCAAGAAGCCTCCCAATTAGGCGATGACGTCTTGGCGTATTTCCGGGGTCAAATCGACGATACCGCCAAGGAACTGCGCAGTACCCGCGAGATCCTCAATGTTGTTGACCGCCAGTGGAATCACGTCTCACAAGAGGCCGAGGAGCAACTGTCTGCGCAAGATCCCGTTTATTCTCACTTTGCTCGGTTGGCGCACAAGCACTCCGCACGAGGCTCTGAAGATTCGCAGTCGACGGCTGTGGAGTCGGACGCGCCCCTACTGAAAGACGGGCAAGTGAAGAAATATGTCGACGTTGCCGTTCTCACAGAAACCATTTCGCAAACGCTTGAAACCACATCTCCATCTGGTGTTCGAGTTGTCCCATGGCCCGAATGGCTCGATAGTTTTATTCTCAGTGCCGATTCAGCTACGTACAAGGCACACCTCGCGAACCTCATTGAGATAGAGCGGGAGCTATTCTCACGAGACCATACGGGCTCGATCGAGGACAAACCTTTGAAGGATCGCAAACTCAAGGCGCTTCTGAAGAGTTACAAGTTCCATTCGAAAACTGAGAAAGGTGGTGCCTCGAAGCTCAAGGCGTGGTTGAAGAAGAAGATCGTGGCGGGCAAACCGCTTCGCCCGCAACTTTGCTACGAGCTCGATGATCCTCACTGCGCAGTTGGGAGGCAGGTGAAGGAGGACGCCAAACAACCGACTATCACCGTTACAGATACGGAGGGCATTACATGCCGCTCACGACCTTTATCCACTTCTTCTGTTTCCGATCTTTCGCTCTCTGGAGATAGCACCCACTCCATTCAGGTGGTCTTATCCGCCGCGAGCCGCGACTTATCCGCCATCGATGAATGCTTACATGGGGTAAATTTTCTTCTTTGGGGTTACCTATTCGGGTACTAATTCGCCTTTGCTCCATCAAGATTGACCACCTGATCTCCACCGCGAACCACTTCATTTCTCGGGCCGAACGAATCATCAAGCGTACGGTCAAAGTGAGCTGAGCGAAACGTGATTCAAGTCATCCGCAGCAAACTTAATGCTCATTTAGGTTCGGGAAGCTATGGTGGAGAATCTCCGTTCTCGGTATTTGCCTGTGAACGACCCGTTTGCTTTTTGGCCCGATGGGCCCAAGGCGGTGGGCCCGTATGCCCTTGCTAATAGCTCGGGGTCGTCGCTCTCGTCATCCAATTTATTTTATCTTTCGCCGCCAAACAGCAACAACAGTAGTGCGAGCTCTTCGCGTTCTTCCTCTGCGCGGTCTTCAGTCGTCTCATTGGCTATGACCCTACGAGATGAGGAAGACGAAGATACGAGAGCACTGCGCCGGTTGATTCTGCGGAAGATCAGCGCGCATGTCGATGGAGCGTATGACGAGGTAGACAGGGTCAACACGTGGTTGTGCGTCGTCAAGACTGTCCTTCGGGATCTCTCGACGAGAATATCGTCGTCCCCGATGGTAGCGTCATGACTCAATCGACCGCAAGGGACACAAAAATGAGACACGGAAATTGAAGGTGTATGTTATTTGTATGTATATTCTTTTTTTTTTCTTCTGTTCTTTCTTTTGTTCCATATTTTTTAAAAGTCGTCTTCGGCGACCGTAGAACATTGTTAGTGTCGAGTTTCGTCATTCGGTCATCCCTCCAAAACCCCCACTTCTAACCAAAAGAGCCACTTTTCTTGTGTTTACGTCGGTACCTTGAGCATCTGTAGATAAACCATGCATGCATCACATGACTCCATCAATCATCATCAATTTGTCCTAGATAGCCCACTTGAATCCATTCGCCGCACAACAGGATCCTCACTATCCCGCGAATGTGATAGTGTCTCCGACATCGCTAATGGCTAAAACGCCACTGACACGTTCCAGCATGAAAGAAAATGTCCAACTGCGAGTGGCACACGTGGCCCTCAGGGTGCCGCGCAGATCACCGGACCCGATCCTACCATGGCACCGTGACGCCGACGTCTAGGCTCGGGACGTGTGTTTCCAGGGACGCGTTCTCGGTCGCGGTCGAATGTTCACACTCGGAGGATGCCAGTCAAGCAAGGGCCATAGCGCGGCAATGATTAATGATTCAGGGCTTCGTCGGATCGGATATTGCAACAAAAAGAACACGTGCTGCGCCAGGCCTGGCTGCCATCATCGTGTTCGGCGGAGGGAACGGGGAGCTATGCACGATGTACGAGACGACGGTGGCGTCAGAGTTTAACTCGAGTAAAGCTGAAACTGCCAGTGTCGCAACGTCGCTAGTGTCAGGACTCGGACTCGAAACGTCGACTCGGAGGTTGTTGGCGTGCAGAGTCACGGTACGTATCGTGATGCACGTCGGATCGCGCACCTTGGCGAGGGATCGGATTGACTTGGAGATTCAAACGGTGAGCAGTGAGTTCAGGCCTGGATGACTCAAGCTGGCACGCGAGATTCTAACCTCTGAGTCTGGAATTTGAAAGATCACCATGACGGTAGCTGAAAGTTATGGGTGTCGTCGAGCTTTGCTCAACCCAATCATGGGGCTCCGGGATGCATTTCGCTCAGGTTCCATTCTCGAACCAAATTCAACTTGAATGACTTGATTCAATATTGCTGACTTGGGTTCTGATCCTTTGGCAGAACTCGAAAGCTCCAGAAATCCTAGAGTCGCCTGTTAGCCCAATGATCATGGTCACGGTGCGGGTGATGGGTGCGTTTTAGATGTTCGTAACAGCTTCGTCGAGTGGCATTGTGACCCGAGAGGAATATTCAAGCCCCCCCTGAAGAAATACGACTTACAGCCTCTTCAATACTTGAAGAACCTGGCTCCAAGTTTCGAGATAATGATAGCCTCTCTTCCTGTCCCGCCTCAAGTGCGTATCATCCGTAACATCCCTCTACGAAGTCTGATCGACAATAGTTCCAACGGAGAAGCACATGTCGTCTGGTGCTTTCGGGGGGTATGATCGCATACTGTCCCTATGCGTTGCATATTGATCCTGCTTACCAAACTGAAAATCCTACTGTTGGTCACATCGTTGAACAACAGGATGGTATGTCACCCGCATATCGGGGACCGACAGAATCTCAGACACCATTGATCTCCCCTCTCTGGTTGAACTTGTTCATTTCGGCAGGAAACTCGCCGAGACAGCTCTGCTGAACAACGTCCTTGATGGTAAATGATCTCCGGACAATCCAGACCAAGCGTCTTCGGTGGAAATGACATTCATCCTGACCTTGCTGTGAAGACCGACAAAGATATTGCAGGTATGGCGGAGCTGCTTTATCACCATTGGCAGCTCCTAATGCTAGTCAGAATGGCTAAGGAATGAAATTGGGACCACTTTCCGCACGTACAAACTGTTGTCCAGTGGATCCATTTTAGTCGACCGACGATGGGTTATAAATACAACCGGGGCGTGGTCGATGCTTTCTCTGGAGGACGGCAAGTCATCCACCCTACGCTTAGAGCTTGGTTCGGGAGTCCACGGAGGATCCACGAGGAGATACGTGGTGCGGGAAGTTGACCATGATATGATACCGAGGACCCTGAGGTGGACCGTGACGGAACTGTGGACTCATGCTGGCAGCTGCGAAGACCCGGCGTGGCCTAGCACTAACCATATATGGAGCAGTCGCTGAGCGCGCTGATCCCCGGCGCTAAACCAAGTTGAACGGAAATACGATTAATGATGCTGGACACAGCTGGGTAGACCCCCGATCATAATAACTTGCCCTTACAACATTAGCGTTGTCGTGCTAGTCTCCCGTTGGCCCACCGAGGATCAAGCAATAACTTGTTCCAGTGGTATTCGCAGGCCACCTGGTTGCGAAGTGGCCCATGGCATCACTAAAGACCCGAGCTCCACGCACAGCAACATCACCATGAGTACGTGCGTATATGTACTTACATACTCAGTTGCTGTTGGACTCGGAGTCGTGGCCCACCTGCTTCTCACACTTGAACTTGAATGTTCACGTTCGTGTTCAAGTTAAACCACGGTATCTTTGTATCTGCCTCCCCATTGGCACCATTGATCGTCTGGCATTCGTTTTGGGGCCGTGAACTTGTTCAAGACTCAGAGATGCGATTTTTAATATCACCGTTGCGTCACCCTGTCATCCCGTCGGAAACCTACTAATCAAGTTGCAAAGTGACCGTCACATGTGGACTGCCTCTTGAGCTTCTCGTCTTCGTCTGGAAGAAGCAGATTTTATCGCAGGGGAATATAAGTATTAACTATCTACGTGAAGTCTGGTTGCCCAAGTTCGTCTGCCAAAATGGGGCCGTTCATTGACACTCTGCTCGCCATGGCACTCACTACTCACCCAGGCTACAGCAGTGTTAGCGGTTTTGTGGACCACGTCGCCTTTCACCCCTGCGTCTATTCCTCTTGCAGTGAGGACACCTTACTTATCTGCTTGGCTTCCACAGGGAGATGGAGCGGCGGTCAACCAGGCTTGGCCACAGTTCTGGGCTTCCGGGGTATGTTCGTGTATATACTGTAGCCTAATTTTATCTGACCTAACTAGAATCTTGGTTGGGCTGGTTACATCAGGGTTGATGTAACGGCATACACCATCCTTCTGATTCCTGGGAGACCCTGTTGTGCCTAGCACCTTGCCAGTACTCGCGACCCAACAGAGCATGCGGGTAGGTCGTTGAGTCGTTGTCCGACCTTGATGTTTCTCATCGCTATTTCAGTTCACCGCCACTTCCACCTATTTTCTCCTGAGCGCCGGACTGGTTGATATTGTTATTAGCTTCATCAGCCCTGTCAAGGTATAAACCTGCAACTCCTCATTATCTATCTATATCCATGATGGTCTTGACACCAGCCCTCGGACCTCGTGAAGCAATCCACTCCATTTTCGTACCCCGCTGTGCGGGCCATTTCTACGGATGGCGCGGCACACACAGTTAGTAGTGTCTACACTGACATCAGCGCTGAATGGGCTTCTGGAAGCGACAACATGCAAACCGTCGTTTGGCAGAGTAGCACATCCAGTCCGGTCTTCACTCACCAAGTTATGCTCGAAACACAGCAAGATTACACTGTATACAATGATTTCATCATGCGTAAGTTCGTCGTGTTCACGTGGTTCGCGTTGAGTTCACTGTCGTACTTCACAGAGGGAGCTGCTTATTATTCCACAACCAACGTGTGTGAATTAGTTTCTCAGAAATCACGAAAGGACGAAAGTCTGACGATTTCTCCAGAATGGAACTTCAACAACCTATCAGACAGATCAGGACATCGTTGTGCGCGCTCAATTCATAAACAACGGCGTTCTTGCGAATACATTCGATACCAACTTCCATGCCATTAGCGATAACTGGCCAGTGTTTGCTTTCACCCAGGACCTTGGCAAGGCTGGCACCAGTGATACTGTCGTTTTTGCTATCGGTCATGTGAGGGATCCTGCCATCGAGTACATCGTTGCCGGAGGTTCATATCAAGCTAGAAGCCTTTACTCATGGAGTGCCTATCCACACGGCGTCGAGGAAATGGTTAGCACCATATCATGACCGTGCTCCGAGTCCTTGTCAACTGAAGTCATCACGGCCAGATTGAAGCCGCATTCCTCGAAGACTATCCTGACGCAGTGCTCAGAGCACAAGAATTGACAAGCAAGTTAAGAGCGATGCTTCCGCCATTTCTAGCAACTACGTTGGCCTGGTTCAACTCTCCATCTGACAGGCATTCGGTGCTGTGGAACTCACGATTTCGCATAACAGTGACGGCTCGTGGAATACTAGTGATGTCCTCATGTTCTTAAAGGGTATGATTTGTTGCTAGTTACTACCTTGAAGTTTGGATTGACGCGTGGTCAGAGATATTGAGTGATGGAGTGCGTCCGGGTTCTCCCTTGTATCTGGCGGAATAATCTGGTTTATGGACCTTATCAGAATGTAAACACTGTTGACATGATCATGCCAGCTACACTAAAAAACAGGGGACATGTTGGTCATCATTGGCTATGCAAGTACTGTCTGGCACCCCAGCTGTGTTGTCTGTCTGACCATTTGCAGACCAACCTGCTCAATCAATGGACCAGTCATCCCATTGTGGCAGCCCTTATCCCTGCTTATTCATTGATGGTCCATAAGGAATGGTGCCAAGAGGGGTGTAAGGCTTGGCACACAAATTTAGAACATGGTATTTAAACTCATACTATGGCTGGTTGTACTGGATTCAGTAGGATTTATGGATGATCAATTCAGTGAGTATAAGGTCAAGCATAATGTATGTATAGGCACCTTCAGAGTGTTGCTAGTAATTCATAATTTGATGCCATCTAAGGCAATTTGTAGCAATCACTTTCCAAATGCATTCTGACTTGCCTCTGCTGATACAAACTCCTCACACTCAGCTCTACTCTTTTTGACATCTACCATGTACAGGAAAATTAAGCTGAAAGTTCCTCTGTTGGGTCATTAAAATCATGACCACAAGAGAACTTATGGAATGCAACATACAAGCCGAAAAGAAAAGCAAATGGCATATTGTCATTGTTTCCTGATGCCGTGATGATAGCAGATGATACAAATGGGCCAATAAATGCTGATGTTTTTCCAACCTATGTTCAAGGTTAGGCTGACATATAGAATCTGGCATGGATATGCAAAACATACCACAGAGAATAATGCAAAGAAGAGGAACCTAGAAAATATACCCCATACAATGTCACTTGCATGGAACAGAAGACACAAGACTTAATGTGACAGACATACATTTGAGGAAGGGGTGAGACTTCACTAATCATGGTCTGGCTGTATGCATACCAAGGGCAAACCATGAGACCATAAAATACTTGGTATAGCCTGTGCATGATCATTGAACAAACTTGAAGCATATATAAAATGGTTCTCTACCATATTTCCCAAACATGCTTAAATCCAATGCTGTCAGTATGCACTCCTATAAGGCCCCATAGAGTAAGGATCTAATCATGATCAGAGGAACTTTCATCATAGAGATAGACAGTCATTTTAACAAACCAATATCCAAAAAACATTGAAAGAGAGCATCTATTGAACTTTAGATCAAAATTGTAAGTCATTGAATGTCCAACTTACTTGCTTAGTTGGTATCTTATACTTTTTCTGAACCAACCAAAATCCACTGGAAGTGTAGAATCCTGAGCTATCTGTATTTTAGAGTATGAGTAAGAATACTCACTAGATCCCAAGTGCTTGAGTTGCAATGCCAACAATCAACAGCAATGTCAGTTGGAGAGTGGAGTATGTGATTACACTATCTATTCTTAGAAGCAATAGAAAAGTGAATTTATTGCTACATACCTGTTTTGCAGGGTAGCAACAACAGTACTGTAGAAGATATGTAAGCCAGTAAGCTTTACCTCTGCAAATGCTTGAAACATACACAGTGGTATTCAGGACATCTCCCCTAGATGATAAGCAAGTTGATCAACAATCAAGGACAAATCCTAAGAGAAAAAAGGGAAGACATACATAAGGAAATAGAAGATCAGATACAGGAAAGTCTGTTTGAGCCGCATGCATTCCTTGATGGCAACACATGTTTGCCAAAACCCAATTGTTAAAAGGGAGCTTCCATGGGGAAGTGCCAACCCAGGTCGACGATTCTCGAGGCAGAACCAAGGTAAAGCACAAGCCACTAATATTAGTATGGACAATCAGTGCCATGTGTTGAAAGAATCATGATTACTTACACCAAACACCGCCTGAGAATGCTATAAGCACACTAAATGCTTTTGTGTTGTTTTCGGTACTTTCCCCAACTTTCATTCCTTCAAGAATACCCACCATGATAACAAGGATAAATATTTCACCGACGGAAGAGACAGTGAATGAGATGTTCGAGACTCTATTTCTGGACAGAGACTCGAAGGCGGCATGTTCATCCACACTGGAAGGGTGAGTAAGAAGACAGTTATCACATTCTAGCAGACCTTACCTCTTAGTCCCTTGTTGGACCTCTTTGGCTGACTCCTGGACTTCGGGGAGATGTCGGGTTAGGCCCGGGAATGCTGCTGTCCAAAATGTGAGAGCACCCTGCTTCAACATCAGATAAGAGAGCCGTTGCATACTCGGGCATATATACCTGGTATGTTATCACTAGTGGCCGGAGCGTGAGCAGTTAATCCGAGTACTGGTCTCGATATTGAACAAACTCACAACCCAAAATGTAGAGGACGACGCCTGCCTGCCACTTGGAGGGGTCGTCAACGCCAAGCCATGCAAAGGAGACTGCTACCGCGACTAGCGTGAATATGATGGTGATGTTAGGTCTCGGTCCGCGTCAGACATTTACTCTCATGATGTAATACATATAACCACCTCCATCGACCATAATCTGCCCATGCTCCAATGACGAGAAGCAAGACTGCTTGGATAGCGAAACTGATACCGTTCGTGAGGAGCACAATAGCGTTAACTGTAGAACGGTGAACAGTGAACCTCTAGCGTTCGCGATACGATACGAACTGTCTCTGATCTGTCCAAGGTACGGAAGTACACAGCCTGTGCCGCTAGCGCACGGTGCAGAATACGGAGGGTACGCTGGATCATAACCAGCGAGATACAACAAGTTCTGGAACTGAGAAGGACCGAAGTTGAAGCCAGATAAGCCGTTATTTCCCTAAACCATTATCAGCTACTAGTAGGCACAAATCGTACTATGACAGTGAACAATCGGAGAGAACGCACGATGTAGTAGAGATAGAAAGCCCAGAGCTCCCTACGGGACGTGGTCAATGTCGCGTCTTCACTTTCAGGCTCGGCGGGCTTCGTGACGACGTGGCCAGTCCCACCTTGTAGAGGTTCGAGCCTGCTGAAGGACCGAAGCTGCTCACTACTCAGTGTGCTCATGGTTGTTAACACAACCTTGCGGATACGGTATCTCCGAGTCAACGCCGGTTATGTAAACCGAATAGGCCATCAAGTTCACACATGCACGTCCGACCTCTCTGCAAAATGTGATCACACTGATCTAGAGTTATCTGCTCTATGACATCGCTTACCGCCGGAGGCGAGTCCCTAGACAAAGAAGAGATAGTCACCTGCTTTCTTACATACTACTCTGAATGCAATTCTGCAAGCACTCTGGACCGAAGGTCGATCGATACTCACTTATCGTGATCTCATTTAACTATGGACGGACTTACACTGCCGGGGACAACCTACGCACACGCACCATCAACCATAGACCGTTATAGACCGTTGAACAGCACATAGCCCGGATACCAATATCCAACCGAGCACTCGTCAAGCGTCCCCTCAACCTTGCTGGGCAGCATTGAGCTTTTTGGAGAACGCTTCCCGACACTGGTAGTGTGTCACTTCACCCCTGCCACCATATTCCGTCAGCCTTATTCGAGAAAGACAAACAAAGACGATGGGCGAGAGGGGAATTGCTCACCGTGGTGCATGTACCGCAATGACGCTATTCCCCAACCGCTTATGACACTGCGGGCATCTGATTTTTTCAAAAGGTGAGCATCGAGACCATCAAGCATAAATAACTCTAACGTACATTCGACTGTCCATCACCTTTACCCGCCTTGATTCGAGTTTCATCAACTGCCTCTCCACGTCTTCCTTCCTCGCCAGGCTCACCTCTCGTATGACGCATTTGTCGAATACGGGTGCACGTAGTGACTGAACTAAAAATGGTCTGACGTCGTGAGCGTTCACGAGTGGCGGGAGAAGTTGAAGAGTTTCAATGGGATCGAGGCGGGAACTGTGTCGCGCGATGAGGGACAAAGCAGGGGAAAGCAAATTAGGTGGGTTGGGAATGGGCGGTCGGAGGTACAGTTTGAGGAGGGTGAGGAAAATTGGAGAGGGTGTCGGGGCTGGGCTCGAGATCCGTTTGCAATGTCTGCGAGTGATTCAGGATGAGATGGTCACGAAGCAGGTCAGCTTGAGGGCAACTCACTCTTCAGCCTTCGCAAAGTCCCCTAGTTTGTAGACGTACAACTCGAGCGCGTGTTCGTGTCTACCCATGCGACCCAACAAGATCGCACGCGCTTCGTAAAGGTCTAGGATAGGATGGTTGAGTCACCCAAGAGCTCGCAGGGAAAATCGCCCACCTTCTGAGAGCAGCCCATACAATCGATCAGGTCGGTAATGCTCCGTTGTGTCAATAAACTTCAAAAGTTTCGCATAGACCTCCGCACGCTTGTCTATCTCAAACCATACAGATAGCCAAGAACCAGGCATCAATTTTCGAGCCAAATATATTCAGGAGAGGTGACTCACCCTCTTCCCCCTTCCTCTTCGCAGTCATCGAAATCCCAAGATACAACTCGGCCAAACGATCATGGAAGCCAGCACTCTGTTCCTCTTTCTCTTCGATGAGGTATTCAAGATACCGCGTTGCCATTTGAGGATCAAATTTTTCGAGGTAATCTGTAACCGCGCTACGAGGAAGCTCGACGTCATCTGAAGTAAAGATCTGGTACAGAACATGTACCATGAGTTTTACAGTCACTCAGAAAAAAAAAGTGATATGGTAACCAACCTCGAAGGCCATATCCCGATCCTGCTCAAACACCCAACGCGCAGACTCGAAGATCTGGTCCAGGTATTCTGGCCCCAGTTTCTGCAAATACGAGATGGAAGGACCGAGTTTATCCCTCGTCTCAACTTCTTTCTCACTGAGCCTGTTGAGAACGGGAAAAGATGTAATTCATGGAGACCCTTCTGTGCGTCGAAGAAGGCGTGGATACGTACTGGTGGAGTAGCTTGAGGGCTTCGGCGTGCATCTTCCTCCCGTTATACAAGAATATAAGTTCCGCGTGTTTCTACTCCAGAGAACGCGTTAACGAGTTTCCTCTCTTCCGCGAACTGCAATGCGACGACAAGACACCCAACGCCGCTTCCGCGGATACAAAAAGGGAAAAATATAAGGGAAAATCGGACTCACTTCTCTGGCTCTCAACTCCTCTTCCACCTCTTCCACCTCGCACCAATTTGGCAACCGACAGAGTGGGCCCAACATACTTGGTCTCCCAATCAAATAACTCTTGAACAATGCTGTGTCAACGATCTGAGCTCTCTTGACGAGCTCATCTTCGCTGAGATCTGTGAGTGCGACACCAGATGGGAGAGCGTAGAGAGAGGCTGGGGAGGTAGAGGACAACGTCGGGAACAGGTGCGACTGCGAAGGAGCTATGTGATGGGAGGCGAGTGCGCCAGCAAGCTTGGGCCGAAGAGAAGTCAAGTAGCGCCAGAGAGTCTCTAGGGAACGCGTAGCATCGGCTGTACAGGAAGATGTCCACACCGAAGAGTATATCACAATTACCCGCTGATACAACTTACCACAGCAAAAAAATACGCACCAACAACCTTTCCCTTCTTCTTTCCGCTCAATGAAGCAACATCGTCTTCCTTGGACACCGCCGCAGGCAACAAGGCACCGAAACTCGTCTTCGTCCGTGCCCTCACAGAGCCCGTTGGTGATGGTGACCTTGAAATCGTCACTTGAAGTCTGTCTTTACTAGCCGCTGCACTATCCTTATTCCCTCCTTCACTCGACATCACGCCCTCCGCTCCCCCGATGTCTCCACCCGATTGCTCCTTTACCTGTGCCACGGGACCTCCAAATAACCCTATCCATTCCTCTTGTTTCACTGCCAACCGTCCAGCCACCTTATCAGGATAAAGCGCAACAACCTTTGCGGGATTAACATCGAGATCTAAGAACGTATTTATCGCATCGTCGTATTTCCCAGACCGGAATTTCGATACAGCATTGAGAGCGAGAATGAGAGTCCGTTTGGGGCTAGGACTTGAGCCGTAGACACGGTCTAGTAGAGCCAGTGCGTCAGTATAGGATGCTTGTGATACCAACTCCTCGATTTGTGCATCCCAATCGTGCATAGCAATCTTCCAAATGCTAGTACCTTCCGAGGTTGCTAGTGTCCGGTCGAGAGGAGTAGAGACAAGAAAGAGGAGGGGAGTTTTCGAGGATGTTGGTAGAGCTGTGCTAGGACGAATAGATGTAACGTTGGTGGTGAGTAGCCGTAACGAAGAGTTCGCGACGGATGCTTGAGGGAAAGGGAAAGAGATGATCTGCA
>Ga0307508_10001311_pt1 | contig 28169 bp, 22 predicted proteins | sample 9_EM_MG_FD_203089 | JGI IMG/M metagenome (GOLD analysis project Ga0307508, IMG submission 203089) | Populus trichocarpa ectomycorrhiza microbial communities from riparian zone in the Pacific Northwest, United States - 9_EM | ecosystem: Host-associated > Plants > Roots > Unclassified | place...
GCGGTTGGATGCCCGCTACCGCCGATCGGAGTGGAACGTGACCACAGCGGCCGAGCCCGTCCGGCGGGTGCTGATCTTGTTGGACTTCCAGCATGACTTCCTCGCCGACGACGGGCGCATGCCCGTCGCCCGCCACCACGTCGCCCCTGTCCTGGCCGCCGCCCGAGTCACCGCGGATCAGGCCCGGCAGCGCGGAGATCTCATTGTCAAGGTGGGCAACGAGTTCCGCCGTGGGGATATCGTCGGCAACCTACTACGCCGACGAGCGGCCGTCGCGGGCTCAGCCGGGACCGCGTGGGATCATCGCATCGCCGTCGAAGGTGTTCTCTACGTGCCGAAGTCCGCCAGCAGCGCGTTCACCAATCCCGCGCTCGGCGCCGCGCTGGACGCTCAAGGCATCCAACATCTGACGATTGCAGGGCTGTTCGCCAAAGGCTGCGTGCGCGCCACTGCTGAAGCCGCCCTTCGTCGGGGTTTCACTGTGGAGGTATTGGGGGACGCGATCGCGTGTTCCTCCGACCGGAGCCGCGACTGGGCCCTGCGCCGCCTCGCCGAGCGGGGCGTCCGGGTGACCACGGTCGGTCACGCGGCGGGGGACGGTCGCACCTCGCAAGAGCATTGAGTTCGAGGAAGGGGACCAACGCCGAAACCCGCCCCTGCGACGCCTTTCTCATGGGGGAGGCGGCAGCTCGATACGTGGCTCATCCCGCTGTCAGCATGTTGCGGCCATGGCCCATCCGCTCATCAAGCACGAGCGCGCAGGCAGCAGATGAACGCGCCACGGCGGGCTACGGTGCGCGATGAACGCAGCCGGCCCCGCGCACCATCGGCGGCATGAGAGGTGCGCCACGAGGCGCCTTGTTGTATCCCCGGCGCAGCCGGGAAGAACTCGGAGGGAGGTTCTTGGGTCCGATAGCTTACCGTACGTGACCGGGACGGACCACCCCGGCTGGGAGCCCCGCGAGCAGGTGGTGGCCCGCTTCACCGACGCAGTGCGGTTCTGGAGCGCGCAGGCTGACGGGCGACCGCTGGTCATCGCGAGCCACGGCATGGCCATGACCCTGTGGCTGACCGCGACGGTCTGCCTTACGGATCCAGGGGCATTCTGGGCCGACCTTCGGCTACCGGACCTGTTCACCGTCGAGGTGACCGGCAAGCAGGTGACCCGGTCGGTGTACGGCGGTCCTTCGGGCAGCTCGTGAATGCCCGTCCTGGCGGACCGTCGCCATCGACCGTGACGGGAGCGGTCGGCCGTCGGCGCCCTTGACGCGGCAGAACAATGCACCACGACCCGAGGCTTCGGGCAACCGGCATGCCATGATTCGGAAATGATGCGTGCCGTCCTGTTCGATCTCGACGACACCCTGGTCGATCAGCGGACCGCTGCGCGCGCCGCCGTCGTCGGGTGGGCCGCGAGCCTTGGCATCGCCGATGTCGATGTAGCCAAGCGGTGGGCGCGTATTTCTAGCCGGCAATACGCCCTCTACCAGCAGCGCGTTCTCACCTTCGCGCAGCAGCGCCGCGAGCGGGTCCGCGAGTTTCTGGACGCCGCAGTGACCGACGAGCAGGCGGACGTACTGTTCGCCCACTACCTCGAGCGGTACGAGGCCAGATGGGCCGTGTTCGAGGACGCGATCCCTACGCTGCGCCGGGCGAGGATCGCCGGCCTGTCGGTAGCCGTCCTCACCAACGGTGAGGAGGACCAGCAGCGTCGGAAACTCGACCGTCTCGGCCTGGCCGACGAGATCGACGTGCTGGTCGCGTCGTCGACGCTGCCCGCGGGAAAGCCGGATCCTCGCGCGTTCGGCCATGCCGTCGACCTGCTCGGCATCGACGCAGGCGAAGCGACGATGGTCGGCGATTCCCTCCTGATCGACGTTCTCGGCGCCCGTTCCGCCGGACTGGCGGCGGTCTTGCTCGACCGGGAAGACGAACACGCCACCACCGATGTACCCCGGGTTCGGTCCCTGCACGACCTCACCTTCATCGCGTGATCAGATTGCTCCCGCGACGCGAGCCGCCCTGGCTACCCGGGCAGCCCTACCGCGCCAAACCGGGCAGCCGCCACCATCCTTCCTGCAACCAGCGATGGAACACACACGCGGATAGTGACGACAGCCCCCGGGCATAGGCCCAACTCGCGGCAGATCCGAGCGTTCGGCCGCGCACAGCGACCATGGCGACGTCCGGCCGATACGCGGCACCCCACCCAGCCGTCAAGGCGTCGTCGCCTGGCAACGGCCCGGCCAGCTTGCCTGAAAGTCGCGCAACACCCGGTCCGCGTCATCCGGTAGTGAACCGGCGCTCACTTCGGCCAGCGTGGCAACGATTGAGGCAGGCTTGTGGGCGACATCGGTAGCGAACACGCGGGTTGCCGTGGCGAGATCGCCCGCTTGGAGGAGCGTGTGCTGGTCGTCCGATCGCGGTCAGCACAGCCCGAAGATCGTCCACATCGTCGGCCGTTTCCACGGCTGCCACACCTGGGCGTTCCAAACCGTTGACAGCCTGCAACTGATCATCTTCATGACAGAGGCGCTCACCAGGGGTCCTGCCACCCCCGAGCTTCTCAACACCGGGCGGCGACCATCGCCTGGGCTCAGAAGGGCAGAGCGCGACGGTGATGATGTGCCGGAGGGGCACCTTCTGGGAGCGCAACCGGCGCGCTAACGGTTCACAATGTTTACTATTTCCCATGAGTCGTCGCTCCGTACGCCGGGCATGGTCGTTGTCGGTCGCCCTCACCGTCCTCGTTGGTATGACAGCCGCCGTCCTCGCCCCCGCTTCGCCCGCCGCCGCGCTCGACAACGGACTCGCGGGCACCCCGCCGATGGGCTGGAACGACTGGAACGCCTTCGGCTGCAACATTTCCGAGGCGCTGGTCAAGCAGACCGCCGACAAGATTGTCTCCGCCGGCCTGGCCTCGGCGGGCTACCAATACGTCAACATTGACGACTGCTGGATGCAGAAGACCCGTGACGCCACCGGTAACCTGCGGCCCGACACCGGTAAGTTCCCCGACGGCATTTCCGGCACCGCCGCGTACGTCCACAGCAAGGGCCTCAAGTTCGGCATCTACGAGGACGCCGGCACGTCCACCTGCGCCGGCTACCCGGGCAGTCTGGGACACGAGCAGCAGGACGCCCGTACGTTCGCCTCCTGGGGTGTCGACTACCTTAAGTACGACAACTGCAACAACAACAGCGACGGATCGACCCAGGACTACATCAAGCGGTACACCACCATGCGTGACGCGCTGGCCGCCGCCGGCCGGCCGATCGTGTTCAGCATCTGCGAGTGGAACCTGCCGGCGTGGACCTGGGCACCGGCCGTGGGCAACCTGTGGCGTACCACCGATGACATCAACACCAGCTTCGACAGCATGCTGCGTAACTTCCACCAGAGCGTCGCGCTGGCCAAGTACGCCGGGCCGGGCGCCTGGAACGACCCCGACATGCTGGAGGTCGGCAACGGCTGGTCCGCCACGGAGGACCGCGCGCACTTCAGCCTCTGGGCGATGATGGCCGCGCCGCTGATCGCCGGCAACAACATCACCACTGCCAGCAGCACCACGCTGTCAATCCTGACGAACAAGGCCATCATCGCAGTCGACCAGGACCCGCTCGGCCGCCAGGGCGTCCTGGTTAACTCGGTTAACGGCACCGACGTACTCGCCAAGCCGCTGGCCAACGGCGACGTGGCGGTCGCGCTTTTCAACGAGACCACCTCACAGAAGACGATCACCACGAACGTCGCGACGATCGGCAAGAGCGGATCTTCCTCGTACGCGCTCACAGACCTGTGGAGCGGCGTCAAGCTCACCACGAGCGGGACGATCAACGCCTCCGTGGAGCCGCACGGCGCGGTGGTGTATCGAGTCAGCGGCGGCTCCGCCGCCAACCCGGTCTCCCTGACCACCACCTTGGTCAACCGGTCGTCGAACCGCTGCCTGGACGACCCGCTGTGGAACATGACCGACGGCACCGGTCAGGAGGTTTTCGACTGCAACGGCGGCGCCAACCAGCTCTGGACCCAGACCTCCGCCGGCCAGCTCGTCGTCTATGGCAAGTGCCTCGACGCGTATGACAACCAGACCGCGGCCGGGACCAAGGTGATCATATGGACTTGCAACGGCGCCACCAACCAGCAGTGGCGGGTCAACAGCAACGGTACGATCACCGGCGTCCAGTCCGGGCTCTGCCTGGACGTCACGGGCGGCAAGACTGACAACGGCACACCGATCCAACTCTGGCCGTGCAATGGCGGTAGCAACCAGGCATGGACGCAGGCCTGACCGTCACGACCGCGACGCGTGCGCCAATCCGCCGGGAGCCGTATGGTCACCTTCCCGCCGTCACAACCCCACACTCGCCCCTCCAGCGCGCGTGTCCTCCGGTCACGGAGGTAGTGACGACAGCCCCGGGAGCCTTGTCCGGTAGGTGGAGGGGGCGTCCGCTCATCGGCTACGGGCGCCAGCCGCTCATCTCGCCGTCACGCTGGGTAGCGAGCGGTTCGCGGCAGATCCGCACGGCTGTGCTGATCACGGCAGCGCAGGTGACCTGGTGAGTCTCTGATCGACTGTGGCTGCGACCGGCCGGACGGCGAGGCAGTCCGGGCTGTCCGTCGTGGTGAGCGCGCGGTTGGGTCAGGGTCTGCCGGCTCCTGGCGCGGGTGCGGGGAAGGCCACGACTCGTCCGCTGGGTTGCGACGGCTCGGGTCCGGCTAAGTTCTGGCCGACGACGAACAGGCGCGGGTCGTGGTCGCGGCTGAGCGTGCAGGCGAAGGCGCCGCGGTCGAGGTTGACGGTGGCCAGCACGTCGCCGCCCTCGCGCACGCGAACGCAGCGCTGGTTGCCGACGTCGGCGTACCAGATCGCGCCCTCGGCGTCGAAGCAGATTCCGTCGGGGTGGTCGTCGGGTGTGTCTGCCCATGCGCGGCGGCTGCTAAGGCGACCGTCGCTGCCGATGTCGTAGGCCGTGAGTCGGTTCGCGTAGGACTCGGCAACGACCAGGGTCGCGTTGTCCGGGCTGATCGCCATGCCGTTGGGGAAGGCGAGGTCGCCGGCGACCTGGTTGACAGTGCCCTCGGGCGTGACAAACACGATCAGGCCCGGGGCGAACTCGCCGCCGGGAAAGTCGAACCCGATGCCGTTGACGTAGGCGTTGCCGTGCTCGTCGACCACGATGTCGTTCCACGGCTTCTGCGAGACGCCGGAGAGGTCGGCGTGGTCAACCAACGACCCGTCCGGCTCACGGCGCAGCAGCCGTTGCTGTGCCGAGTCCACGACGAGCAGTCGCCCGTCAGGTAGAAAGTCGATGCACATCGGGAACGAGGCGACCGTGGCCACCACCTCGTGGCTGCCGTCGGTGTCAAGCACGATCACCTGGTTCGCGCCCCAGTCGGAGAACCACACTCTGCCGTCGCGCCAGCGGGGCGATTCGCCGAACACCACACCTTCCATCAGAACTTCTGGCTCACTCATCACATCTCCTCTGCTCGACATGGGCAAGCCGGACCCGATCGCATAGCTGATCGGCCAGATAGTCATAGTTCATGAATATCGTAGCTCATGAGCATAGTGGGCTACGATCGCGCAATGACGCAAGAGGGAGCCGATGGGCCGCCCGAGCTCAGGTCCAGTACGGGCTTTCTGCTGGCCCGGCTCGGTGCCGAGTCACGACGCCGGTGGGCCCGTCTGCTGCTCGAGCGTGGACTGACCCCATACCACTTCGGGGTACTCATGGCGCTCGACCAATACGGCGAGACGCACCAGCAGCGGCTCAGCACGGCAATCGGCGTCGATCCACGCAATGCCGTGCCGATCTTCGACACGCTCGAAGCCCGCGAACTGATCGCGCGTACCAGCGATCAGACCGATCGCCGCAAGCGCACCGTCACCATCACCGCCGCCGGACGAGCAACAGTCGACGAACTACGCCGCACCGGAGCCACGCTGGACCACGACCTGCTCGCCGGCTTGACCGACCACCAGCGGACGACCCTGCACCGGCTGCTACTCAAGGTGTTCGACACGACCATCGACACCAACCCCACTACGACCGAAGTCCCAGCGAAGCCGACCGACTGATCGACCGCATCGACAACTCGAACAGAACGTCGCCTGCACTGAGACAACGTTCCGCGCTGCACGCGTGCAGCACCGAACCGCACTCAGAACGACCAACCGACCGAAGCCCCGCCGACCACGGCGGAGAGCGGTCATGGAACTGGGAGTGCTGAGCTTCGGCGACATCGGAAACGACGCGGCCGGGGCGCGTCACTGAGAGCAAAGGATTCGTCTTCGCTGGCCGGAGCCCACCGTTATCATCGCTGTATGACGATGACATCGGGTGGGCACGACGTGGCATGTCAGGTCGACCTCTCGCCTGCGGTGGCGTTGTTCCGCAGCCTCGGCGACGCGACCCGGCTCGCGATCGTGCACGAGCTGGCCCGCGGGGAGCAGCGCATCGTGGACCTGACCGGAACGTTGAAACTGGCCCAGTCCACGGTGTCGGCCCACGTCGCTTGCCTGCGGGACTGCGGCCTGGTCGAGGGTCGCCCCGTCGGCCGGCAGATGCTTTACCGGCTGACCCGGCCGGAACTGCTGACGCTGCTCGGCGCGGCGGAACAGGTGCTGGGAGCGACGGGGAACGCGGTTGCATTGTGTCCCGTCTACGGCGACGGCCGTCAGGAGAAGAGCGCATGAGCGGCGAGCACGGGCACAGTCACGCCCTGCCTGCCGGCGGCCACCGCCGTCCCCTCGGGATCGTGTTGGGGATCTCCTCGGTCATCCTCGTCGTCGAGATCGTCGGCGCCGTGCTCTCCGGCTCCCTGGCCCTGCTGGCCGACGCCGGGCACATGCTCACCGACGTCGCCGGCCTCACCCTGGCCCTGGTCGCCGCCGTCCTTGCCGGCCGGCCCGCGACCGACGCCCGGACCTGGGGATACCGGCGCGCCGAGGTTCTCGCCGCGGCCGGGCAGGCCGCCGTGTTGCTCGCCGTCGGCGGGTTCGTCCTCGTCGAGGGCGTTCGTCGGCTGTTCGAGCCACCCGTGATCGCCTCCGGCGTCATGATCGTGTTCGGCATCGTCGGACTGCTCGGCAACTCCGTGTCGATCCTGCTGCTCTCCCGGATCTCCGGCGGAAACCTCAACACCCGCGCCGCTCTGCTGGAAGTCGTCAACGACGCCCTCGGCTCCGCGGCCGTCCTGGTCGCCGCCGGCATCATCGCGTTCACCGGGTGGGCGCGCGCGGACGCGCTCGCCTCGATCCTGATCGGGGTGATGATCCTGCCGCGCACCTGGAAACTGCTGCGCGAGACCGTCGACGTGCTGATGGAATCCACCCCCAAGGGCGTCGACCTCACCGCCGTCCGGGCGCACCTGCTCGAGGTCGGGCACGTCCACACCATCCACGACCTGCACGCCTCATCGGTCGCCAGCGACCTGCCCGTGCTCAGCGCCCACATCGTCGTCGACGACTCCTGCTTCCACGATGGGCACCTACCCCAACTGCTCGACGAGTTGCAGCTGTGTCTGGCCGGACACTTCGACGTCGAGCACAGCACCTTCCAGTTCGAGCCGGCCAGCCACGCCGCCCACGAACACGCCGCGCACGCTTGAGGAAGGAGCCGCCGATGGACCTGCCCCGGATCCAGGTGTCGCCGCCCGGCCCCGGCCCGGCACGCCGTACGGTCCTCGCCCGGCGGATCCTGCTGCTGACCGCCGCGACCATTACCTACAACCTCGTCGAGGCCGCCATCGCGATCACGGCCGGCCACCAGGCGTCGTCGACCGCGCTGACCGGCTTCGGCCTGGACTCGATCATCGAAGTGTCCTCGGCCACCGCGGTCGCCTGGCAGTTCGCCGGGCGTGACCCCGAGGCCCGGGAGAAGACGGCGCTGCGCATCATCGCGGTCTCGTTCTTCGCGCTCGCCACCTACCTCGGCGTCGAATCGGCACGGGCGCTGGTCGGCGGCGGCGAGGCCGGCCACTCCACGGTCGGCATCGCGCTCGCCGCGGTGTCGCTCGCCGTCATGCCCGGCTTGTCCCATGCGCAGCGCCGCGCCGGCCGCGAGCTTGCCTCCCGCACCGCCGTCGCCGACTCACGACAGACTTTGCTCTGCACCTATCTGTCCGCCGTCCTGCTCGTCGGCCTGGGCCTCAACAGTCTGCTCGGCTGGACCTGGGCGGACCCCGCCGCCGCGCTCGTCATCGCGGCCGTCGCGGTCAAGGAAGGCCGGGAGGCCTGGCGCGGCGACGCCTGTTGTGCCCCAACGCCGCACCCCGCCCGGGCTGCCCGCAGCGGCCGCGAAGACGGCTGCTGCGTCGTCGACGGCAGCGACGACTGCGGCGGCGGCTAAGGGGTCTCGCCCGAGAACAACAACTTGGTCGCTCTCCCCCGCCGATGGGCTTATAGTCGCCGGCAGCCTCGACCGCCGCGGCGACGAGCTGATCCTTACCCCCGTTACCGCCCCCGGGAAGTGGTGGTAGATCGACCCGCGCGGGGCGCCGGTCACCTGCAGGACCTCGGAGAACGACGTGGCCTGCAACCCCTGCTGGGCTAGCAGCCGCGCGGCGCCGGCGATCATCCTGTCCCGTACGCCCTCAGCCACCGCACGCCCCTTCATCGGCTAGGTGGCGGATCACAGTGCGGCCGTCACGCCTGCGTGTGCACGCCGGCCGCGGCGATCAGCTCGGAGACGGTCACGAAGCGGTAGCCCTTCGCCTTCAGGCCGGCGACCAGGCCGGGGACGCTGCCCAGGCCCACTAGCCGGCGGTCGTCGCCCACGTCGTGCGCCAGGATGATGGAGCCCGGGCGGACGGTGTCGACGAGGTCCCGCGCCTGGGCGGCCGGGTTGCCGGCGAACTGGAGCTCACGCATCGCCAGGTTCCAGAGGATGACCTGGTAGCCCATCGCGTCGGCCGCCAGCAGCGTGGAGCCGCCGAGGTGGCCGTAGGGCGGGCGGAGCAGGGTCGGCGTGCGGCCGAGACGGTCTTCGATCGTCGCGGCGGTCCGGGTGAGGTCGGCGCGGATCGTGGGCAGGTCGAGCATCGCCAGGTCGCGGTGGATCCACGTGTGGTTGCCGATCTCGTGCCGGGCGATGCGGTCGCGGACCAGATCGGCGTGCAGCTCGACGTTGTGGCCCACCATGAAGAAGGTGGCCGGGATGCCGGCCTCGTCCAGCGCGTCGAGGAACTTCGGCGTCCACTTGGGGCCGGGCCCGTCGTCGAGGGTGAGCGCCACCAGCGGCTCGGTGGTGGGGACGTAGTACCGGACGGAGACGCCCGGCGTGACGATCGCCGACAGGGTGTCGTCGGCCGCCGCGTACCCGCCGCTGAGCGGAGGATGGTCCCAGCCGCACCACCGCGGCACCTCGAGGGCGCCGGCGGCGCCGAGCGCGCCGCCCGCCAGGGTGAGCGCGCCGCCGCGCAGCAGCGCCCGGCGGCTCAGCCGACGCATCGCGAGACCAGGTCGAGACCGGCGGTGGTACGCGGAACGGCTCCGCGACCGAGCCGTGCGGCATCCTCCCGCTCGACGGAAGGCGCGCGGCTGGTGCCGGGTGGCCGCGGGTTCTGGTTGGGCATGGAGTTACCCCCGTGTTCATCGTGCGGGTCAGGCGGGGACGTAGTTCTCCAGCAGGGCCGGGGTCAGGCCGGCTCGGTGGATGGCCTGGAGGGCGGCGAGGAAGTCCTTGACGAAGGCCGGGCGGAAGTGCATCAGGATGATGTCGCCTGGTTGCACGGTGTTGCCCTCCTGGAAGCGGACCTTGCCCTTGTCGACGGTCTCCTTCCAGAAGAATGCTGCCCTGAGGCCGCAACCGTGGGCGACCCGCAACGTCGTGCGGTCCTTGTCACCGAACGGGGGCCGGAAGAGCACGGGCCGCCGGCTGTACCACCGCCCCAACTCGTCGGCGCCGTCGCAGATCTCGTGGTGCTGGAAGGCCTCGGGACGCCCGCGCAGCTCGGGATGGGTGATCGTGTGCGCCTCGATCACCGCGCCGTAACCGCGGAGGCGGTCGAAGAACGGGACGTCGTTCCTGATGGCGTCGGTGGTGAGGAACAGAGTGACCGGGATGTGCGCGGCGGCGAACAGCTTGGGGGCCTCCGCGGGCTTGAGGTAGCCGTCGTCGATGGTCAGGAAGGCGACCGGCTGGGTGACCGGGATGCGCGACAGGAACGGCGTCTCGTCGCCGTGCGGCAGGACGATCGGCTCCGGCGGCGGGGGTGGCGAGAAGCTCGGCACGTCGCTGAGCTGCCAGCCCACCGGGGACGACCGCAGAGGGTCCCCGGACGGCGCAGTGCCGCCGCCCGTGACCTGGCCCGTTCCCGACACTGGCGGGCCCGCGACGAAACGTGCCGGCTGGGGCGAGGCCGACCGGCGATCGGAGCGGCCGGCCAGAAAGCCCACCACGGGCACCAGCAGGAACACCGCGCAGACTACCCCCAGTAAGACCCACCGCCGTGACAGATTGAACACGCCGGAACCGTATGCGACCAGCGCAAGCGGACCGGCGCGCCAGGCGCGCGCCGGCGGGCAACTCTGCCGGACCGCCGGCCGGGCACGCCCGACCCGCTCAGCTGGCCAGGCGAAAAGTCTCGGCGTGGACCTGCGAGGACGGCAACCCCAGCTCGCGCAGGCTGCGCAGGACCGCGTCGGCCATCGCGGACGGGCCGCAGACAAACACGTCACGCTGGGTGATGTCGGGGACGAGCTGGACGAGCCCCTGCGGGCTGAAGGGCTGGTTGGGGGGCGAGCCCTCGCCGGTGCGCCCGGTGAGCACGTGCAGGCGGGCGCCGCGTACCGAGGCGATGTTCTGCATCTCGCCCAGCAGTACCGCCTCGGCCAGGTCGCGGACCCGGTAGAGGACCACGATGTCGCCGGTGAGCGCGGGGTCCTCGAGCAGCGACCGGATCGGGGTGACGCCGATGCCGCCGGCGATCAGCACGGTGTCCGTCCGGGTGCGCTGGTCCGCCGTGAAGGCGCCGTACGGCCCCTCGGCGAAGACGCGCGTGCCGACCGGCAGGTCGCGCAGGCCGGAGCTGGTGACGCCGATGCCCTTGGCGGTGAGCCGCAGCGAGTGGCCGTCCGGCGCGGCGGACAACGAGAACGGGTTGACCTGCCACCAGCCGTTCTGTCCGGGGAAGCGCCAGAGGAAGAACTGGCCGGCCCGGGCGGGCAGGCGGTCGAGGTGGCGGCCGGTGGTGTGCACCGAGACGACGTTGTCGGACTCGGGGACGACGGCGGCGACCTTGAACTGGTGCCGGGCGTTGCGGACCACGGGCACGATCAGGCGGCCGGTGAGCAGCGCGCCGATCGCGAACGCCCAGAGGCCCCACCAGTACAGCTGGGTCAGCGCGTTGGTCTTGAAGGCGCTGCCCTCGGCGAGCTGGTGGATGATCCCGAGCACGATCACGGCGTAGACCACGAGGTGGACGGCGTGCCATGCCTCGTAGGAGAGGCGGCGGCGTACGGCCCGGATCGAGCTCCCGGCGACCACCCAGACGAGCACGGCGGCGATCATGCCGAGCAGGACCGGGGTCTGCCCGGAGAGACTGGAGATCTCGCGGAAGAACGAGACTTTGTCGAGCCGCGAGTAGCCGAGCAGCACGAACGTCGGGTGCAGCACGACGAGCCAGAACAGCGTGAAGCCGGTCCACCGGTGCCAGGTGGTCAGCTTGTCCATGCCGATGCGCCGGTCGAGGAACGGCAGCCGGGAGATCAGCAGCAGTTGCAACGTCATGACGAAGGCGAGATGCAGGCCGAAGAAGCGGCCGACGGCGGTGAGCGTGTTGTGTGCCGGCGGGCTCGCGGTGAAGTAGAGCAGCTCGACGATGACGAGGTTGGCGACCAGGAACGCCCAGAGCGCGATACGCGCGGTCCGTACGGGCGAGGCGGCGCTGCGGGTCTGTGGCTGTGTCACGGCGTCATCCGAATCTCCACGGTGCTGAATCTCGACGTGCGGAGCTGCATTGACAGCGTGTACCACAGGTATCCGATCTTGGTTCAAGAAGCAATCGAACACGCGACACGCGGTGTGTGGCGCAGGCCGGGGATACTGGTCCCGCGTCCGGGCGGCCCGGACGCCGAGAGGGGCGAGCGGATGGCGAACGCGGCATGGCAGGACGGGCGCGGCGGCCAGCCGGCGACTGGCCGGGCCGCCCCACCCGAGCCCGCCAGGGCGCCGAGCGTGCCCCAACCGCGACAGCCGGGCGCCACCCTCTACGGCACGCCGTCCCCGCCGCCCCAGCCGCCCCAGCCTGCTCCGCGCGGACGCCGGCGGGGGCTGGTCGCCGTGCTCGTCGCGGCGGCGCTGGTCGTCACCGCGCTGGCCTCGGGCGCCGCGCTGCAGCTCAACCGGGCCCTGCCGGCCGCCCGGCTGACCGTGACGGTCGCGAGCAGCCTGCGCATCCCCGGCAACGCGCTGAGCCTGCCGTGGCCGTCGGCCGGTTCGGCCGAGCTGATGATCGACGGCCTCGGCCGGCTCGGCGGCGCGGGCGGGACGGCGCCGACGCCGATCGCCAGCGTCGCCAAGATCATGACGGCCTACCTCGTGCTCAAGGACCACCCGCTCAGCGCCGGCACGAACGGTCCTCAGATCACGGTGAGCGCGGCCGACGTGGCCGATTACCAGCAGCGGATCGCCGGCGGCCAGGCGCTGGTGCCGGTGACGGTCGGCGAGACGATGACCGAGCGGGACGCGCTGGAGGCGCTGCTGCTGCCCTCGGCCAACAACATCGCGCACATGCTGGCCGTCTGGGAGTCGGGCAGCGCGGACACCTTCGTCGGCAAGATGAACCAGAAGGCCGGCGAGCTCGGGATGACCGGCAGCCACTACACCGACCCGAGCGGCTTCCTGCCCAGCACCGTCAGCACCGCGGCCGACCAGGTGATCCTGGCCCGGGCCGCGCTGAAGCTGCCGGTCTTCGCCGACATCGTGGCGCTGCCCTCGGCGCGGATCCCGGTGGCCGGCGTCGTCAAGAACTACAACGACCTGCTCGGCGTCGACGGCGTCTTCGGCATCAAGACCGGCTCGACCGGCCAGGCCGGCGGCAACCTGGTCTTCGCCGCCCACCTCACGGTCGCCGGCCGTACGCTCACGGTGATCGGCGCGGTCTTCCACCAGCCGGGCACGAACACGACCGAGCAGCTCGGCCGGGTCAGCGCGGTGACCCGCAAGCTGCTCACCGCGGTGCGCGCCGGCGTGAAGGAATACACGATCCTCGCCGCCAAGCCGGTCGGCCAGGTCACGACGGCCTGGGGCGACACGGCGACGGTGAGCCCGGCCGGGCCGCTGCGGGTGGTCGGGTGGCCGGGCCTCACGGTGCCGGTCAAGGTCACCCGGGCGGCGCCGGGCGCCGAGGTGGCGCAGGGCCAGGTGGTCGGCGCGGTCGAGACCGATCCCAGCGCCTCGGGCGTACGCGTGCAGTTGCGCGCCGACGCTCCGACCGCCCCGCCGTCGCTGTGGTGGAAGCTCCTGCGCAAGCCGTAGTCGCGCCGCGGACCCGCCGGCTCAGGACGCCCGGTCGGCGACCTTCGCGTACCCCTCCAGCGTCGTGGAGGTCTCCGTGCCGTCCTGATGCCGGGTGTACCACCGGCCGCCGGCGCGCGGCTCCACGATGCGATCGTCAAGCCCGAATCCGCAGGCCACAGGCAAGCGGTCGCGGCGGTCGACGGTGGTCGATCCGGCGGCGCCCCTCATGCTCGGCCCCGCGTCGTCCGGATGATCACGGGACGTGGGTTTACGGCGACCGTGCGTCGTCCTACGTTGGATAGCGGGTTCGCCGAGGAATCCAGGGAGCACGGATGACAGTCGACGAACCACCGGTCACCGACCTCGCGGACGACCTCGCCGCCCAGGTGGCCGCCCTCGCGGCCGAGCTGCGCGACATGCGGCGCGAGATGCACGGCGCGGACGAGCGGGCGGCCGCCCGCGAGCGCATCATCGACCGGCTGCACGAGGACAACCAGCGGCTGCGCGCCGGCGACCGCCAGCTCGTGCTGCGCCCGGTGCTTACCGACCTGCAGCGCCTGCGCAACGACCTGCTGCGCCAGGCCGGCGCCGTGCCGGGCGAGATGGGCGGCGATGCGGTTGGCGCGCTGCTGCGGTCGTACGCGCACTCGGTCGAGCTGAGTCTGGAGCGCGGCGGGGTCGAGGTGCTGCGCCCCGCGCCGGGCGATCCCTTCGACGCGGCGCGGCACCGGCCGCAGGCCGTGCTGCCCGCGCCCGGGCCCGAGGCTGACGGCACCGTGGCCGACGTGCTGGCCGACGGCTACTTCGAGACCGTGACCGAGCGGGTCCTGACGCCCGCGACCGTCCGGGTCCGGCGATGGACACAGCAACAGGAGGACGCCAGTGCCTGACTCCTACTTCGGCATCGACCTCGGGACCACCTACTCGGTGATCTCCTATGTCGACGAGTTCGGCAAGCCGGCCGTCGTCCGCAACGCCTCCTCCGGCCGCGAGACCCTGCCCTCGGTCGTCTACTTCGAGTCGGCCGGCAACGTGGTCGTCGGCGAGCAGGCCAAGAACCTCGCCGTGGTCTACCCCGACCGCGTCGTGCAGAGGGTCAAGCGGGACATGGGCCGGGAGCGCAACTGGGAGTTCGACGGCGTCGAGTACACGCCCGAGTCGATCTCGGCGCTGGTCCTCAAGCGGCTCGCCGAGGACGCGGCCGCCGAGACCGGGCGCGAGGTCCGCGACGTGGTGATCACCGTGCCGGCGTACTTCGGGATGTTGGAGCGCGAGGCGACCCGCCAGGCCGGCCGGATCGCCGGGCTCAACGTGATCGGCATCGTCCCCGAGCCGGTGGCCGCAGCGATGCAGTACGACGTGACCGTCTCCGATGCCGAGCGCACGATCCTCGTGTACGACCTGGGTGGCGGCACCTTCGACACCACGGTGATCCACGTGGCGGCCGACCGCATCGACGTGCTCTGCACCGACGGCGACCAGGAGCTGGGCGGCGTCGACTGGGACGACCGGCTGCGCGACCACCTGCTCGACGAGTTCACCGCGCAGACCCGACCCGACGACGACCCGACCGACGACCCCCAGTTCATGCAGGACCTGCGGGAGAAGGTCGAGGACATCAAGCGCCAACTGTCCACGGTCACCACCCGCAGCCTGCCGCTGCGCTTCGGCGCCGCCACCGCCGCGGTCGAGATCACCCGGGAACGGTTCGAGGAGATCACCCGAGACCTGCTCGACCGGACGCTGAGCTACACCGACCGGACCCTGGAGAAACTCGGCCGCAAGCTGGGCGTGTCCGATCCGGCCGGCCGCATCGACGAGGTGCTGCTGGTCGGCGGCTCCAGCCGGATGCCCGCGGTGGCCGCCGCCCTGCAGCAGCGGTACGGCTGGAAGCCCCGCCTGCACGACCCCGACCTGGCGGTGGCCAAGGGCGCCGCCCGTTTCGCGCTGACCAGCGCGGTCTGGGACTGGGAGGGCGCCTCGGAGCAGGAGCGCGACCAGCGGGTCGACGCGATCGCCGAGGCCGCCGGGATGGACCCCAAGGTGCTCGGCGAACTGGCCAAGAAGGAGATCGTCACGGTCCTGCCGAAGGCGTTCGGCATCCGCCTGGTCGACACCGACAAGCCCGGCTGGCGTACCGACCTCAACGGGGCCAGCTACATCAGGCACCTCGTGCACGCCGACGAGACGCTGCCGAGCACGGCCAGCTTCGTCAGTGGCACGGTCCAGGAGGACCAGCGCGAGGTGGAGATCGAGATCTACGAGCAGGCCGGCGGCGCGGAGAGCCCCGGTCTGGCCGACAACAAGCCGGTCGACCACGGCAAGGGCCTGATCTCCGGGTTGCCGCCGCGCCTGCCGTTCCAGTCGCCCATCGAGATCACCATGAGCGTCAACCGGGAGGGTCTGCTACGGGTCGAGGCCAAGGAGCCGCGCAGCGGCCGGGACCTGGTCATCGAGGTCCGGGTCAGCGTGCTCTCCGAAGAGGAGATCCGGCGGGCGACCGACGCCGTCCGGGGCATCGCGGTCCGGTCCTGATGGCCTTCGAGCCCGACCGCTACGAGCGCGAGGTGATCCGGCCGATGCGCGGCCGGCGCGGCCCGCTCACCGACGACGACCTGGTGCGCCGGTACGCGATCGAGCCCGGCCTGAGCGACCTCAAGGCCCACCTGCGACGGGTCCGCACCTACTGGAACCAGACCGCGAGCGGGCCGGACAGCCGCGCCCAGGTCTGTAGGCGCCTGCTCGCCGCCGACGAGGAGTTGCAGCGCCGCCCCGGCGTCGACCTCGCCGACCCCGCCTGGTGGCGGCAGTACGCGGCGCGGCGGGACGCCGACGCAGACCAGACGATCGGCCGGCTCGCGGCCGACCTGCGGCAGGCCTACTCGGCGACCGGCCTGGTCACGCGGGTTCAGGTGGCCGGCGCCGCCCGGCAGTACGAGGGGCTCGACGAGGACGAGATCGACCGGGCCGTGCGGCAGGCCGGCCTGCGCGTCGCCGAGACGGTCGAGCTGCCCGCCGACAGCGGGCTGGACAGGGCGGCGTACCGGGAGCTGGGGCGGCGGCTGCAGGAGAGCGGGACGCCGACCGTCGTGCACCTGCTGCACCCCGATCTGAGCCGGCCGTTCACCCTGGTGCGGCGGTTCGCGGTGGAGGGCGCGCCGGGCTGCCGGTTGGACGCTGCCGCCCTGGACGGGCGCGTCGCCGAGGCGGACCGGGCCGCCGACTCGCCCGCTCAGCGAGCCCGGCGCGCGGCGCTGGGGCTGCTGCAGACCGGGCTGCGCGCCGGCGCCGACCTGCGGGTGATCGCCCTGCGCCAGATCGTCGAGATGCTCGCCGAGGGCCGCTCCGGCGGCATGGCCGACATGTTGCTGGTCCGGCAGGCCACCCGGATCGGGCTAGCCAGGTCCGACGCCGAGCTGATCGTCGCCAGCCTGCACACCGGCACGGCCCCGGCGGGCAGCCCGGGCGCGGCGGCGATCCGCGACATGCTCGCCAACGGCCGGCTGCGGGGCGCCCGCGCCGCGCTCGGCACGCTGCCGGCCACCGATCCGGAGCGGGCCGCGATCGCCGCCGAGATCGACGGATCCGAGCAGGAGCTGGGCCGCCTGCTGGGCGAGGCGGAGCAGGCGCTGCTCGAGAGCCGGGAGGACCGGGCCGAGCGCCTGCTGGCGCAGGCCCGGCGGATCGCCGCCGACGACGACGAGGTGCGGCGGCGGGCCGAGCGGGCGCCGATCCCGCCGCCGCGCGAGCTGCGGGCCACGGTCGCCGGCGACGGCGTACGCCTGGACTGGCAGGCGCCGCACTCGGCGGCGACCGACCTTCGTTACCGGGTGCTGCGCCGCGCCGGAGCGATGCCGGCCGGCCCGCGGGACGGCCGGCTGGTCGCCGAGACCGCCTCGACCGGGGCCGCCGACGCGAGCCCGCCGGTGGCCCGCGAGCTGCACTACGCGGTCTTCGCCACGGGCAACGGGGGCGCGTCGTGGTCGCGGGCGGCGACCGCGGCCGCCACGCTCGTCCCGCCGGCCCGCCACGTGACGGCCCAGGCGGGGCCCGACCGGATCACGCTGAGCTGGCAGGCGCACCCGGCGACGGTGGCGGTCCGGGTGCGGCGCACCGAGGGCCGGCCGCCGACCGACGGCGCCGACGGCCTTCCGCTAGCCGCGGGGCCGGGGACGCTGGTCGACCGGCAGGTCCGCGAGGGCGTCGACTACTACTACGCGCTGGTCGCGGTCTTCCACGACGAGCAGCACCGGGAGACGCCGGCACGGGCGGTGATCGTCTCGGCGGCGCCCCGGCCCGAGGCGCGGCCCCTCGACGGCCTGCGGGTCGAGCCGGTCGCTCGGGCCGGCGACGCGGTCCGGGTCCGGGTGGCCTGGCCCGCCTCGGCGGGCACGGTCCGGGTGCGGTTCGGCACGGGTCGGCCGCCCTGGGCGTACGGGACGGTGCTCGCCCCGTCCGCCGCCGAGCGGTACGGCGCCGTGGTCGCCGGGGCGCCCGAACGGCAGGGCGACGACCTGGTGCTGGAGGCGGACGTGCCGGCCGGGCCGCAGGTGTACGTGCCGTTCACGGTGGGCGCCGCGGGCGCGGTGGTCGGCCGGGCGGTGCAGGCGGGGCGGGCCGAGCCGGTGCGCGAGCTGGTGGCCCGGCGTACCGGGGACGTGGTGACGGCGATGTGGCTGTGGCCGCCGGACACCGGGGTGGTCGAGGTCGAGTGGCGCCGGCCGGGCGCTGCGGCCGAGGTCTTCCGGCTGACCCGCGGCGCCTATGTGGATGGCGCGGGCTGCGTGGTGCCGGCCGGTGTCGCGGGCGGCACGGTGACCGTGCGAGCGGTCGCGGTGGGCCCGGCCGGCGAGGCGCTGTCCGACCCGGCCGGCGCTTCGGTGGAGGCCCGGCCGCTGAGCCTGCGCTACCGCCTGCTCCGCCCACCCGGCCTGCGCGAACGGCTCGCCGGCGGCCGGCTGGTCGAGCTCGTCGCCGATCGCGACTGCGACGGCGTCGACGTGGCCGTGGTGGTGGCGCCGGGCCACGTCAAACCGCTGGCGGTCCGGCCGGAGATCGTCGCCGAGGCTTACCAGGATCTGCGGCTGGTCGCCGGCGAGCCGCTGACGCTGCCGTTCCGGCTCCCCAGGGTCGCGAAGCCGTTCTGGATCCGCTGCTTCGTGACCCAGCCCAGCGGCGTGACCGTCGTCGACCCGCCGGTCGGCGAGCTGCGGGCGCCGTGATGGCGCGTACCGCCTGCCCGTACTGCTACGCCAAGGTGGACGGCGGCCGCCTCTGGTACCAGTGCACCGGCCGCGGCTCACCGGGCCGGTCCGGCTGCCGGCCCGAGGTCGACCCGGACCGCCGCGACCGCACCGGTTTCCGGGACGCGGCCCGGCCGTCCTTCCCGCCGCCGGGCCGGCTTCCGCTCGGCTCCGGCAAGGCGCCCTGCCCCGCGTGTGGCGCGCCGAGCGGCATCCGGGTCTGCCCGAGCTGTCACACCCCGGTCTCGTCGACCTTCGGCGCCGCCGCCGGCCCGCTGATCGCGCTGGCCGGCGCGAAGGGCACCGGCAAGACGGTCTACCTGACCGTGCTGGCGCACGAGTTGCTCAACGGGGTGCGCCGCCGGTTCGGCGCCGACGTACGGATGACCGCCACCGACCCGCAGGCGCCGCTGACCGGCGACATCTTCGACGGCCGGCCGCTGATGTTCCAGACCGACCAGGCGATCCGCGGGCGGCGCTCGCCCACGGTCTTCGAGTGGCGCCAGGAGGTCCGCTCCGGCCTGCGCAAGGGTTGCCGCACGACTTTCCTGTCCTTCTACGACACCGCGGGCGAGGACCTCAGCCGGGACGAGTCCGCGCAGGACCTGCTCTATCTCGGCGCCGCGGACGCGCTGGTGCTGCTGCTCGACCCGTTCATGATTCCGCAGGCCCGCGACCGGATCCGGCTGCCGAGCCAGGCATACCGGGCCGAGCAGCCGGTGCTGAGGGTGCTCAACCGGGTGACCGAGAACCTGCGTCGGGAGCACGAGATCAAGCCCAGCCGGCCGATCCGGATCCCGGTCGCGGTGGCGTTCGCCAAGATCGACGCGTTCTTCGACGTGCTCGGGCCGGATCATCCGCTGCTGCGGGTCCCGGCCGTCGCCGGGCCGTACGACGAGACCGCCGGTGAGCAGACCCACGAGGAGGTTCGGGCCCTGCTGCACGAGTGGGGCGCCGACGACGTCGACGCGCACCTGCGGCACAACTACGCGACGTTCCGCTATTTCGCGGTCTCCGCCCTGGGCGCGCCGCCGGACTACGCGAGCAACACCGTCGACCCGCGCGGCATCCGGCCGTTCCGGGTCGCCGAGCCGCTGCTCTGGCTGCTCAGCCGGTTCGACGTGGTGCCGAGGCGACGATGACCGCGGACGGGGCGATCGCGTTCGAGACGCTGATCTACACCGACTGCGTGCCGGGGCAGGGCCTGCAGGGCACGGCCGGGCTGCAGTTCCAGGCCCGTTCGGCTGGCGCGGACCGGGCCGCCGAGAGCCTCGTGCAGCAGACCGGACTCTACGAGCCGCCGGCCCGGTGGATGCGCGAGCGGCGGCCGGTCGAGCAGTACCCGCCGTCGCTGGCGCACACCTTCGACGGCCGGTACGCGACCGCCGCCGGGGTCTACCTGGGCCGGGAGGCGAACGGCGGCCGGGAGGGCAACCAGCTCACCCACGCGATCGTCACCCGCGACCCGGACAGCTATCAGCTGCACCGGCCTGCCCAGCTGTTCGGCGCGCCCTTCTGGACCACCACCCCGGCGCCGGGCACCCGCTGCCCGTCGGTGCGCCACCCGTGGGAGCCCGGGCCGTTCGACATCGCCGGCGCGCAACACTTCGTCACCGCCCGGCCGGGCGGCGCCGACCTGCTCGAGTCCCTGCTCAGCTGCCTGCTCGCGATCGGCACCGCGGCGGAGCGGCGGGTGTTGTTCCGCGGCGAGGACGCCGCCGAGGTGCTGCGCTGGATCAGCGCGGCCACCCTGCTCATCCCGCAGCGGCGGGCGCTGGCGATCGGGTTCAAGGTGTTCACCACCAACCCGGCGTACGCCACCCAGCCCGTCCTGGCCGTGCACCCCGGCTGGGACAGCACGTCGGTGACCGTCGGCGAGGACGGCGGCTATGCGGTCTTCGACCTGGCCGGCGGCGTGTTCAGCCGGGTCGAGGTGGCCGAGGACGCGCGGCGGCGGGTGCGGCTGCTCTTCGACGAGGACGCCTACGACGTGCTCGACGTGGTCGAGCTGGCCGCCGCCAACGGGCGGGCCGACCCGGTCGAGGCGTTCGAGCTGGCCCGCTCGATGGTGCTGCCCAAGCGGGCCCTGTCGGCCGGCGGCGCCCGCTTGGCGGTGTCCTGGCTGCGCTCGACGCCGCCCGACCTGCTCGCGCCGTCCCGCGGCGTACTGGTGGACAAGCTGATCGGAAAGATCGAAGCCTGGCCCGCGGAGGTCCTGCTCGAGCTCGACGAGGTGGCCCGGTCAGGCCAGATCGACCCCGCCCGGGTGGCCGCCGTGCGCATCGCGCTGGTCCGCGCCGAGCTGGACCGCGCCGCTCGCACCGGGCGCGCCTTCGACCTGGCGCTGCCTGCGCTGCCCGGCGGCGCGTGGCGGGGCCAGTGCGAAAATCTGGTGCTGCAGACGCTGCGGACGTGCCCCGAACCGCGGGCCGTCGACGCCGTGCTCAAGGTGGCCAACCGGTTCGCGCTCGTGCCCGACCTCGACCGGGCGCCCGAGGCGGTCGAGGCGCTGCTGGAGGGCTGGAAGAGCGATCCGGCCGGCTACTCACCGTACCTCTGGGGGTCCTGCGGCGACCTGCTGCTGCGCGAGCTGCGCGGCGAGCTGCGGCTGCAGATCGCCGCCGGCGGCGCCGACCTGGTCGGCGACCTGTGGCGCGGGCGGTTCACGCTCAAGTCGCCGCTGAGCGACGACCCGCTGGACGCCGTGCTGCTCGCCGCCGAGATGGCCCACCGCGACCCGGCCGACCGTGCCGACCTGGCCGGCGAGATGCTCCGCGCGGCGCCGATCGACGCGCTGGCCCGCACGGTCGGCGCGCTCTGGCGGCGCACCTCGCCCACCGACCAGGAGTACGCGCTGCTGCCGGCCGTCCTTCCCGCCGGCGCCCGGCTTCCGCCATGGCTGGTCGACCCGCTGGTCCGCGACGGCCTGACCCACCAACGGGTCGCGTTGCTGCGCGCGCTCGACGAACGCCGCCTGCTGGCGCCCTTTCCCCGGGCCGAGCAGTTGCTGCTCGACGACGAGCGCCTGCGGGAGATCACCCGCGGCCTGGCGACCGCGAGCGGGCAACGGCTCGACGAGTACGCGGCGCAGCTGGCCGACGCCTCCCCCGCGGCCGTACGGCTCTGGGGCGACGATTTGGTGGCCGCGATCCGGGCGGTGAAGCAGTCCACGCTCGCCGCGGCGCTGCCCGAGGAGTTGCGCGCCCGGCTGCGGGCCGGCCACTCGTGGAACCCGCTGCGGCGGCGCCGGGCGGAGGACTGAGCGATGCCGTACATCCTCGCGGTGCTGGCCGTGCTCGCGGCGATCGCGGCCTACCTGTGGCTGTGCGCGTACGCGGTCGTGCACCTCAGCGTGCCCGGCATGCTCATCGGCGCGGCGGCCGGCGTCCCGATCGGCCTCGCGGTCGCCCTGGCCGTGGCCTTCCGCAAGCTGCTCGGGCCGCAGGACGACTATGTGCTGCGGCCCGCCGACGTGGCCGCCCGGCGGTTCCCGCTGCTACGCGTGCCGCCCGCGGTCGCGCCGGACGCCGCCTGGCCGTCCTACTTCGCCGCCCAGGTCGTGCTCGACCTGTGGGCGGTCGCCGTCCTGCTCGGCTACTGCGCCTGGTCGGTACTTTCCGGCGCGGGCAAGGCGATCCGTTACGGCGGCTGGACCGGCGCCCTCTTCTGGCCGCTGCTGCTGCCGGTCGTGGCCCTGCTGGCCGGGTTCACCGCGGGCGCGGCGGCGGGGCTGGTGGTGATCGCGGTGGTATCGCTCACGGTCACGGCGGTCGCGGGCGTGGCCGGCCTGGTCACCGCAGCGGCGTTGCGGATGGCCGACCGGGCGGCCTCGGCGCTGCGCCGCTCGGACGGGAACTGCCCACGCTGCTACGAGGTGTCGCGCCGGCCCGCGTACCAGTGCCGCCGCTGCCGCGCCCTGCACCGCGACCTGCGGCCCGGCCTGCTCGGGGTGGTCCACCGTCGGTGCGCATGCGGCGCCCGGCTGCCAACGACCGTGACCCGGGCCGGGCGATCGACCGTGCTCGCCGCGGTCTGCCCGCTCTGCGGCGCCGCCCTGCACCCGGGCGCGGGCGCGGCCACCGACGTGCGCGTTCCGGTCTTCGGAGCGCCCTCGTCCGGCAAGACGCACCTGGTCACGGCCGCCGTGGTGGGGCTGCTGCGCGGCCATGGCTCGGTCGAGCTCGCCGACGCGCACAGCAAGCGGGCGTACGCCGAGTTCGCCGCGATCGTCGACGGCGGCGGCTCGGCCGCGAAGACCGACGCGGCGCGCCAACCGATCGCCGTCACGCTGCGCGTCGGGCAGGGCCGGCGGGAGGCGCTCGTGCACCTCTACGACGCCGCCGGCGAGGCCCTCGACGACCCGCGCCGCAACGAGGCCTTCCAGTACCTCGACGCCGCCCGCACGCTGGTCTTCGTCCTCGACCCGTTCGCAGTCCCCGAGATCCGCGGCCAGTTCGCGGCCCGCTTCGCAGACCTGTTCACCGCCGCGAACGTGTCACCCGGCCCACCCGAGCCGTCCTACCAGGCCACGGTTACCCGGCTGCGGCGCTACAGCGTGCCCACCGCCCGCAAGCGCCTCGCCGTCGTCGTCTCCAAGCGCGACCTGCTCCAGCAGTTGCCCGGCACGGCCGTGCCGTCCGGCACGAGCGCCGGCATCCGCGGCTGGCTGGTCGAGCAGGGCATGGACAACCTGGTCGCCGCCGCCGAGCGGGACTTCGGCGCCGTCGGGTACTTCTTCGTCTCCGCCCTCGACCCGGCCGCCGCCGCGGCCCCGTTCCGCTGGCTGCTCGCCGCGGAGCCGGTCGCCCTCCCGAGCACGCAGACCGCCCTGCGCGCCCGCTGATGCCGCCCTATCCCCCGCCCTCGCACCGGCTGTCCCGCGCGCTGCTGGCGGTCGCGATCGCGGCCGCCTTCGCCCTCGGCGTGGCCGCCGTGCTGCTGACCGGCGTCAACGACGCCCTGCTGCGCGCCGGCGCCGATCTGGCGACCAAAATCCGCCACGCATGGCCCGCCTAACCGGCTTCGGCTCGCGGCCGTCGCCGGCCGGCGACGCGACCGAGCCGCTCGACGCCCGCCCCCACCCGCCGGGCCTTTGGCGAGCCATAAAAATCAACATAAATACGGGATTAGCACCAAGTCCCGTCTCCAACGGACGGCCACACCGGCGACTCAGACCATCGCCGGCCGCCGGCCGAGCCGCACCCAAGCCGCACCCAAGCCGAGCCGGGGCAGAGCCGGGGCCGGGCCGCCAGCCAAGCTGCCAGCCGAGCCGGGACCGGGCCGCCAGCCAAGCTGCCAGCCGAGCCGGGACCGGGCCGCCAGCCAAGCTGCCAGCCGAGGCGCCAGCCGAGCCGGGACCGGGCCGCCAGCCAAGCTGCCAGCCGAGCCGCCAGCCGAGCCGGGACCGGGCCGCCAGCCAAGCTGCCAGCCGAGCCGCCAGCCGAGCCGGGACCGGGCCGCCAGCCAAGCTGCCAGCCGAGCCGCCAGCCGAGCCGGGACCGGGCCGCCAGCCAAGCTGCCAGCCGAGGCGGGCCTGCTGACGTTCTTGTTCCGGCGTCTCTCGGCGATGCCCGGATTTGGCTCTCCCAAACGATTCCGGGAGCTAACGCCGTGACCCTGATCCGGGAGGGTCGGTAGGTGCCGGCCGAGGCGCCGGCGTGTCGCGGTGCACGGCGTGTCGCAGCCCGGTCGACCATCAACTTTTCCGTTCACATCCAGCGAGGTGTGGCGACACCCGTTCGGACGTGAGCCCGAGAGGGGATCACCACGGAAGCGTAGATTGCAGGCATCGACCGTCGACAGGGGAGCGATCACATGGCGACCTCCACGGACCAGGCGCCGCCGGCCACCGGGGCGGCCGTCCCGTTCAGCGCGCGCGAGCGGTGGGTGCTCCTGGTCGCCGCCGCGTGGTTGGTCACCGGCCTGCAGCTGGACGCATACGCGCATGCCACCACCCCGCAGCTGGAGACGTTCTGGACGCCGTGGCACGCCGTGCTCTACTCCGGCATCGCGTCCTCCGGGTTCACGCTGCTGTGGATCATGCGCTCGCGGCTACCGGCCGTGCCGACATACCGCACGCTGCTGGCGCTGCCGAACGCCCTGCGGATCCCGCTCGCGGGCATGGCGCTGCTGCTCGTCGGCGGCGGGGCGGACACGCTGTGGCACAACATCTTCGGCATCGAGCGGCAGCTGGAGATCTTCGTGAGCCCGAGCCACGAGCTCATCATCATCGGCATGGTCCTGGTGGCGGCCGGTCCGGTGCTGATGCTCGCGACCGAGCCCGGCCCGCGGCTCTCCGTTTCCGGCACCGTGCTGGCCACGATCTCGACGCTGCTCTCGGTGCTGCCGGCGCATATCTACTCGCTGCACGCCTCCGCTCTCGGCACGGGTTACCTGGGTCGCCCCGGCCAGCAGGCCCGGATCTTCTCGTTCGACGCCCAGATGCTGCACGGCTACCTGTTCAGCACGGTCCTCCTGCTGCTGCCCATCGTGATCATCGGGCGGCGCTGGCCGCTGCCGTGGGGCGTGCCGACCCTGCTGGTGGCCTTCCCGTCGATCCTCATGCACCTGATGTTCTACTCCCATGAGTCCTCGTGGGCGTCGGTGACCGTGGCCGGCGCCGCGGCGGCCACCGAGTTGATCCTGCGGGTGGCCAACCGGTTCGTGACCTGGCCCGAGGAGGCACGCTGGATCGCCGCCGGCCTGCTCGCCCCGCCGCTGGTGTGGGGCACGCTGGTGGTCGCCGCCGCCGTGCGGGGCGAGGTCGGCTGGGACGTCCACATGATCAGCGGCCTACTCACCCTGGTCGCCTTCACCGGCGCGGCCACCGTGCTGGTCACCCGAAACGTCCAGCCCCGACCGGCCCCCGCCACGCCACGCTGACCCGAGTCGCGACGCCGGCCCCGAGCCCGAGCAGCACCTGGCCGCCCGCCAGGGCCAGGGTGGCGATCCACCGTCGCACGCCGCCCGCCCGACGGCGAACACCGGCAACCTCCCACTCCCCGGCCGCCAAGGCCCCCACCGCAACCCCACGCTCAGCCCCCACCGCAACCCCACGCTCAGCCCCCACCGCAACCCCACGCTCAGGGGGCTATAAGTGCGGGTATAACCGATATGCGTTTGGCGCCGACTCAGGCCCCTGGTCACGGCCTTATAGATGAGGCCGCATACGCGAACCGTGTCTGTCTTTGCTCGCGTTCCGATTTGGCACTGCTGCAGCGAGAAGATCGTGTCGCTTGACTTTGGCCGCGGCCGGGCCGCGAGCGTGGAGTATTCCGGCATAGGCCATGATTCCGGCACGCGAGTTCAAGTCCAAAAGCCTCAATGGCGCACTTATAGCCCTAATGAGTTCTGGGAGTGAGCCATCCGGCAAACTCCAGGTGGGTAGGTAGCCGCCGGCAGACGAGCACTCGCATGCCCTGGACGTTGAGTCCTGATGAGAGATCGTGCCGCTGCTGGTCGGTGTGGAGAGTTGATCGCTGATGGGATGTCGTGCCCGCCCGGTTGTGGCGTGAGCACTGCTTCATAGGTCGCCGATAGTTCTCCTCCTGGCTACCGATGGTAATCGGCTCGATTGGTGGGAGATGTGTTGCTGTTCGTGGGAGATGACTGGGCGGAGGACCATCACGATGTTGAGGTGATGGACGCGTCCGGCCGCCGGCTGGCCAAGGCCCGGCTGCCGGAGGGCATGGCGGGTATAGCCAGGTTGCACGCGATGATCGGCCAGTCGTTGGGCGACGCCGGGGAAGACGACGCCGTTCAGGTGAAGATCGGGATCGAGACCGACCGTGGGCCGTGGGTGCAGGCGCTGGTCGCGGCCGGGTACACGGTGTATCCGGTGAATCCGTTGCAGGCGTCCCGGTACCGGGAACGCCTCGTCGTGTCGGGGGCCAACGGTGACGCGGCGGACGCGCACATGCTGGCCGATATGGTGCGTACCGACTCGCACCAGCTGCGCTCGATCACCGGGGACAGCGTCGAGGCCGAGGCGGTCAAGGTGGTCACCCGGATGCATAAGACGTTGATCTGGGAACGGACCCGCGCTGTGCAGCGGTTGCGGCATGCGTTGCGGGAGTACTTCCCGGCCGCCCTCACCGCGTTCGAGGACCTCGACGCCGCCGACACCCTGGAACTGCTCGCGAAGGCACCGGACCCGGCCGCCGCCGCCCGGCTGAGCATCAGCCAGATCAGCGCGGCCCTCAAACGGGCCCGGCGCCGTGACATCCCGGCCAAAGCCGCGGCGATCCAGGCCGCCCTGCGGGCCGAGCACCTCGGCCAGCCTGCCGTGGTCACCGCCGCGTACGCCGTGTCGGTGCGGGCGCTGGTCGCGGTGCTGGTCACTCTCAACGAGCAGGTAAAGGTGCTGCAGGGGCAGGTGGAGGCCCCATTTTGGCCGGCACCCGGATGCTGAGATCGTCCTGTCCCAGCCGGGACTCGGGACGATCCTCGGCGCCCGGGTGCTCGGCGAGTTCGGCGACGACCACTCCCGCTACGTATCGGCGAAGGCCCGCACTGCGGCAACTCGCCAACCGGCCGGTCGGCATCCTGCACGGATGCCTCAAACCGGCACCGTCTACGACGAGACGACCGCCTGGTCGCATCACCTCATCGAGGCTGCCGCTTGACATTCAAGCTCCTGGGATGTCCCTCAGGACCCACGGCACCCCTGGAGCGCCAGCGCTCCGGCGCCTCCGCTAGCACCAACGCCGCTCGGTTAGGGCGGCGTGGTTGCTGTCAAGGGGTGTGTCGGTCGGGCAAAAGGAAGCGGAGTTCCGGTATTGAGGTGAGTCACTCCAAGACGCCTCGAGACCAGGAACTCCGCTTTGGTCGATCAGATTGCCATAACCCGGACGGTGAAGGTAGCCGCCGGGGTGTTCGCGCCGGGCCATCTGGGCGAGTTGACCCAGTTCATACCCTTCGAGATGGTCGATGAGGTCCTCACCGCGACCCGCCGTACCCAGCAACGGATCCGGCTGCTCCCGGCCCGGGTGGTGGTCTACCTGATCCTGGCCGGCTGCCTGTTCGCCGAGCTCGGCTACGGACAGGTGTGGCAGAAACTCACCGCCGGTCTGACCGGGCTGGACCCGGCCGAGCCGTCCTCAGGCACGTCACGTGAAGCCAGGCAGCGACTCGGGCCCGCACCGCTGCGGGCGTTGTTCGATCTGCTCCGCGGCCCGGCCGCCACCACTGCCAGCCACGCCGTGCGCTGGCGAGGCCTGCTGCTGACCGTGATCGACGGAACCACCATGTCAGTGGCCGACGCCGACGCGGTCCGGACCCGTTACCGCAAACAACGGGGTAACCACGGCGGTGCCGGTTACCCGGCACTACGGCTGAGTGTCCTGCTGACCTGCGGCACCCGTTCGATCATCGACGCCGTGTTCGGCCCGGTGGCCACCGGCGAACTCGACCAGGCCCGGACCCTGGCCCGTAGCCTGCGGGCCGGGATGCTGCTGCT
>Ga0307508_10001312_pt1 | contig 28162 bp, 41 predicted proteins | sample 9_EM_MG_FD_203089 | JGI IMG/M metagenome (GOLD analysis project Ga0307508, IMG submission 203089) | Populus trichocarpa ectomycorrhiza microbial communities from riparian zone in the Pacific Northwest, United States - 9_EM | ecosystem: Host-associated > Plants > Roots > Unclassified | place...
GCCCCCCCCCCCCCCCCCCCCCCCCCCCCCCCCCCCCCCCCCCCCCCCCCCCCCCCCCCCCCCCCCCCCCCCCCCCCCCCCCCCCCCCCCCCCCCCCCCCCAGAGTCGACAGAGGTTGTGGATGAATGAATGGACGTCCGACGAGACAAGGGAAGTAGTTGGAACTTCACTTTGCGGCGGGAGAACGAAGGAAAAGGAAGGAGAGGAAGGAGAGGAAGAAGAGGAAGAAGAGAGAAGAAGGAGACGACGACGACAACGACGACGAACCGGAAGAAGAAGCAGAGACGGACAGGCCACCAGTGCAACAGACAATACCTCCTCAGCTCGGGGGAGGGCCCGGGGCGGGACAATGGCATCATAAGTACCTTTTGCACGCACGCACGCATTGGGCGAGCCGCTCCGTCGAGACAGCGACGACCAACAGCGCCGGTCGTGCGAATCGCTAGATATGCATCTCGGCAGTCCTGCCTCCCCTGGGCAGCCCCCTCCCAGCCAGCCAGCTTGCCCGCCCGCCAGCTTTGTCTTTGGACGGGGGAAATCGAAAACGTGCATGCTCTGCTGCGGCCAGCGGAAATCGCATCCATCGCAACAAGCGCCACTACTGGAGCCGTGCATGTCTAGCGCGGTGCTGGCCGCAGGGGAGGATCGTCCACAGTCTGCAGAGTATCCATCTAGAGTAGAGCACATCTGTAGAGTCGCAATGCGGAGCGGGTAACGTGAGCTGCCCATGTATCTATCTAGAGTACATGGGTGTGTGGTTATTACTTAGTTGCTCCAGAGCACGCACGATGCAGCCCGAGTTACATTTGCACCAGTCTCTCCCCTGGTTATATACCACATACATAGATAGATGGTTGGTTACGTGCGTCGAAGCCCCGCGGAACCCCGAAAGCGAGCAAGGGCGCAATGCTAGCACGGCGGCAGCGCTTTGCGGCCCCTCCTCCCCCCGGCAGAGTCGCAACGGACTCCCCCTCCGAGAAGCTTGTCGGCCGCCGAGACCGATGCATGCGTTCCAGACGCCTGTAGATATTATCTAGAGCAGATATGGGGCGGACAGCCTGCAGAATCCGAGGCGGCAACAGCCAGCAGTTAACGCCGCGCACCGATGCAGGAGTGCAGAAGGTTGTGTGGCGCATCTATCGACACATGATGTGGGTATGTCGTCGGGAGGCTATCTAGTGTAACCCGAGCGTCGACGGCTGCCGAGTGCGGACAACATCCAACGGGGGCAGTCGCAGTCGCAGTCGCACTCACGATCACGATCACAGTCACGCCTTCCGCGGGACGGAGGGGCGGCGCATTCCTTGCCGCTGGCTGTTCGCGGTTCGAGCACTGCGCCGGCGAGAATCCTCCACACGGGCGCTGGGCTTTCTCGCGAGCGTGCTGTTGGTGCTGGGCCGGGACGCGGACGGAGACCACGCATGTAACTACATAGGTACACAACCACCGGCCGCCCGCCTGCGCTCCCCCCAGCTCGCACCGACCGGAGCTGCGCGGAGCGGTTGGCTGTCCCCGCGTCCGTCAGGTCGCACGGCTGTGGGAAGACTTCAACTTGCGTTCGAGCCGGGAGAGTCGCACGGCTGTGGGAAGACTTCAACTTGCGTTCGAGCCGGGAGAGTCGCACGGCTGTGGGAAGACTTCAACTTGCGTTCGAGTCGGGTGAGTCGCACGGCTGTGGGAAGACTTCAACTTGCGTTCGAGCCGGGAGAGTCGCACGGCTGTGGGAAGACTTCAACTTGCGTTCGAGCCGGGAGAGTCGCACGGCTGTGGGAAGACTTCAACTTGCGTTCGAGTCGGGTGAGTCGCACGGCTGCCGCCCTCCCCCGCCGGGAGGGAGGGAGGGAGGGAGCTGCCGCCCGCCGCAAGCAACAGCTGGGGACACCTGGACTGTGCGGATGCACATAGAGTAAGTAAGTAAGTATTTCGCTGCAGAGACAGATTCGAACCAGTTACCCCTAGCGTGGCTCGACTTGTCGCTCCCTCACCGCTCAGAAAGAAAGAAAGAAAGAAAGAGCCGGAAATCCGACACTCCTCTCGCTGTCTCGCCGTCTCGCTCTCGCGGATTTCGAGTTGTACCTGCATGCACATTCCATGGCCACCCACTCGGCTGTTGCTGGAGACTCTCTATCAGCCCTGCTAGGTAGTTAGCTATGTAGTTAGATAGCTGCTATGTATCTAGGTAGATGCTTACCTACACGTATGTAGATACTCCGACCAATGTCTCGGATTCTCGCGAGTGATTGGTCGTGCCAACTGCCTGCATAGGGGGGGGGGGAGGGGGGGCAAGGATCGAGTTCCGCCTTCAACCCGCATCCAGTTTCTCAGCTGACACGCGTAGAGAGATGGGCATCGACCCCTATTTCCGTGATCTTCAACAAAGAGGAAGAGGAGGGGGGGAGAATACGAAAGTGATGAACGACAGAGGCTGTGTGCTCCGAACTCAGCACGAAAAAGAGGGCTGACACGAGGAGTTGATTGACACTGACACCGTATTCTCCACACGACTCCTTTTCAGCCTCGGCACTCGAAACCGGCTTACTGTGGCTTTCTTTTTTCTTTTCTTTTCTCTCTGTATGCAGACTGTGACTGCGTCTTGCAGCTCGGAGATCTGCAGAAGAAAAGCACCAGAAGGAGGACGAAGAAACAAGCAAACATCCAAGCCTCTTTCTCTCCAGCACATGCGCACGGAGGTCAAGCAAACATGCAAGTGGAGTCGAGTCAAACACACTCTGGAGTACCTATGTATCTATCGGGAGGTTTTATGTCCCCTGTGGAATGTTTTATCCCGTCCCGTCGACGATCATCAAAGCCGATCCGGCATAGATATATGCACGCAATCCTTATCCGGCACGCACGGCTGTTGTAGATACATTCTATGTATGTACGATGTATGTATCTACACCTCTAGGCAAGTATGTATGTATGTAGCGGAGAGCCCTCCTCCTCCATGTACTACCTACCTAGGTACATATGTGGGCTTCGTTCCGGATCCACATCATGCGTCGAGGAAGAAAAACAAAACAAAACAAAACAAAAACCTCTGCTGCCTGCACATAACAGCAGTGCCTCTCCTGATCCGTGAGCTCGACCGGTAGAGAGAAAAAAAAAAGAAAAAAAAAAGACAGACGCACTCGGTCCATCTGTCATGTACATATGTAGATAAGTATATACATACTATACTATAGATCTGGCGGGCCACGCCGGTGCAGGGCTGGGAGTCGAAACCCGAAGTTTCTCCTGCCGATTACCGGGTCGCTCGACGAATCTCGAACTCCCAACACCCCCCCCTCTCCGACCAGACCAGACCAGACCAGACCGAAACCGCTCCGTTTCGAGATGCGGCGGGCTGTGGGCCGCGTCGAGACCGATCGTTCCGACGCGCGAGAGAGCGACGAAGGAATGACAGGCCTGTCCTGTCCGGCAGATGCGAGGAGCGAGTGAGCTCGTGTGATTCATGCAGGTACGGCTCCAGCCTGGGTACCCAGTTATCTAACCGCAGCAGCCGTAAGCAAAACGCGGAGTAGTGCGCGGGCTGACGCTTACATACCTTCTCTCCCTGTGGATCATTCCCGCGTTGGACATGTACGCCCGCACTCTGCACATGGAGTGGGAGTGGAGTACATACGCTAGGTGTCCGTGCTCGTGCCCCGGGCGGAGGAGACAAACATTGCAAATGGACGTCGTCGCAGCCAGTCCGCCACCCTACATACATAGATACATCCGTGGAGAAAAACATGTCCCTGCTAGGGAGAGAGCCCCACGATAGATGGAATCCAACCAATCGTCGAGATCACCGCGTGTTCTACCTCTGTCCGGAAGCGCCGGCTACAGCAAGGGGGGTAGGTGGCTGTGGTCGGTCGGTTGGTTGTTGGTTTCCAACTTCCGAGAAGCTGGACTCGTATGCACTCTGTGTATGTATGTAGAGTAGGTATGGGGGGTACCCCAAACAGTGGGCGGGCGGGCAGGCGGGCGCTGTTATGTAGCAAGCATGGTATGCGAGTGCGAAGAGTACAGTAGATACACCCCCCGCTGTGTGTGTGAGAGAGAGGGGGAGGGGAGTCCGAACCTCGGCGAGGTGCTTTTCCGTACATTCTCGTACCAGCGTGACGAGTCGATGTCACTTCCGCTCCCCCCCCGTTCGTGTTTCCCGCATGTAGAAACTTGGTACATATGTAGGAAGTATCTACGCAAGGAATTTGAATGTCGAGGCATGTGTATTGGGGTCACCTTAACCGGGGTGCCCGACGCCGACAGCATCGCTGCTCCCGAACCGAAAAAAAATAAAAAAAAGTCGTTCAATACGGATAGAACCGATAGATACATAAGTAAGTACTTACTTATGTAGCCGCGGTCATTGAAATAAGCTCCTTTTATTTCCAAGTTGCGGCGTTGGTTTTGCATGTACTATCTAGAGTAGTACAGAATGCGTTTGGGGGAAAATGCTGTTTTGGTGGGGGGACCCACCCAATGCAGCCACCTGGCGATGACTCATATGTGTTTTATTTTCTCGGCTCCCTCACTGCCGTATTTGGAAATATCTAGTTTTTTTCCAATAATTGTCCACCCTGGTCCAAGATGGACAAAAATGCATTGCGCAAATCAAAGAGACGCCGCCATCGCGTGCCGCGCACATTCTACCGCTAAGTACTGGTATGTAGATATGTACATACATCGTACTATTAGTACAGCAGTAGTTACCTAGGGTAATGTAGAGCACTGCGAGGTCTGGGGCTGGAGCGGAAACGCGCCGTGTACATACTATTCTACATACTATGTATACCGAGGGGCTGACGGTGGAGAGCCAAAGCTGTGCGGTTGTCGAACAGCCACCCACGCAGATATCTACCTGTCGTGCGTGGGGATGTTCCTGGGGATTGTTGACTGGCGGTGGTCGTTGTGTTTGTTTACTTATGTACATACTTTGGGCTGCTAGGCTCTCCGTCATGTGTCCCCTATTCCGGGCGGTGGCGACGGAAGTATCTATCCTTTTCTCTCGCCCCCTCCCATTCGCCGCCCTACGGGCCTTTCCCCGGTTCTCTGGGAATGGGGGTGGGAGTCTGGGGAGGAGTTCGATATTCTTGACTGAGGGAGGAGTTGCTGGACGTTTTCCCCCCTTGCTTGCTCACATAAGTTGCGTACCGTAGATAGATATGTACATAGATGCGAAAAGTATCCTCGGTTCGTGAGGAATGCAGCAGCCTGGCCAATGGCCTGCTGGATAGGACGTTCGGTGTTGATTGCCCGGGTAGTCATGTAGCTGGAAGTCCGCCATTGGCCGTCATTGGCTGTCGCCGGGTGCATAGGAACAGTGTTCACGAACTCGGCCGGCTTCTTCCTTCCGCTCTCGATCGCGGTAGACGTGGGAATCGGGGCTGCAGAGAGTGTAGAGCAGGTGAGAGCAGAGCAGAAGGAGAGCAGGAATGGAGGACTGGACCGACTCCGCTGCGAGGGCTGTTGTTTCACTTGCAGAGCAGCAAGCAAGCAGGGCACGAGCGCCGGCAGAGCGGATTTCCTCTTCTATCTAACTGTGTAGTTACCTACTGCTCTCTATTGTCCTACTCTATTCCACCCTGGACCCATCCCACTCCACGCAGCGAACTCCGAACTCCAGAAGTCCCCGCGAGCACCTTCAACCCACCAGCACCACTCGGATCATCCAGAGTCCGCCAGCGCGCGGCAGAATAACTACCGCCATACATATCGCGTCCTTGCTCGTTCCCTCGCTTCAATTCCAACCGCCGCCGCTCGTTGATCACTTCACCGTCGTCGTCGACGATCTCAATTCGATTCGATTCGTTCCTTAAATAACGCATACACTCTGCAAGCACAAACCAACACACTCGAGCGGGGACCGATATCAATTATTACCATCCTTCCCTCTCCCCCCCTGGCCTCTGCCGTTCGTGTCGGAACTTCAACACCCATCTCGCACACTCACACACTCACACACTTACGCACCCTCTCTGCCCCCCCGGGCCGCCAACATGTTTGCGCAACCCCCAGGGACGACGTATCGGACGCTCGCTCCACGGACGCTCGCACAAACCAGGGCTCCCACGCTCCTCCCAGACATTGCCGAGCACTCTCCGAACTCCGAGGAGGAGACGCGCACGCCACCGCCCGGACGGGCACTCCGCTCTGTTTCGGTGGCCTCGTTCATGTCCGACGGCACCATCGAGATTGAGGGCTTCGGCTTCGACACCATCTCGGAGTTCGGCGATGACAGTTCCGTGTGGGGCGGCGAATCGCTCTGCGAGGGGAGTGTGTACGATGGCCAGGAGGGCTCTGGGGAAGTGGATATCTCTCGGCGCGCCGAGAAGGTCCTTGCCAGCGCAAAGAGGAAACTGGATTTGTGCGGACAGAACATCTCGCGCGCCAGGAGCTCGCTCGTTCTTTCGCCGTCGGCAACACCGAATGCACTGCTCGAACACCTGGACGCCGTGGGACCAGTGGTGAGGAGGAGAGCGGAGAGCGCTGGAGGTGCGCACTCGCAACAATGGAGGTACAATAACGCGAGAGCGGAGCTTGAAGACCGGGGTGCGGCGGCAACTGGCTCGGCGCATGCGAGGACTGCGAGTGAGAGTGCGGTTGCGAACGTGCACACGTTGGGGACCGGGAGGTCGTTTGGGGACTTGAAGGGGCTGTCGGATCTGCCCGAGGATCCGCGCGAGACGGATAAACAGCAATCGGCGCGCACGGTCAATAGGTGCAACAGTGCACAGCAGATGCGCGCGTTGAGGGATCAAATGAAGGATCTGCGAGGAAAGATCACCACACTACAGGAGCAGACGAAGACCGTCAAGGGCCGGCAGAGCGCCTCATCCCTACGGTCGAGCTCGACGGTTGGCTCTGGATCCGAGGATACTACTCCGCAATGGCCACCGGTAACACTGAATCTGGAGGATATCCGGGAGAGCAGGGTGTTGGATGTACACACTACGATCGAGCAGGAGTGGGAGCACGTGTCGACGCGGCGGCCTTCGAGCCAGTACTCCGTCGACGGATCGGATCGCTCTGGAACTCCGACCGGGCCGCGACGGAGTGATGTCAACTCTCCGGACTGTGCACACCAAGATGTCCGGTCGGATGCTTTCTCGTACGACAGTTATTTATTTAGGAAGTCATTCTTCAAGGACATTCGGCCAGCTTCTATGAGCAGTGATGGGGAGTCGACGGCTACAGCCACCCTCCCTCTCGTACCGCCGCGCCCACTCGAGAGGAAGGACTCATTCGTGTCGATATCATCGTACGCTACGGCGGATGAAGACCAAGAAGTGTCCGCACGAACAAGCCCCAATCTGGCAGGCCTGCAAGCCAACCCACTCCTTCACCCACGTGCCCCCACAGGCACACCAACGATACCGGGCGGATGGCTGACCGCCAGCTCGACCGGCGACGATGGCTACCACTCGGCGCCGCACACTCCCCGCGTCGACAAGGAGCTTCCGCAAACCCCTTCGGACGAACCGCCGCCGCCCGCAGCGGCATCCTCATGGTACCGCGAATCGGTGGACACCATGAAGACGCAGTCCATGCTCATCTACGAGGACGACCCCGACGTCATGGGAGGGGGGGCACATGGCGGAGGAATGCCGCTGACGATCGCCACCTCGGCGCGCGACAGCCAAACGATGGTGGTCGGTGGCATGGGGGTCGGCGGAAAAGAAGAGATCGAATTGAAAATTGGACGTTCTGACCGAGTGCTGATCGAGGGTGTCATCGAAGCACTGGGGCGGGTGTGCTGCGCCATGGAAACGGAGGGCGAGAGGTCTCGATCGGATCTGCGGGACAGGCTCCGCGAGGCCATGAGAGTGCTCGAGGGGGATGATGGCGAGATGTTCTGATTCGAAGTTGATACCATTTGATTTGCTCCTTCCTTTTTTTTTTTTTCCTTTGGAGTTGGTCTTTGCTGGGAGTTCATTTCTTTTGTATGGGGTGAAAATCGCTTGGAATTGGGCTGTTGTTGGGGCGCTCATGTTGGGGATCTACTTACGCAGCGTATCCATTTGGGGCTTTTGTTTCTTTGGTGAATATCCGTCTCGTCTCGTCTTGGTTCGCCTGACTTGTCAAACAAACCTACGCCATTTCCTATATAAATTATCTAGTGTGTGTATTCTGCTTTCTTTGATTTTTTTTGGGAAGGTAAAAGTGGGGGGGGTAGAGTTTGCTTCTTGTACATGCTTTTGCTATTCAGTAATTTTGTTTGTCGTTATGTAGGAAATTAGATAATGTGCCCTGTGTAAAGTCGTGACCCAGTGACCAGTGATCGAGTCCGGAGAGTCCCAGTGCGGTCTGGTAGCTGATCGAGCCGCACCTTCCCCACGTCAAAAGGCAATCAGACAAGAGCTCACCTCACCACAGCTACCGCATACCCCCGCAACCGCAAGATGTCTACACACTCAGGTTTCAGCCCGTCCCTGCTCGTCGGCGCGCTTTCTGCCGCATCCACCGTCCGCTGACAAAACCCACCGGATCCAACCGCACAAGACGGCGAAGATTCACAGATGCATGACAATGCGTCGTTGCCATCCTCGACGCCATCGACGCCTCCGGCGAGCGGCCACAATCCGGGCGGCATCCCTACGTCCCCGCCGGGCAGTCAGCAGGCGGGCGCGGCCTCGTCGGCCTCGTTCGATCGCATGACGGGCGTGCAGAGCCAGGGCCAGGCGGTCGGCCCGTCGTGGGCGGGGAAGAGGGCGCAGGAGGAGGCGGATTACGCTAAGGAGAAGTGTGTCGACAAGATGTTCACACTTCGTAAGTTACACCGCAGGATCATGGGATTACGGACGGGAGGGGAGGACTAATGGTGGGTGTGTATAGGCTGGCTCGGTGATCCGATGGATGAGAGTGATATGCGGAAGGTGTGATCGAACGCGTTGGAGGATTTTTCATGGATACGGGCTGTTTGTTTAAGTGGGGGCGATTGATGGACGGGAGGATATCTTTGGTCCGTTGTGCTCGTGCTACAGTGCATCGCAAGTGCAATGGCACATCCCTCCAATCTGCCTAGTTTGCCAGCTTTAACTTCGCGATATCTACCGTCTCCTCGCCCTCCTCCTCCTCGTCGTCCGCATTGCCAGCCAGACCTCTCTCCCACAGCTCCTTCCCGGTCAACTTCTTCTCCTCGACCTTGACATTAGCCTTCTGCCCTCTCTTGCTCTCGGCCTCTTCGTCCTCGACGATCTTCCTCTTGGCGTCCTCCGCTTCCCGCTTAAACCTCTCCCTCCACTCGAGGAATCTCTGCTTAGTGACTAGCTCTCCGCGGAACTTCTCCATCTCCTTCTCCTCCTCCATGCGCAGCTGATCCTCGCGCTCCTTATCTTTCTTCGTCGCGCGCTCGAGGATCAAGTTCTCCGCCGCCTCCTTCAGGGTGCTAGTCAACGTGAAGACCATGGCCATGCCCAGGTTCTCTTCGATGGTCTCCTTGACCGCGTCCAGAAGCACACCCTTGTCCTCCGGGAACTCGAGCCACGACGACGGCGAGCCCTCGTCGAGCGTCACGTCGAGATCGGGCGCGACCGCTGGGTACGACGGTGGATACGACACGTGCAGCAAGATTATCGGCTCGGTGTCGGTCGAGTCGCCCGATGCGCCTGGCAGGGGCGGCGGGTCGAGCAGGAGTTTTATCCGGAAGGAGGTCGGGGTTAGGACTTATTTTCCCGTCAGTTGTGGTGGGATCTGAGGAGGGAAGGGGGAGGCTAACGTTGGAGTTCGTCGGGATAGATCGACTGCAGGACTTCGATCTCTTCGAGCTGTTCTTCGGAGGCCATGGCTTGCGCACTTTAGTAGTGGGTGGCAGTTGGGGGGGGATTCGTGGTTGAAGTGTGAGGTTGGTGTCGGGCTTGAATCTAAAATGGTGGGGCAGAACGAGTTGGCCCGTGCGCGCTGTCGCCAACCAACCTGCCAATGTCACAAGCTGAAAAAGTTAATACCCCACCACCAACGGCCAGCCCCAGTCTGTCCTCATTGAACACGACCAACGGCCCTCACCGAACAAACGCCCACAACACATTCCCACTTACCCGTACCGCGCTCCGTGCGGCAATATGGCGAAAACGAAACCCAGCAACAAAGACAAAAAAAAGTCCAAATCGCGGAAGCGGGAGAAATCCCTGCTGCACAGCACCGGCGGACTTTCAAGGAACCCACACGCTGCAGCATCGCTTCCGACTCCCGCCGAATCCCCGTCGACCCTCCTCGCCGCGGCGACAGCTCTGCTGCACACGAGCAACGAGCCGGTGGAAGCGCTGACGCTCGCGGCCAAAGCGCTGCAGCAATCACCGACGTCTCTCGCCGCACTCGAGCTGCTGGGCGAGATCTACGTCGAGCTCGGCAACGTTGAGAAGGCGTACACGCTGTACTCGCGGGCAGCGGCACTGGATCCCAGCGGCGCGCACGAGTCCGCCGGCGGGTCGGGGCCCGAGAAGTTCCTCTGGCTCGCCCAGCTGTCTCCCGAGGGCGGCGCCGACGCCGTGGGATGGTACGAGAAGGGTGTTTCGGTGCTGCAAGAGCTCATCGGCGCGCGCGACAGCGGCAGCGCCGGCGCGGAGGACGCACGCGCGCACGGGGACCTGGCCGAGCGGGGGCTGGAGCGGAAACTGGTGTCGGCGTTGTGCGGCCTGGCCGAGATCTACATGAGCGATCTGTGCATGGAGGCGGACGCGGAGGCGCGCTGCGAGAGCTACGTCACGACGGCACTGCTCGCGGCGCCGGACAGCGCCGAGGCCCTGCAGACGCTTGCGAGCGTCCGCATCTCGCAGCAGCGGCTGCCCGACGCCGTCGCCGCACTCGAGCGCGCCGTCGCCGTATGGAAGGAGCTGAGCCCCGAGAGCCCCGACATGCCGAGCTATGCCGCTAGGATCACCCAGGCGCGACTGCTCATCGAAACGGAACAGTACGAAACCGCCGTAGAAGTCCTCGAGAGACTCCAGGCCGAGGACGACCAGCTGCCGGACCTCTGGTATCTCGGCGGCTGGACCCTGTTCTTGCTCGGCGAGAGGGAGCGGCCCAGGAGAGAGGGCTGGGCGGAACTGTGGGAAGCCGCCAGGGAGTGGCTGAAGACCTGCCAACAGGTACGTTGCGTATAGTGTGTTCTATTCTGTGGGGGTTTGTGTTGCTGATGAAGTGGCGGTGGTGTAGCTGCACAAAGCTCTCGAATGGGAAGACGAAGGGATCCGAGAACACGCCGAGGAGCTGCTGGGAAAGATTCTGGAGGTTGTGCCCGAGAAGGAAGGCGGGGACGAGGAGGGAGACGAGGGAGAGGGCGGGAGGGATGATGAATGGGAGAGCGATAGTGCTGATGAGATGTCGTGAAAAGTGTGACGTTGCAGGGTCGGTGTCTGGGCTTTTCTTTTGCATTTCGATCTTCACTAGGGCTTTGCTGTCTTGCGGGGTGGGTTAAATTCACTTTGTATATCGGTATAGGGGGAAAAAAAACAGAATTTGTCGCCAACAACGCCCATCGCGGAGAAGGGAACATCTATCATTCGCAGTTCATACAGGCATACATACCATAACCTCGCTCTATGTCTACTCTACATGACGCCTTCCCACCCGCCGCCCCGGCCCAGTGCGGCTTCCAAGATCAACTCCCACACGCCCGCAAAGCTGAGGACGACGTCGTCCAGCTCGGCCCGCCAGAATTCGCCGGAGGCGCTGAACGTGATCTCGACGGAGCCATCATCGTCGTCCTGGTCCTCGTCGACCTTGGCGAGGTAGCAGGCGACCAGCTGCTGCTCGAGGTAGAGGTTGCTCGACGCGGCGGCGACGTGATCTTTCCGCGAGATGGTGAAGCCCGTGAACTGGACGTTGCTCCCGGGCTGGGCGCATTCAACGGGCGCGCCCGAGGCGACGTGCAGCACCGCCTGGATCGTCGATAGCTCCGGCGACGGTGGTAGCTGTGAGAACGACGGGTGCAGGAAGAGGTTACGGTAGAAGGGGAAAGTGTTTGCTGTTTTTTTTTTGCGTTCCAGACACCTGTGTCAGCATGGATCGTCACTCGCAGGTGTGAAAGGGGAGTGGGGGGGGGGCACATTTGATCCTCTCGCCTCTCGCCGCAACCGCAACCTGGAACGCCGTCTCCCGCTCCTCGGGGGCGACGTTGGGATCCGCGAGCATCTCGATGAACTGCACGCCCTCCTCCGTGACGGCCATGACGGGCTCGCTCCTCGCGTTCGCGGTGCCGCGCTGGTAGACGCTCTGCGTGATCGGGGTGTCCCTTCCGACGGCGGCCTGGAGGGCGAGCTGCAGCGTGGCGTCCACCAACCGCTTCTGCAGCAGCTCCTTTGGCAGGCGCAGTGAGAGCGTGCGGACTGAGCGCGCCACGTTGTCGCTGTACCCGCGCGGCATGGGCGCCTTGGGGGCCGTCTTCGGCTGGAACAGCATCGGCTCGCCCGGCCGGGGCCCATTGTACATCGGCAGCATCTTGCACGCCGTGACCAGCGCCGGGAATGAGAGCTCCTTCGGCGGCCGCGGCCGCACTTGGTACAGCCGCCGTCCCGCCTCCGCCTTCGCCGCGAGCGAGGACAGCCACAGCGCCGTCTCGAGCCCCGCCGAGCAGTCCGCTACCGTGTGGTCCGTCGTCATGCCGACCGCCCCGTCCGAGTACACGACGAACCCGAGGGTTTGGTCGGCGAACCGGTTGGGTGAGTCGCAGTTGCCGCGGATGTCCTCGAGCGCGTCCGACGCCGGGTGCGGCAGGACGTAGTCTTCCAGTGCCAGTGTTGTGAGCGAGCTGTACAGACGGTTCATCGTCATGTTCGTCCGCGTGTCGGACGAGAGCGACGATTTGGTTTTAGCCCACAGCTCCCGCGGGAGCCGGTGGGACAGAGCGGCGACGGAGATATTGGCAGTTTCCTGCAGGCGCTTCGTCAGCTCTGCTGTCCACCGATGCGTGGGGGGTGGCGTCTCACCCGCCCGGCGGCCTTCCTGACGATCCCCTCAAGCTGCGCACGTATCTCATCCACGCTGACGACCTCTCCCGTCCTAAAGACCTCGACGGCCCAGGCCCGTCCAGCGACCCAGACGACGGCCTCGCCGAGGTCCCCGGAGGCCAGATGGACGTGATCGCACTCCCTGCCGGGCACATGGAACCCGCCGAGCAGGCCGTCGGTCTGCCAGCCGATCTCCTTACTCTTTCTGCCGCCGAAGCCGTCACGGCGCCAGACGCCGACAGCCCAGAGGATCCTAGCGGCGGCCTCCTCTCTCGAGCGGTTGCGTCCTGCCAGCAGGAAGCTCGCCTTGACGTCGGTGGCGAGCGTCCAGCGACCGGAGAGCTGCAGCGCGGTTATGAAGTCATGCGTCCAGTTCGACGACTTTGGCAGGAGCTCTCGCAGGCGCGAATCGATCGGGTCGAGACTCGGGAGTAGCGCTTGCACCGCCGTAGGATACGCGACCACGATCTCTTCCGGCAGGAACGGCGCCACCAGCGGCGGCAGCGAGAGGAGCAGAGAGTATATTGGCGGTATCGCGGGGTAAGATTTGATCTGCTTCGAACCGTCGCCGTGGTCCACTGCCGGTGGAGACGAGGAGTCCGTGGATGTCGCTACAGATGTCGGCATTGTTTTTAAATTGTTTTTTTTTAAATTGTTTTTTTTTCTTTTTTTTTTGCGGTAGAAGGTTCTTCCTTCCTGTGGATGGAGGACATCATACTACTTTTATACGCAGGAGCCCCCCCCTCCCCACGGCCCCGCCCTGCCTCCTCCCCTCTCCTCCCATCCCCTCCCAAAGACAATCGCTGACGGGGTGGGCGGTTGTAGCGGCGGTGGTGGTAATGGGCAATCTCAGTACCTATCCAGACCGATATCCAAATAGCTATCCGACACAGGCCCAGCCGCAGCAAGCAAGCAAGAAAACTCGAGTTCGGGATGTGCAAACAAGCTGGCGACTTTGATTATCCGCAGCATGCATGTTGCCCGGATGGATACACATTTGTCAATATGTGTATCTGTATCTACGGGCCAATGGGACGGGTCGATCACAAGGCGGACCCAATCGGAGGGGGCTTCCTACATTCCTACATATACCCCCCCCCCGCCCATGGGTGCGCACGAACTTGCGGCGAAGGGGAGTCCGGCCGATAAAGTGAGAGGGAAACCTACACGGGATGCCCACTTCCGCTATCTCTCTCCCTCTCTCCCTCTCTGCGGGATATGCAAGTGCTGGGTATTGTAGAGTAGTTCGAGCAGAGTGTGAAGACCGCAACCGGGCCCGCGTCGACCAGATGATATATACCTAGAGTGGGAGCTTATCGATTGCTACTCTATACTCACTTACTTGTGGACACAGCAGCGCAGCTATCTGGCCCGGAAAGTCAATCGAGTACGGAGTAGAGTGGTGTCGTGTGTTGTCATTATGATCGGGACGCGCTCACCACATACCGTCGTAAGTACGTGTGAGTACGTGCTGAGCGCCCACTGTTCCCGTCCGATCAGCGGCCGGTCGAAGCGGGAATGGATGGATGGGACGATGGCTACGGCTGCACGCAGTTGATCATCCGGATGCGAGCAGTAAGCAGCAGGCAGCGCGCGCGCCGCGCAGACGAGTGAGAGGATTCGGAAACAAAAAAAGTCCCTCACTTTTTCTGGCCAGTTTCTTCTTCTGCTGAGACACATTCGCATCCTTTCCTACTTTCTCTTGCCACCAAGCCTCAATGGCAGCCTACGACGATTACGACGCCTGGCATCACGTCCACAGCTACGGCCGCGATCACCACAGCACAATCCCTATCGATCGAGTCTCAAGACAATCTCTCTAGATGGGTGGTATAGGTGACAACAGCACAGCAGTAGTAAATGTAGCGACTGATAGCAAAGAGCACTAAAACAGAAAAGCAAACATGACGGAAAGGGAAAAGGCAAACGAGGGGGCTGCAGATGGACACAAGGAAAAGAACAACGCGGTGGTATTTCCGTCGAGCGGAGAGCGAGAAGAGAAAAACACAGAAGAAGAAGAAGAAGGATTCCCCTAGGGACACAAATACCGATCATTACAAACATCCCAACCCGCTTTGTTGGCCGCACGCAATCACAACCAATTTGTATCAACGCTCCGGCACCGCCCGTCTACCCGTCAACGGAGGCCAATAACGCTCTGTATTAACGTCAGTAGTGAATGGGAAAGATGGAGCGAAGGAAGATGTACCATTTCAAGAGTCCAGACACGACGGATCCACACTTTTAGCTTCCCATCGACACCGTCAACTCCCTCGAGCTCTAGACCTTCCCACCAACATCGACGCTGGAGAAGAAAGCATCAGTACACGACAGCCTGAGAGAATGACATGGTACATACAGCGGGCTTTCTCCAGAATAGCAGCAGCTTCTGCGCCATTCCGACCACATTGCTGTCCTTCGAGTCCTTCGAGTCGGTTCTGAGCCTGGCCAGAGCAAGACTGCAAATGACAGCCTTGTTCGGCTCCGCAGCGCGGTGTCCCCAGGCATCATCGACGTTGAAACCTCTGCCGCAATTAGCACACAAGATCCTCCCAGTAACTTTCACATATATGCAAGGCGCATATAACTAACCCAGCGGTGAGCATCTCGATAAGATGTTGCTCAGTGGTGTTGGTATCATCGGTCCTCCTCAGCCCCGAGAAAATACCGTCCTGCTTGAGCAGGACTCTCCCCGCAGCACGCTTGACCTCCATCATCTCCTGGCGCGAGATGTCGCGTTTCGGCGGTATCGCGTAGAAGTCCAGATCTTCCCGCAGAACGATGATACCAGCACGATCCTGCAGGACGTTGGTAGGACCCGTCTGCAACTGGTTGGCGTCGTCGTCTTCTTCCGTCGAAGCTACTGTGATTGTCGACGAGACTTTTCGGAAGAACTCGAGCATGAATTTCAAGCAATTCGGATCAAACTGTGGATGCGTGTCAGCGACTGGTGGACAGGGCGGTGGTGGGGGCGGCAGTAACAGCGTACGTCGACTATGTAGGTTCCATCGTCGTGATACGAGCTCTGCTGTACTTCGGGAAATAGGCCGTTGGGGAACAGTGACAACAGCACAAACTCGGGCAGCGTCAGGAGTTCGTCGCGCGACAGAATGAACTGGGTACCTCTGCCACAAACACACGTTCGCGACTTGATAAGCGAGGGTCTTTTTTCGCGCCAGAAACAAGCGCAGAGCAGAGGGAGAAGCTACCGTAGGTCCAGAGTCAAATTCTCTTCTCCTGTGCCGGATGCATCTGAGTGAAAGAACGCAAGAAGTCAGCTATCCGGGGGGGTTGTTCCCGAGGAGGAAAAGAGATGGCGCCACCGGCGCATGTATTGTCGGTTCGGGTCCGTACCTGCCAACGAGTTGAGCGGTGGCCCTCCCTGCTGCACCTGCGTGATGATCGACCCAGAACCTCCTGCGGCGGCCATGCTGAAGACGAATGAATCGAGCGGCGAAAGTGCTTCTGTGTAGGGCGGCGGCGGTTGCTCGGGATCCTGCTTGCTATACGAAGGTGAGGAGAGATGGGATGAATGGCCGTCAACGGCGGCGGCGACGTGAGTCCCCGGATGCGATTCCTCGAACTTGGACGAGGATGATTCTGGTCGTGGTGTGCTGGCAGACCCGGCAATTATTGTATCGTAGGGAAACGGTCGGGGCGAGGAAAGCGCACCCTCGTCGGTCGAGAAATGCGGCGGAGGGCCTGTGGAGGACGACACGTCGGGGAAGGGAAGGAGCGTTCTGTGGTGGTGAGCAAGGTAGGAGGAGGAGGAGGAGGAGGAGTGGGGGGTGAAGGAGCGAGGGCGGATTCGGAGTCGCGGTCAGCGCGCATGCAGTCCAACGGATGGTTGATTTGGCGGCGGCGAGCGGAGAGCGGGCGGGAGGGCTAGGGGGGGTGTACCGAGTACGAACTCTTTGGCGTCTCTGGAATGTCGCTGGAATGCCGTTGGAAGGGGAGGGGGCTCGATGAGGAGGAGGTTGTGTTGGTTAGGGGTGGTTCGGGGTGGAATAGCCGCCGAGTTGCCTAAGCACCAGCCAACCTGCATGCGCAACTGGGGGAAAGGCACAACTCCGCACTTCCCAACAGCCCTTCAGGACGAATCACCATTGCAAGCCAAGTTTGGGGCTCTCGAGGCGTAGCCAATTAATCCGAAGTCACCCAGAAGTTACATTTGTGATCGTGAAGTACTCCGGGTCATTTCCCATTTGAAGCTTCGCGAGCTATTGAGGAGCCACGGTTTTCCTGGCCGCTAACAAATCGCGAGCATCCAAATCTGCAAGCGGCGGGCTAGGCGGTGGACAGAGCAAATCTACTAGCAGGTATTCCTGCCTGCGGGAGGCAGAATATGAAATGAGATTCCCCCGACGCCAGGTGAGATACACCTACACCGAAACATACACGTGTAATCTATGCCGTATCGATAAAAGCAAAAAAACGACAGAAAGAAGAAGAAAAGAAAAAAAAAAGTCAGGATTGAAGAAGTCTACTGCTCCGCTGCCTTCGCCTCAACCATATCGTTCCCCTCAACGACGACCTGATGATCTCTCAGCTTCCGCATCAAGGCCATAAAATTGCTGTTCTGAAATTTGGCGGACTTGTTTTCCTGGACGGAATCGAGCAACTGTCCCGCAGTCCTGGCGAGATCGTCGCCCTCCCTCTGTAGCTCCTTCTCCTTCTCGCTGCGCTTGTCGACAGCCCCGGGCCCTTCGGACGCCAGCAACGTCTCCTCTTCCTCGGCAACAAGCTCCCTCTCGGCATCGGCGAACGCGCGTTCGAACGCGCTCTCGTCGAACTGGAATTCGCTCTGCTGCTGCTGGTGTTGCTGGTGGGCCATGTCCGGCGAAGGCGAGTAGGCACCGAACGCAGAGTATCCACTCGCCGTCGTTGCCGTCGGAGCGAACGTGTCCTGCTGCATCGACGGCGGAGCCTGCTCCCTCTGCTGCAGCCTCTGCACAAACTCCAACCCCCATTGCGACTGCGGCTGGTGGTGTTGCTGCTGTTGTATCGGAAACCGCTGTGCGGGTGCGGCGCCAATCTCGAGTCGCTGGAAGCCCGCCGCCCACGAGGGCGCCTGTGCCTGTGGGTGCTGGAATAGTTGTGGCTGCTGCGGCGCAAAGAACGGGTCCGTGCCGACGACGACAACGCCCGCGCCGGATGAGAAAGCGTCGAACTCGCCATCGCTCCAGGCCGGGTTTTGTGCGCTCCTGAAGCCCTGGTTGTTGCGCTGTCAGCGCAGACCTGGTGGCGGCGGCGGCGAGCGGCAGTACCTGTGAGGGACCTTGATGGCCTGGACCGCGGGAGCGGTCTTGCTGGTGCGAGCGATCGGCAGCGGTATGTTTCTGGAGCGACGAGAGCGCGTTCGAGGGACCGCAGAGGGCTGCCATAGTTGCTGCTTCTGTGTGTTGTTGTTGTGTTGCGGTGGCGGTGGCGGTGATGATTGAAGAGAGTCGCACGAAAAGAGGGATGAGACGGATGATTGGGGGACCTCGGCATCTCGGGTCTGTCTGGGATGCACCCGCGGCAACCCTAATTGCATATCTACACAACCACGCATACAAAAATGCGTGCGCTCCAGACAGCTGCAATGGAATATTACTCCTGTATATGTATTTTCCCACACCCTCAAGTATAATCCCGGGAGCAACTGGTGCCGCCATTCTCTTTGCAGCCGGAGACACGTGTGGAGTGGGCGACCTGCGATCGAGGCTGGAAACTATACATATAGATATCATATCATACACACCGCGACAAGCTCGCAGATCAACAGATGCCCCCGCCTGATGCATGTGCGGGTGTACGAACGTCACTCGTCAGCTGCGCAGTCGAACCAGGCAGACGGATGTTATGGTACAGGTTGCCGATCCGACGGAGCTATTTCCAACACGGAGATGAACACAACCACTTTGTGTAGCCAACGATGCACAAGAGCTTGCGCACACACGGCGGCTCCGGACGCCACCCCGTCCTCTGCCAGTGTCTTTCTGGGCCGGCAAAGTCCCACCGTCTCCGAAAGTCCTCAACAAGCCGCACAACTGACGGATACGGATCGCAACCGACTCCCCCGGGAAGTTAGGCGCTTTTGGACGAGCTCAGTAAGACTCGCCGAGGAGCGATCGGGACGGCGTTGCCAAGCCACACGCGCGCAGAGGGGCCAGCCTCGTCCGGTTGACAGCCCATGACGCGACGAGACAACGCTACGAGCCACTAGTATTTCAGCGCTGGCGCAAAAGAGAAAGAAGAAGAAAAAAAAACCACCCTGCCGCCCCTTCTCAACAAACCCTCAACTCCCCCATTCGGACAACCGGGACGGACGGACGGACGGACGGACGGATGGACGGACAGCCAGCAGCCACAACAGCCATGTTCTCGAAGCTCCCCGACGCCGTGGTCTGCGCCATCTTCGAGTCGACGTCGAGCCTGAGCGCGTCGGCGAAGCTGGCGCGGTGTTCGCGGCGGCTCAGCGGGCTGTGGCGGGCGCACCTGGCGACGCTGAACCTCGCGCACACGTTCGACGACGATCCACGGTGGCGGGGGCCGAAGTACCGGTTCTTTGCGGTGAGCATCGCGCGGGCGACGCTGGAGGACAGCGGAGGTAGGGGGGGGGGCAGCGACGGCGAGAGACGAGCTGGGAGCTGACCGACGACGCAGAGCCGCAGCCGACGACGAACGAGGCGGTGAAAGCCGGCTACAGGGTGGCCGGCATCGTCAACACGACGGCCGCGCAGCTGCTGGCGGAGCTGCGCGGGGAGGCCGCCGACGCCGACGCCGGGGCGTGCGCCCGCTGGCTCGAGTACGTCCTCGTCAAGACGCTGTACATGCTCTGGCTCGCGAAGCTGACGGGCGCCGCGCCGTGCGACTCCGAGTACTGGGTCGACGCGGACGACCTCGTTGCGTTCCTGCTGCAGGCCCGGTGGCAGCGCGCGGGCTATCCGAGTCTGCTTGGCGTCCGCGGCGTGACGCGCGAGGGCGCGCGCGCGCCCGTGCGCCTCGTCACGAGCGTGTGCGTGCGCCTCGACGACAGGGTCCGTCGCATCAGGAGGTTGATGGGCGCCGACTGGTCCGATGGAGACGACGACGGCGACGACGGCGACGAGAAGCTGCCGTTGGACTTCTACGACGACACCGATCTGGACGACATGGAGTTCGGCTCCGACGAGGGCGAGTTCGAGAGCGACGGGGACGACGACGATGCCCGGTGGGCAGATGATGGCGAGGAACACGGGTATCACAAGGGCTATGCCGACGAGGAGTAAAGAAAAACATGTACTGGCATTTCGGCGTGGATTTCGCATTCTCCCTCTTTCCCCTCAGGTATCGGGTGATATATTGTGATTGTCTGGCGAATGTTCTTCATTTTTCATTAGTTTAATTACTTTCTAGCCTTCAGCGGGTACTAGGTAGATGAGAGACCGCTCGGGGGGAGAGTCTGCAGCATCAACCTTACTCCTGGCGGGGTAAATACATGAAAACGTGCTGCATCGTGGACAGGCAATAGGGCAGACGGTCGGGCGGCCTAGGGTTGCTTTTCCCAGTGATGTGATCACGCCAAGCACAAGTCTTCTCGAACCATTCCCCTCACCATTATTACAACAACTTTGAATTAACACTTTCAAACTAGAGTTAAAAAAAAAATACCGCCGCCGCACCACAAAGCGCATCAAACACGCAACCATGCGGGAGTAGATTACAGTAAAGCAATACAATACGGGAGGTACCTCATATAGCGTGATACCCTTGGATCCCCCCAAACATAACTAAGGGGGCGAAAGGAGAAGTTCCCGTATGTCCATCTTCACGGCAAATAGAGAGAAAAAAAAGAAAAAGAAAGAAAGGAAGAAAGAAAGAAAGAAACTGGCAAAAAAAAAATGGAGATTTTTCCCTTTTCCTTTCTTTCCCACCCACCACCCCCATCGTCAACATGCAATCAAGAACACAAGATTCAACGGATAAAACGGATAATGCAAACCTAAACACCCGAGAAAGCAGAGAAAAACCACTGAAAAATAAACATGAAAACGGAGAACAGAAAATCAAGTCATAGCTCTAATTGCTGTCAGTTGGTAGAGAAAGAAAGAAAGAAAGAAAGAAAAAGCCACCGAAATTGTAAGGAACAGACATCGTAGTCCTTTCCGTGCTCGTATAAACATCGAGCAGATGGCGAAGAAGCTAAGGTGAAAGAAGAAAACAAGAAAATGAAATCGTAAAACAAGAGTACGCCGATTAGAAGCAATGGGGGAAAGGGGGATAAGCTTTTGGGAAAGAGAATGAAAGAAAAAAAGAATGAACAGTAAATGAAGACCGCCCACCAGACCGAACCCTTCTTTTCCGTTCCCAGTACCAGCTTTCCGTGATCCTCACCTATTTTCCCTCCGCAGAACAGCTTCGTTTTATCCGAATTGGAACCTCGCGGGCTACAAACCCCACTCTGTGTAAAATCCGCCAGGAGCGTACCAAGTCATCTCCTATGATGGCATGGGAGTCTGGAGTTCGGCCATAGTTAGTTTGTGCAAGCCATCGCGGTGGAGGAAGGGTGGGGGTGGTATGAGCGTACCGCCTTGTAGATGTCAGAGTGGGATCTCCTCTTGCCGATCCCCTGGGACAGGAAGATGCGAGTCTCGTTGTCGATCAGGCTTTCAATGACGCTCCTGTAGTCGTCCTTGAGGCTGGGGTTCTCCAGGATCGACTTGAGCTTCTCCGTGCCGAACGACTCGCCGTGCCTAGCCTCGGCCTTGACCAGCTCGACAAAGTCACTGATGACCTCGTATCCGATGGTGCTGCGGTCCTTGAACGAACATTCATACATCTTGAAGAGCTCTTCGATGCCGCATCTGACAGCCAAGTCCGCATCCTGAAGGGCAAAGCTCTTGAATTCGTGGTACATGGCCGTGTTGAAGCGCTTGACCAAGAAGTGCGACCAGAACTTATAAAGAGTAATCAAGTCATTGTTCTTGACTACGCCGTTGTTTTCCCTATGCTTGATGGCTTGGGCACGAACCTCGGTGTAACTGCGATGAGTCATGTTCGGATCCACCCCATGGGCTACCACGAGAAAGCACAAGTCAATCATCTTCCGAATAAGGCTTGCAAGGGAAGGGGGTAATTACCACTCGTCTGGATCGTCCTTCCTGACTCTTCCTGTGCACCATCTCCATTGCCCAAGCTAGTCTTACGCAGTCTCGCGCCGGTGTCGGACACGCCGTTAGTGTGCACAGCACCACTATCACCAGTCGACGGACGCTTGACGACAACAATCAAAGCATCAACCTCCGCGTCCGTACACTCATCGGTGGGCCGCATAGGCACCGAGGCATTGAAATTTCCATCCATACCTTGCTGCGCAATGTTGGTCGACGGCGAAAACTCGGGTACGGTCGCCGATAGAGTGGAGGCGGGGGGCTGGTAGCCGAACGCGGTGTTGATCGGCTGCGGGTAGAAGGGTCCGACAATGCCGGGAGCACCGGGAAAGAAAGGCTCCGCTGACGCGGACATCTCTCCCGGAGGAGTCAGCGTCGAACCGTTCTGCTGCTGGCGCTGGCGCGGGTCAAAGTGCCAGTCACTCAAACCACGCTTAGCGGAATCATCACGGTCTGCCTCCTTCAAAACCCAGTTCTCCCATCCCTCCTTCCTGCGAACGTAGTAGTCGTCCACCCCGTACATCAGCTGGATCTCCGGAGAATCCAAGCAAGCATCCCGCAGCACATTGATGTCCTTGGTGTGTAGCTGAACCCTCTGGAAGCCCATGATGAACGACAGCCTAACATATCCATCGTTGTCCATGTGTTGGCGTAGATACATGTCCTTGATCAAGTTATCCACCGAGAAGTAGTAATTGATCTGAGCGATAAGAGCGCCAATGTCGACCGTCGGCATTCCGGGCATCATGGCGTACTCGTAGGGCAATCCAGCGCCACCGTAACCGAACTGCGGGGGCGGGGGCGACTGCGGAGCAGGATTAAACCTGTAGGAGTGAGAGCTGTATCCCGAATGACCGCGAGACCTAAACGATCCTACGCGCAGATGGGGGTGCTGAGAGTACTGCTGGGTATTTACAGCCGGTGTCGCGAAGGGTGGGCCCGTGGGATTGTTCGAGTGTCCCTGGAAACCAGCCGCAGCCGAATGTGGTCCGTTCGTGAACTGACCGTAATAGGCCCCGCGTCCCCTGTAGCCGCCGCGGCCGCGCTCCGAGCCACGCTCTCTCGGGGGATAAGTGTTGGCCGATTCGGTCTCCCCGCGTCCTCCGCCATTATGCCAATGAGATCCCCTTTCCGGTCGTGCGCTGTAACCGTGACTGCTACCAAACGCCTTGTCCTGGTCCTCCAGGGCTTGGCGGTGCAAGGCACTGCTGTAGGTAGCATCTTCTATGGCTCTGGTCGAACGGCTCCTCTCGGTCTGAACTGCGCCGGAAGCGGCCCCAGGCCCACTAGCTTCGGCAGTCCAGTCCCCGCCGTCCTTCCGTCGTTCTGCGGAGCCGTTGGTGACACCAGCCTTCGACTCTCTTCGTTGCGCGGTGCCGCCAGGGCTTGATGTGCGCTTCGCACCTTTGCCTCCTTGGTAGGTGCCACGGCTGGAGTATTGACGGCCGCGTTCACCCTCCGGGGGCCCAAAGGCGGCAGCAGCCTGTCCGGAGCCATTGATCCTCTCGGGCCTGTCACTGAAGCCGGCCGCACCACCCCTTCCACCTTCACGGCCACCCCGACCTCCACGACCTCCTCCACGGCCACTCTTGGTCTGAATCGGCGGGACGTACGGAGCGTCGATGGCCACAGGAACCCAGGTCTTGGTGCCTCCGCGCCCGGCGGCAGGGGCGTTCCTGTCCTTCTCGTCCTTCTCCTTCTCCTTTTTGAACTCTCCCTGAGCAAGATCGGGCGTCGGCCAAGAGACCGTATCGGTGACCGGGGGCGGTAGGGAAAGAGTGGTATCGTTTTCCTGAGATTGACCTCGCCGGTTGCCGCGTTTGGTCGATGCTGTCAGGCAGAGCACACCGTTAGAACCGGATTCGAGACCTCCCCCGGGTACGCCGCCGGAAAGGGTGGCTGCGGTGGTGGCAGCGTTCCAAGACTTACCCTCGTCCGAGCCCTTCTTCACTTCCACATCCTTCTTCTCGTCAGTAGTCGCACTCTTCTTACCGGCAGAGGAACCCTTGTCGGAAGCCACTTTCTGCACTGGAGCAGGCGAGACCGAAGCAGGGATGACGGGAGACACGCTCTTCCTGGCCAACTCCTCCTGTCGTTTCTGCCAAACATTCACAGTCACCATCGGCTGGACATAGTCGCTGGCTCTGGAAGACTCCGCACCGCTGGATTTACTGTCCGGGTGGCTCGATGCCTGCGAGTTTCCCTCCCATCCGTTCGACTTCTCTTCGTGGAGGGCAACAGCGGCAGCCGCAGCGCTGGCCGAGTCGTCGTCGTTTTTGGTGTTTGGGTGGATGCCCGGAGCCGACACCTCCGGCGCAGAGGCGGAGGAGGAGGGGAGGGCGGTGGGCTTTGAACGCGATCCAGTGAGTGTAGAGCGATGGGCGGAGGTGCCGGTGACGGGTTCCGGGGCGCCGTTTGTCATGGCCATGGGTGGTACAGCGGGGGAAACCTCAACCTTGGGTGCGAGAGGTGGTTTCGAGGAACCAGACGCCAGAGCAGCCGCGTACGATGTTGCGGTTTCGGACGCACCGAGAGCTCGTGTAGTCATTCTGTCGCTGGGGGGGTCAAGCCTGGGGAGGTGGTGTGAGAGATATATAGACGCGGTAGTCGGGTTGGAACTGTGGTCGAGCGAACAGTTCCGACCAGCCAGCAGCAGCACCAGAGGCGGGATATGACAACAGATCTCTGCCGATCAGAGTATAGAATGAACGGATTCTATTATCGAGTGTTGCGGAAGAACAGAAGATCTTTCGCGTTCAATGGCGTCCGGTACGCGCGAGGTGTAAGCAGCGGGTGCGACCGTGGCGAAGAGGTGTGAACGATGCGAGATGCAAAGACTGACCGTTGTCTTTGTTGCCGGGAGGGGACACGTTCGAAGGAGCGTGTTGTGGTGTGCCGGTGTGTGAGTGATTGTAGGAATGGGGGGAGAAGGAGGGGTGGGGTGGGTGGTGGTGGAGGAAGAGGAGAGGAGAGGAGGGGTTGTGGTTTGGTTTGTGGTGGGAAACTTTAAACCACGATCTTCGGAGGCCAGACGGAACAACGATCGATCGGAGAAACAGGCCCACTAGGGGGAGGGGACTGAGAGTCGAGATGCGTATTGCTGACGAAATCGGCGGGGTTCTTTTTCTTCTCCCTTCCTTGGTGGGGGACTCCGGCGTGAGAGCGAGTCTCTCTCTCTCTCTCTCTCTCTCTCTCTCTCTCTCTCTCTCTCTCGCTTTCGCCGTAGCGGGGGTTGGACCTGAAAAAAAGATTGTGGGATTAGCGGGATGATGATGGTGGGGATTGGTTGGTGGGTTGGGTGTGGATGATGGGCGGCACATGAAAGCCTGGCGGGACTCGCATATTGGGGAATGGTTAAAGCCGGAAGCAAGGCAATTGGCGACTCACCAGCCCCAAAGAAAAGAAGAAAAAAAAAGAACAGCAGCAGCAAATAAGTAAGTTCGGAAGCCTGCAGACAATGACTTATGAATATATGTACGGATTCTTTATTTCGCTTTCGTATCAACGATCGCTTCTTTTCCTCTTCCCGTGTCTGGTCGGTCGCGTGCCGTTGGGGGGGGGGGGGGTGGAACGTGAGTTTGTGACTGCTAGTTTATTTTTCTTTTCCTTTTCCTTTCGGTTCTTTTTTGTTTCTGTTTTTTTTTCCCCCTTTGCTGGACAGAGGGACCAACAGCCGCTCCACCGCCGGGAATAAGAGAACGCCCCCGCAAAGGCGTCGAGTAACGTCGAGTAGCTCTTTTCAAGCGGGCGTTGCACAGTGGTTAGCCGGCCGCGGTAGCTATGGAATGTGATGAAGCGGTGTTTGGCTTGCGAGGACTAGCTATCTAAGCAGACGGCACTGCAAGGGTGCTCAGAGGGCGTTGCTGTGACAGCCGGCAGGATGGCTGAAGACGCAGCAGATGCGGCGGGGCGACAGCGGGATGGGGTACGCGAAGGCAGGAAGGTTATATATGAACGGGTGAGCTGCTGCCGTTGTTGTCGTTTCTGTCGGGGGGCGTGGTTTCGTGTTGAGCAACGCCAGCCTGCCACCAGCGATGACGAGCGATGGGAAGGCGAAGGGCAGCCGATGGAGGCAGCAGATTGGGGGGGGTTCGAGGCAGGACGAATGGATGGCGGGGGAAACGGACGGAGGAGACTGGAGGAGGGGTAGGTAGTGAGGTTGACGGGAAAGAATGCTGAGAGCTCGAGAAAAAAAAACGTCACCACCCAGTCGGATGCGGAGCGAGGAGATAGAAGAGGGGTTCCGTCAGGACGGCCAGCCGCAGTGGGGACAAACAGACCACCAGTGTCCGTTTCTTCTTTGAATCTCTTCCGTCCAGGGCGAATCATGCAGCAGTGACAGGGACAATCGCTCGCTCGGCCAGCCACAGCCAGCCACAAGCCACACGGACGCGGACCAACAGCGGCAAACCATACAGGCCGAGCCGGACTGCGCTCCGTGCGTGCGGCGTATCCGAACGCTGGAAACAAACAAACAGCGCCAACGCTTGGGTGGAAGACTCAGCGCTGCGGACGTGTACGCGCTCCGTGCGGCATCCTCTCGAGTCACCGCAGCGCCGGGCTGATGCGTGCGGCCCGTCCACGTAACGGATGGAAACGAACGAACGCCTGTCCAACTGTTTGTCCGTTGGACTCGATCGCCCTACTCCGTGCTCAACCTCTCTCACCCGGCCGCCCGCCCAGCAGCATCGGACCGCTTAGCCAGCGCCCTGCCAACAACGGACGGACGGACATCCAATCACCAACGATCACGCACGACCACATACCACGCGTAGTCGCACGTGTCGCTTCAACATTTCCTCCGGGGGAGTCGCCGCGAGCCGCTGGCGGACTGCTCGAGGGCGCAGCGGACGGCGAACGGGAAAGGACTGTATATAATATCGTCATGATCCAATAGGGTCGCACACGATTAATGAAACATCATCATCATCTTCAACATTTCCTCCTCTGCCTCTCGCGGGCCAGGCCTGTGGTCGGATGTCCGCCGAACCGGCACGCACTCAACAGGCGCACGCCCGCATCGACGCTCTCCTTTGCCGCAACTGCAGCCGAGAACTAGCAGCGTCGATCGCCCCACCGATCTCGTCGCCGCAAAGGACAGGCTCCCCATAGGCACGGACACCGTCCGCCGTTGAATGGCTGCACCCACGAGGGGCGTGCCCGGGCGGAGTGGAGCATGCAGCGGCCGCAGAGGCTCGCTACCGGGCGTGGTGATACGCCGTGATCCCAGTCCTTTGCCGCCGTTTCCGTGCAACCGCGTACTCTAAACGCCCGGCTCTCGGGATGACTAAGCAGCAACTATGGCCGGGGGCATAGGAGGGAGCGGGCAGGCTGCGGCCAGCGCGAAGCGGCCCCTCAGTGCTGTGCTGTGCCGTGGAGCGCATATCGCACGTATGTAGAAGCGTCGTCGCTCTGGCCGGCCCAGCACCCCGAGTGATTAATCCGCAGCGAGCTGCAGCGTATAGTAGTTACATAGCATGTCGTCTGTAACTATGCACGGCAGATATTCACCGCCCCTGGTTCCAGCTAAAGTAGCACGACTCGATCCGTGCAGACTCGAGAGCGGTCCTGGGCACTCGCAAACAGCCAGCCAGCCAGCATCGCAGCCGGAGTGCTCTACTCCAGCGGAGGCTATTAAGCCCGACTTGAAACCGAAACCAAATCGATATCGATATTGAACAAAGAAAACGATCGATCCGCCGTCGCCGGAAGAGAACAAGAACGGAAAAAGGAAGAAAAAAAGACGCGCTCTCCGGTCTGCCTGCTGGCCGAAACCGTTCGCGACGAGCCATGCTGCCGTGCGCCAACGGCTTCCGTCGAGTGATGAGATCCGCACGCAGCGACCACCAGAGAGGCCAGCGAGCGCGTGGAGCACTGCTGGCTGCTGGCTCGGTGTCGTGGGGATGTGCGATGCTTATTCCTCCAGGATATCCCCCCCTCCCTGGCGTCCCTGCTGCGCGCAGCCGCCTGCGTGCTCGGCACCGTGTTGAGCGTGCGTGCGTGCCATCGCAGTCACAGCCTTTCTCTCGCCCGCACACGGGGCTGTCGATCTCGAAGCAGCCCCGCGAGAACGCCCCGAGCACGGCTGGCCAGGCA
>Ga0307508_10001313_pt1 | contig 28150 bp, 42 predicted proteins | sample 9_EM_MG_FD_203089 | JGI IMG/M metagenome (GOLD analysis project Ga0307508, IMG submission 203089) | Populus trichocarpa ectomycorrhiza microbial communities from riparian zone in the Pacific Northwest, United States - 9_EM | ecosystem: Host-associated > Plants > Roots > Unclassified | place...
TTCAGGGTGCAGGGTTGTCTGATTGTTGTGTTTTGCGTTTTGGAGTTTTCGAGTTTTTGGGTTTCAGGGTGCAGGGTTCTCAAATTTCAATAACGTGACCAATTGGACGCTATGGGCCTCCGTACTCTTGTACCGGAAGTCCAACATTTTGACTTTCCGTCGAACGGAAGATGCAAAGGAAAGAAGAAGAGAAAGCGATAGGGCGACACGGGAAGAAGGGAAAGGCGATCATAGCTTTGAGCAATGTGAATAGCAAACATTAGCAGCGAAGTAGGAACAGTGAAACCAGTATCCTGGCATGCCTCTTTAAAACTCGTAACCGTGTAAAAACCTCATGGGAAAACTACGGACATAGGGGAAAGATTGCATCCTTCAAAGAAAGAACGAAATGTGAAGTGAGGGAACTTCATCTCGGGCCAGAAGAGCCTTGTTTGAACTGCTCGCACCACCAGAGGCATCGCCTGGAGCCAGGCAGAGGATCAGCAACTGAGGTATGGGGCACCACAGCTGCTCCAGCCGCTCACACCACAGTTCCGGGAGTCGATTGGAGCAGATATGGAGAAGGAAGCCTCGTGTTGCTGACTGAGAAGTTCAAGAGGCGGGGGTGTACAATGTATTTCGTTCAGAGGCAATTGAGCTTGCTTTCGAGCACCGCAGGAGAAGGAACACGTACATGTTGTACCGCGTAGATGTCGTAATGTACAGGTGGTAGCGGCGAAGAGCTCGGTAGTTGGAGCATAGGGGAAATTGTAGTCGAATCGAAGTCTGGGTACAGTCTTCGGGGCTTACAATCGGTGGGCTACGGTGTCCCGTTGCAGTCGTCGACGTCGAGAAGTAGGACAATATGATCATTGGTTTCGTTCGAGATGTAGACGTTCAGGTCATTCTTTCGTCCTCATAGTACAATGGATCTTAGCAATAGCATGAGACCACTGCGGGCCGAGGCGCCGCCAACGATATCCCTCCGATAGGACTCCTGATCTGCAGAAACCTCAGGTTCTTCTTCCACCCAAGTCCGGTAGGCGAGTACTCGCGGTCTCGTGTGATCGGTCATCCCTGGCCGGGTATGCTGGAGGGCCCAGGCCGAGTGCGGGTCCGCTTGGGGCGTCAAGTCTAAGTCTTAGTCCACCCATGATGTCAAGTCCGAGTCCGCCCATGTCGGCAAATCCAATTCGACCCATGGCGCCTAGTTCAAGTCCGAGTCCACCCACCGGAATGCCGAGTCCGAGTGTGGATCTAGTTGTCAGAATAATATCGGTAGATAGAGACCAAGATAGTGAATTCGATACAGATACAGCGTCACATACGGGCGGTTCTCAATATACAGAGGGCTCCCGAGCTCAGTTCGCCCTGTGACTATCCTCCGGACAGCATCTCGGGTGTCACCTCCGGTGTCATCTCCGGCGTCATCACCGGGCGTCCAACATTTTGACACTAGTCTCCGGCTCTTCATGTGGGTCGACTGTAGATCTAGTGACTGTTGCAGTTGGAGGGCTCTCAGCCTGCTTGAAATTTCCGCATAGTACATTGGCATGGAGAAGCGTGTCGTATGGTTCCGAGTATCGGGACGGGTATTCAAAACGGGTATCTCGAAGTGCATCTTCCGACATGTCGATATTGGGATTGTCTCTGCGTCGGCGAAAAGGCTGAGAGATCGGCTGGCACTTCTTGGCCGTGTTCAGTGTCCTTGGGCATGACCAACCAAAACGTATCTCAACAAATATTCGAGGGCAAGAAGGTGGCAACAATATAAATTTATTCAAACGTTCCATCGTTCATAGCTAGAACTAGCATGACTTGTGGGCTTTGGAACTTGGCGTGATGGTATCAGCCCACTTCGGACGGAGCCTTGGTGTGCCATAGGCTCCCAGTGGGGCACCAGGTTACCAGCTTCCACTGATTCGTCTTCCACCCGGATCCGGTGGCGTAATGGTTAGCCATCGGCCTAACAGGTTGCATTGGTACTCACACTGGCCACGGTTGCGATGTAGGTTCTCAACCGGTTCCAAGTCGCAGGTTGGTCGTTTGCTAACTGGGATCGGAACTTTCACCGTACATTCCACGCAGGCATCTTGCAGCTCCACAGACCGGATCTTTCACCGAGTTTACTTGACTTGCTGGGTCCGCTGGGTTTGCTGGGTCCGCTCGATTTGCGGGATTCACTCAATGGGCCGGATGCGTTCGATGGGCGCAATCCGCTCAACGTGACGGATGCGTTCAATAGACGGACCCACTCGATGCACTGGATGATCTGGATCCGCTCACTGGCCACAATCAGGTCGATGCACATGTGTTAGATATGCTGGATCCACTTGTAACGCCCCATAGATAGTTGTACTGATGGGCGCGATCAACGGCGATCGGTCGATTGGCTTAGTTGGCGAAATCAACATTCAGAGGCTCCAAGCGAGTGCATGTCCATTTATCGTGATTGAAGGGTCAATGATATCAAGCTCGCTGCCGATGTCGGCCTTGTATCGATGTTGGCCTCACATCCATGTCGGCCTTGCCGTCGACATAGATCTCGTGGTAGACGTCAGTCTTATCATTACTCTTGCCACCGGCCATTCTTGGTGCACTGGCCGCGGCGGTGATGGGAGCTTCGAAGCACATCCGCTTGCTCAACGGATCTACTTAATCCAGCAGCACTTCCCTCCAGATCCAGTGTGGATATATCCCGCGTCTGAGCAGCGCGACTGTTCTGAAGCTGGGTATTTCAGCAGATGTCTTCAAGTCTGGAGCAAATACTCAGCTCTTGGAATGGATTCCGATTTCCACAAATGGCCGTGGTTCAATTAGATTTCCGGTAGCGAGTAAATCCACTCCAGTCGTTGGGTAGCGGAATCCAAGATCAAGACCAGTTCGACATCAGGTTTGATGTTGGGTTTGATATTCCGATTAGCTCAGTCACTCATTCGAACTTCTAAATGCCAGATTGCTCTTCAGATCGCACGTGTGATCGCTCATGGTATTGCTCGTGGGATCTCTCGTGGGGTCGCTCGTGAGATCTCTGGTAGAATCTCTCAGAAGATCGCTCGTAGGTTTGCTTGTAGGATCGCTAGTAGGATCGCTTGTAGAATCACCCGTGGGATCGCTCGTGGAATCATTCGTGGGATCGCTGGTGGAATCGCTTGAGGGATTTTTCGTAGAATCCCTGTGTTCTTATTCTTCAGCTGGTGTCCAACGCTCTTCTCGGGTGACAAGCCGAATAATGCTGACCGAATGAATAGTACGACCATTGACGCTCTAGGCTCGAGCCTGGGGACTTGCATTCGCTTGGAGGCTCACTATGCTAAGGATACTATCGGGTGTGTTGTTCTTCAGGTAGCAGTGGTTCTGGCGTTGTACCGCTTGGTGATTTCAAACTCGTGTGGTCAAGTATTGCGATGAACGTTGCGTAGTAATGTGGCTCAACCGTTGAGGCTTAAAAAAACAGTGCAGGGATGGGGTGCTGTAACGCGCGCAATTTCAGGCGCTGAGCAATGGGGGACCGTAGTGGATTGAGTATCAATCCGGGCACATAACCTATTGGAATAATATGGATTGATAGAGATGAAGATGGTGAATTCGATATATATACCGCGTCCCGTATGGAAGATCCTCTATATACAGAGGGTTCCCGAGCCTTTTCGTCCAGTGGCTGTCATCCAGCCAGTGTCTCGGGTGTCATCTCCGTCATCATCTCTAGAGGTCTTGATATTATGACGCTTACCCTCGTACGGATGAAGCAAAGGAAAGTAGGAGAGAAGGGAACAGCGAGTATAGCTCAGAACAATGTGAGTAGCAACAAATAGCTGCGAAGTAATATCGTTGGGAGCCAGTACCCTCGGATGCTTTGTTAAAACTCGTAACCGTGTAAAAAACCGCATGGGAAAACCATGGACGCAGGAGAAAGAGTGCATCCTCCAAAGAAAGGAAATTGAAACAGCCACTACTTCGACAGCCCCCTCCACCAGAGGCTTCCTCTGGAACCGGGCAGAGGTTCCTGAAGCCGACCAGTATAATCATAGCAGCCACGTCCTCGAGTGCGTGCAGTAATTCCGGTGTCGGCACCGCAACAGGTCCAGCATCACCACGTGCGCCCGTAGCTCCGAGTAACTATCGTGCGTGCACAGCAGCCAAATCCTCAAGCGCGTACAGCAACTGTGATATGTGACGCCGCAGCTGCTCCAGCAGCGCACACCTGAGCTCCGGGAGTCGATTTGATCGGATGTGGAGGAGGACGTGCCGTGTTGCTGACTATGGAATTCGAGACGCGGCGTGTAAAATCTATTTCACGCACGGGCGGCAAGAATTGGATCCAGAGGTGCTCCCCGAACGCGTCAGATGCGCGCAGTCCTTGCTTCCGTAGTGAAGGGGGCGATAGTTGCTTACGACCACAGCAGGAGACGGCGCCTCCGGCTAGTCAGGAGACATAGCCAAATGTCGACCTTTGGTCACCATGGACCTGCCTCGCAAGGTCGGCCGTGCCGCGTTGATGCCATGGCGTGTAGGTTGCAGCAGCCAAGAGCTCGGTGGCCGGAGCATCGGAGTAATTGCGGTCGAATTCGCCGCCGGATACAGTTTTCGGGGCTCGTTTGCCGTGGGCTACGGGGCGCAGTGGCAGTTGGAGTCTGAACGTTCATAGGTTGCAAGCAACTTCCGGACGGCACGCTGTTGGCGGATATGCTGTATCCGTCTCAGTCGGTCACACTCGATCTCTACTGGAGAAGCAGCGAACCTGGAGATCGATGGTGAGATCAGTAGTAGTCGTTGACGTAGCCTAGTAGGACAATCTTTTCATTGGGTTTGATCGAGGTGTAAACGCTCAGGTCGTTCTTACATCGGCATAGGTCAAAGGATCCCACCAATAGCATCAGAGACTGCGTCACTGCGGCCAAGGCGCAGGCCCACGATAGCCTTCCGATAGGACACCTGATATGCAGAATCCATTGGTTTCTCTTCCACCCAGATCCGGTGGGCACCCGTTACTTGCGGTCGCTTCTTCAGATTGTCTCTTCCGGTAGTCTGTTCATGCATAGAAAATTCGTTTCCTTCCGAATTGCCAAGATTCACCAGGCCTGGTGCAATCGAGGAGCCGAGGCCGAGTGCGAATCTGCTTGGGGCGTCGAGCCCAATATTGAGTCCACACACCGGGACGTTGAGTCCGATTCGGAGTTCCCCCGTAGCACCGAGTCCGAGTCCGGCCGCCGAGGTTCCGCGTCTGTGTCCGAGTCCGACCGCCAAGGCTCCGCGTCCGTGTCCGAGTCCGACCGCCGAGGCGCCACGTCCGTCTCCGGATCTCGCCGCCGGGGCGTCGAATCCGAGTCCGCCCGAGGTGCCGAGTCCGAGTCCGACCGCGGCATCGAGTCCGAGTATCTTCCGACATGTTGACATTGGTATCCTTTCCGCATTGTCGAAAGGGTTGAGACATTGGCTAGTGTTTCCTGGCTGTTTTCGGTGCCCTAGGATATGACCAACTAAAAAGGTCTCCATAGATTTCCGGGGGCTGGAAGGTGGCAACAACCTCAGTTTAGTCAAATGTTCCGCTGTAGCTAGAACTAGCATCACTTGAGGGCTTTGGTACTTAGCTTGAGGTATCAGACCACTTTCGACTGAGACTTGGGTATGTCGTAGGCCGCAGTAGGACACTGGATTTGCAGTTTCCACTGGTTCCTCTACTACCCGGCTCCGGCGGGGTGATAGTATGCCATCGGCCAAACAGGTTGCGCTGGTACTCATACTGGCCACGGTTGCAAATATCGCACGCAGGCATCTTGCAGCCCAGTGGACCGGATCTTACACCGGATTTCTCCCGTAGGCAAAGGGCATCTTGCAGCGCCACTGACCGGATCTTTCACCGGATTTCTCCCGCCCGCCGTGGGCATCTTGCATAGAATCGCTCGTAGGATCGCTCGTGGGATCTCTCGTGGGATCGCTCGTGCAGTTGCTAGTGGGATCGGGGTATCCGAAGGTCCTTCAGCTAGAAGGCGAACGCTTCGCTCAGACGACTGCCGAATAATGCTGACCGAATAAATGGTTCCACCATTCAATTCGCAGCCCTCAAGCCTGGCCAGTCGCGTTGGACAGTGGGCCCTCTATATCGAGGATGCTATCAGGTTTGTTGTTCTTCAGTGAGCGGCGGTTGCTGGCGTTCTACTGCCCGGGGTCAAATGTTGGTGCCGGACGTCGTGTAGTGCGGCTCAGCCTCCGCGGCTTAAAAAAGAGTGCAGGGATGCGATGCGGTAGTTAGTGAGAGCAATTTCAAGCGATGAGTAGAAAGGACGGTAATAGATTGGGTGTCAATCCGGTCTCACAACCTTTTAGAATAATATCGATAGGGACCACAATGAAGGATTCGATATAGATACAACGTCACGTGCGGGAAGTTCTCTATATACAGAGGGTTCCCGAGCTCAGTTCGTCCAGTGACTGGCCTCCAGACATGCAGTTCGATGGCTCGTAGGCTGCAGAAATTTTCCGCGTAGTACATTGGCATCGAGAAACGTGTTGTATGGTTCCGAGTATTGGTACGGGTATTCAAAACGGGTATTTCGAAGTGCATCTTCCGGCAAGTCGGTATTGGGGTTGTGTCTGCATCGGCTAAAAGGATGAGAGATCGGCTGGTACTTCCCGACCGTGTTCAGTGTCCTTGTGCATGACCAACTAAAAAATGACTCAACAAATATTAAAGTGAAGGAAGGTGTCAACAATCTCAATTTATTCGGGCGTTCCATCGTAGATATGTACATAACTAGAACTATTATCGCTTGTGGGCTTGGAACTTAGCTTGATAGTATCAGACCAGTTCGGGCGGAGCCTGGGTGTGCCATAGGCTCCCGGTAAAACACCGTATCCCCACATCCACTGTTTCCTCTCCCACCTATATCCGGTGGCGTAAGGGTCCGCCATCGGCCATACAGGTTGCCTTGGTACTAACCCTGGCCACGGTTGCTGTGCCGGTTATCAACCAGATTCTAGTCGCAGTTTGGTCGTTTGCTAGCTGGAATCGGATCTTTCACCGGACATGCCACGCAGGCACCTTGCAGCCCAGCCGACCAGATCGCTTGCCGGATTTCTCCTGCACGCCGTGGGCGCCATGCGCACCACAGATCGGACTTTCCACAGGGTTTACTTGACTTGCTGGATCCGCTGGATATGCTGAATCCGCTCTATTTGCTAGATTCGCTCGATGGGCTGGATCCGTTCGATGGGCGGAATCCGCTCAACACGATGGATGCCTTCAATAGCCGGATCCGCTGGATGCACTCGATGCTCTGGATCCGCTCTCTGGCCACAACCCGGTCGATGCACATGTGTTCAACATGCTGGATCACTTGTCACGTCCCATAGATAGGTGTACTGCTGGACGCTATCAACGGCGATTGGTCGATTGGCTGAGTTCGACATCAACATTCAGAGGCTCGTAGCGAGTACGTGTCTATTCATCGGTATGAAAGTGGCATTGATATCAGGCTCGCCGCCGATGTCGGCCTTGTATCGGTGTTGGCCTCGCATCCATGTCGGCCTTGCCGTCGACCTAGATCACGTGGTAGACGTCAGTCTCATCATTATTCTTGCCACCGGCCACTCTTGGTGGGCCGGCCGAGGCGGTGATGGGAGCTTCAAAGGACATCCGCTTGCTGAACGGATCTACTTACCCCAGGAGCACATCCCTCCCGATCCGGTGTGGATATATCCCACGTCTGAGCAGCGAGACTGTTCTGACGCTGTGTATTTCAGCAGGTGTCTTCAAGTCTGGAGTAAATACTCAGCTTCTGGAATGGATTCCAATTTCCTATACGCTTGGCCGTGGTCGGATTGGTTTTGCGGTAGTGAACAAATCCACTCTAGTCGTTCAACTCGCTCGAGTAGCGGAATGCAAGGTCTAGACCAGTTCGACATCCGGTTTGATGTTTGGTTTCATATTCCGATTGGTTTCGATCTCCGAGTTTCCAGCCTGCCCTTCAGTTGGCTCGTGCGAACGTTGATGGTATTGCTGGTGAAATTGCTGGTGGATCGCTCTTAAAATCGCTCGTAGCATCGCTCGTAGCATCGCTCGTAGGATCACTAGTAGCATCGCTCGTAGCATCGCTCGTGGAACCGCTCGTGGAATGGCTCTTAATTGCTTGTGGGGTAGCTCGTGGGATCACCCGTTTCCTAAGATTCTTCAGCTAGGGGACAACGGTCTTCTCGGATGACAACCGAACAATGCTGACCGTTGAACGCTCAAGGCTCGAACCTGGGCCAGTAGGCCTTCCGTGCTGAGGACACTACCGGGTGTGTTGTTCTCCAGTTAGCAATGGTATCTGGCGTTGTACCAGTGACTTCAAACTGGTGGGGTCAAATGTTGTGAACGTTGTGTTGCAATGCGGCTCAACCGTGGAGGCTTAAAAAAGAGTGCAGGGATGGGCAGCAGTAGCGCGCGCAATTTCACGCGACCAGCAATGGGTGACGGTAAAGGATTGAGCGTCAATCCGGGCACATAACCTGCCAGAATAATATCGATTCATAGAGACGAAGATGGTGAATTCGATATACATACAGAGTTCCGTATGGACGGTTCTCTATAGACAGAGGGTTCCCGAGCTAGTTCGTCCAGTTGCTGTCCTCTTGACACCGTCTCGGGTGTCAGGTCCAGCCCACCTCCGGCATCATCTGCGGACGTCCCACATTTCGACGCGTTTGGGATCGACGGAGAAGATCCTGGTTGCGGGGTTTAAATCAGGTCGGCATTGAGGATGGAAGCTAACTACATCGCACGGCAAACTCAGCGCCGAATTCCCCCAACCTACCAACATGAAACCCATTCACGACGGTAGAAAAGCCAACCGGACTTCCAGTTCCACCATCTCTTCTCTAATCAACCGACTGTTAAGATAATCTGGGCCCCCTCTTCTTGGCGACTCGCTCCTAGGTGCGTGCGCTTTCCTGTCTGTTGTAAGCGTGGTGGCCGGACGCTCCCGGTGGCGACCTAGTTGCGTCCCAAATGCCGGCCCTCTCATAACCATCGATGTGTTCGGCTCGGTTAGCTAACCGGTCAAGTTCGCACTATGGTCGGAACAGATGTAGATACGAGGCGACAGGCCGTGGACTAACAATGTTCGCGGATGGGTCACGGCTGGACGACGGAGCTACCGAATACGCGGTGGTTGGGGAGAACGGCCGATCCTGGGTGCGTATCAAGAACCATGGGCTACAACCAGGAGGCCAATGATGCGGAGTGCGCTGCCTTTGCCAGGGAATTGGAAACGGCTTCGAGAAGAGAAACAGCCCCGGGGGGTTTCACGGTCCGGGACCTCCTTGCGGACGGGAGGTGCAGTCTGGCGGTATCTACTTGACTTCCTCTCCATCGCGGATGATGGGGGGCTAGTTCCGGCCGAGGGGGGCGCGGGGGGCGAGGTGTCGGAAAGGGAGCGAGGTGTCGGAATGGGAGCCCTCGGAATGTAGGGAGCGGGAAGAAGAGCGGAGGGTTAAGGCCAAGGAGTCGGGTGCTAGGGAGCTGCCGCTGTTTCTCCCCACACCCTCGTTCATGGCATCCGCGAGTGAGGAGTAGGGGATAGGCGCGCGCTCGGTTTTGTTATCTCTTTGCTCCCCTCGTCCCTTCCTTTTCGGTCTCGATTTCCCTTGCACTTCCCCCTTTGACACCCCCTGGTGCGAACCCACCCCCGCCATGAGACGGGCCTGGGCGGAGGGCAAAGGTGAGCTGGCAACCTGCCGCCGTAGTTTAGATGGGCTAAACCCGAGTATGAATAAGCAAAAACACAAATTGTGATACGAGGCCACAGGCGGGCTACGAGACCTCACGGCGCCCCTGCTGTCTTACGTTTGCGATATGAATATATGGGTAGAGATGGTAGATAGATGTAGATTCGGTGATGCTGTCTTGCCAAGCCGGCAGAAATTTATATTTATGTACGTAGATATCAACATGTTGGACGTCCGGAGATGACGCCGGAGAGGTTGGCGAAGGTAATACCGGAGATGGAGCCGGAGATGACGCCGGAGAGGGCGCCGGAGGTGGCACTGGAAATGACGCCTGAGACACCGTCAGGGGCCAGTTACTGGACGAACTGAGCTCGGGAGCACTTTGTATATAGAGACACTTCCGTCTTCCGTACGTGACGTCGTATCCTTTCGAATTAATTTTTGTATCTACCAACCGACATTACTCTGACAATACATGCTTGTCTCCGCCTTCCTCCGTACTCGGTTGCAGTGCCGCAGTGCGGAGACCGCGTGCACATGGACGCCGCCTTGCTCTGCATTGACAACGCTGTCTCACCTTGACACCAGCCTACCCAGTCCAGACAAGTCCGGCGCCAAAAACGTCCGTTGTCCCGCAGGCCAGGGACTCGAGTGAACTGTCCGACCGAGATCAGTCCAGTCAGACGCCAGGGCGCACCCGGCCGGAGGGCCCAGACTGCTCGCGTGAAACCGCTCATTCAGGGGGCCAGGCAGCCAGAATACCAGGATCGAGAGGGGCGGAGTTGTATGATTGGCAGCAGCAGCATGTTGGAGCGCAGCGTCTCCATATAACGGGTGCCCAGGCGTAGCATTTAGACGAGCAATCATCGCTTCCGTTCTCGTGTCGTCTCCGCAAGTGGGATGTCTTCGACACTCCACGGTAGACGGATGCGACGACAACGGGTATCGCTGCCGGCGACGTTACGCGGCTCACGCGCATCCAGCCACGACGAGGTGCAGCTCAAGACCAACACGCGGTGCATCGACGAGCAACGACGCGACCACTCTCCAGTGGCGGGTGACGGTAGAGAAGTCCAGGCAGCACCCCACACTCGCCCAGCGGACGTCCTCAGCGCCGTGCGTCTGCGCTGCGGAGGCAACCACGAGCCTCCATTGGCGTCGCGCGTACAAGAACGACGACGAAACGCGGCTGCGGCCCGTATGGGAAGCCGCCCGGCGGAAGGACGAGCCGCGAAAGCGGAGACAGGTCGACGTCGGGGCGTGCGCCCATCCGTGGCGAAGATCAGCGGCCGTTCGCGCCATCCCTGCAGCGCCGACGCCATGCAGCGTCCCCGCCGTTAGCAGCAGCACCACAGGAAACACACAGCGCACGGGGATGAGGAGGATCGCAGAACGCACGAGATGTTACACGTCTGCGCTTGCAGGCCGCGCGGCAATGGACACCGGCGCCCGTAATCCGCCCGGGGGGGCAGTCCGTCGGCCGGCGAATGCGCCGAGCCTTTGCTGTTAATCCCGACGCCCTGGGGAGCCGCGACTTACGCTAGGAGACTGCTGCACATGTGCTCCTGCGTGTAGATATTCGCACTGCGTTGCAAAATACGGAGAGAGTGTGGCGCGGGCTCGCGTCGTGGTCTCGTACTGCCGCTGGTGGTCAGTTTGAACATGGATACACCCACCCCATCCGCCCGCACCGACAAACTTGCGGCTAGCACGCTGGTAACCCGGAGGTGGAGGCTGCGGAGCAGAAGCAGCAGGGCGGCTGCGGCGCCGTGGGCGCGGCGGGAGACAGCGACAAAGAGCGGGAAGCTTGGCTGGTGCTAGTACCGCGTTGCGCGGTCGCTCGCATGCGATCGTCGTCGGCTGTGGGTCCCCGTCTAGCCACGGGTCCGATTCTGCGCGGTACTTGATTTGAGCCGGTAGGGACGGGTATCGCCTTTGCCGCCGCGAGTGGTCGATGTAGTTGACCGCGCAGTCGCGATGCACGTTCTCTACGATCCGTCAGCAGCGGCATCGCACAACCTGCGAAATCTTTCACGCAGTCCTGCTCGACAACCAAGCGATCGTCGCGTATTTCCCGGCTCCGCAGCGGCACTGCGGCTCCTGCGCGTCGTCGGAGCGGTGCTTGGAGTCCGGTGAGGGAGCCTGACCGCAGGGCTGCCGTGAGCAGGCGAGCGTGGAACCGGCACCGAGAGAGGGCAGAGCAGAGGCGGTGCGGGGTACCTGCTACCTTGAGGATGCCGCCGGAGCTCTGCAGGGCTACGGCCACCCTATCGTCCGGAACTCTCATATTAGCTGCATACCGGAACTTTAACGCGACGGAAATACGGTACCTCGAGTGGAGAAACAGTTGGCCGGTGCCACAAAAACCCCAGGCGCAAGAGATTCTCGTCCGGAGTGCACGCCCAGGGGGGCGGGCATGCAGTGGTGAGGTTGGAGGGGCGGAGACACTGCGAGGGGCCACGGTCAATTCGTGCTCAGAGAGAGAGATGGGTGCGATGTGACGGAGAGGGTGGAGGCTGCTGAGGAGGCGCTGAAATTCAGGAACGATCGCCGCTCTTCCGGTCGCCTTCTTCGATGCCGCGGCGGAAGAGAAGGAGGACGAGGGCTTCTTCCGTCCTTTCCTTTGGACACTCATGGGACAGGCCACGGTGGAGGATGGGGCCCGCAACGAGCTGTATGGCCTGTATCGGCACCTGATTTGTGTGCACCGCCGTCATCTGGGGAGGTCGCATGCGATCAACGAAGAAACAAAACAGAAATGCCACGACAAATCAAGCGGCCACGTGCAGCGCGGCGTCAAACACCGCCACCGATGAGCGTCACGGGGTTTTGCAAACGACATCTGCCGAGCCTGTGTACTGGTATCCAGTAGTGTCGGGATAATATCGATAGATAGAGATGCAGATGACGAATTCGATGCGGATACATCGTCACGTACGGGAAGTTCTCTACATACAGCGCACTCCAGGGCTCAGTTCGTCCAGTGACTGTGCTCCGGACTGCGTGTCATCTCTGGCGCCATCTCCGGACGTCCAACATTTTGACAACTACCTAGACGTCTCACGACCACATGGTCACAGTTGGAACCTCTGTCTCCACTACTTTGATTTGTATGTGATGCTTCTTCCACATATGCCACCACCCACCCAAACGCCACTCGACCCGCTCTGCTTCTCTCGATGTCGCCCTCTCCTCTGCCTGCCAATTATCCACCCTCCCATCCCTCTCCCCCCGCACCCTCGCCTCTCGTCTGCCATCGCTCATCCCTCAATACCCTTCTCCTCTCGTCTCCCGCCAGTCCAATTTCTCTCACCGACTACAGCACCCCTCGCCTACCGGCCGTTTTCCCTCAAGCAGCCTTCTCTCGTTCACTCGGGAATTGCCGCATTACAACCGGGGAAGAGCGCGGTTCAGGCGCTAGTCCCAGCGGGCAACCAACCTGCCATTGGGCAGCCGGTATTCACCGATGCCAATCGCTTGGCTACGACCAGTGTCCACCACGGTTAGGGTTTAAAATCGTTTTGTCAGGATCAGAAGGGGACTTGCCGGTTGGCTATCGGCAGGTTGGCTACTGGAAGCTGGAGAGCGCACTTCCCCGCATGTGTCGTAATCTGGTGATTTCCGAGTGAACGAGGGCGGAGTACTGGTTGTTGAACGGCTGGTGGGTAAGGGGTGCTGTAGTAGGTGGGAGAAATTGAAACGGTGGGAGAGGAGAGGAAAAGGAGGTATTGAGAGATGGGAGATGGGAGATGGGAGATGGGAGGGGAGAGGTGAGGTTGGGGGGGGGGCAGAGGGAAGGGTGGATACGTAGGAGGAAGAGGGAGGGAAGGGCGGATACCTAGGAGGGCGAAGGGAGGGCGATACGAGCAGCGTTCGGGTGGGTGGTGACGTGTGTAGCAGAAGACGGAAGAAGATGGTGGACGGAGATTTCAACTGCGACCATGTGATCGTAGGATGTCGACAACCCCGAAAACAAGAGATCGTCTGACCCACAAGCCGTGCTCAGAAGTTCAGCGCTTGCGCGGCGGAGACCTCGCTCTGGGGGACTCTACTTGTCGCAGCCGTCCGTTCACCGTCGACTGCAGCAGTGTGCCGGATGGCCGGCTTCACGGCAGCGCAGCCCGCAACTGCCCGGCACTGAGGGAATATCGCCCGCACCGGCGGGGGCTTTGCTCCTGCTCGGCGCTGAGATGGAAAGACTGCCGTCCCGCCACCAGCTTCCACGGCCTCCATCGTTTCCGTGCTCCGCGGAGTCGAAGCGACTGCCTCCGTTCTGCCATTTGCTGTTTCCCGCGTGCTACATAGCTCTGCCGCGCCCAGATGGCCCGAACAGCTGTATTGCCCCGTTGCAGCGCAATACACGATGCTCAGCATAATCACCGAATCTACAGCACCGCAGTTTGTGCCATCCATAATCCGTGCTACGCCTTGTGACCGTGCACAGTCCTCCGGAGCGAGAAGGAAGAGCGAGAACGACTGACCCTGGCGCAGAGATAACGAAATGTCAGAAAACCGAATCGATATGACTGGACAGTGTAGAGAACAATAGCAAGAACGGTAAAGGCGGCTATTGCTCATGGAAACGGATCGGATTGTTGTGTATGTCACGCCATCCCCGCTCGACGCCAGCCGTCGCATCTTCGTCCGCGCCACCGCCGCGACGACCTACTGCGTCCGGCAGACATCCCAAGTCCGCACCCCTATGTTCGCAGTATCCGGTGACATCCAACCCAATGCGCATCTAGATTCACAGCACAGCTCTGCGCCTCCGAGACTCTCCCGTCCGTGTCCCAGCCAAGGGCCCAGCTGTCGACGCAGTCGGTGAAAACCATCCTCAGTTTTCTCGGTGCCGGGAGAGAAAGTGCTTTCTCGCTGTCACACTATCCGCAATGGCCATCACTGTAGCTCGCCGCCGCGCGTTCTCGCGGACGATCCATACGTCACTGTTCGGATAAGCGTCGGCAATTCCGACTTCGAGCGGAGCAAGTCGGGAGCGAAGGACGAATCCGTCCAGCCCTTGTCTCGTCCGTGGCGACGAAAACAGCTGCTCGCTCCAGAGCGTCCAAACCACCTGCCGTGCCGACGTGTGCGCTCTTTTCGCGGCGATTGGCCCTGGACTTCGCCGCTGGAGCACAAGCACGGGCACTAGATGGGATAAAACGCACCACAATATCGCTATCAAGAGTTGAGGGTTGTGTCGATAGTGCTTCCGATTATCGCCGCATGCACGTGCAAAGAAGTAAAATCGTCTTGTGGAAAGGCCCAGAACCACGAACGCCGTGTCCAGCCGGTTGCGTGGCGAACTCAAGTTATCACGCGCGCCGTCGGCAACGAGAACAATAGCAAGACACACCACCGTGCGGGAAGGACCTCTTAGTCTACAGGCCGGTTTCTCCGCGGGGCAATATGGCCGAGAATCGATGTGAAGTGATAGCGGATTGGACGGATGGCGGATATATCGTCGGCCGCAGAAGCGCACATCGTCAGGTGCACAGTCGAGTCGTATTGAATTCGTACTTTCCGAGGGTGGTCAGCATTAAGCCCCGTGGAGAAAACCATTCAGGATGGAGGGTAGAAAGCAGGAAACACCTTTGTGGAGGCTGCCCAGGCATGGCTTCCAACCCAGCTGCTTATCGCTTTGGCACGCACGCGTCAACTCCTCCGCGGCCACCGGTGCCGTGGAGGACCGCGCAGCCAGTCCCAACCCCATTGGCTGGAGCCCCGACGCTCTGCTTCGCCGGCCTGGCGAGGTTGGTGGATCCACACCACCATTCCCCAAGTAGGCAGTCGGTTGGAGGGGATTATTCTGGGGAGATCAGCTTTGACGCCCGCTGTTCGCCACCAGTCGGGTGACCGCCCCTGCGCGAGGATCTTGGAAAGAAAGTCTCGGTGAATGGGTCCTGCGGAGCCGACAGCATTCACCTCCTGATCGGGGATAGTACGCAGGGCGTACTCGTGAGAACGGCCTGCTGCGAGGGTTGCAGTCTCGAGGAGCGGGGGAGGGAGGGGGGTGAACAATACGAAGGCGCGCCGCCGACCGGGATCTAGTTGTTGATCGGCATCAGAAATACACTTCGGTGGCAGGAGAGGCGCACATGCGCATGAATACGTAAAATGGATGGCGTGATTCACTTGAGGAAGGTGGGGGCGGGCGTCCTGAATGGTGCAATTCGTCTGGACTTCTGACGGAGAACCCTCGGAGTTTCACCTCCGGAACGCCCATTCACGACCACAGAAGGCATGGTTGGCTTGTGCTCACGGTTGGGCACAATGCGCTGTCCGGCCGTCTACAAATAGCCGCCTGATTCCCTTCTGCCATCTACTCTTCACTCAACCACCATCTCCTCTTTACTTGACCACCACCACCACTTCATCTGACCACCATCTCCTCTTCATTTGACCACCATCTCCTCTTTACTTGACCGCCTCCACCTTTTCGTTTGACCACCACCTTTTCGTTTGACCACCACCGCTTCACTTGACAGTATGCAAAACCTCAACCCTTACCTCCCAAACCGTGAAAACGTCTGGGGAGTTTCCATCGCTCGACTGGCAGACGGCTCTTTGGGGTATTCCATGTCACCCCCCTCTCTATCCGTTTACCACCCGCTGACAGATCACGGCTCTAGCATCCCCGCCAACGCGGCGGCTCTAACGACCCCAATGCGGTGGGGCTATATCTGGGATCCTACCAACGGACACGCATATACTCGTAATGGAGTGACCGCCTGGCGTTGCTCTCGATGTATTCCATGCTCATCACTTAACTGTTGGTCCTGTTGTGAAGGCTGACGTTAAATCAGGTCCCAATCGCAATATCGCAGCGTCCTTCGGTACGGCCATTGCAGCGAATGCATTTGCGCATCTACGCGATGTGCATCACATCGCTCAAAATGGGCCACTCCCGGAAGCAGCGGCAGGGGAACAGCCCACACAGCTGGCATCCGGCCAGACCGATCCTCGAGTTTTCAGTGACGACCCCACTTTCCGACAGAAGTTGATGCGCTGGATTATCACCTGCAACATCCCGCTCCGAAGTGTCGAGGATGGCGGATTTCGTCAAATATTGGGGGTTCTCGCTGGCCGTGTAAGTACATGCTACTCTGATGGCCCGCTTACTTCCCGTTACTAACTTGACACATCCCCACAGCCGGCCAACTCCACCGGTATTCCCGCGGCCGTACCAGCCACCGCATTACCCGTCAAAGATTGGCTTCTCGAGAAATATGCGTCTGCACGTACTGCACTCCATGCGGCACTAAATAGTGCACCCGTTGCGGTCCACATATCCTTCAATACTTGGATGTCATCGGAACTACGGCCGTTCCTCGCAGTCTACGGCCACTATGTGGAGCTCGAAAGCGGGGAGACCCGAGATGTCCTGCTTGCGTTGCGGAGACTGCAGGGCCCCCATTCCGGCGAGAACAAGGCAGCTTGCGTCTGGCAGGTGGCGGCAGAGTACGGAATAACCCGGAAGTTGGGCCATTTCACCGTCGTGAATTCCGCCCCCAGCTGCAATGCGTTGCAGCACATAGCAGATAAGTCAGCTCTGATCGGAATCCCCTTCGATCCCGCCCACCTCGTTTTCTGTTTCCGTGATGTTCTGGAAGTGGCCGGCAAAGCCGTCCTCTGGTCTAAGAATACAGCGGCCATCTCTCCTCATCTCGACGAAGATGTTGAGCCTAATGCACAAATGGAAGCCCTGCGTTACTGGGGAAGTGGTGGTCCAGTTGGCCGCCTACACATCTGCATCCAGCACATCCTCATGTCACCTGATAGGCGGGATCGGTTCCTGGAAGACGCACGCGGCTATGGCCTCGACGGGGAGTCTCTTTCCATGATCGCCACCAGTGGTAGTAGCTGGAGTGAGGATTATGCAGCAATTGTTCAGGCGCTTCGGCTGCGGAATCCCCTTGACGATTACCTCGCTTGTGTCCCCTATCTGGACCAAAATCGGGACGACGGTATTCCGGTACCAGATAAGTTGTCCCCGCAAGATTGGGACGATCTCAGGACGATAATAATGCTCATGAAGCCGTTCCAAACTTGGAGGACTTACTTGCAGCAGAAGCGAACAACAGCTCGTCTATCAGATGTTCTCCCAGCCTATGATGAACTTATTTCCCATCTTGAAGCAGAAATAATAGTCCATCGGCCTCCCAACGGATCGCGCTGTGTTCTCTTTTCACTCACCGCCGGCTGGCTACGGCTGAGGGAGTAAGTTTTCGTCCGCTCATATTCCACTCTTTTCCGCTTCTGCTCCGTTCGGGCGAACTTGCATTGACTCGTGGGCTAGGTCCTACCCCGCGCTGCACACCTCGCCAGCGCACTATGCGGCTGTTGCGTTGAATCCGCAGATGAAATTTGAGTACTTCGACGAGGAGTGGGAAGAGTCGCCGGATTGTGCACTGCGCATAAAGGATAGGGTGGTTGATTTGTGGGAGAGCGAGTATAAGGATAGGCCGCAAGCTTGGACTGCAGTTGCAACACCAGAGGCAGACGCAGGCAAGTACTCCCAAACTCACGGCGGTCTTTACTGACTCGCTCAGACACCCGCGGAGCTCCATCGTGGGTCCAGAGAAAGCGGGCGCGCCTCACCGTGGAGGAGGAGGAACCCATGCAAAGATTCCAAAAAGCCAGGTGCTATGACATGGGTGAAGATGCGCGGGTCTCTAGATATTGGTCTCGTGGTGCGGCAGGTAGACTGCCGTATGGGCGAGCTTTGGCCCTAATGGGCATGGAGCTGAGCTCCATTCCTGCCATGTGTGCGGGTAAGGAGCTTGTTGTCAGCAGGTATGTGCTTTTTTACCCACCCTGTTTTCCCGGTTTCCTCCACCCCACATCTTCCTATCCACCTCCTAAACTATTACCACGACTCTTGCGGCGTGCTAACATCTCATCAGTAGCGACCGTATTACCCGCGATCCGACTGCCCGTCCTAGCGACGACTTCACCGAGGCCGTCGAGTGCCTTAAGTCGTGGATTGGGGTGGAAGCTATCTGCGGGGCTTGAACGGAGGCGCAGCAGACTGTCACGCCTTCGGCAATTGGGCGCCAATATGGGGTAGGAAGTTGGGGAGGAGGATACGTGTGGTGGCGGCGGTGGAAGAAACCGCATCAGGTGTTCATTTGTTTTATTTCAATTAGGTTCATGGGATTACTGCTTTCTCTTGGTGGCGTTTTATTTCAATTAGGTTCTTGGGATTACTGCTTTCTCTTGGTGGCGTTTTATTTCAATTAGGTTCTTGGGATTACTGCTTTCTCTTGGTGGCGTTTTATTTCAATTAGGTTCTTGGGATCACGCTCTCTCTCGGTGACGGATAACAGTGACATATTAATTTTCTTGTCCCTGAATTTTCGTGACGGCAGAGATATTAGGTCTCGTGTTGTCCTATACAGCAGCGGCCTGTTGCGAGACGAAGAGCCAAATCTAGGCGCCAGTATAAATAAAAAAATTCTAATCATACGTACTTTACTAACCGATCAACACGAATCGAGATTGATACTCCAATTCTTTTAGATCCTGCAGCGATGCAGGCGCGACGTGCTCCGATCGCAGGGTCCGATGCGGGGATACAGTATTTACCTATTTCCAATACTAGAATAAATAAAAATAGGAGTTTTATTTTTTGCCGTCTCCTTTTTAATTTTTCATTTGATCAATTTTTAATTTTACCCTTACTCAGTTGCCATGTTTTCCAGGAACTTCACGGTACGAGCGGGAATTCGAGCATGTGTTCTATATTAGAAATCACGATTTTTATATGTATCGACCACGACGCTAAAAATTCTATCTACCTGCGATGGCTAAACAGGGTTTCGGCAATCACAACCCGGAAAACTGGCTTCCTACAGCAGCAGCGCGGCCCTTCCTGTTTATCCACACGACTAAGCGGCCGAGTCCTCCAATCTACGGGCACTAAATCGTGCAGAGCCAAAAATGTTTCGCGTGTCCTGCCTAGGATACTAACAGTCGTGCTCTCCGCATGATGCTCGACCTATGTTTTCCCCAGTAATCTCGGACGTGTGGTAGGGCGCTTTGTCGTGCAGTGTGCTCTGGTGATGGGAGATTAGAGCACCAAATGGCAAGCAGCCTTGCTGGGCTCCGGAATGGTGCTGGGTGGGAGAGAGGCATCGTGGGCCTGATGGCGTGGTTGACTAGCGGCGCTGCGCTGGATTGTACTGGCAGTTTTTGTTACCTGGAGTTTGTATTGTGGCTCGGTCAATAATACTTACCTGCGTACATACATGCATAGTTATCGATATCTGAAAACTACCAACGAAACAAGTGTTTTTATAAAGTTCACGAATAGTCGACGCGATGGAGACGAGTCCACGGCGATCATCCTATAGGCAGACTATAGGCAGAAGTTAGGAAGGAGGCCAGTAGTGGTAAGAGCCGGTTCAAGATTCGCGACCCGTACGACGAGGAGTGCGCGGCCCTCGCAACGGCGCGGGAATATCGGCGTCACGAAGACAGACCACCGCAGAGCGGGTCGCAATCATCGCTGACGTCCAAGCAGTCACAATACGGATGGCCTCAGAGGAACCTGTCCCCGGCCAGAAGTATGTGCTGCTCATCGCTGCGCTACAGAAGGCTAGGGCGGACATGGCTATTCAGACCTGGTGGTGCCCGGCACTCACCGGAAACCAGTTGGCCGACCAATCGGCCACGATTGCGGCGGAGGACCCAGACGCACACGGGGTGCAATGGCTGAGCTACCTGAACGGGGCAGAAGCACGCGCGATGCCTCTCCAAAGATCCCTCGCGCACGTCAAGCGGGAGATCATGTTGGAATTAAGTCTCGCCGCTCAGGCACGGGACGCCGCTGTGGGTTTGATGTGGCATTCTTCGTTGGACGCTGCCGAGGCGACGTCCAAGAGCTGGACTCCCAGCGTACGCTCATGGGCCACCATGCCACCCGGCTAGAGGAAGGCAAGAAGGCGATGGCCAGGCTCCGCCGGCTCACAGGGCAGGCGGGGTTGTCACCGGCCAACTGCAGGAAGGTTATGACTGTCTGCATCCAGACAGTCGCCATGTTCGGGCCGGAGCCGTGGTGGAAAGGGGACTACATCCAGGGCACCATCGTGCGAGCGGAGGAACTACAACAGCTGGTCAACCAGGAGGCACGGGCAACAACGGGCTGCTTCCGGACAACCAACCTGGGAGCCCTCTCGACGGAGTCGGGCCTCAGAGCAACAACAGCGCAGTTGGAGAACAGACAGCGGAACTTTGGGCTACAGCTGCTGAGCCTACCGCAGGGGGACCAGGCGGGGAGGTGGTGGGAGCCCCAACGGGAATCGGACGGCGGCTCACAAATGCCCTCGCATACGGCGGACAGACAGAGAGTACAGTGCTGCTGGAGGAGCCGGAAACCCTCAATGCGGAACTACTACAATAGGAGGAGGCCGTGGCAAAAGCGGAGGCGGAGAGGATCCGACCCGGGCTGACCATGTTTACGGATGGGTCACGGCTGGGCGATGTGGCTACCGGGTATGCGGTGGTGTGGGAGAGGGGCCTAACCTGGGCGGTGCCAAAATGCACATGAGCGACAACCAAGAGGCCTATGACGCGGAGTGCGCCGCTCTCTCTCACACGCTGGAGCTGGCAGCGCAAAGAAAGTCGACCCCGGAACGGATTACCATCTTTTCGGACGCGCAGGCAGCCATCAGGCGGATGGGGTCGGACGAACCTGGCCGAGGACAGCAGTATGCCATCCTGGGACGGAAGCAGATTGCGACTCTGCGACGGGCGCGGGCAGGCATCACCACAGAGATCCGGTGGTGCCCGGCCCACAAAGGCATCACCGGCAACGAGAAGCCGACGAGTGGGCCAAGGGAACGGCAGGGCAGCCAGGCAGCCGTGGGACTCTCCCACGATCCCTCGCTAATTTCAAGGGGGAAATCTTAGAGGAGAAAGGGCGGAGGTACGTTAGTGGGCTGGAGGACGGACCTCGAAGGCCAAGTACCGCATTCCAAAGAGCCACAGGCCTGGTGGCGAGGTGGCCGATAGCACCAAGAGGCTTGCCTCGCGGTTCTGCCAACTAAAGACGGGGCACTGTCTATCTGGGCAGTACCTCAACTGGACGAAGAACCGGCCCACCCCTCAGTGCTGGTAGTGTCGGCACCCGAATCAGACCCGAGAGCACCTCTTCAAGGTGTGCCCGGAGTGGAAGGCCCAGCAGAAGATCCTGTGGGCGGTAGTACGGAGGGAGACCGGGAGGTGGAAGGACCGGTGGAAGATCCGGAACCTCCTGGCAGATGAGAGGTCCATCCGAGCGGTACTAGGCTTTCTCTCCGCTACGGATGTGGGAAGGCGAGTGCCGACTGGGGAGGAAGAGCCCGTGAGCGAGGTGTCCGAGGCGGAGCGGCGGGAGTGGACGCAGGAGCAGGGAGCGAGTGCCGAGGAGCCATGCCGGAGAGGAACCACCACTTTTCTTACCCACGCCCGACTTCATGGCGCGTGCTAGCAATGGTATAGGACCTGAGCGGTGCTTCTCCTCTGTCACTCCCTTTGTCGGCCACGCTCGCTTTCCTTTCCTTGGTAATTCTCTACGTGCGCATCTCTTTTTCTTCGGGTAGGCATCGGGGGAGGGTAAAGGGGAGCTTGCAACGCGCAGCCACTGCACGAACTGCCCAGAAACCCGATGGCACGGTGGCCGACTGTACCAAGAGGCTCGCCTCGAGGTTCTACCAGCTGAAGGCAGGACACGCCCGCACAGGACAATACCTGCACTGGGCTAAGGTCCGCCCCGATGACCAGTGCTGGTGGTGCAAGTGCCCTTGCAAACGAGAGGCCACCTCCTCAAGGTGTGTCCGGAATGGAAGACGCAGCAGAAGACTCTGTGGACGGAGGTGCAGAAGGAGACCAAGAGGCGGAAGAGCGGGTGGACGGTCCGGGACCTGCTGGCCGATGAGAGATGTGGGCAGGCAGTGCTGGACTTTCTCTCCTCTACGGATGTGGGCAGGCTGGTGCCGCCGCTGAGAAGGGAAGTCGACGCCGGAAGTGAGGTGTCTGAGTGGGAGCTCCGGCAGCGTCGGGAGCGGCAAGAGGAACGGGAGGAAGAGGCGGAGGCGCTAGGTGCCGTGGACGATATGGGCGATGGGGAGGAGCTTCCGCTGTTCCTGCCCCCCCCTTCATTCATGGTATCGGCAGGCGAGGGGTAGGGGGCGACGTTCTTCTGTTCTTCCCGTTGTCAATTTCCTTGGGCGCGTCTATTCTTCTGGGACAGGCCTGGGCGGAGGGCAAAGGGGAGCTTACAACGAGCCGTCATCGCGCGGACTGCGGACAGGAAACCCGGGCAAAATGTACGCCGCCATGATCTACATAGGTCGAACGCGAGTATGAGTAAAAAAAAAAAAACTGCACGAACTGCGGACAGGAAATCGTGCAAAATGTACGCCGCCATCATCTAGATAGATCCAATGCGAGGATGAATACACAAAAAAAAAGGCGACGTCCTGGATCCAGATTAGGAATAGCGTCGTGTAACAGGGAATCGTTCTCTTCTTAGTTCTTTCTTTCTTCTTCTTTCTTTCATTTTACATACCCAAGTATTCAATCGACACAACACACTCGTCCACATCTTGTGCAGATCTACCTTCACCACGCCACCACCATCTTTGCTCCTCTTCTGTCTACTGCCTCTCTCTCTCCCAACCCTCTACTTTGGTCGCGATCGGGTAATTCCCCAACAGTGTATGAGCCCGGACCTAGCCGCTCTATCATACCTCATCGATCCTTCGCGTCAAAAGTAACTCCTGAAGAAGTCAACGGTAAGCGAGCGGGCCGGCAATATCGAGGCCCGGTTACATACATCCTCCTACATTTCCCTTACAACATTCGCTGATACCCACGCGCGCGAGAAAGAAGCAAACTCGGAATTCCTACGATACCACTCACACCGTTACCATGACCGAGAAACCTTATAAACACGCTCTCGGAGTGATTGAACGCCTTGATACGACCAACTACGTCACCTGGAAGAGGCAGTGTCGTCGAATTCTAAAAGGCATCAGGGCATGGACTATTGTTGTTGGAGAAGAGCAGGAACCGAACAATCCAGTCGGATTCGCTGCTGAAGCCATAGCCGAACGAGATGTTTACAACGACTACATGCGCCGCCGAGCACAGGCTGCGGCCATCATCTGCGGATCCTGCAGCAATGCGGTCCAGGTTTATGTGGAAGAAATCAATGACCCCGCGGAAATCTGGACGGTCCTCGCTGCCAGAATGGATGCAGCTGGAACCGCAGTCGGACGAATGACCCTCCTCCGAAAGTTCCATGCTCTACGCCCGATTGCGGGACAGCCGATCAACACCTATTTTTCTCAGGTGCTGGAAATCCAGAACCAGCTTGTCGGATCCGCCGAGGCTATATCTGATTCGTCATTCAAAACCCGCATCCTTATCTCCCTCCCATCAATGTTCGATACTACTGTCGAAATTCTCCAATTTCGTGCCGAAATCACACTCCAAGAATTTCTGGATGCCTTGAGGGAGTGCGAATCGAACAACTCAATGACGGCCACGCCTGAAGCTGTCTCGGAAGCGCTCCACACTCAGCAAGGAGGAAGAGGTGGAAATCTGCGAGGAGGAAGAGGAGGACGAGGTGCTTACCATGGACGAGGAAACTATCGTGGAAACGAACGTTCAGAGAAAAATTGGTGTGATTGGTGCAAGACCAGGGCGCACACTACTGCCAACTGCTGGGGCAAGGAGAAGAACCGCAAACGACCACAAGACCAAAGATCGAACGAGTGTTACCATTGCGGAGAAGAAGGTCATACGAGAAAAGATTGCCCGATCAGGAGGAAGGGAAATGCTCTACGAAACAGTAGAAGTGTTCAAGGGCATGGAGGAAACCAACGCGTACAAGACATCACTAGTAATCAACAATGACTTGTGTCATCCACCTCCCTCTGTTCGGAGGTGATAGTAGCGTCGCGTCGATCGGCAATTTCAAATGGAACCTTGGAAATTGATTCTGGAGCCTCACAAAATTAAGGCAATAATCATCGAGACTTTCGGAAGAACCCAGCCACGGAAACAAATACGATAATCAAATTTGGAGACAAGCACCAAGAGGCTTGGCTCGCGTTTCTACCCAGTCCAGACAGGCAGCATGCGAATACGCGAAAACAAAAAAACAACTATCAACGGACGGATCTGCGCATGTTTCGGAAATCAGGTCGCTACGAACAGTTAACATCTAAACGTGAACATTTGGCATCAACGAATTGTGCACCTCAATTACCAGGATTTAAAGCGCATTCTGGATCCCTCAAACAAGCACATCATGGATCCCCCAGACAGGCGACATGTCACTGATCCCACGGGCGAGTGGCGCTGGACGTATCCCTGGGACGAGCGCGTTACGGACCTCCCGGACGAGCGGCACCTGATGGATTCCTCGGGAGCGCGTCACGAATCCCCGGGACAAGCGTATGACCGATTACCAGGACGGGCGCGCACCACGGATTCCTCCGAGAAGCCCCGGACAGCCGGGGTAACACCTGGATTGTGTCAGGCATGTATCACATACAAAGGCATCCCGAACTGAACGCCGCTCGAGCTCGTGCGCTCCGATCTCTGGGGGCCCATGAAGCACAACATTGGAGGTGCTCAACTCAACACCATCTGAATTGATGACTGCACGAGATATACCGAAGTGACTTTCCCGAGCACGAAGACCGCGGAAGAAATATCGGTCAAGTTTCGTCACTCTCACGCCTGGGTCGAAACACAAGGTTTCCACATCAAGCGATCCTCGCAGTGACAATGCATCCAGCGAATACAGCAGTTCGGTATTTCTTGGATTCCTGGGAGAAAAAGGAATATTTTTTGAGCCACTTTCCGCCCGGGCGGAAGTGCGGAAGGAAACTGGAAGGTGGAACTGTTGGTGGAAGATCCGAGACCTCCTGTCCGATGGGCGGTGAAGTCAGACGCGGGGAGCGAGGTGTCGGGGAGAGATCTCCGGGAGCACAGGGAATGGGAAGAAGAGAGGAGGGCGGAAACGGGGGGGCGGGGTTCCACGCTGGAATTGGGTGTTGGGAAGGAGCTAACGTCTCCCATGGCGCCTGCAGAAGATGAGTACTAGAGGATGAATCACGCTTCCTTTTGGTGTTTCCTTTATACCAGCCACCCCTTCGGTCACGATCCCATTTGCAAATTTTGCTTAGTGCGTATCACAAATCATTGGGGCAGGCCTGGGCGGAGAGCAATAAGGAGTTTGTAACGTGCTGCCAGTGCGCGGAGAGCGGACGGGAAAAGCGGAGAATTACGTGCGCCGCCAAAGTTTGGATAGGCTGTACGCGAGTATGTATGAATAAACAAAAAGAAATGTGGACAGGAGTGCAGCAAGGGAATAGGTCACTTCCTCTCCGCCACGGATGTGGTAAGGGTGATCCCCGCTGAGGAAGACGCAGGGAGCGAGGTGTCAGGGAGGGAGGGCAGGGAGGGAGGGAGAGTGCAGAGGAGCGCAGGGGGGTGGCCCACGAGCCGGTTGCGCAGTGAAAGGAACAAGCTCAATTTCTCCAAATTCCCTCCTCTAGGGGGTGCGGGGAAGAGGATTAGGGCGCGTCTCGTGTTCCTTTTTTCTTTCCTCTACCCTTCCTGTGCGATTTCTTTGGTACGTTTGACATGTTCCTGGGATACGCATGGGCAGATGGCAAAGGTGAGCTTGGAACGTGTCGTGTCAGCGCGGACTGGGGAGAAACGGGACGGGTTGTTAGTTGCAAAAGTCCAAGTAGAAAATTTGGTAGTTCCATGGGTCCACCCACCCCACCAAATTTAGTGCCCACCGTCACAGTCCTCAGCCAGCAATGCACAACAATTAAGTTTTCTAACCTAGTTTACAGATGATAGACAACACCGTAGGCGATCACCTCATGTTGTCAGATTATCGATTGGAGCGTTGGTTCTTGAAGAGTGGTGATGGTAGTGGTGGTGGTGGTGGAAAATAGTGTCCAAATGAAAAAAATTGGTGTTCACAAGAAACTGCACCACGACCATTTCCACACACCGTAACATGCCGCCATCGCGGATTGGAACTGGCCAAAATGTGCACCGCCATAGTCTACATATCTAGGCTGAATGCGATGTTTCAACAGAAAAGAAAAGAAAAAGTTTTCCCACAAACGCGAGCGCCGCTTCCGGACGAACCAGACGCCGCGGACGCGTCGTGGATGGAGGATGGAGCGGCTGGCTACGCAGTGGCGTGAAAGAAGGGGGAATCCTGGGCGGGTATCAAAACTCATATGGGATACAACCAGGAGGCCTACGAAGCGGAGTGCGCCGCCCTCGCGCGTGCCTTGGAATCGACTTCGGAAGGAAACACAACCCCGGAACCGGTCACGATCTTGACGGATGCGCAAGCGGCCATCAGACGGATGGCATCGGACGAACCTGGCCCTGGACAACTATACGCCCTCCATGCGCAGAAGCATATTGCCACTCTGCGCAGGGCTAGGCCAGGCATCATCATTGAAATCCGCTGGTGCTCAACTCACAAGGGGATCGCAGGCAACGAGAAGGCCGATGAGTGGGCAAAGAGCGCGGCGGAGGAGCCAGACACCCGGGGGGTGGAGTGCTTGAACTACTCCGATCGGACCGAAGCACGGGCAATGCCCGTCCCACGGTCCATCGCCAACCTCAAGTGGGAAATATCGGAGAAGAAGTGGGTGGAAGCTGTCAGAATAATGAGCGTCCGGAGATGGCGGACTGGAGGTGGCGTCCGGACATGACGGACCGGAGGTGGCGTCCGGACATGACTGAGTCCCCGAGCACCGGCTCGGGGGGGCAGTCTTCCGTCCTTTGTCCTGACGGCCCTCCTGTATATAGAGAGAACTTGCGCCCGCATAATGCTGTAATACAATCTTTAGCTTTATCAATCCATATATTCCAACAGGTTATGAGCGCGGATTGATGCTTTCTCGATCCTCAAACCTATCGATATTCGCACCTCCGTACCAGACCAATCGCCACCCAAAACTGCCTTAGTGTCTGATACCCCAGTTCTAAACCCCTCTTAAAGCCTGAACAAACATCAAGTCAACATCATGACCGACTCCACCATGTACACCTGCAAGCGTGGCTCGACGCCCATCCTCAGCGCCAGAAACTATCACTCATGGAAGAACAACATTACGAACCTCCTCGCAATGAACGACTCCCTCATAATTCAGCATACTCCCAACGATCCCCGCTACAACACACTCGCATCATAGTTTCGCCAAGACGCTAAGCGCGTGTCGTGTTCCTATTCGCTGATTCCGGCATCGCGAACTTTACTTCGATTTCATTTCTACCCCTCTTGAAATGTCGCTCCGCAACTGCTACACATGCGGTCGCCTCGGTCATCTGGCTCGCCAGTGCACCGCCTCCCCTCCACCAGCATCACTGCCTATGGAGGAAGAGGATCGTTCCGACGTCGGAAGCGATGGCAACATCGCCTCCCAGACTG
>Ga0307508_10001315_pt1 | contig 28115 bp, 23 predicted proteins | sample 9_EM_MG_FD_203089 | JGI IMG/M metagenome (GOLD analysis project Ga0307508, IMG submission 203089) | Populus trichocarpa ectomycorrhiza microbial communities from riparian zone in the Pacific Northwest, United States - 9_EM | ecosystem: Host-associated > Plants > Roots > Unclassified | place...
CGAAGGCGTGTAGGGGTCGTCATGCAGCCGAGCGCCGGGCCGCCCCAAGCCGGCTGCGATCCCCTCGGGGGATCACGCCGAAGGCGTGTAGGGGTCGTCATCTATCAGGTTTCTGCTTCGAGCAGGTAGCCCAGTCCGCGGACGGTGCGGATCGAGACCATCGACCCTTCGAGCTTGCGCCGCAGTCGGTGGATGTAGACCTCGATGGAGCCGAGGTTCTGCTCGTTCGGGTCGGGCGTCCAGCCTTGCGCGATCTGCTCCTTGGTGACCACGCGGTCGCGCTGGGTGAGCAGCAGGTCGAGCAGCGTCCATTCGCGGGGCGACAGCTCGAGTGCGGTCTTGTCGACGGTGGCGCGGCGCGCCTCGCGGTCGAAGCGCAGCAGGCCGGTCGTCTGCACCGCGGCGCTGGCGACCGGGCCGTGGGCGCGGCGCAACAAGGCGCGGATGCGGGCTTCCAGCTCGGGGAAGTCGAAGGGCTTGGTGAGGTAGTCGTCGGCACCGGCGTTGAGGCCGGCCACGCGCTGCTCCAGGCCATCGAGCGCGGTGAGCACCATCATCGGCAAGCTGGGCTTCACGGCGCGCACCTTCTTCAGCACCGAGAGGCCGTCGACCAGCGGCAGGCCGAGGTCGAGCACGCCGAGGTCGAAATCGTGCCGCAGCAACAGGTATTCCGCGACCGCGCCGTTGCCGGCGACTTCGACGTCGAAGCCGCAGCCTTTCAGGCTCACGGTGAGCGCGTCGGCCAGGATGGTGTCGTCTTCGGCGAGCAGCAGTTTCATCGGGCGGTCGGAATCGGGTGCCCGGGATGGTATGACAGCGTGCGCCGGCTCCGCGGGGTATTTCCCCCTGGATGGGCTGGCGCGCTTTGGCGCGATGGGGGCCTGCGGGTCTGCAGCGGTGCCCGCAGAAGGGGCCTTGCGTCGAGTGCTCAAGGCGGTGCCATCACAGCTGCTGCAGAAGTTCCTTGCGCTTTTGCTGGTACTCGTCTTCGCTGATCAGGTTCTTCTCGCGCAGGCGCTTCAGGGTTTCGAGCCGGCGTTCGACGTCTTCGCTCTTCTCTGCCGCCTTGGCGGGAGCCGGCGCTTGTGCAGGCTGCGGAGCGGGGGGCGGCGCGGCGGCCGCCACCGGGGTCGGGATCGAAAGCCAATCGGCGCGCTTGCTTGTGGCGCCTGCCGCTTCCAGCGTCACGTTGCCGGCTGCGCTGCGCGAGCCGAAGACGAAGCGCGGCGGCGTGCGCGTGCCGCGATAGGTGTCGTAGAAATCGAAGCGGGCATCGTGGGCGATGAACTGGAGGTTGCCGCCTTGAACGAACAGCCGTGCCGTCACCGCCATCGGCGAGCCCAGCATGCCGCCTTCGCGCCGCGCGCTGCTCAGCAGCAGAACGTCGTCGGCAGGGTCGGCGCGTTCGAAAGCTTGCGACAGCGTTTCGGCCAGTTCGGCCAGTTCGTCATTGGCAAACAAGGCCTGGCGGCCGCCGCTGGGTGCGACGAAGCGCACACGGGCCAGCTGTTCGCGCAAAGCATCGGGCGTCAACGTGGCAGGGTGCTGGTTCGGCTCGGCACCGGCTTCGCGGGGCGCCAGCTCGATGCGCGTGAATTCGTGGAGCTGCCAGCTGCGCGCTTGGCCGGCGTGTGCCGACAAGACGCCGCTGGCCAACAGGCCGCCGCACGCCAGCTGCGTGAGCACGCGGCGCCGGCCAAGGGATTCGTGGGTCATGGAGAGGGTTCGCATCTGGTGAATCTGAACCGCAGTGTGCCCCGAAGGCCGCAGGCGAGCGGCTTCGGGGCATTCACGTCACAAGGTCAGAACCAGATTTCAGCTTGGGCGCCGATGCTGGTGCCCTTGGTCTTGCCATTGTTCAGACCGGTCAGGCCATTGGTGCCGGCGCCCGCATTGGCCGCATCGTTCCACTTGGCGGTAGTCACATACAGGCGCAACTCAGGGCGGTTCCAGAAGCCCGGGCCGGCCGACAAGGTCGGCGCGAAGGTGAACTTCGTCAGCTTTTGCGCTTCCGAGCCGTCTGGCTTCTTCTGCATGTAGCCCAGTTCACCCACCAGCTTGAAGTTCTTCGTCAGTGCAAATGACGCACGGCCACCGATCGACGCTTCACTGAACTTCGGCGTCGTGCCCTCCTGGTTGTGCTGGCCGTACAGCGCTACGGCCTGGCCCCCGAAGTCCCCCAGCTGCCAGGCCAGGCTTTCCACCAGGCGCCACTTCTTCACCGAGGTCTCGGCCGTCATCGAGCCGAAGTTGCCGTCCAGACCCGCCGACCCGTTCGCGAACTGCAGCCACAGCGTGTTGCCCCCGCCCACCGCGGCGATGTCTACCGTGTGCTGAAGGCTGACACCGATGCCGCTGGTGCCCTTGCCGTTGGTCGCGTTGTCGAAGCGGCCCTTGGTGTAGGTGCCTGTCACCCGCAGGGCGCCGAAGCCTACCGGGATCTCCGTCACATCCACGTTCAAGCGCGCGCCCGGGTTGGTCGAGTTGCTATTGCCGGCGTCGCCGAAGCCTGAACCGGTGTCGCTCGTGAACGCCGCCACGCCCAGCTTGGCGCCGCCGCCCAGCTCGATCTGGTCAGCACCGGCGCCCACGCCGTCCATGCGCACGAAGAAGGTGTCCAGGATGTGCACGTCTTTACGGCCGTAGAAGCGCTTGCCGATCCAGAAGTTGGTGCCCGGGACGAAGTTCTTGCCTTCGACGTACATCTGTTCGAACGAGGAGGCCGGGCTGCCGTCGTTCTTGCCGGAGCCGATGTCGGTGCCGTGGTTGTATTCGTTGAACATGACCTTGGCCTTCCAGGTCGCGCCACCTTCGGTGGTGCCGGTCTGGGCCAGGCCGAACTCACCGTAGAAGTCGCATTCATTGCCCAGGCGGTAGTGGCCGCCGGAGATGCCCAGGTCGTAGCAGGCACGGGCCGCGTTCGTGGAGGTGCCGCCGGGGCCGGTGCGGAGGTAACCGTCGAAGTCGACGGCCGATGCGCTGGCTGGCAGCAGCCCGAACGTGAGGGCCGTGACGGCAGAGGCGGCCAGCGACACAGCGCTGCGAGCAAGGATAGACATGGTTTTGGTCTCCAGAGTTGTTGGTCAGAACGGGCGCAGCGCTGGGGCGCCGCTACCGGGGATGCATTGTTCGCAAAGCATTAAATTAATTAACGTAGCGTTAACCATTAGTTGCCAGAAACGCACGCTTTCGCAGCGTTAGCATCTGTGCGGCGGGGTGTCATCGAAGCGCAATGCGGCCGACTTCCATACGAGGAGAATCCTGCGGATGAAGCGGGGCAACAACTAAACAACTAGGGGAAACTACTGTCTTTTGGGGGTTAATTATTCGTTAATGTTCTGCCCGGTCGGCCATGAGGCGCTGCAGCAGCCCGACACGATCCATCCCAACAAACATTCCGGAGACTTGATGAAAACCACCCCCACTCCCATTCGTGCGCTTCACATTGCGGCAGCGGCCACCCTGCTGTGTGCTTCGCTCGCGGCGCGCGCCGGCGAGGTCGAAGTGCTGCACTACTGGACGTCCGGCGGCGAAGCCAAGGCCGCTGCGGCCCTGAAGGCCACGCTGCAGGCCAAGGGCCACAGCTGGAAGGACTTCGCGGTCGCCGGCGGCGGCGGCGATTCGGCGATGACGGTGCTGAAGTCGCGCGTGGTCTCGGGCAACGCCCCGGCCGCGGCGCAGATCAAGGGCCCTTCCATCCAGGAGTGGGGCGCTGAAGGCGTGCTCGCCAACCTCGACGACGTGGCCAAGGCCAACAACTGGGACGCGCTGCTGCCCAAGGTCGTCTCCGACGTCATGAAGTACAAGGGCAACTACGTGGCCGTGCCGGTCAACGTGCACCGTGTGAACTGGCTGTGGGCCAACCCCGAGGCGCTGAAGAAGGCCAACGCCAAGATGCCGACGAACTGGGACGAGTTCTTCGTCACGGCCGAGGCACTGAAGAAGGCCGGCATCATCCCCGTGGCCCACGGCGGCCAGAACTGGCAAGACTTCACCACCTTCGAATCCGTCGCGCTGGGCGTGGGCGGTGCCGAGTTCTACAAGAAGGCACTGGTCAAGCTCGAGCCGGCCAGCCTGAAGAGCCCGACCATGCAGAAGGTGCTCACCACCTTCAAGAAGGTGAAGGACTACACCGACAAGAACGCCTCGGGCCGTGACTGGAACCTGGCCACCGCGATGGTCATCCGCGGCGAAGCCGGCATGCAGCTGATGGGCGACTGGGCCAAGGGCGAGTTCCTGGCCGCAGGCAAGGTGCCGGGCAAAGACTTCCTGTGCGCCGCTGCACCGGGCACGGCCAACTCGTTCACCTTCAACATCGACAGCTTCGCGATGTTCAAGCTGAAGAACACCGCCAACCTGCAGGCACAGAAGGACATGGCCACCGCCATCATGGCGCCTGAATTCCAGGAGACCTTCAACCTGAACAAGGGCTCGATCCCGGCTCGCCTGAACATGGACATGACCAAGTTCGACGACTGCGCCAAGCTCTCGGCCAAGGACTTCGTCTCCACCGCCAAGAGCAACACGCTGGTGCCGTCGGTCGCTCACGGCATGGCCGTGTCGTCTGCCGCCGAAGGCGCGATCAAGGACGTGGTGTCGCAGTTCTGGAACACCGACACCATGACTGCCGACCAGGCCATGGACCGTCTGGTGTCCGCTGCCAAGACCAAGTGATCTGACGGCGTTTCGTTGAACCGTGCGCAGGGTCGGCATGCCGACCCTGCGCAGCTTTTTGATTGCGCTGGCCGCATTCCTGCTTTACCGAGCCCACATGACCCCGATCTCGCCGCCCGCGCCCAGCTTCGCGGCACGCCTCTCACGCTGGATGCCGCGCATCGCGCTCGCGCCCAGCTTCACGCTTGCCTTCGTCTTCATCTACGGGCTGATCGTCTGGAACGGCGTGCTTTCGTTCTCGGCCTCGCGCCTGCTGCCCAACTACGAGTTCGTCGGCTGGGCCCAGTACGCCACGCTGTTCGACAGCGAGCGCTGGGTCGTCGCGCTCACCAACCTCGGCATCTTCAGCGCGCTGTTCATCGGCGTGGGCCTCGCGCTCGGCCTGGGCCTGGCCATCCTGCTCGACCAGAAGATCCGTGCCGAAGGCGCTTTGCGCACCATCTACCTCTACCCGATGGCGCTGAGCTTCATCGTCACCGGCACCGCGTGGAAGTGGATCTTGAACCCCGGCCTGGGTCTCGAGCACCTGGTGCAGCAATGGGGCTGGACCAGCTTCACCTTCGACTGGCTGGTCAACCCCGACAAAGCCATCTACACCGTCGTCATCGCCGGCGTGTGGCAAAGCGCCGGCTTCGTGATGGCGCTCTTTCTCGCCGGCCTGCGCGGCATCGACGACTCCATCATCAAGGCCGCACAGATCGACGGCGCTTCGCTGCCGCGCATCTACTGGCGCGTCATCATCCCCAGCCTGCGGCCGGTGTTCTTCAGCACGCTGCTCGTGCTGGCACACATCTCGATCAAGAGCTTCGACCTCGTGATGGCGCTCACCGCCGGCGGCCCCGGTTTCGCGACCGACGTGCCGGCCACCTTCATGTACGCGATGTCGTTCTCGCGCGGGCAGATCGGCCTGGGCGCCGCCTCGGCCACCGTGATGCTGTGCACCGTGGCAGCCATCGTCGTGCCCTATCTCTACTCTGAACTGCGAACCAAGAAATGAGCGCGCGCTCTTCGAACGTGGCGTTCCAGCGCTTCGCCATCTGGTCCGTGCTGCTGCTGTTCGCGGCGGTGTTTCTCGTACCGCTCTACGTGATGGTCGCCACCTCGCTGAAAGACATGGACGAAGTGCGCCAAGGCAGCCTGCTGTCGCTGCCGGGCAGTCTCAACTTCGCTGCCTGGCACAAGGCCTGGTCACAGGCCTGCACCGGCACCGACTGCGGCGGCCTGCGCCCGTTCTTCTGGAACTCCACGCTGATGGTGGTGCCGGCCGTGCTCATTTCCACCGCGCTCGGCGCCATCAACGGCTACGTGTTCGCCAAGTGGCGCTTCAAGGGCAGCGAGCTGATGTTCGGGATGATGCTGTTCGGCGCCTTCATGCCGCTGCAGGTCGTGCTGCTGCCGATGTCGCAGGTGCTCGGCTGGTTCCAGCTGGCCGATTCGATCTGGGGCCTGGTGATCGTGCACGTGCTGGTCGGCCTGGCCACCACCACGCTCTTCTTCCGCAACTATTACGTGAGCCTGCCCGACGAGCTGGTGCGCGCGGCCATGCTCGACGGCGCGGGTTTCTGGCTCATCTTCTGGCGCATCGTGCTGCCGCTGTCGGCGCCGATCATGGTGGTCACGCTGATCTGGCAGTTCACGCAGATCTGGAACGACTTCCTGTTCGGCGTGGTGTTCTCGGCGGGTGACGCCAAGCCCATCACCGTGGGCCTGAACAACATGGCCAACACATCGAGTTCGGTGAAGGAATACAACGTCGACATGGCCGCGGCCATGATCGCCGCGCTGCCGACGCTGGCGATCTATGTGCTCGCCGGCAAACACTTCGTGCGAGGCCTCACGGCCGGTGCGGTCAAGGGATGAACACCACCACCTGGTGGCACCACACGGCCGTTCGGGCTGAGCCTGTCGAAGCCGTGCGCTGCACTTCGACAGGCTCAGTGCGAACGGTGATCTGCTGAGTGAAGAGAGAGAAAAACAATGGGCGCACTATCCATCCGCAATGTCCGCAAGAGCTTCGGCGCGGTCGACATCCTCAAGGGCATCGACATCGAGATCGATGAAGGCGAGTTCCTGATCCTGGTCGGGCCTTCGGGCTGCGGCAAGTCGACGCTGCTGTCGATGATCGCCGGCCTCGACGTTCCCACCGCCGGCAGCATCCACATCGGCGAGCGCGACGTGACGCACGAGCTGCCGAAGGACCGCGACATCGCGATGGTGTTCCAGAGCTACGCGCTGTACCCCAACATGAACGTGGCGCAGAACATCAGCTTCGCGCTCGAGATGCGCAAGGTACCCAAGGCCGAGCGCGAAGCCTCGGTGCAGCGCGTGGCCAAGATGCTGCAGATCGAGCACCTGCTCGACCGCAAGCCCGCCAACCTCTCCGGCGGCCAGCGCCAGCGTGTCGCCATGGGCCGAGCGCTCGCGCGCAACCCCAAACTCTTTTTGTTCGACGAGCCGCTCTCCAACCTCGACGCCAAGCTGCGCGTCGAGATGCGCGCCGAGATCAAGCTGCTGCACCAGCGCACCCACACCACCACCGTCTACGTCACGCACGACCAGGTCGAGGCCATGACGCTGGGCGACCGCATCGCCGTAATGCGCGACGGCGTGGTGCAGCAGTTCGGCACGCCCGACGACATCTACAGCCGCCCGGCCACCCGCTTCGTGGCCGAGTTCATCGGCTCGCCGGCGATGAACATGATGGAAGCCGATGCCATCAAGCCCGGTGAGACTGCACTCCGCGTGAAGGGCCAGGCCATCGCACTCACGGCGGCCCAGCAGCAAGCCTTGCAGCAGCGGCCGGTTGCCAACTGCGTGGTCGGCTTGCGGCCCGAGGCCGTGCACCTCGTCGACAGCGGCGTGCCGGGGCGCCTGGTCCTGCTCGAACCCACCGGCCCCGACACCTACGCTTTCGTCGAGACGCCCATGGGCAAGCTCGTGCTGCGCACCGGCGGCCATGTCACGCAGCGCGTCGGCGACAACGTGTTCGTGGGCTGGGAAGCGCGCGACCTGCACGTGTTCGACACCGCGACAGAGGCTCGCATCGGCTGAGAGCCCCCTACCGTTCGGGCTGAGCCTGTCGAAGCCAGTGCGAACGGAGTCAAACTCTCAGCCCTGAGGCGGGCGCTCGTGCGGTTTGCCAGCGTCTGTAAAACGGTCGTTCTTCACGACCGCAGGCAGTACAAGGCGGGGTGCCATCACAGCACGCGACAATCGGAGTTGCCCCCCGTGCTCGCTCGCCATGGACCCGTTTTCCGTCATCGTCATGCTCGCCATCCACCTCGTCGTGAGCGGTGGGCTGATGTTCCTCGTCCGCCGCATGATGCCGGACGCGCCGGGCCTGGGCCGCTGGGCGCTGGCGACCGTCATGTTCGGGGCGGGCTACCTGGTTCGCCTGGCGGCCGGGCTCGAAACCGTCAGCGCGCTGGGTGTCGCGTCCGATGGCGTGATGCTGCTGGCCGTGCTGCTGTTCAGCGACGGCGTGCGCGAATTCACCGGCCGCTCGCCCGGCCCCATGCGCAGCCGCTTGCTGCTGTGGGCCGTGATCTTCTCGGCTCAGGCGGCGGCCTCGCTGGTGGGCGGTGCGCTGTGGCGCCACGTCGGCATCAACCTCGCCACCGGTTCCATGTATGCGGTGATGACCTGCTCGCTCGCCTCCGAACTGCGCCGCCAGGCGCAGCCGCTGCACGCGCCGCTGCGCCTGCTGGCCACGCTGATCGGCGGCCTGAGCATGCTGACGCTGCTGCGCTCGTACAGCATCGGCACGCACGGCATGGACGTCGCCTTCCACGGCACGTTCGCGAAGGTCTTCTACATCTATGCCTCGCTCACCGCGCTGCTGGTCGCGATGACGCTGCTGTGGCTGCTCTTCCTGCGGCTCAACGGCCAACTGGCCGAGCTTGCCACGCGCGATGCCTTGACCGGCGTCTACAACCGCAACGGCCTTGACCAAGCGCTGAAGCAGCACTTCGCGAGGCGTGACGCGCCGCCGCTGACGCTGCTGCTGGTCGACATCGACCATTTCAAGCGCATCAACGACACGCTCGGCCACGCCACCGGCGACGCCACGCTCAAGGCCGTGGCCAACGCGCTGCGGCTGCAACTGCGCGGCGGCGACTTCGTGGCACGCATCGGCGGCGAAGAGTTCCTGATCGGCTGCGTGGGTGCACAGCACGAGGTGGCGCTGCCGTTGGCACAGCGCCTGCGCGGCAGCGTGGGCCGCTTGCAGGTGCCGGCCGCCGATGGCAAGCGCCGCGTCTTCTGCACCGTGAGCGTGGGCGTGTCGGCCGGCTTCAACAGCTATGGCGACTGGGAGATTGCCGCATCGCAGGCCGACCAGGCGCTGTACCAGGCCAAGGCCGCCGGGCGCGATGGCGTGCAGCCGTTTTTAGGCCCCCCAGTCGCTTCGCTCCTGCCCCCAGGGGGCGCCACCCGGCGGACCGGCGGAGCCGGATCCGCGGGCGTTGCTTGAGGGGCACGGCGCGTTGCGCGTGAGGAGAACTTCGCGTTCCGCATGAGCGATCTGACAGTGGAATATGGGCACGAGTCGACAGCGGAGCGGGCCGGCTCCTGCACAATCTGCGGGCTCACCTGGAGACCTGCATGACCCCCGAAGAACGCCGCGCCCTGCGCGAGAAACTCATTGCTGCACGACAGGCCCTGCCCGACCGCCTGGAGCGCGCGGTGCAACTGCAGAGCGTGATGCGTGCGTGGCTGGTGAGCCGGCGCGAGTCGAGCGTCGGCGCCTACTGGCCGATCAAGGGCGAGTTCGACCCGCTGCCCGCGCTCTACCGCTGGAGCGAAGGCGGCCCCGAAGGCTCGCCGCGCCGCATCGGCCTGCCCAAGACCGACAAGGAAACCGGCGAGCTGCGCTTCCACGTGTGGTTCCCCGGCTGCCCGATGGAGCTCGATGCGCACGACATCCCCAAGCCCAAGGACACCGACGAATTCAAACCCGCCTTGCTGATCGTGCCCTGCGTCGGCTACGGCCCGGGCGGTGTGCGGCTCGGTTATGGCGGCGGCTTCTACGACCGCACGCTGTCCGAGCTGAACCCGCGGCCGATCACCATCGGCGTGGGGTATTCGCATGGCTTCCTGCCGATGCTGCGTGCGCAGGCCGACGACGTGCCGCTTGACGCGATGCTCACCGAAGACGGCGTGATGTGGCAGGCGGCGGGCCGCTGAGCTGCAGGCACATCAGAACCGGTAGCCCGCCGATATGCCGGCCAACCACGTGCGGCCCGGTGCGGGCTCGAAGAAGCGGCTGTTGCCTTCGTTGACGATCACCGAGCCGGCATAGGCGCGGTCGAACAGGTTGTCGACACGCGCAAAGCCGCCGAGATCCCAAGAGCCGAGTGTGATGCGGTAGCCCACCTGCGCAGATGCCACCACGTAGGCCTCGGCCGCGTCGGTGTTGAGGTCGTTGACATAGACCGCGCCGATGCGCCGCACTTCCAACCCGCCACGCAGGCCTTGTGCCGGCGCGTAGTTGAGCGCGGCAAAAAGCGAGCTGCGCGCGACACCGGGGATGCGGTTGTCCGCGGCCACCGTCTGGTTGGGCACGGCGCAGGGTGCCGCGGTGCAGGTGACGAACGCGTCCTTGTAGCGGGCGTTCAGCAGCGTGGCGGCGAGCTGCGGCTGCCAGTCTTGCCACTGTGCCGACCAGCCCAGTTCGAGCCCGTTGCGCCGTGTGGCGCCAGCGTTCTGGAAGGTCGAGCGGCCGCTGGTGTTCGTCAGCGTGACGATCTCGTTCTCGGTGTGCGTCTCGAACACTGCGATCGAGGCCTCGCCATAGTTCGCAAGCCGGGTCTTCACGCCGGCCTCGATGCTCTTGCTGCGTGCCGGCTGCAGCGTGAAATTGAGCCCGGTGCCACCGTTGGGCCGGTAGGCCAGTTCGTTTAGCGTGGGCGTCTCGAAGCCGCGGCCGGCGGTGGCGTAGACATGAACGCTCTCGTTCACCGCATACAGCACGCCCAGCACCGGCAGCGTGGCGCGGTAGTCAGCGCCACCGCTGTCGTCGGGATTGGTGCCGACGATGTAGTCGTCGGTCGACTTGAAGCGCACCTTGCTGTGTCGAAGGCCGGCGTTCAGCGTCCACTGCGGCGCGGGCTGCCAGTTCGCTTGTACGTACTGGTCGAAGCTCGTCACATCGTTGGCTTCGTTGCGGCGCAACGCACCCTGCACGCCGAGCGTGGTGCCGGTGAAGTTCTGGTAGCCCTGGCGGCGCTCGTGCAACCAGTCGCCGGTGAGGCCGGCCACCACGCTGAGCGGCGTGCCCAGGTTCTGCGCCTTCCAGGTCCAGCGCATGTCGGCGCCTTCGTACTCGCGGGCTAGCGAGATGACGCCACCGGGGTGCAACGGGCTGCCCTGGGTCGCGGCTGGAATGGACTGGAACTGCACCGTGCCACGCCGGCCTTTGTAGGTCATCACCTGCAGCGAGTTGCCAGCATCGATGCGGCGCTCGTAGGTCAGGCCGCCCTGCGTCTGGTCGACGGTCTTGCGTGTGTTGAAGGTGGTCGCCGACGCGTCCACGCCGCGCGGGTTGGTTTCGTACACCTGGCGCGTGAGGCCCAGCGGGTCCTGCGCCTCGGGCAGCGACATGCTGTTCACCACCAACGTCAGCTTGCCCTCGTCATCGGGCTTGAAACTCAGCTTCACGTTGCCCAGGTTGCGCTGGGTCTCGCTGTGGTCGCGGTAGCCGTCGGTCTCGAAGCGGCTGGCGCCCACGCGGTAGGCGAAGCTGCCTTCCGAGCCGCTCGCTTGCGTCGCGATGCGCAGCAAGCCGTCGCTGCCGCCGGCCACCTCGAAGCCGAGGCGCGCTGCGCCCTGGCCGTCTTCGGTGAAGACCTGGATCACGCCGCCCGACGAGTTGCCGTACAGCGCCGAGAACGGCCCGCGCAGCACCTCGATGCGGCCCACCGAACCCAGTTCCACATTGGAGATCTGGCCCTGCCCGTCGGGCAGCGTGGCCGGGATGCCGTCCACATACAACCGCACGCCGCGGATGCCGAAGGTCGAGCGCGCGCCGAAGCCGCGCACCGAGATCTGCACGTCCTGCGCGTAGTTCTGCCGGTCGCGCGCCAGCAGGCCGGGCACCGCGCCCAGGCTCTCGGAGATGTTGACCTGCGCGCGCCCGTTGTGCACGTCATCGCCGTCGATGCGGCTGATGGCAGCCGGCACGTCGAAGGCCGGTATTTCGGTGCGCGTGGCGGTCACCACCACCGGCGGCAGCGTGGCTGTCGAGGTGGTTTGGGTGGTCTGGGCCAGCACGGCGACCGGCGCACCGAGCCAGCACAACACATGCACCAGGCGCGGTGCGGAATGGGTCTGCATGTCGTCTCCATTGTTCTTGTCGCGCCGCGATGTTCACACGCTGCATCCGATCACGTTGGCTTTGACGAAAATTTCCCGCATTCGACCACCGTGTTCGTGGCGGCCTCAGCCCAGCTCGAAACTGGTGATGCCGTAGACGCGCTGCAGCTCGCATGCGGGTGGCGCGCCGCCGGCATACATGCGCGCGGTGTTGAACACGCCGTGCAGGCCTTGTGCGTGGGCCAAGGTCACGGCATCCGCGTTCGGCAGCGGCACGTCGAGGTAGACGGTGTCGCCCTCGGGCACCCGCGCGCACAAGGCCTCGTACAGCGCGTGCGCAATCTGCGGCGTGTCGGCCACCAGCGGGCCGATCTTGTGGCCTTCGCGGCAAGGCCGGATCACGCCCCAGCCGGCCAGGCGGCCCTGCGCCATCCAGGCCAGGCCGGTGGCACCGGGCATCGCGATCCAGCTGCGCAGAAAGGCCTCGCGCGGTGCCGGAAAGACGCGATGGTCGTCGGCGCACAGCAGCGCGAAATCCACGCTGGACAGCGGCACGATCTGCGCCGGTGTGGGGCCTGTCGGCCGCTTGGCGAGGCCGGCGAAGCGGCTGTTCTGCCAGGCCAGTGCGAAGCCGCTGCGGCGGTAGTTGTCTTGCTGCGCCGGCACGCCATCGAGCCCGACCACGCGGCCGGCCAGCCTTGCCATGCCCGCATTCCACAAGCGCAGGCCGACGCCCTGTCCACGCCAAGCCGGCTGCACGATGTACAGGCCGATGAAGCCGAAGGTGTCGCCGTAAGACACCGCGGCGATGCAGCCCAGCATCTGACCCTGGTGCTCGGCGAGCAAGAAGCCGCCGGGGTCTGCCGCATGAAACGGCGTGGCATCGTGTTGGCCGGGGTTCCAGCCTTCATGCGCCGCGAGGTCGATCGCGAGATCGATCTCGTCTCGGCGCATGGGGCGCACGGTGCAGCGCATGCGTCTCAGCCCAGCCACCGAAACGCGAGCGGCATCAGCAACGATGCGAGCAGCACCTGCAACCCCAGCGCCATGCCCGCATAGGCACCCGCGTCCGCATCCACCTGCATGGCCCGCGCGGCGCCGAGGCCATGGGCCGCCGTGCCGAGTGCAAAGCCGCGCACCGCCCACACGTCGATGCGCAGCAGGTCGAACAGATACTTGGCCGAGAGCGCGCCCACCATGCCCGTGAGCACCGCGAACACGGCCGACAGCGCTGGCACGCCGCCAATGCGCTCGGCAATGCCCATGGCCACCGGTGCCGTCACCGACTTGGGCGCCAGCGAGCGCAGCACCTCGTCGGGCAGGCCCAGCGCCCAGCCCAGGGCGACTGCACAAACCGCTGCCGCGACGCCACCGGCGAGCGCCGCCAGCACCAGCGCCACGCCACGTTGCCGCACCTCTGCGCGGCGCACCCACAGCGGCCAGGCGAGCGCCACCACCGCGGGGCCTAGCAACACATGCACGAACTGCGCGCCGGCAAAGTAGGTCGGGTAGGGCGTGCGAGTGATCAGCAGCACGGCCCCGATGCACAGCACCGACCACAACACCGGGTTGGCCCAGGGCGCGCGCTGCATGCGCTCGTAGAAGGCCTGCGCGGTGACATAGGTGAGCAGCGTGGCCGTCAGGCCGAACAGCGGCGTTGACGACAGGTACACCCACAGTTGCACGAAGTCAGCCATGGGGTTCTGCCTCCACGGGCGCCTTGCGCAGCAGGCCGCGCAACACCAGCGCCGTCACCGCCATGCCCGCCCAGGTCGACAGCACGATCACCAGCAGCAGCTTCAGCCCGTACTGCGAAAGCAGCGCCAGGTGCGTGATCACGCCCACACCGACCGGCACGAACAGCAAGGACAAATGCGCCAGCAGCAACTCGGCCGCGGCGTTCACCGGCTCGCGCACTGGCGCCCATTGCAGGGCGGGCAGCAGCAACAGCATGCCGACCACCGGGCCGGGGAAGGGCAGCGAGAGCGCGTGTGTTAGCGCTTCGCCGAGGGCTTGAAGAAGCAGCAGCCAGGCCAGTCCGCGAAGGGCTGTCATGCGGGGAACTCCGGGTGGATGTCGAGGGATGGATGAGGTGCGCGCAATCGCAACTGTGCGAAGTTTGCAGTGCTGGCGAGCCGGGAGTAATCGATGTTGTGGGCTGTTCTCAGACTCCTTGCTGACGTTCGCTCGGTCGTGCCCACCAGAGCCCGGCCTAAGCAGGCCGTCCTCACCGTCGCCCCGACGTGGCCATGTCAGTTTGCGTACAGATAACGCTGAAATCCCACAAACACCTTTCGCACCTGGTCAGGCTTGCCCAACTCGGCAAACGCGTCCGGAAGCGCGCGGTACTTCAGGCGCAACAGTGGCGAGAGTTTTTCCTGGTCCAGTTCGTCGACACCTTGGAGGACGTATTGGGAAAGGACGAAATCGATGAATGCCTGCTGCTTGTCGGTGAACTCGCCCGAAGCCATGTGCCGCGCATGCTCGGCCCGCCGTTGCCTTGACTGCGGAGCCGCAGCAAACGCGACGTAGGCCAATACGTCGAACAGGTCGCTGTTCTCGGCTTCGATGATCTTCTGCATCTCTGCCAGCGGTTCCTTGCCGAAGCCGCGGTCCGCCAGCTCGGCCAGCAGCTTCTTTCGGGTATCGGGGTCGCTCCAGAGGCCGCGGAGCTCATCCTCGTTCTTGAAGAACTCGGGCAACGCACCGAAGAGCGATTCGAGGAACTGCGCCGCGGACATCGGGCGCCCGTCGGCGCTCCAGAACGTCGTGGCCGTCATGTGCTGGATAGCACGCTCCTTGCCGTCGGCCAGCTTCACCTTGATCCTGGCCGGCGGTGGTTCGACAAGGGGCGCAGGCATGGGCTCGCCCGCAGGCACATCAATCGCGTCGCCGCCTGTGCGCAGCGCCCGCGCCCGCGGCTCTTCTGGTGCGAGAGGTTCGCCGTCCCACTCCGGATCGCTGAAGTGGTGGTGCGCCTTCACGAAGTCGTAGATCGTGAAATGGTCCTTGCCGTCATATAGGCGCGTGCCGCGGCCGATGATCTGCTTGAACTCGATCATCGAAGCCACCGGTCGCATCAGCACGATGTTGCGCACATTGCGCGCATCCACGCCCGTGGAGAGCTTCTGCGACGTGGTCAGCACCGTCGGGATGGTCTTCTCGTTGTCTTGAAAGTCGCGCAGGTACTGCTCGCCCATGGCGCCATCGTCGGCCGTCACCCGCACGCAGTAGAGCGGGTCGGTGCTGCTCTTGGCCTGGTTGATCAGATCGCGCACCGCGAGTGCGTGAGTCTGTGTTGCGCAGAACACCAGGGTCTTCTCGCGCTGGTTGATCATTCCCATCATGAGCTTCACGCGGTACTCCTCTCGCTCCTTGATCTCGATGACCCGGTTGAAGTCCTTCTCCTCATAGCGCTTGCCAGCCTCGATGTCGCCCTGCACCACCAGGTCGTCGGGCGTGTAGACGTACTCGTCCACGGTGGTGGCGATCTGCTTCACCTTGAACGGCGTGAGAAAGCCATCGTTGATGCCTTCCTTGAGCGAGTACACGAACACCGGTTCGCCGAAGTAGGCATAGGTGTCGGCGTTGATCGTGCGCTTGGGCGTGGCCGTCAGGCCCAGCTGCACGGCGGGCGCGAAGTAATCGAGGATGGCGCGCCAGCTGCCTTCGTCGTTGGCCCCGCCGCGGTGGCACTCGTCGATGACGATGAAGTCGAAGAAGTCGGCCGGGTACTCGCCGAAATATGGCGCGGGGTTTCCATCAACCAGCGGGCCGCTCATGAAGGTCTGGAAGATGGTGAAGAAGACGCTGCCGTTCTTCGGCACTTGGCCCTTCTTGCGGATGTCGGCCGGGTCGATGCGCACCAATGCGTCGTCGGGGAAAGCCGAGAAGGCGTTGTAGGCCTGGTCGGCCAGGATGTTGCGGTCGGCCAGGAACAGGATGCGCGGGCGCCTTGAGGGGTCTGCACCACTCCTCCAGTCGGCCAGGTTCCAACGGCTCTGGAACAACTTCCAGGCCAGTTGGAAAGCAATGAACGTCTTGCCCGTCCCGGTGGCCAGCGTCAGCAGAATCCGGTCGCGCCCTGTCGCAATGGCCTCCAGCACGCGCGTGATGGCGATGTCTTGGTAGTAGCGGCCTTGCCAGGTGCCACCTTTGTCTTCGAAAGGCACTGCGGCAAAGCGGTCGCGCCAAGGGTTTTGCCGGGTGAAGGTCAGTTGCCAAAGTTCATCTGGGCCCGGATAGCTTGTCACCTCGCCTTCGGTGCCAGTCGCCATGTCGATGCCGTAGATCGCTTGGCCGTTGGTGGCGTAGGTGTGGCGCACCGCCAGCTTGTCGGCATAGCGCTTGGCCTGGCCGACGCCTTCGGTGAAGGGCTTGTCCCAGGCCTTGGCTTCGATGACGGCAAGCTTGGTGTTTCGGTAGACGAGGACGTAGTCGGCCACATCGCCCCTGGCCCTGCGGCTACCCCCGCCCTGCAGCCGTCCGAGCGTGATGCAGTGTTCGCGCAGGACCCGGCTGCCTTCGACCACGCCCCAGCCGGCGGCTTTGAGGGCAGGGTCGACGTGCTCCGCCCGGGTTTCGGCTTCATTCATGTGGGAAACCGCATGAGGCGCTGGACGGGGATCAAAACCCGATCAAGAACTGCGTATCCGATATCTTCTACGCAAGTCATTGATTTAAAAAGGAAAAGCTTACCCATCCCTTGCCTCCCCAGCTGCCGGGTCAAGACCCGATCAAGAAATCTCAAGCCCAGTGGGGCACATAGCCCGCCCTGGGATGCTCCGGGTCGGCCACCCGGATCAAGCCTGCCTCGAGCGTCCTGTTGATCACCGCGGTCGCCTGGGCGGCGTTTTTCGGGGCGATGCCCAAACGGGCGCAGAGGCTCGCATTCTTCATCTTGTCGCCGCTCAGGAACTTCAGCACCGCGTGGAAATAGCAGGCGCGCACCCGTTCATCCTGCGTCATCTCGGCAAAGCTGCGCGGCCCGTACAGCACGGCCTGGGTGGCCTCGCCCTCGGTGCGAAAGAGCGGCGCGGGCAGCTGGAACACCTCGCAAGCCTGAACCACCTTGTCCAGCCCGCTGCCTTGCTCTTCGCACATTCTCATGCGGCGCATCAGCGAGGCCAGCGCCTCGTTGCGCGAACGCGGCGGCAGATCAATCATGCGATCGGGCTTCACCAGCGTGGCGCCGGGGTTGCTGATCTCCAACCTGTCTTCGAACAGTTCGATCTGCGGACCAGCGCCGGTGATGGTCATGTCTTGGTGGATCAGCGCGTTGGCAACCAACTCCCGAACGGCCAAGCCTGGAAACAGCGGCCGATCCTCCCGCAGCGCGACGCCGATGTGCTCGTTGCTGGGCAGCAGGTTGTTCACGTACTCGATCAGCCCCTCGAAGCCAACCGCATAGCCCTTCTGTCCGTCCAAGCGGTGTGTCACTGGGGCTGCACGGTTCTTGCCGCCGTATGACACGAATCGCACTGCCTTGCGCGCCAGGCTGGCCTCGAAATCGCTCAAACGCGCCGCGAACAAGATGGCGCCGAGGTTGGTGATGTTCCAGCGTTCGCCCACGTCGCGCACGATCAGCCGGTCCGCCTCCAGCTTGTCGAAGATGCCCGCCCGGTTGTCCGGCAAGGGCTGCCCGGTCAGGCGGAAGTACGGGCTGTAGTCAAGCAGGCTCAGCACCTCGTCGCCGCTGGCGTACTGGCGGGCAATGCCTTGCTCCCAGCGGTAAGGTCGGAGCCGTTCAATCAGCTGCCGGTAGCGCTCCGGGTAGTCGGTGAGCTTGGGCGTCGCACTGCCGATGCGGATGTAGGGCAACCCGTTGAAGGCCACCGGCGCGCCCGTGGCCGCGGGGATCTCCAGCAACACAAGGCGGCCCTGCGGATGCTCCACGGTGCGAAAGCTGAAGGCAATGCTCGGCTGCAGGCTGTTGGCCAGCCACAGCGCAAAACCCTGGTTGCCGACCTTCTTGGTATCCGGGTTGAACTCGGTGCCGACCACCGCATGGGTTTCGTCTTCGATGCCCCACACCATGTAGGCCAGGTCCTGCCCCTCGATGCGCGCCGAGTTGGCCAGTGCAGAACAACGCTTGCCGATCATCTCGGGGTCGGTGTTGTTGCTCTTGAACTCCAGCCACGGCGTCTCTGCCGGCTCGGCCCTCAACTGGTCGATCAGGGCGATGTCGCGGGCCGGGTTCATAACGGCAATGGCTGCTGGCCACCGACATACTTGGCCGAGCCGTCTGGCACGAGGTCTTTCTGCCGGATCAGTTCGATGGCGCTTCGGAACTTGTGTTCGGGAATCTTGAGCTTGTCGGCGTGCCAGCCCTCCCGGGCCGCCGAGACGATTGCGTTGTCCGTCACTTCAGCGCCGTCGATCAGCAGGTTGTTCCACGCCGCATGCGCTGTGGCAAATACTTCGGCCTCTTTGGTGTCCATCGGCAGCAAAAGATCAATGACGCTTTCCACCCGCTGCTGGTAGGGAGTCAGCGCTGGACGGGCACTCGACAGACGCTCATCAAACGCGCCGAGCTTTCTGAACTCGTAGCCTTCACCACACTTGACCATCTCGAAGTAATCATGGGCTTTCGCCCAAGCTTCTACCTTGAGCATGTGCGGGAAATCGTTCGGGCCGGCCGCATCCTTCATCGGCTGGCGGCCGAGATCGATTTTGCCGATGGCCTCGACCAAATGCAGCAGCTTCTGCACCTTGACATGCCCCAAGGTCTTTTCACGCCGTTGCTGTTCATGCAGGGCATGGGCAAAAGCGATGACATTGGCTGCGAACTCAGGCGTTGTGGTTTGAAGTGCCGGTTGCACGGCAGTTCTTGTTTGCTCGACCGAAGTCAGTTGACCAGTGAAGGCCCGGTGGAGCAGAGACTTCTTCAGCTCGTCGAGGGCTGCAAGTTTGCTTGCATAGGTCGCGATGAGCTGATCGGTAGCAACTTCAACATCGCCGAGGCGCCGGACAATGGCTTCCTGCTCCGGCAAAGGCGGAATGTTCAAAGTTAATTGGCGCAAATCTCGGATGTTGATTTGCATGAGCGCCGTCCCATAGGTCTTCGCACGTATCTGCCGTTGCACTGACTCTGAGCGCATCAAGCAGTAGCCGAAGTCTTGCGAGAGCCGTGCAGAATCAAAGCGGATCGGAACGATGCCGCGCGTGACGTTCGCGCCCGCCAACGCGCAGTCCGCCAACGCCAGCGTGCCGGTAGTACCTCGAACGCACAGAAGGATGTCGTTTCCTTTGAGCGTCGTTCGGTCATACGATTTTGCGAGCGCCGGGTCAATTCGCTTCAAGCTATCCAACCCAACCACGCTGCAATTCAAGTCCACTGGCCGCACGATGGGTAAGCCATTTGCGAACTCCTCGCCAGGCTGCACGATTCCATAGGACAGGCTGCAGTCTGACTCCACCACGTCTTCTAGACTGGCCATGCGACTGACGGGCGTCAACTGCTCCAACACCGCGCCAATGATTCGCCCGAACAGTTCCCGGGCGTTCCGCAGGTTCTTCTCGGCGTTGGCCTTGGCGGTGGCAATGCCCTCGAAGGCTTCGTCGAGGATGGCGACGATGCGCTGCTGCTCGGGAAGCGACGGCACTTCGATTGAGAACGAGGGGAAATCCTTGATGGAGATTCGATCAACTGTCGCGCCCCTGATCGTCTTTGAGGCGAGAAAGTCTTGAAACTGTGGCGAGAGGTACTGGTACAGGAAAAACCGAGGATCAATCGCGCCCGACCTGAATCGCACAAGGCCCATGCGTCGACCGAGACAGCATTCGAGCCCCTGCGGAATGATTGCTGCTTGGCCAAGCCGCGTTTCATATGAGAACACCACATCATTGGGCTGTGGCTTGACTCGCCGAGTCCATTGCACGAAGTCCTCCGCGGTTACGTGCCGTGTCTCGCCCAGGTTGATCACGCCATCCTGAAGGGCGCCTATGCCCAGAAATATCGGCCCGCTATCGACTGTCTTTGGAGTTGCATGAGGTCCATCAAAAACCTCTGCCACCTCGCTCAATCTCAGTCGCTGCCAATCCTCTTTCACACCAGACTCCGAATCGTCGCAAGCACTTCCGCGCTCCCGGCATCGAGCGCCGCAATCTCGTCGAGGATGTCCTGCGGCGTGCGTAAGGCAACCGCATCCCCACCGCTCGGGTTCTTCACCGACAGGTCGTAGGTGTCGGCGCCTATGCTGGCCACGTCCACCGACCAACTCTTCGGTGAGTCGTAAAAGGATTGCTGCCGCTCGACGAAATCGACCAGGTCCTCATCGTTCAGCGGGTTGGTCTTGCCCATGTTGCGGCCCGCGTCCAGTTGGTAGAACCAGACCTTGCGCGTAGGCGCACCCTTCTCGAAGAACAACACCACTGTCTTGACGCCGGCGCCTTGGAAAGTGCCGCCCGGCATGTCCAACACCGTGTGCAGGTTGCAGCTTTCCAGCAGCAGCTTGCGCAGGCTGGTGCTGGCGTTGTCGGTGTTGCTCAGGAAGGTGTTCTTGATGACGATGGCCGCGCGCCCGCCGGCCTTGAGCGACTTGATGAAGTGCTGCAGGAACAGGAAGGCCGTCTCGCCGGTCTTGATGGGGAAGTTCTGCTGGACTTCCTTGCGCTCCTTGCCACCGAAGGGCGGGTTGGCCAGGATCACGTCGTAGCGGTCGCGGTCTTGAATGTCGTTGATGTTCTCGCCCAGCGTGTTGGTGTGCACGATGTTGGGCGCCTCGATGCCGTGCAGGATCATGTTCATGATCGCAATCACGTAGGCCAGGCTCTTCTTCTCCTTGCCGTAGAAGGTGCGCGTTTGCAGCGTCTTCAGGTCCGACGTGGTCAGGCCGGGTCGGCTGCTGAGGTAGTCGTAGGCCTCGCAAAGGAAGCCGGCCGAGCCGCAGGCGCCGTCGTAGATGCGTTCGCCGATCTTCGGGTCCAGCACCTTGATCATGGCGCGGATCAGCGGCCTGGGCGTGTAGTACTCGCCACCGTTGCGCCCGGCGTTGCCCATGTTCTTGATCTTGGCTTCGTACAGGTGCGAAAGCTCGTGCTTCTCGGTCTGCGAGCCAAAGCGCAGTTCGTCGACTCGTTCGATCACGTCGCGCAGGTTGTAGCCACTCTGGATCTTGTTCTTGATCTCGCTGAACACCTCGCCGATCTTGTATTCGATGGTGTTGGGGCCGCTGGCGCGCTGCTTGAAGCCGGCGAGGTACGGAAACAGCTTGCCGTTGACGAAGTCGCGCAGGTCGTCGCCGGTCATCGCGGTGTTGTGGTCCAGTTTGCCGTCGGCCGTTTTCGGTGCGGCCCAGCTTTCCCAGCGGTAGTCCTTGCCCAGGATGAAGGTGTAAGGCTTGCCCTCCAGCTCGGCCTCGGCGGCCTTGTCCTGCTCCAAGGCGTCCAGGTACTTCAGGAACAGCAGCCACGACGACTGCTCGGTGTAGTCCAGTTCGCTGGTGCAACCTGCGTCCTTGTGGAGGATGTCGTCGATGTTCTTGAAGGTTTGCTCGAACATGGGGCTCAGACTTGGGGCAAGGGGCTTGGCATTCTCGCTTGTTGTACGGGGACGCTGCGCAATCAGACTCATCACGTCCGCGACGCTAGCGCAACTCCCGGACGAACGCTGTGGCGGACACAGTAGCAAGATCGGGGCACTTCCATCTGCTGCGCCAACCTGCCTGCAGTAGAGTCGCCTGCCTCATCCCGTCGCTCTCTCCAACGCCATGAACCGCCTGCAGTCCGAGTTGCGTCGCCTGTACCTCCCGCACTCAGCGGCCGACCCTGGCGCTGACACCGAGGCATCCGACCTCATCGATGCCAAGGGGATGGTGCGCGCCATGGTGCTGGAGTTGGCCCGGCCGGCGAACTGGGACGTGCTGTCGAAAGTCTGGCGCGCCGTTCAGACCGATCTGGAGCTGCCGGCTCCCGCCATCGCCGTCTCGGGTACGGACGGCCTGCAGCTCTGGTTCTCGCTCTCGGAGCCGGTTTCCGTCGCGCAAGCCCACGCATTCCTGGAGTCTTTGCGCGTGCGCTTTCTTGCCGACATTGCACCCAAGCGCCTCAGCCTGAGGCCTGTCGTGGACGCCTCAGCCCCGCACCAAGCGCTTCACGCCAGCTCGGTGCCTGCCGAGCAGGAACAGACGGGCAACTGGTCTGCGTTCGTGGCGCCGGACCTCGCGCCCGTCTTTGCCGACACACCCTGGCTCGACATCCCGCCTAGCAACGACGGCCAGGCCGACTTGCTGAGCCGCCTGCAGAGCATCAAGCCGCCCGCCTTCGAGGCTGCCTTGGAATGGCTCAAGCCGGCAACGGCTCAGCCAGCGGGCGTCGCGCCCGAGGCGATGGGCACCGATGCGGGCCGCATGCCCGTTCAGCCGGTGGTCTCGGTTGGTTCTTTGGATGCAAAGCGCTTTTTGCTGCAGGTCATGAACGATGAGACCGTGGCACTTGCCCTGCGAATCGAAGCGGCCAAGGCGCTCTTGCCTTACTCCGACGAGCCCCGCCCCCAGCAAGACACCTGATCGGTGCCTGCATACAGCCTCAACCCGCCCCGACCAACGCCTCGGCCCGCTCCCTCGCCCGCGCCGTCACGCTCCCCGACAGCCCCACCGCACCGCGGCTCGCCAGCATCTGCGCAAACACCTCGCGCACCTCGTCGGCACTGACGGCCTGCAAACGCTCCAGCCACACCTGCGCATCGCGAAGCTTCCCGAACGTGAACACGTCTTGCGCCGCCGACTCCAGCCGCCGGGCCGGCTGCTCCAGCGCGCGCAGCGTGCGCACGGTGATCTGGTTGCGGGCGCGTTGCAGGCCCACCGGGTCGGTGGTGTCGGCGTGCTGCTTCAGCAGCCGTGCGGTTTCGGTGAAGAAGGCGTCGGCCTGTTGCGGGTCGGTTGCCGCGTCGATGACGATCTGGCCCGCGTGCGGCAGCACGTCGGCCGAGCAGGCCACGTGGTACGCGAGGCCTCGGCGTTCGCGGATCTCGTCGAGCAGCGGCGAGCTCATGCCCTCGCCGAGCAGCGCGGCGGCGAGCACATGATTGACGTGCCGGTCGTCCGCCAGCGGCGGCGCTTCGTAGCCCAGCACGATCTGGCATTGCTCGCTGCCCGACAGTCGGCGCAGCTTCACGCCGCCTTGCCACACCGGCGGCGGCACGGTGTTGGGCTCGCCGCGCGGCATGCTGCCGAACGCCGCTTCGGTGGCGCGCAGGAACGCAGCTTCATCCACCGGCCCGGCCGCGGCCACCACCACGTTGCAGGCGGAATACTGGCGTTGCACATAGGCCAGCAAATCGTCGCGCGTGATGCGCTTGAGGTTGGCGCGGTTGCCGATCACCGAGCGGCCGGCGGGGTGGTTAGGCCCGTAGCAGGCACGGTCGAAGAGCTCGAAGGCGATGTTGACCGGGTCTTCCTCGAACTCGGTGAACTCGTGCTGCAGCACCTGGCGCTCGCGCTCCAGTTCGTCGGCCGGGAAGCTGCTGTTGCGCACGATGTCGGCCAGCAGCTCCACGAAGGTGGGCAGGTCGGCGGCCAAGCCTTCGATGTGGAAGGCGGTGTGGTCCTTGTCGGTGTGCGCGTTGACCTCGGCGCCCAGCCGCTCGGCGTCGAGGTTGATGCGCTGGCAGTCGCGTGTGTGCGTGCCCTTGAACGCCATGTGCTCGACCACATGGCTGATGCCGTTGAGCAGCCGCGGCTCGTGCAGGCTGCCGGTGCGGATGAACACGCTCAAGCTCACCGTTTGCCGCCAGGGCATGGGGATGGCGACGGCGTGCAGGCCGTTCGCCAGGGTATGCAGGAGGATGGTAGAGAGGAGCGAGCTCAATGGGCGTGGTCGGTGCGACAAAGTCAGGCTGTTAATGTCCCCTGCCGCATACCGCACCTTGTGGTGAGGTTTGACTGCGGGGGGCGTGCACATGAAATAAATCGAGTTCTCATTGAATAAAGCCGCTCTGACAAAATTCACGCTTCTACATTGAGAAGTCAGTCATATGCCGGTCACGAGAAACGCACTTGATTCGAGCAAGTTCAATCCAGAAGCAAACTTGCCGTTTGAACTTCGGATTGACGATATTCGCCTCGCCATGCAGGACGTCTATGATTTTTTCTACGACGTGAACCAAGGTCTGGTTCAAAAGGGACTGGATCGCTTGGACGACACACTTCGGCCGGCCATCATGTCCGGGGTTTTGTCCGACATGCTGACGAGTAGTCTAGCCAAGCATTCAAGGACGTTGGTAGTGAATGCGTTTTTCAATGGACACCCGGACCTTGTGGTGAAGGGGCGGTACGCCGATAACAGTGTCAAAGCAGGTGAGCATGGCGTCGAGGTTAAGACGACCCGAAAGGCAGGTGGTGCGGTCGATACGCACGGGGCGCGCAACCAGTGGATGTGCGTGTTTGTCTATCAAGTTGACAATTCAACGGAGCCCTCCATTGATCGACGCTCTCTTTCTTTCCATGAGGTCTACTTGGGCCAAGTGGTCGTGGATGACTTCCGAAAGAACGCACGAGGTGAGCTGGGAACGCGCACTGCGACGCTGCATGCGCAGGGCATTGCCAAGCTTCGATCGAATTGGGTCTACAAGGTGTAGTTCAGCCAACCTTTAGTGCGGCAAGTTTCGGGAGAGCTTTACGAGCCATTTCGAAATATCGGGGGTCTCGTTCGATGCCCATGCTTTCGTATCCCACAGCCTCGGCCGCAGCGAGTGTGGATGCTGATCCCGCAAAGGGATCCAGCACGATGCCGGTACCTAGCGGCAGTGACCCGCGAACCACCTTCCGCATGAACGATTGAGGTTTGAGGCTTGGGTGTGGAGCAAGAGTTCGTTCGGTTGAGCGTGTGGGCGACGACTCGATAACGTCCCCGAACGGCTTTTCGGAGGAAACTCGCCGAAACCCACCTGTTCCCCATTTGCGCAGATTGTCTTGAACACGGCCATCAAGGGGTTTTCTGAAGATCAACCAAGGCTCCCACATTGATCGCGGCATAACGCTGATGTCGGTGAACTCCACGTGGGCCGCTTTTGGGCGATCACCACCTCGCATGGTCATGACAAGGCGAACCAACTCACCTCGCCGCTCCAGCCCTGATCGAGCGAGAGCGCCAGAGACCAGATAGGAGAGCAAAGGGTTGCTGGCAATGACGACGTTTGCGCCGGGCACGAGCACACGGATCAAGCTTCGCCCCCACGACAAGAAGAATTGCTCAAGTGCATCCAGATCGGTGGGCTTGAGGACTGTGAATCGCGGTAGCGGGGATCGCTGAACTCCGTCAAAGCTCGGCGGAATGCGCCATATGCCGCCAGACTTGGATCGGAGCTTTGTTTGCTCTGCTTCTGTGTATTCGAGCAGGCCATACGGCGGATCTGTGACTACCGCATGGATGGAGTTCGTCGCTTGGCGATCAAGCCATGCGTTGCAGTCGTCAAGTATGAGAGATGATCGACCGAATTTGAAAGCCTGTGGTTCGCGATCACTCTCGCTTGGCGAAGGTTTGTGTGCTGTGTCGAAACCCGCGAGGACATACTGACCACGATCCATTCGCGCGAAAAGCGTTGGCGTATTCAGGCGCAGATACGAACGGACAGAAGATGCGGGAACAGTTCCAACCAGAGAGCAGACCTCATCGGTGATCTGTTCGACGCTTGCTCCTTGCCGCCGACCATCGAGTACTTCGATGATTGCGTCCCTCACTTCGCCGGGTTGTCTGCGCACGCCAAACTCCTTTCATTGCTCGGGCTGGAGTCTAGACGTCTGGACGTCTTTTGGCAACGTACGCTTCGCTTTTCACTCCTGACGTGGTCGCAACTGGTTTCCTTGGTGCTCGCCCTGCAGACGCAGCCGCTTGCAAATTTCCAGCGATGCGACCGACTGGTTCATCGTGTACAGGTGCAGCCCCGGCGCGCCGCCGGCGACGAGCTTCTCGCACAGCGCTGTCACCACGTCGAGCCCGAAGGCCTTGATCGACGCGGTGTCGTCGCCGAAGCTCTGCAGGCGCAGGCGGATCCAGCGCGGGATCTCGGCGCCCGACGAGTCGGCGAAGCGGATGATGCCGGCCGAGTTGATGATGGGCATGATGCCCGGCACCACGGGGATGTCGGCGCCCAGCTTGCGTGAATCGTCGACGAAGCGGAAGTACGCGTCGGCGTTGAAGAAGAACTGCGTGATGGCCGAGTTGGCACCGGCGCGCACCTTGGCCAGGTAGGCCTGCATGTCGGCCTCGGGCGAGCGCGCCTGGGGATGCATTTCGGGGTAGGCGGCCACCTCGATGTGGAAGTGGCTGCCAGTCGATTCGCGGATGAAGCCGATCAGGTCTGACGCGTAGCGAAACTCGCCGAAGCTGCCGTAGCCGCTCGGCAGGTCGCCGCGCAGTGCCACGATGCGGCGGATGCCCGCGGCCTTGAATTGCGCAAGCCTCTCGGTGATCGACTCGCGGTTGGCGCCGATGCAGGTGAAGTGCGAGGCCGCGTCCACGCCTTCGGCGAGGATGGCTTGCACGGCCGCGAAGGTGCCGTCTTGCGTGGAGCCGCCGGCGCCGTAGGTCACCGAGCAGAACTGCGGCTTCAGCGCATAGAGCTGCTGGCGCACGGTGGCGAGCTTGGTGACGCCTTCGGGTGTCTTGGGCGGGAAGAACTCGAGGCTCAGGGGGAGTTTGTTGGTGGTCATCTTCAAGCTTTCTGCAGATTCGCCGTCATTCCCGCGCAGGCGGGAATCCAGCATCTCCGCACATCGTGGATTCCCGCCTGCGCGGGAGTGACGTCATGCGGCGGGCTGCTTCGCCCACACGAAGAATTCGGTGTTGCCGTTGCCGCCTTTGATCGGGCTTTCGAAGTACTTCTGCACCTTCAAGCCCAGACCCTTGCAGGCTTGCCAAAGGCGCGTCTCGACTTCGGCGAAATGCGCCTTGTCTTTCACGATGCCGCCCTTGCCGATCTGCGCCGGCTGTAGCTCGAACTGCGGCTTCACCAGCACCAGCAAGTGGCCGCCCGGCGCGAGGTACTCGACCATGGTCGGCAGCACGTGCGTGGAGGTGATGAACGACAGGTCGGCGGTGACGAAGCCGAAGCTGTGCGGCGTGTTGGCCGCTTCGAATGCGGAGCCTGTCACGTCGCGGCCGTTGATGCCTTCGAAGCACACCACGCGCGCATCGGCCTGCAGCTTCGGGTGCAGCTGGCCATGGCCCACGTCGATGCCGACGACGCGCTTCGCGCCGGCCTGCAGCAGCGCATTGGTGAAGCCACCGGTGCTTTGCCCCAGGTCCAGGCAATCGAGGCCGGTGACGTCGATGCCGCAATGCTTTAGCGCGCCTTCGAGCTTGAGCCCGCCGCGCGACACGAAGCGCAGCTCCGCGTCGTCGGTGATCTCGATCTCGCAGCCCTCGGGTACGTCGAGCCCCGCCTTGTTGACGACGGCCCAGCCCTTGGGGCCGAGCCAGCGAACGGCGTTGCGCTCGATCAGGCGCTGTGCCGCCGAGCGGGTTGGCACGAGGCCTTGTTGAAGCAGAAGTTGGTCAGCGCGCATGGGGTTCCGTTGGGTTGCATCTCTTTGTCGCGCATCACCAAACCCGTTCGCACTGAGCTTGTCGAAGTGCCTGCACCGAGGTACACGCTGGCTTCGACAGGCTCAGCCCGAACGGAGGGGTGGCGGCTCAATACCGGTAGGTGTCGGGCTTGTAGGGGCCTTGCTTGGGCACGCCGATGTAGGCGGCTTGTTCGTCGGTCAGCTCGGTCAGCATCGCGCCCACCTTCTTCAAGTGCAGGCGTGCAACCTTCTCGTCGAGGTGCTTGGGCAGCACGTAGACCTTGCCGATGTCGTAGCTGTCGGGATGCGAATACAGCTCGATCTGCGCGATCGTCTGGTTCGCGAAGCTCGACGACATCACGAAGCTCGGGTGGCCCGTGCCGCAACCCAGGTTCACCAGGCGGCCCTTGGCCAGCATGATGATCTTCTTGCCATCGGGGAAGGTGATGTGGTCGACCTGCGGCTTGATCTCGTCCCATTCGTACTTCTCGAGCGACGCGATGTCGATCTCGTTGTCGAAGTGGCCGATGTTGCAGACGATGGCCTGGTCCTTCATCGCCGCCATGTGCTCGTGGCGGATGATGCCCTTGTTGCCGGTCGTGGTGACGAAGATGTCGGCCTTGT
>Ga0307508_10001316_pt1 | contig 28112 bp, 26 predicted proteins | sample 9_EM_MG_FD_203089 | JGI IMG/M metagenome (GOLD analysis project Ga0307508, IMG submission 203089) | Populus trichocarpa ectomycorrhiza microbial communities from riparian zone in the Pacific Northwest, United States - 9_EM | ecosystem: Host-associated > Plants > Roots > Unclassified | place...
GGATAAGAGGCCCCTTGTTACGCCCCCAAATACACCCCCAGACCATCAACTTTACCCCAGGACCCTTTGTGACCCCATGGATACAGTCTTTGTGGTACTTCTCAGGCGGTGTGCGAAAGACCCAAATGCCCTACGGATCCTTACTCTTCTTGACAGAGCACTCATCACTGAAGATAACCCCTTCCCAGTCTGCCTTATCCCAATTCTTATGCTCCTTAGCCCAGGCAAGACGCTGAGCAACATGGTCTTCAGTTAGGAGTGCTCTCTTCTTCGCCCTCCACTTCCTGATGTCCTCCTCGGCGAGTATCCGCTGGATGGTACGCACGGATGCGTTGGGAGCAACCTCATTGGTCAACTCGCAAAGAGGTAGTCGTCTAGCCTTCTTTGACTCTCTGACAACACGTCTGCGCGTGCAAGTGGTGATCAGTCAAGGTCTGGCGGCGGAAGGAGTGTTTTCGTGGAAGTCACGACTTTCGTATCGATTGAGAAAAGTCTGTATCGTGGACTTAGGACGGTTTATCTCTTTGGCTATTTGAGATAGTGATAAATTTTGCTCACGAAAAGCAATTATCTGACCCTTATCGAAGTCGGACATACGTCCTTGGAAGTTGTTCGGCATTGTGGTCATGGTGAGCGGTGTTTGAAAAATGTGGTGTGGTGGCGTACGACACGTCGATGAGGCTAAGAGTACAGAAACTTTTGGCCTAGTACTTTAGCTCGACAAGATTTTTGAAGTCTCTGAACACTGTGCACACTTCCGATGATGGCTTCGAGCGTAGGAAGCATACCCAGGTGTAGCGGCTGAAGTCATCAATATACAGTATGTAGTATCGGTGCCCAGATAGTGATTGAGGGCTGATGGGTCCACATAGATCGGAATGGATCAGTTCCACTGACTTAGTCGCTCGCCGAGCTGGAATCTTCCTTTGAAACTTCTCCTTAGCCTTCACTTTGATGCAGATGTCACAGGCCGTGGATGTGGCAGTTTCCTTTTCAGAGTAGGATCCCTTAGGCAGTATCTTTCGGACATCACTGAGATTGAGGTGACCAAGACATTGGTGCCAGGTTTAGATATCTGTCCAAGATGCCGATTCCGAGTTCGAGCAAGGCAGAGTATTTGCTCGATACGCAGTGGCGTTTGCATGATTTCTTTTTGAGGTTACGTTGCTGAGGAGGACAAAGGACATGGATCCAGGTGCACATCTACCCAGGGGTTGTTCCGTGAAATCCTCAGATGTGATGTAAGCAGTGAGTGAATGGGAACGGAAACTGACATAAATGCCATCCTTGACCAATTGGGGTACCGAGAGCAGAGAGGCTCTGAAATCTGGTACATATAAAGCTTCCACCCTGAGGAGCATTCCACAATCGAGCTGGTGGTTGATGGTGCCGGCGGCTGTTGCTAAACTGACAGAGTCGGCTGACTCGACTTGTAAGAACTCCTCGAGTGGGTGGTATTCATGAAAGTCCATCAGATTTGGTGAGATGTGGTGGGTTGCGCCTGAGTCAATTATCCATTCATCGGTATTGCATGTGTTTCTGGCCACTCTTGCCATCGCAGTGAGGCTGAGTACTACAGTGTCTCCGGTTTTGACATGATGGGTGGATGCTGACTTTCCGCGCCTGCCTTCCCTTCCCTGTCTCATCTTGGCAGCTCTCTTCTTGACTTCACAGTCAATCTCTTTGTTTCCCTTCCTTGTTCAGTAGTAGCACATGATGTTGCTAGGGTCTGAGGTGGCCTGTTTCTTATTGTAGGGCTTTCGACGGTGTTTGCCCTTTCCGTTGGTTCGATGATGCTTGCCACCATTGACATTTACAGACAGGGTATTGCTGGAGGTTCCAGCCAGATTGAGATTGGAGCCAGTCGTGGTGTTGCGGAGAGCTCGTGTGGTTTCGTGTTCAATCAGAATCGTACTGATGGAGTTGAGTGTTTGATCTTCGATCGGTCAGTTCTTGAGGATGTTCGCAATATTGGCGAATTACTCGGGAAGGGTCGCGAAGATGCGCATAATCAGGTATCGCTCCGTGACTTCATCTGGAGTCCCTTCCAGCTCCTGACTGATATCTGAAAGTGAGGAGATGTAGTCCGATACAGATATTCCTGGCTTCATCACCGCAGAGTGAAGGAGGGCAAGGGTAGTCATGTGTGCAGACTGGGATGCGGCAACATCGTATCGTTCACGAAGGGCTTCCCAAGCTGCGTGCAGATCGCAATGTCCGAGGCGATTGAGAAACGTTCGAATGGTGGGTTCAGTTGATGACCAGATCATTCCGAAGGTACGTTGTGACCGATTGCGGAAGTCTCGAGCCTGTGCTGTTTCGTTGCCAGCAGGTGCGAGCTCAGTACCGAGGACAATTTCATGGGAGTCGTCCATTGCGACGAGGTTCGTAATGTTGTTCTTCCATGAGTGGTAGTTTCTCGCACTGAGGATGGGTGTCGAGCCATGCTTGCAGGTGTACGTGGTGGAATCTGTCATGATGTTGACGCGATGTTTGTTGAGGCTTAAAAAAAAACATGAGTGCAGGGATGAGATGCAGAAGCGAGGCTCAAGGTGGCAGGTACGGCGGGAGCGATTATCGATGGGTAGCGGATTGGCAGAGCGTTCAATCCGGGCTCATAACCTGTTGGAATATATGGATCGATAAACGTGAAGATTGTCTATGAGTATTATACGTGCACAAGATCTCTCTATATACAGGAAGGCCGTCAGGACAAAGGACGGAAGACTGCCCCCCGAGCCGGTGCTCGGGGACTCAGTCATGTCCAGACGCCTCCTCATCTCTGGACACCTCCTCATCTCTGGACGCCTCCTCATCTCCGGACGCCTCCTCATCTCTGGACGCCTCCTCATCTCCGGACCCCACCTTATTCTGACAAGTACGAGTTACCACTACACAGAGGTGTGAAAAGCTATTCATATGAGCTGCACTTGTTCATTGAGCTGTACGGAATGAGTTCGCGGGCTGGGAGGTGGGCGGGAACCGTGTGTGGGTTGCTGCGAAGGAGCTGCTTGCCGGACCGATTTCGGGCGCCTGTACTCTATTAACTAGCATAAAAAATTAAAAAAATTAAAAAGTAAAGGGCAATATTTTCGTCATTGGTAATCGAATTTTAATCCCCACCCCATGAATGTCCAGACCAGTCGGTTTAAGGTGTCCCCAACCATAGGCCTCCTCCCATTCTTGGCTATCGAGATCTCCCTCGCCCCACCTCTTCATCGCTGCCATATCCGCTGCCATATTCTCCACCTCTCGCTTCTCTGCCACCCCCTCCTTCCACATTCCTTTCTCCTTCCTCAGCCACGCCAGTGCTGGCATCAGCGCCGCCATTGACGCGTTGACCGGAGCCGCGACCTTTTCACCAATGGCCTTCTCCGCTGCCTCGCCAGCCATCTCGAGGGCGGCAAATTCCGCATTGAGCCGCGCCTCCTTCGCCGCAACCGCAGTCAGCACCTCCGTCACGATGGACCGCATAGGATCCCGCGCCCGTGGCCTCCACTGCCTGCCAGGCGCCGGTGTTCCGATCGCCATTCTCTTCTTCTAGCTCGGGGTGGGTGTGCGGAACCGTGGGGGTGTCGTCTCATCCAACCAAACATCCGCCCCCAGTCCACCGCTCCAGCTTCCCACTGGTTCTGCAGCGTCGCACTGCTGGCCACCCAAATCCTCTGCAGATGTGATTGGACAGAACGCGAGATCCTCCATGCGCAGTGTCCAGCGGCCACTAGGAGCCGAAGCCTTGTCAACCAGCGCATGCACGGACCAGGTGTGATAGCTGCCGAGACAGCTGTCCGGACGAGGTGTTGCGGTCGTGTCAATGGAGTCAGACTGCGGGGAAAGCAGGTGGTGAGCGGCGGGGAAGCAGCGCACATACGCTCTGCTGTTACTGTCTCGTCGCCCCGCTTCGACCGGCCCCCGCCGCCCCCCTACATAGGAGATGGATGGGAAGAACTGAGGCAGCCTTGGGGGCGCAACAGATACAAACTCCTCTCAGTGCCCTCGCCTCCGTTTCGTCGCCACTACACATCGCCCTAACTTCCAAAATACTCACCTTTACTCTCAATCCTCACGTTCGTCAGGGAAAAGAACTATCGGTACCATCAGCGTTAATAGCCGACCGCCATGTCCCGCCGGAAGAACGGCTTCTGCGTCGGAGTGGACTTCGGCACCACGTATGTTCTTTCCACACCTCGGATAGCTGCCTCGGCAACCCCTCGGCGTTGCTGATCGTCTTCCTTTCACTCGTGCTATGCAGATTTACTTCAGTGGCTTTCGCACATTCGTCGTCGCCGGACGAAGTGAAACTCGTGCAGACGTGGCCGACCGGCAGTGCCGACAGCAGTAGCGCCGACCAAGTCCCCAGCGTGGTATACTACACCAATCCGGCTACTCGCACCAAATGCTGGGGCTACGAGACGCCCCCGGCGCATCTGCGACCCGCGCCGCAGCAACTACAGTGGCTCAAGCAGTTGCTGCAAATGAACAACCCGGCGCCGCGTCACGCCGGAGCTGCCTGGCTGGACTCCATGTTCCGTCGTCTGAACGTGGGGAGGTTCCGCTTGGCGGGAATGCGGACTGTCGAGGGATTCTCACCGCCCACGATCACGCCCGCCCACGAGACGGCAGGCTACCTCCACGACATCGATATCACCCCCTTGCAGGCCGTCAGCGACTTCCTGCAGGCTGTCCGCGAACTCGCTCGGGCCTCGATCAAGCAGTCGGACAAGTTCCAGTGGGTCAAGAGCAGCAAGATCAACTACATCCTCACCGTTCCCGCCACGTGGAACGATAGCGCTAAGAACCTCATGGTTCAAGCCGCCGAAGCTGCCGGTTACGGAACCCATCGTGTCGATTTCAATTTTATCTCAGAGTCTGATGCCGCCGCCGCTTACACTCTTAAGGTCGTCCAGCCGAATAACCTCAATCTGGGTGATACGTTCATCATCTGTGATGCTGGTGGAGGAACTGGTAGGAAACTCGCGGCTACATACTCGAGATATAGCTGACGTTTGTCACTAGTCGACTTGATCTCGTACAAGATTACGCAGTTAAATCCACTACGCACCAAGGAAAGCGTCTGTGGTACTAGCGATCTCTGTGGATCTGTCTTCCTGAATGAGAGGTTCGAGCAATACATGCGTCGTCTACTAGGCAGCGATGTCATCGACGAGATGAAGGTGGGTAGTCTTTTTATTTCCCCCGTCCCGGCACGCTTGCTGACACACTCCGTCTCCTCCGTCCCAGCCCCGCTCGAAGGCTGAAATGATGCGCACATGGGAAGAGGGTGTGAAGTTCAGGTTTGGCTGCGATGGCAACGACGACCCGCTCGAAGTCACTGTACCGGGAATACCAGACGACCCCGACCTCGACATCGAGGACGGCTACCACTACATGACCGCGTACGGATAACTCCCCATTACCAGTAGCATGTTGCGGAAAACAACTGACACCTGCTACCTCCAGCTCCGCAGTTCAGAATATCTTCGATCCGATCGTCGACCGCATAGTACGCTTAGTCGAAAAGCAGGTTCGAGGCGTCCAGAGGCAGGGGGAGCGTGTTGCGGTATGAAGTCCATTATCTCTCTCTCTCACTGACGGACTGGACCGGGCAAATCATCTGACGAGATACCAAAAGGCCATCCTTCTCGTCGGCGGATTTGGATCCTCGCAGTACCTGCTGCTCAAACTTGCGAAAGCGCGATTCAAGAACAGCGGCAAGATTCCCGTGCTGCAGCCCGTGAACGCACGGTCGGCGATAGCGCGCGGAGCGCTCCAACGCGGACTAGAAGGATCGATGGTGCACAAGCGTAGGTCGCGGCGGAATTATGGGCATCTGTTTAGTACCAGGTTCTCCGAGAGCATGTCTGCGGACCTTAGGAGCCGCAAGAGGTGGAGTTCCTCGCTCGACAACTACTACATCAAAGATAAACTGCAGTGGTACATCAAACGCAACAAAGTTATCGCCCAGACCGCCGTCGTCACCTACTCGTTCGTGCGCATGGTCAGGGTCCCCACCCACGGCCCGCCCAACCTCAGGTTCACCCAGTCGCTTCTCGCGTGTGACCTGGACAACCCGCCGGATTACAAGTTCGAGAACCCGTCCGCCATCGAAACCGTCTGCACCGTTCACTATGACCTCTCCGCAGTCCCAACCAGTAAGTTCGGCTGCCAGAAGAACTCGGACGGCAATTGGTACTACAAGATAGACTTTGACCTGACCATGACCATCGACGGCGAGGTCATCAAGTTTGAGGTGCTCTACCAGGGAACCAGCTACGGCTTGGTCACAACCCAGTTCGACGAGAAATAGTCCGCTTGTTCGGCTGTCTCCCCCCTTCTCCTTTCTGTTGAAATCAATACGGATTTGTCGAGCGGAACAAGTCAATTTGAGTTCCGAGATCAGAGCTATGTGTATCGCCAGTGGTCGTATTGTGGTATTGTTATCTTTTGTCTTTTCTAATAAGTATGTTTTTTCCCCCCCACTTATCCAGGGGGTTATGTAGGCAGGTCCATGGGTGTGTGTGGCTATGGCATTTTTATTTTCTGCTTTATGCTTATTGTTTCGGGCTCCGAGTATACGCTGGAAAGAGCCTCGTTCTCCATTCTGAATTTGACCGAAATGAGCAGGTGCACTTTTTCCCGCCTCGTTGTCTGTTGTTTATATAGTACAAACCCGTGGCGTGAGAGGGGTGCGGCACCTGATGGCAGTTGACGGGTCATGGTCATCGGAGGCAAGCGACGTTAACTGCCGCAAAAAAAAACCGCAGTGCTGCCAGTTACGGTTGCTGTGAAGACAGCTCCTACTGTCGGCGTTTTAATCCCATCTCTCCGCGAGTGCCTTCATTTCAGCTGCGTACGCCCTCTGCTATGCTGCTGCTACCCACCCAGGCCCGCCTCCTCCACCACCCCTGTGTCACATGTGGAGCCGCTGCGCGCCCGTATAAATGTAGACCTCCCATTCTTCACTGCCGAAATCTCCCTCCCGCCACCTCTTCTTCATCGCTGCCATATCCGCTGCCACCTTCTCCGCCTCTCGCTTCTCGGCCGCCACCGTCTCCTTCCGCTTTCCTTTCTGCCTCCTCAGCCGTGCCAGCGCTGGCGTCAGCGCCGCCATTGGCGCGTTGTCCGCTGCCGCGACCTTTTCACCAATGGCCTTCTCCGCTGCCTCGCCAGCCATCGCCAGGGCAGCAAACTTGGCATTGAGCCGCGCCTCCATCGCCGCAACCACAGCCACCACCTCCGTTACGCTGGACCACGTACGATCCCCCGCCCGTGGCCTCCACTGCTTGTCAGGCGCCGGGGTTCCGATCACCATTCTCTTCTTTCCCAGGGTGTGAGTCGCGGGTCTCGCCTGCGGGGTTATCTTCTGGCTCGGGGTGGGTGTGCGGAACCGTGGAGGTGTTGTCTCATCCGACCAAATATCCGCCCCCACTCCCATCGATTCAGCTTCCCGCTGGTTCTGAAGCGTCGCACTGCTGGTCGCTCGAATTCGCTGGACACCCTGCAGATGTGATTGGACCTAACGCGAGATTCTCCATGCGCAGTGCCCAGCGGCCACTAGGAGCCGAAGCCTTGTCAACCTGCGCATGCACAGACCAGGAATGGGAGCTGCCGAGACAGCTGTTCATACGGACGAGGTGGCGCAGTCGTATCAATGGAGTCGAACTGCAGGGAAAGCAGGTGGTTAGCGGCGGGGAAGCAGGGCACATACATACGAGATAGTTATGAAGAACTGAGGCAACCTCGGGGGAGCAACAGATACCAACTCCCCTCAGTGCCCTCGCCTCCGTTTTGCCGTCACCACACATCGCCCCAACTTCCAAAATACTCACCTTTACTCTCAATCCTCACGTTCGTCGGAAACAAAACTATCGGTACCATCAGCGTTAGTAGCCGACCGCCATGTCCTACCGGAACAGCGGCTTCTGCGTCGGAGTGGACTTCGGCACCACGTATGTTCTACCCACACCTCGGATACTTGCGTCGCGTGCGGCAGCCTCTCGGCGTTGCTGATTGTCTCCCTTCGCTCGCGCAATGCAGATTTACTTCAGTGGCCTTCGCGCATTCGTCGTCGCCGGACGAAGTGAAACTCGTGCAGACGTGGCCGAACGGCAGTGCGGGCAGCAGTAGCGCCGACCAAGTCCCCAGCGTGGTATACTACACCAACCCGGCTACTCGCGCCAAATGCTGGGGCTACGAGACGCCCCCGGCGCGTCTGCGGCCCGCGCCGCAGCAACTGCAGTGGTTCAAGCTGTTGCTGCAAATGAACAACTCGGCACCGCGTCGCGCCGACGGTCCCGGGCTGGACTCCATGTTCCGTCGGCTAAGCGTGAGGAGTTTCCGTTCGAAGGGGAAGCAGCCTGCCGCTTCAGCCAGCAGTGTCGGGGGATTCTCACCGCCCACGATCACGCCCACCCACGAGACGGCAGGCTACCTCCACGACATTGGTATCACCCCCGTGCAGGTCGTCAGCGACTTCCTGCAGGCTGTCCGCGAACTCGCTCGGGCCTCGATCAAGCAGTCGTACAGATTCCAGTGGGTCGAGAGCAGCAAGATCAACTACATCCTCACCATTCCCGCCATCTGGAGCGATAGCGCTAAGAACCTCATGGTTCAAGCTGCCGAAGCTGCCGGTTACGGAACCCATCGTGTCGATTTCAATCTTATCTCAGAGCCTGAGGCTGCCGCCGCTTACACCCTTAAGGTCGTCCAGCCGAATAATCTCAATCTGGGTGATACGTTCATCATCTGTGATGCTGGTGGAGGAACTGGTAGGAAACTCGCGGCTACATACTCGAGATATAGCTGACGTTTGTCACTAGTCGACTTGATCTCGTACAAGATTACGCGGCTTAATCCACTACGCACCGAGGAAAGCGTCTGTGGTACTGGCGATCTCTGTGGATCTGTTTTCCTGAATGAGAGGTTCGAGCAATACATGCGTCGTCTACTAGGCAGCGATGTCATCGACGGGATGAGGGTGGGTGGTCTTTTTATTTCTCCCGTCCGGGCACACTCACTGACACACTCCGTTTTTTCCGTCCCAGCCCCGCTCGAAAGCGGAAATGATGCGCACATGGGAAGAGAAGGTGAAGTTCAGGTTCGGCTGCGATGGCAACGACGACTTGCTCGAAGTCACTGTACCGGGAGTACCAGACAACCCAGGCCTCAATATCGAGGACGGCTTCCACTATATGACTGTGTACGGATACTCACCACTACCGGTAGCATATTGCGGAAAACAACTGACACCTGCTACCTCCAGCTCCGCAGTTCAGGAGATCTTCGATCCGATCGTCGATCGAATAGTACGCTTAGTCGAAAAGCAGGTTCTAGGCGTCCAGAGGCAGGGGGAGCGTGTTGCGGTATGAAGTCCATTATCTCTCTCCCTCTCACTGATGAACTGGACCGGGGCAACCATCTGACGAGATACCAAAAGGCCATCCTTCTCGTCGGCGGATTTGGATCCTCGCAGTACCTGCTGCTCAAACTAGCGAAAGCGCGATTCAAGAACAGCGGCAAGATTCCTGTGCTACAGCCCGTGAACGCACGGTCGGCGATAGCGCGCGGAGCGCTCCAACGCGGACTAGAAGGATCGATGGTGCACAAGCGTAGGTCGCGGCGGAATTATGGGCATCTGTTTAGTACCAGGTTCTCCGAGAGCATGCCTGTGGACCTTAGGAGCCGCAAGAGTTGGAGTTCCTCATTCGACAACTACTATATCAAAGATAAGCTGCAGTGGTACATCAAACGCAACGAAGTTATCGCCCAGACCGCCGTCGTCACCTACCCGTTCGTACGCATGGTCAAGGTCCCCACCCACGGCCCGCCCAACCTCAGGTTCACCCAGTCGCTACTCGCGTGTGACCTGGACAACCCTCCGGATTACAAGTTTAAGAACCCGTCGGCCATCGAAACCGTCTGCACCGTTCACTGCGACCTCTCCGCAGTCCCAACCAGTAAGTTTAGCTGCAAGAAGAACTCGGACGGCAACCGGTACTACAAGATAGTCTTCGACATGACCATGACCATCGTCGACGAGGTCATCAAATTTGAGCTGCTCCACCAGGGAACCAGATACGGCGTGGTGACAACCAAGTTCGACGAGAAATAGGGTTTCGCGAAGATGGCACCAGCGGGCCCGCTTGTTCGATGGTCTCCCCCCTTCTCCTTTCTGTTGAAATCAATACGGATTTGTCAAGCGGAACGAGTCAACTTGAGTTCAGAGATCAGAGCTATGTGTATTGCGAGGTCGTATTGTATCGTTATCTTTTGTTTTTTCAAATAAGTAAGGTTCCCCCCCCCCCCCCATTTATCCAGGCAGTTAACTAGGTAGGTCCGTGGGTGCGTGTGGGTATGACATTTTTATTTTCTGCTTTATGCTGATTGTTTCGGGCTCTGAGTATATGCTTGGAAGAGCCTCGTTCTCCATTCTGAATTTGACCGAAATGAGTAGGTGCACTTTTTCCCGCATCGCTGCCTGTTGTTTATATAGTACAAGTCACGACCGTGGCTGGTGGTCGAGGCGATGATGGTCTTGTGTGATGGACAGTGGTGGTGGCGCGAGAAAGGTGCGGCACCTGATGGCAGTTGACGGGTTGTGGTCATCGGAGGCCAGCGACGTTAACCGCCGCAAAAAAACCCCTGGCTGCCGGAGTGCTGCCAGTTACGATTGCTGTGAAGACAGCCCCTACCGTCGGCGTTTTAATCCTCACACTTCCAGCCAGCCGGAGCCGCGTCGACTCCCATCTCTCCGCGAGTGCCTTCATTCCAGCTGTATGCACCTTCTGCTGTGCTGCTGCTACCCACCCATGCCGCCTCCTCCACCACCCCTGTGTCACGTGTGGAGCCGCTGCACGCCTGTGTATACGTAGACTTGCCATTCTTTGCAGCCGATATCTCCCTCCCCCCACCTCTTCTTCATCGCTGACAAATCCGCCGCCACCTTCTCCGCCTCTCGCTTCTCGGCTGCCACCGTCTTCTTCCACCCTCCTTTCTTCTTCCTCAGCCACGCCAGCGCTGGAGTCCATCGCCACGCTGCGTAAGGCCAGGCCGGGTATCGTCATCGAAATCCGATGGTGCCCAGCGCACAAGGGTGTCGCCGGAAACGAAAAAGCGGATGAGTGGGCCAAGGCGGCAGCAGAGCAGGCAGGCAACCACAGACCCATCCCCCGATCTCTCGCCAACCTCCAGCGGGAGATTTCGGAGAAGTGGTGGGTGGAGGCACGCCAGTGGGCTGGAGGCCGGACCTCGAAGGCGAAGTACCGCATGCCAGTGAGCCAGAAGCCCGACGGCGCGGTGGCTAGTAGCTCCAAGAGGCTCGCCTCACGGTTCTACCAGATCAAGACAGGGCACTGCCTAACCGGGCAGTACCCCAACTGAACGAAGAACCGATCCGCCCCACAGTGCTGGTGGTGCCGATATCGGACGCAGACCCGGGACCACCTCTTCGAAGAGTGCCCCGAGTGGAAGCCGCAGCAGAAGATCCTGTGGGTGGAGGTGAAGAAGGAGATTGGGAGGTGGAAAGACCGGTGGAAGGTGCGGAACCTCCTGGCCGATGGGAGGTGCAGCCGGGCGGTACTAGACTTCCTCTCGTCCACGGATGTGGGGAGGCGGGTGCCGGGGGAGGGGCATGACGCCGTCAGCGCGGTGTCTGAGCTGGAAATGCGGGAGTGGCTGTACGAGCAAGGATCGGGACCGGAGGAGGCGGGCGCTGGGGGGACTCCACTGTTCCTGCCCACGCCCGACTTCATGGCGCCCGCAGGAACGGATTAGACGCTGGACCGGGCGGTGTTTTTCCTTCGTCCATCTCTTTTGTCCTTCACGCTCGCTCTTCTCTCTTTTGTAATTCCCTTCGTGCGCTTCACATCTTCTTGGGACAGGCCTGGGCGGAGGGCAAAGGGGCGCTTGCAACGAGCCGCCACTGCGCGGACTGCGGACAGGAAACGGACTGTAAATAATCTCGCCATGATCTGATAGGTCGCACGCGAGTAATGAATAAGCAAAAAAAAAAGAAAAAGCCAGCGCTGGCGTCAGCGCCGCCATTGGCGCGTTGTCCGCTGCCGCGACCTTTTCGCCAATGGCCTTCTCCGCTGCCTCGCCAGCCATCGCCGGGCAGCAAACTTCGCATTGAGCCGCGCCTCAATCGCCGTAACCACAGCCACCACCTCCGTTACGCTGGACCGCGCAGGATCCCGCACCCGTAGCCTCCACTGCCTGTCAGGCGCCGGGGTTCCGACCACCATTCTCTTCTTTCCCCGGGTGTGAGTCGCGGGTCTCGCCACCGGGGTTATCTTCTGGCTCGGGGTGGGTGTGCGGAACCGTGGAGGTGTCGTCTCAACCGACCTAACATCCGCCCGCACGTGCATCACTTCAGCTTCCCGCTGGTTCTGCATGCAGGTCGCCCGAATTCGCTGGACACCCTGCAGATGTCATTGGACCGGACGCGAGATTCTCCACGCGCAGTATCCAGCGGCCACTAGGAGCCGAAGCCTTGACGACCCACGCATGCACGGACCAGGTATGGCAGCTGCCGAGACAGCTGTACATACAGATGGGCTGGCGCAGTCGAATCAATGGAGTCGGACTTGCAGGGAAAGCAGGTGGTTAGCGGCGGGGAAGCGGCGCACCTACATACGAGACGGATAGATAGGAAGTGAGGCAGCCTCGGGGGCGCAACAGAAACAACTCCCCTCGGTGCCCTCGCCTCCGTTTCGTCGTCACCACATATCGCCCCAACTTCCAAAATACTCACCTTTACTCTCAATCCTCACGTTCGTCAGGAAAATAACTACCGGTACCATCAGCGCTAGTTGCCGACCGCCATGTCGTACCGGAAGAGCGGCTTCTGCGTCGGAGTGGACTTCGGCACCACGTAATTTCTTCCCACACCTCGGATAGCTGCCTCGCGTGCGGCAACCTCTCGGCGTTGCTGATTGTCCCCCTGCGCTCGCGCTATGCAGATTTACTTCAGTGGCCTTCGCGCATTCGTCGTCGCCGGACGAAGTGAAACTCGTGCAGACGTGGCCGAACGGCAGTGCGGGCAACAGCAGCGCCGACCAAGTCCCCAGCGTGGTATACTACACCAACCCGGCTACTCGCACCAAACGCTGGGGCTACGAGACGCCCCCAGCGCGTCTGCGGCCCGCGCCGCAGCAACTGCAGTGGTTCAAGCTGTTGCTGCAAATGAACAACTCGGCACCGCGTCGCGCCGATGGCCCTGGGCTGAACTCCAGCTTCCGTCGGAGAAGCGCGGGGAGCTCCCGTTTGAAGGGGAAGCAGCCTGCCTCTGCAGCCAGCAGTAGCGGGGGATTCTCACCGCCCACGATCACGCCCGCTCAGGAGACGGCAGGCTACCTCCACGACATTGGTATCACCCCCGTGGAGGTCGTCAGCGACTTCCTGCAGGCTGTCCGCGAACTCGCTCGGGCCTCGATCAAGCAGTCGTACAAGTTCCAGTGGGTCGAGAGCAGCAAGATCAACTACATCCTCACCGTCCCCGCCATCTGGAACGATAGCGCTAAGAACCTCATGGTTCAAGCTGCCGAAGCTGCCGGTTACGGAACCCATCGTGTCGATTTCAATCTTATCTCAGAGCCTGAGGCTGCCGCCGCTTACACCCTTAAGGTCGTCCAGCCGAATAACCTCAATCTGGGTGATACGTTCATCATCTGTGATGCTGGTGGAGGAACTGGTAGGAAACTCGCGGCTACATACTCGAGATATAGCTGACTTTTGTCGCTAGTCGACTTGATCGCGTACAAGATTACGCGGCTAAATCCACTACGCACCGAGGAAAGCGTCTGTGGCACCGGCGACCTCTGTGGATCTGTCTTCCTGAATGAGAGGTTCGAGCAATACATGCGTCGACTACTAGGCGGCGATGTCATCGACAGGATGAAGGTGGGTCTTTTTATTTCCCCCGTCGCATCACACCTACTGACCCACTCTCCGCCACAGCCTCGCTCGAAGGCCGAAATGATGCGCACATGGGAAGAGAAGGTGAAGTTCAAGTTCGGCTGTGGTGACAACGACGACTTGCTCGAAGTCACTGTACCGGGAGTACCAGACGATCCCGACCTCGACATCGAGGACGGCTTCCACTGCATGACCGCGTAAGGATAACTCACCACTACCGGTAGAATATTGCGGAAACCAACTGACACCTGGTACCTCCAGCTCCGCGGTTCAGGACATCTTCGATCCGATCGTCGACCGCATAGTTCGATTAGTCGAACAGCAGGTTCAAGGTGTCCAGAGGCAGGGGGAGCGTGTTGCGGTATGTCGTCCTTATCTATCTCTCTCACTGACGGGCGGGACCGGGCCAATCATCTGACGAGATACCAAAAGGCCATACTTCTTGTCGGCGGATTTGGATCCTCGAAATACCTGCTGCTCAAACTATCGAGAGCGCGATTCAAGAACAGCGGCAAGATTCCCGTGCTGCAGCCCGTGAACGCACGTTCGGCGATAGCGCGCGGAGCGCTCTATCGCGGACTAGAAGGATCGATGGTGCGCAAGCGCAGGTCGCGGCTGAATTATGGGTACATGTATTGTACCAAGTTCTCCGAGGGCATGTCTGTGGACCTTAGGCGCCGCAAGAGGTGGAATTCCTCGTTGGACGGCTACTACATCAATGATTCGCTGCAGTGGTACATCAAACGCAACGAAGTTATCGCCCAGACCGCCGTCGTCACATACCCGTTCGTGTACATGGTCAAGGTCCCCACCCGCGGCCCGCCCAACCTCAGGTTCACCGACACGCTACTCGCGTGTGACCTCGACCACCCGCCGGATTACAACTTTGAGAACCCGTCGGCCATCGAAACCGTCTGCACCGTTCACTCCGATCTCACCGCGGTCCCGACCAGTAAGTTCGGCCGGCAGAAGAACTCGGACGGCAATTGGTACTACAAGATAGAGTTTGACATGACCATGACCATCGTCGACGAGGTCATCAAGTTTGAGCTGCTCTACGAGGGAACCAGCTACGGCTTGGTGACAACCAAGTTCGATGAGAAATAGGGTTTCGCGAAGATGGCACCAGCGGGTCCGCTTGTTCAACGGTCTCCCCCTTCTCCTTTCTGTTGAAATCAATACGGATTGTCAAGCGGAACGAGTCAACTTGAGTTCAGAGATCGGAGCTATGTGTATTGCGAGCGGTCGTATTGTGGTATTGTTATCTTTTGTTTTTTCAAATAAGTAAGGTTTTTTCCCCCCATTTATCCAGGCGGTTAACTAGGTAGGTCTGTGGGTGTGTGTGGTTATGACATTTTTATTTTCTGCTTATGCTTATTGTTGCGGGCTCTGAGTATATGCTCGGAAGAGCCCCGTTCTCCAATCTAAATTTGACCGAAATCAGTAGGTGCACTTTTTCCCGCATCGCTGCCTGTTCTTTTTGAAAGAGCTCACTCTCTAGTTTCTCTATACCCTCCTTCATCGTTTCCAACGGTCCAGTTATCCATCCTCCTCCACATGTAGAACTCCAGTTCGTTGAAAGATATGGCAGTACAATATAAAGATTTCCTCTTCCCCTTTCAGCGACTCATGTGATTTGTGGTAGTCTTCCGCTGGCCTGCTCTGAACCCTTACTTACACACAAAGGTTGACGTATGGCATCTCTGCAACTACTGCAACCACTCGTTGTCGAAATAATCCGCTCTCTGTGCATCTTCAATGCTTCTCTTCTCTTCCGCTAACTACCCGCACGCGACCCCTTTGTGATCATGGTGAGCCTGGAAGAAGATGAAGGATTGGCGAGGAGAAAATCCAAATACACTGCCTGAAGCCAAGGGCCCGGGAAGCCATAAAACTCACGACGTAGAAAACTACCCTAAGTCACACTAGCTCTAATCTACTCAGGTTACGATGAAACTTGCCTAGACCAGTGCAACACGTTGGTCAGACTTAAGGCTCGACACTCCTCGTGCGTATTGTCTCGTCAGAAGCCACCTGAAGTGTAGGTTTAGTCTAACAAATACAAAGTCTGAACTTTTCCTGTCATCGGACCAAAGCTTCTGCGTTTTTCTTGAGGTGTCCTATGCGGAATTCGCCATGGTTATCTGCTGTATCTCTGCAGACGGGAGCTGTCCCTACTTGGCCATCATCATGAACGCCTAAAACGGAATGCAGGATCCATGGTTTCGGAGTATCGACGATGTTCCGAATTCCAATTAATGTGCTATTTGGTTGGACCGATGGCAGTAAGGCCATGGCATGGTTGCAATGTAACTTCGGATCCGGAAGTGCAAAGGAGATAAAAGCGGGCGGCGAACAGTATATGCTCCTCTTTGACGATATCTTTCGGGTCAACAGAGAGCCTCTGCAAGTCCGCCCCGACTATAAGGTCCTACCCATCTGCCACCACCTCACACAACACATTTCTCACGATCTCTCGATGTACCAATTTTTTTTAACTTTGAAAGCGGCCAACTCGAATATTCTACATAGACGATCACGCGCCGGAGAACGAGGTGTATGGAAAGGCAACTTTTATACCCTCCCTCCTAATCGAAGCTCAAACGGTTGCTTTTTAGTCCGGAAAATATCCACAGTGGTTTCTGGCATACAAGTCTTGTCCCTGTACACTTCGAAGTTATCCGAAGAAATCTCAATTTTCCTACCACCGCCACCACCGACAATCAACCCACACCTGCAGGCTCATCCCAGCACTAACCTCCCCGACCCTTAATCTCCTTGAGCCCTACCGAAGTATATGCGATCACCACTCCCCGTAACCACCGCGCCCTCCACTGTCTTACCGAGTCCCTGTCACTGGATCTACATCATAGCAATTCACCAAAAACTAGGAGGGTAAGTGATGTAGTTGAAAAGATTACCAGCTCTAGAATCTCAGCAATGGACGAACGTGATTATCTACAAGAACGACTTCAAGTGGCAACCAAACACCGGAAAACCCCCCGAAGCAAATCCCCGATGTAGGTGACGGCTTCCAGAAGAAGGGTTGGTTTTTCGCAATGAGGCAGAATTACAACAGCATTTTCATGAACTGCCAGCGAAGTCCAAAGAGGTGCAGTCAAGTAAGCTGCGGAAGTTGAAGGAAAATGCAAAGGAGTTGGATGTTCAAATACGACATCTGTACGTAAAGAAAGAGATGTGCATCGCGCTTTGGAAAAAGGAGCGGCAACTTCTGACAACAGGGAGATCTGTTGCTCGTCTGGCAGAGGATGAACAAATGGAATTGGACCACCAACAAAAGATAAGGGAGGATATACACGATTTAGAGCAAGAGCTGGAAGAGGGAAGTGAGGGTGGAAGAAAAAATAGAGGTGGAGATGAGAATGAGTCTGATCGGGAGGAGTTAGATACTGGTTTAGATACTGCATATGTATTCTATCCAATTCTAGAGGAAGCCTTTTTGAAAATTCGTTCTGGAAATCTACTTTGATGGCTGCAATTGCATAAGCTGAGTGTGGATTCAAACACTTACTTGTGTCATTTGGGCGAAAACTCATGGGGTTACGGCGGTTCAGGTACGTAGACGGTATTCCTTTCGCGGTGCGTGACCGCAGAGCTTCACCCACGATCACTCATGCCAAGCAGCGCTAGTAGCACACTAAGTGGCGCTAAGCCTCTTAACGTCTCGGCATTCATATGACGCACTTTCGAATCCCCGACCCGCTAGAGAATAATGTACCCACACCCAGCGAGGACATCAGTTAATCCACCACATAAGGGGAGCCACCTGGTTCCGATGTTGAGGGTACACGGAAGACTGTGAGTGTGTTGATGTTTATGGGTTTCACCACTAAAATCGTTGTCCCCACCCCAAAATTGCGAAATCCCTTTTTTCCTATCAGAATAAGATGGCGTCCGGAGATGAGGAGGCGGCCAGAGATGAGGAGGCGTCCGGATATGACTGAGTCCCCAAGCACCGGCTCGGGGGCAGTCTTCCATCCTTTGTCCTGACGGCCTTCCTGTATATAGAGAGATCTTGTGCCCACATAATACTAAAACATAATCTTCACGTTTATCGATCCATATATTCCAACAGGTTATGAGCCCGGATTGAAGGCTCTGCCAATCCGCTACCCATCGATAATCGCTGCTGCCGTACCTACCACCTCGAGCCTCGCTTCTGCATCTCATCCCTGCACTCTCATTTTTAAGCCTCAACAAACATCGCGTCAACATCACGACCGATTCCACCACGTACACCTGCAAGCATGGCTCGACACCCATCCTCAGCGCGAGAAACTACCACTCATGGAAGAACGACATTACAAACCTCCTCGTAATGGACAACTCCCTTGAAATTGTCCTCGGTACCGAGTTCACACCTGCCAGCAACTCAACAGCACAGGCTTGAGACTTCCGCAAGCGGTCGCAACGTGCCTTCGGAATGATCTGGTCATCAACTGAACCCAGCATTCTAACGTTTCTCAATTGCCTCGGACATAGCGATCCGTACGCAGCCTGGGAAGCCCTCCGTGAACGATACAATGTTGCCGCATCCCAGTCTGCACGTGTTGCTACCCTTACCCGCCTTCACTCCGCTGTGATGAAGCCGGGAATGTCTGTATCGGACTACATCTCCTCACTTTCGGATATCAGTTAGGAGCTGGAAGGGATTTCAGATGAAGTCACGGAGCGATACCTGATTATGCGCATCTTTGCGACCCTTCCCAAGCAATTTGCCAATATTGTGGACATCCTCAAGAACCGACCGATCGAAGAACAAACACTCAACTCCATCAGTACGATTCTGATTGAACATGAAACCGTATGAGCTCTCCGCAACACCACAACTGGCTCCAATCTCAATCTGGCCGGAACCTCCAGCAAAGCCCTGTCTGCAAATGTCAATGGTGGCAAGCACCATCGAACCAACGGAAAGGGCAAACACCGTCAAAAGCTATACAATAAGAGACAGACCACCTCAGACTCTAGCATCATGTGCTACTACTGCACAAGGAAAGGACACAAAGCAATTGACTGTGAAGTCAGGAAAAGAGCCACCGAGATGAAACAGGGAAGAGAAGACAAGCATGGAAATTCAGCATCCGCCCATCGTGTCAAAACCGGAGACACTGTAGTACACGGCCTGACTGCGATGGCATGAGTGGCCAGAAACACGCGCAATACCGATGAATGGATAATCGACTCAGACACTACCCACCACATCTCACCAAATTTGATGGACTTTCATGAATACCACCCACTCGAGGAATCCTTACAAGTTGAGTCAGCCGACTCTGTCAGTTTAGCAACAGCCGCTGGCAGCATCAACCTCCAGCTCGATTGCGGAATACTCCTCAGGGTGGAAGCTCTATATGTACCAGACTTTGGAGCCTCCCTGCTCTTGGTACCCCAGTTGATCAAGAATGGCATTGATGTCAGTTTCCGTTCCCATTCACGCACTGCTTACATTACATCAGAGGATTTCACGGAACAACCCCTGGGTAGATGTGCACCTGGATCCATGTCCTTCGTCCTCCTCGGAAATGTAACCTCCAAAAGGAGTCATGAAAACGCCACTGTGCATCGAGCAAATACCCAACCTGGGTCGAACTCGGACTCAGCACCTCGATCGAACCCGGACTCGGCGTCTCAGGCGAACTCGGACTTGGCATTTCGGACAGATATCCAAACCTGGCACCGATGCTTTGGTCACCTCAAATTTAGCGATGTCCAAAAGCTACTGCCTAAGGGATCCTACTCTGAAAAGGAAACTGCCACATCCACCACCTGTAATATCTGCATCAAAGCGAAGGCTAAGGAGAAGTTTCAAAGGAAGGTTCCAGCTCGGTGAGTGACTAAGCCACTGGAACTGATCCACTCCGATCTATGTGGACCCATCAGCCCTCAATCACTGTCCGGGCGCTGATACTACATACTGTGTATTGATGACTTCAGCCGCTACACCTGGGAATGCTTCCTACGCTCGAAGTCATCATTGGAAGTGTACACGGTATTCAGAGACTTCAAAAATCTTGTCGAGCTACAACTAAAGCATCGCATCACTCGGTTCCAGTGCGACAATGGCAAAGGAGAATATGACAACGAAGCATTTCGATCAATCCTTACAGAATACGGTATTACCTTCGAGCTATCACCTCCATACACGCAGTATAAAAATGGGGTCTCCGAAAGGATGATTCAGACACACAATGCAAAGGCCCGCACAATGCTACTGGACTGTACTCTCCCACCAAGCATGTGGGCAGAAGCCATTTCCACAGCCAACTACTTGCACACTCGGAGCCCAACCTCATTGAACAATGGTATGACTCCTTATGAAAAGCTCTTTGGAAGAAAACCGGAAGTTAGCCATCTATGACGTTTTGGATGCAAAGCTTTCAAATCACTCCCAGCCTCCCACCGCGGCAAGTTCGGCACACATGCTCACCCTCTGTTTATGCTCGGCTATGTCCATGACAGTACCACTATCTGGCGCTTTTGGGACCCCCACAGGAGGCAGGTAATCCAGGCATCAAACGTCACTTTCTTAGAATCGAGTGGACTCAATTCCTAGAGCGGACTCGGACTCGACGCCTCGGCTGTCAGACTCGGACTCAGCGCCTCGGCAGTCAGACTCAGACTCGGCCCTTTGAGTGAACTCAATTCCTTGGGCGGACTCAGACTCGACACCTCCGCGGTTGGACTCGGACTCGGCGCCTCGAACAAACTCAATTCCTCGGGCAGACTAGGACTCGACGTCCCAGCGGTCGGACTTGGACTCGGCGCCTCGAGCGAACTCAATTCCTTGGGCGGACTCGGACTCAACGCCTTGGCGGTCGGACTCGGACTCGGCACCTCAAGTGGAAGTCTCGGCAATTTGGAAGGAAACACTGGCCGGTATGATCTTCAGAAGAGACCTAGAGCGGTCACCCACCGGATCTGGGTGGAAGAGGAACCAATGGATTCTGCAGATCCGGTGTCCTACTGGGAAGCCATTGTCCACCCAAGGTTTGGCCAGAAATGGTCTGATGCGGTTGATGAGGAACTCAGATCTTTGGCTGAAAACTCAACCTGGGACTACGTCGGGCTGGAAGACGTTCCAGCCGGCATCACGCCCATTAGCTCCAAGTGGGTCTTCAAGACCAAGGAGTTGCCAGGAGGCGGCATTCGATATAAGGCCAGGCTTGTTATCCGAGGTTTTGAAAAGCAGGTGGGGGTCGACTTCGATGAAACTTTCACCCCGGTAGCAAAGTTGCAAAGCCTACGCATGATGCGAGCCCTGACTGCTTCCACGACTGGGAAATCGAACAAATGGATGTTGTCACCGCCTTCCTGAATCCCAAAGTTGATGGTGACATCTATATGGCTCTGACACAGGGTATTGAGGCAGACAAACCTCAAGTCTGCAAGCTGAGAAAGTCGCTTTACGGCCTTAAGCAGGCCCCCTGTCTCTGGTATGAGCATATTGACCACTTTCTCAGATCTCTCGGTCTCCAACGATACGAGTATGATCCGAACGTCTACCTCTCGGCAAGCACCACCTTATCCGATCGAACCGATCCCCCACTGGCCATCTGGACCTCCAATGCAATCGGCTCAGAACGACGCACCAATAATTCTGCTGCTGTACGTTGATGACATACTGCTCTTCTCTCCATCGGCCAACCGAGTCACCACAATCAAATACCTCCTCCGCGCCAAGTACAAGATGACTGACCTTGGTCCAGTTCGCTGCTTCCTCGGTATAGAGATTGAGTGTGACCGATCACGACGGATACTGCATATCCACCAACAGCGCGCTGTCCAGAAGCTGCTTGCTGTAGGAGGAGGATTCTGGGCATCCTGGACGCCACGCCTAGAGTGGCTAGCATGGCCACTAGCATGGCTTCTAGAGTTTGTGGGACTTAGCAGATGTCTGCCCTAAGGGCTTCTGTAGATAGGCAGTCACACACTAGCGCTAGCACACGGACACTTGTATAAGTGTCTGGTGCTCCCCTCTTTAGAATGGACATGTTTCTCGCGACCCCTCAACTGGTAGCAACACTTTATTTTCTCTGCCCCACACGACCAGCGGCGAGTTTCTTTATTTTCCCTGCCCCGCACGACCAGCAGCGAGCAGAAGGAGGGCGCAGAAACATCAAGATCCCGAGAGGACAACGAGAAAATCGAGAAAACGAGGAAACCGAGCAACGAGACACGGGACGGCCCAGCGAATGGACTCTCGTGTGAAAAGTAGCTGCGGAAGTGTGCGGGGAGCGGTAAGCGCGGGGGCCGGTGTTTCGGGGCCCATACCTTACGTCTCACCAAGCTGTTTCCAGTCACATACAGTACGTTGACCTTCAAGAAAAAGATACTCACACACCGTATTCACACACCGTATTCACACACTGTATTCACATGCCATATTCACACGCCATACACACACGCCGTACACACACGCCGTCCAGCAGTCTCAACTACCCGTTCACCGGGATGAGCTACTGCCTATATAACCTGTTTATCGGGCAGAAGCGCTGAGCATTCCCAAAGCGCGGCGAGCATTTTCAAGATCCCGAGAGGACAAGGAGAAAATCGAGAAAAACGAGGAAACCGAGCGACGAGACACTGAACGGCCCAGTGAACGGACTCTCGTGTGAAAAGTAGCTGCGTGAGGGCGCGGCGAGCGGTAAGCATGGGGGCCGGCGTTTCGGGGCCCATACCTTATGTCTCACCAAGCTGTTTCCAGTCACATACAGTGCGCTGACCTTCAAGAAAAAGATACTCACACGCCGTACACACACGCCGTATTCACACGCTGTATTCACACACCGTACACACACACCGTACACACACGCCGTCCAGCAGTCTCAACTACCAGTTCACCGGGCTGAGCTACTGCCTATATAACCCGTTCATCGGGCAGAAGCGCTGGCATTTCCAAAGCGCGGCGCATATTTCCAAAGCGTGGCGAGCATTTCCAAAGCACAGCGGGCATTTCCAAAGTGTGGCGAGCATTTCCAAAAGCACAGCGAGCATTTCCAATGCGCAGCGGGCATTTCCCAAGCGCGACGAGCATTTCCAAAGCACGGCGAGCATTTCCAAAGCACGGCGTGCATTTCCAAAGCGCGGCGAGCATTTCCAAAGCACAGCGAGCATTTCCAAAGGACGGCGAGCATTTCCCAAGCGCGGCGAGCATTTCTAAGGTGCGGCGGGCATTTCCAAAGCACGGCGAGCATTTCCAAAGCGCGGCAGACATTTCCCAAGCGCGGCGAGTATTTCCAAAAGCGTGGCGATCCAAGCAGGGCATGCCGAAACAGCGAGCAATGTCAAACACCCCGAAATTCTGGCCGGGGCCAGACGAGCTACTCGAGTGGATTGGTGAGGCGAACCTGTCGCGCGACGAAAACTCGGTAGTTATAGCTGTTTCAGCTGAAGCGGTCCTGAATGCCTATGCTCAGTGGTACGAGAGTCAGCGGGAAGCCTCTGTGCAGATGGCAGTCTGGAAGCAGTTCTGCGATCACCTCTTGGTCATCAGCGAACAAGCCACAAAACTACACGCTGGGACCTTGAGCCAAAAACTGATCATTCAAAAAATTAAACTGCATGAGCCAAAGAGATTTGATGGTTCCCAGGACATGGAGGTTGTCGCTCAATATCTTGAAGATGTTCAGCACTTTGTTCGACAGGGTGGAGCAGTCTGTCAAGGTGCATCCGAAGACAACCAGAAGATCGACACCTTCTGGCGTTTTCTCACAGGCAAGGTGTTCCACTGGTTCGAGAACAGCATGAAGAAACAGGGTGTGGACACTATTCCTCCGGAGGAGTACAATTACAATATCACATGGGATGACATGAAGGTCCTCTTCAAGCGCCAGTACGTTCCAGAACGGGCTATCTCGGTAATATGCTGCGAATGGTATGCGTTGAAGTTCAGCCACCAGCTGGTTTTGTCATTCAACCAGAGAGCATTGGAACTGATCACCATTCTGGGTGGGTCGCTCACCATTACCAGGGAAAACCCACTCTGGGAGGAATACCTGATCAAGCTGCCGGAAGCAACGCAAAACAATATATCTCAGCAGGCACCCCTCATGAACATCCTCAGCAATGGCAGCCAGATGACACTATCCGGTATGATGGATATCGTCACCACGCGCACGCTCCCGTTTCAGCCGATGCCATCCGGAAGTGCCGTCCTAGTCCTGAACCCAACCGAAAATAACAAAGTAAATACAATTGTCGATGGAAAGATACAATCACGATTCAAGCCTCGAGAAGGACGCCATGGAGGGCGCGGCGGACCCCAGAAGTATCAACCGACCCAACATCCACCACCCATGCAGAAGTCACAGTACTGTGCCAGCCAACCCAATTGGCAAATCCCAGTCAAGCATCTTGACAATGTTGACAATCCGGAGGCAAAGTCTGGTGCATACATCAAAGGAGGTTGGCCAGACAAGAGAGAAGTGACAGAGCATCCTCCAACTAGGGAACGGGAGGGAGCAAGACTTTATTTGACAAACATTAATGTTATACGGAAAGACATTATTGATAAAAGTGATTTGTTATGTTTTTACGCTAAAGTCCAAACCTCTCATTCCAAAACTCGCTCAGCCTACACCATAATGGACCCTGGTGCGTCACACTGTTATATCGATACCGCATTCGCAAAACAGCTCAGTTTACCCTTTCGACATGCTGGATGCATGTCAATTATCACAGCTGGAACCAAACATCCCCCCGAAGATAGGTACCAAGTTTGGCTTAATGGACGGATAGGCGGCATCACTGGGAATTATGCAGATGTTACCGGTTGGTACACTGTGTTTGATCTTAAGGGCGCCTACGACATTATTATTGGAAAAAATTGGCACTCAAAGACACGCCATCTGGTGGATTCAGACAACGTTTTACACCTGTTGGATGCCAATTGGTCATTGCTAACAGATGGACGACCGGCATTTGTACCTAAACTGGCATTGAAAGGGCTTCGACCGCACCAAGGCCGCTACTGGGAAGTTCACAACCATTGCGCAGCAGTAGCCAAAGCGGCATCCATCAATCTGATATCTACAGACGAAACAAGACAGGCGATGTCAAGATTGAGTGGTGATAGGATTTTTGTGATCGACATCCAGGAACGCCGGATGGGTGATGAATTCGGTGAGGATGATTCCATTCTTGCAGATCTGGGGAAGTCGAGAGTTCAAATCAGATGCGATTTTGATGATCTCTTTCAACCGCTGAGTGGCGTTCTGCCACCAGGGGAGCACGACTTCCGCATTCATACCGACCCAACGGCAAAAATTCCACACTGCCAGCCGTACCGGATGACACAGTCCGAAAGGAACGAGTTCGAGGTCCAGATCAAAAAGCTGCTCGAAAAGGGGTGGGTGACGGACTCTCACTCGCGTTATGCGGCACCGATAATCATTGTGAAAAAGCCAGACGCCACGTTCCGAATATGCATCGATTATCGCGGATTGAACTCAATAACCGCCAAAGACCGGTATCCGTTGCCATACATCGAGGACTTGCTGGATAAACTCCACGGAGCACGTGTATTCACCAAGCTGGACTTGGCAAGCGGATACCACCAAGTACAGGTTCACCCAGACAACTGCCAGAAGACTGTGTTCATAGCACCAGATGGATTCTAGGAGTATAAGGTCATTCCGTTCGGACTTGCAAATGCACCAGCCGCGTTCATGCGTATGATGCACAAAATATTGCACCCACATCGTCGGAATTCAATTGTATATCTCGATGATGTCTTGATTTTTTCAAAAACGCTGGCAGAATACAAGACGCATGTGGAAGGTGTGTTACAGGCATTACGCAACGCGCGGTTACGTCTCAGTGAGACCAAATGCATGTTTGTTACTCTGGAAACGTTGTTTGTTGGTTTCAGAGTGAATAGACATGGTATTCACACAGAAGAAAAGAAGGTCAAGGCAGTACGGGATTGGCCAACACCCAAAACGCCAACGGAACTCCGCAGGTTTCTGGGATTGGCAGGCTACTACAGGAAATTTGTACCGCAATTCGCCCACCGGGCACATCTGCTACATGACCTTGCCTCGAAACCCAAGAGCGAATATGTATGGACCAGCTGACATGCGGATCAGTTCAAGGACCTCAAGGAGGCCTTGATATCGTCACCGGTGTTGGCAACTTTGGATCCAGACGTCGACTTCATCCTGCGTACGGATGCATCGGACACGGCTATTGGTGGCATTCTAGCACAGAAACAGATGTTTGAAGGGAGGTTAGTGGAACGGCCACTGGGATACTTTTCGAGGAAGCTCCATGCGGTCGAGGCGAGGTATCCAGCATACGACCAAGGGCTTCTTGCAATCAGCGCAAATCTGGAACATTGGGCCTGCTACGTTCATGAACGGAAATGTACCACCATCTATACAGATCATACATCATTGCATCATATCCTAGGGCAAAATAAGCTGACGAGCCGTCAGTGGCGTCACCTTGACAGGCTCCAACAGCACGACTACGAGGTCAAATACTTTCCTGGAGCAGCGAATGTTGTGGCAGACGCACTCAGTCGAATTGCCTACACGCAGGAAGAGCAGCCAAAGGTCGATCCGCAGTACCTGAATGTCATCGAAATGCGGGTGTCAGCCTCAACCGAGTGGCTGAACGATGTTCGAAAAGGCTATGGGGAGGACACAATTTTTGGTCCAGTTCTAGAATATTTGAGCAATAGCGACGAAAACGAGGACAAAAAGACAAGTTCGAAGCAGTCTCGCCGTGTTAAGGAACGACCAAAGTCGTTCACACTCGAAGAAGGCCTGCTGTACCATAAGCCGTCGGGCGGAAGGTTATGTATCCCAAAATTCTTGAGAACGGACATCATTCGAGAAGCACACGATGCTATTCTGGGCGGTGGACATAGCGGCATCGCAAAAACAGCAGCAGTGGTTGGATCTCGGTACTACTGGCCAAAGTTTACAGATTCGGTCGCAGAATGGATTGCTGGATGTGACGTATGCCACCGAATCAAGCACAAGAATGACAGGCCATATGGACTCCTGCAGGCACTACCGATTCCACTCGAACGTGCGGAACGGGTGAACATTGATTTCGTCACCAAGTTACCAACGTCGGAAGCCGGTTACGATGCTGTGGCGACAATTATCGATCCCCTGATGAAGCGAGCACATTGGATTCCTGTTAAGGAAGCTGAGCTCACCGCAGAAAAGTTTGCAATGGCGTTCATTGACGGTTACGTTCGATCACGAGGGCTACCCGTATCGATCGCATCTGACCGGGACACCCGATTTACCTCCAGCTTCTGGCAATCATTGTGTTCAAAACTCGGGATTAAGCTGTGGATGTCTACAGCATACCACCCGCAGTCGGACGGTCAAGTGGAAAAGGCGAATGCCACTCTGGAAACTTTTTTGAAGGCCTATATATCGCAACTCAAATCCCCCGCGCAGTCGAGCCGGTTGTTACCATTGGCGGAGTTCACCCACAATGCGGCCAAGCACAAGACTATAGGAATGTCGCTATTCGAGGCGGATATCGGATACACTCCGAGGCTCCCACTAGATTTACTGGCACCAGGTCCGCGGACACCAAATTCGAGACCCGGAACGAAATTCCCAGAACGGCTCGTCAAGATCCTACGGATACTTCGAGAGCGAATGGAAGAAGTCCAATTGACAATGGTGATGGAAGCGAATGAGCATCGTCAGCCGTACCCGTTTCGGATAGGTGATTCGGTATTCCTAGATACCCGTTTGCTGCCAGTCGGCTACGCCAATGTCAATTCCACTGCCAACGACAGCGCCAATTCGCGAAAGTTTCAACATCCATATGCCGGTCCATTTACAATCCTAAAGTCAGCTGGCAAGAATGCTTTCGTTCTCGACATCCCGGCGCACTGGCGCTTACATCCGGTTTTCAACGTCGCACACCTCAAGCTGTCAAGAGTCGACAGAACCCGTGAACACCCGCCCCCACCGCCACTACGCTCCACTGCTACCGTTGAGTACGAGGTTGAGTCGATCCGCGAGCACAGAGGTACCACAGTTTGAGACCTTAAATATTTGGTCAAATTGGTCGGTTACGTTGACCCTACGTGGGAACCACTGGCAAACCTGAGGGGCAGCAGCAATGAGCTGCTGGGTGAATACCATGCTGCGAATGGCTTGCGAGTCTACCGGTGGATGGAACAGGAGTGACCGGGAGTG
>Ga0307508_10001317_pt1 | contig 28109 bp, 23 predicted proteins | sample 9_EM_MG_FD_203089 | JGI IMG/M metagenome (GOLD analysis project Ga0307508, IMG submission 203089) | Populus trichocarpa ectomycorrhiza microbial communities from riparian zone in the Pacific Northwest, United States - 9_EM | ecosystem: Host-associated > Plants > Roots > Unclassified | place...
GTGTAGGCTGAGCGAGTTTTGGAGTGAGAAGTTTGAACTTTTGCATTGAAACGTAACAAATCAGTTTGGCTATCAATATTCTTGCGCATATTGAGATCCGTCAAATACAAAGTTGCTGCTTCTCGCTATCGAGTAGAGGGACACTCAATCACCTCTACTTCTTGCCTTTTCCCGCCTTGCCTTCTCCCTTCGCAGATCCTCCATCTCTTGTCTGTTGTCCTCCAGTGTACAGATCATCATCTGAGCTATTGTGTACCTCTTGTTGATCTGGTTCTTCCTCTGAAGAAGACGGCTCAGCCCAACTACCTGAATAGTAGGAACCCGTACCCATCTCCTTGCTGTCATCAAGGGTATTGATTTGACACCTATCCCTTCGAAATCTGTCGGAGTTCTTCTTGGGACTCTCCTGAGTGGTGTTTCCCCGATGTTGGACAGCAGACTTCTCGTGGTCTTTAGGAGTGGTTGAGTTACACCTCCAGGAATCTCGTCCTTGGATTTCCTGACGGGATCGGAATTGAGCAGCACGATTTGGGTTACTCGGAGTTCCACACTGCCGCGCAATGTGGCCCCTCCCGCCACAACGGTGACATTGAACAGATCCATCGATGGTGTTAACTTCGTTGCCAATGTTGCTCAGATCCATCGGGTCGTAAACTGGTGTGGTTGTTTGTACAACTTCAGTGGCAGGTGTTGTCGCAAATGGCAGTGTGCGATCAGCAACAATGTCCATCATGTTGGCGAGGGTCAGCAAGACATTGTTCAGGCGGAACATGAGACGTGCTTGCTGTGAGATATCATTTGCAACCGGTTCTGGCAACTTCCGCATATATTCGTCCCACAGTGGATTCTCATGAGTGATGGTGAGGGATCCTCCCAGCACTTCAACAAGTTCTAATGCTCGCCGGTTGAACTTAAGAACTTGCGCTTTGTTGAATTTCAGTGCATGCCACTCGTTGCGAACCACCGAGATTGCAACTTCGGGAACGAATTGCTTCTTGAATGCGGTTCTGACTGCAGCCCAGGTGATTCCATAGTCATGGTCTGCTGGTGGAATCCTGTCAACACCACGCCGTTTCATCTCATTCTCAAACCAACCAAAGATCTTGGTAGTGAGAAAACGCCAGATAGTATCAATATGCTGATTGTCGAGGGATGCCTTTGGACATATTGATCCTCCCTGACGGACGTAGTGTTCGACATCGTTCAAAAACTGTGTCACCAATTCCAGATTCTGCAATCTGTCGAATCTTGTGACACTGGGGTTGTACCGTAACCGGAGTGTGAAGAGAATCAAAGGTAATCAGGCTACTTTCGATAATTCACAACGGAATAATCTTAGATCTTGTGTGTGGGTTCGGTGGTAGTGTTGGTGAGGATGTTTGTGCTGGTTCTCCTTTCGCCGTAGCGGAAACATCGGGTTTATATCTGAGCAGGGCCGACGTGAGAAGTGGTGACTCGGACTTGGATTCCCCCGAGGTGCAGTGACCCCGTGGGTGACTCATTGGTCCTGGTAGGGTGTAGATAAGGGGAGATGAGGTTTCATGCAAGCGAGCGGGGTGCTTCCCCTCCGGACTCTTTTCCGCACGCCATCAGCAGGTGGCGTGCCATCCCGTCGGAGGGGTCCTAGCCAAGTCCGGCGGTCTGTACGCCATCAGCAGGCGACGTGGCATCCCCTCGGGAGGGGTCCTAGCCTAAACATTTCTCATCGTTTGCAATCTTCCCCTCATCTCCGGAGATATGTGTCTTAAGCCCATCTCGGCCGTAAGCTCATCTCCGGACCTTATCTCCTTCCTAGACTCTCCGAGTGCATTCTGTCATCCTTCCGTACTCTTCTCTAGCGTAGCTATGTACTCGAGATAATTCAGGTGTAATACTACCTCCTCCCCCTCTTACCCTCGTCCCGAACGCTAGTACTTTTCTTTCTATCTAGGTAGCCCGTCTCTTTCCGGATGCATGTCTTTTTCCTTGGGGTAACGTGTGGATCATAGTTACCGTGACTGTAGTCCGCCCCCCCTACAGCCCTCCCAGCCACCGGATCAGGGCATCATTCTCTGTAATCCGTCGGAATGGCTGGGCCCTCAGAGTAAGCCGGTGCGTACTCTTACTGTCGCTGATTCCCGCTGGGCAGCCGCGTTCATGGAGACGAAAGCATCAGTTTACCCAGTGCGCATCCTGTCGACCCTCGGCTTTATTGGACACGTGGAAGGAGTGACCAAGCCCGAACAAGCCGGACGGGCCAATGGTGTGCACACAGAGGTGTTCCGTTCGACACCAGAATCCGCCGCCTGTTGATGGTTCCGTTTTCCCTGGTAATTACCCCAGCGCGGAATCGTTCCGTTCGTCTTTGGGTAGATCGGTTGTTCGCGGGCGAGAGCATATGATGTTTTTCTGGGTGTGGGACACATGGAAAGAGTGACCTTCTCGACTGGGGGTTCGTGCCCGGGTGCTGCCTCTGTCCCTCGTAGGTGTACATACAGAGGTGTTCCATACTGAACACCTATGGCTCCCGTCCGGGCGAGTCCAAGGTATCCTTTGACGAGTTCTTGTGCCTGAGAAGCAGGTCTTTTGCCCGTGTGAGATGAAGTCCTCCAACCCCTCCATCCTACTATCGCTCATGCTTCGTCGCGCCCTTTTATGGACATTCCGTCTAGGCGTCGGTGAGCCGATAGTCCCTCGGCGCGTCTGGGTTCCGTTGATGGAATTCTCGGAGTTTCTCCAAACCACCTACTGAGAAGTTGTCGAATGGTTCTTCCGTCCAGTCTTTGCATTCCGGATAGTCCAGCCATTTGACGAGGTAGAGAATCCTCTTGTTATTTCCCTGGCCGCGTTCGACCGAGGACATAACTTCTTCGACATCGTATTCCTCCGATTGTTCGATGTCGTCGGCTTCCCGGAGTACTTTCGAAGGGTCCGGCGGGGCTCGGTGTTCGCTGGTTCGGTAGGGTTCGAGTAGCGAGACGTGGAAGATGTTGTGGATCTTCCATTTCTGAGGCAGCATGAGGCGGACGGCTAGCGGGGAAACGATTTTCTCAATCTGGAAGGGACCATGATTCTTGTGGTCCAGTTTCTTCGATGGGCTGCGTGTTTTGATGTTGCGGCCATTGAGCATTACCAAGTCTCCTACCTGGTATGCTGGGGGTTCCTTTCGTGCCGGGTCGGTGTATCGGCGCATCCGCTCCTGTGCGTCTTCCAGCCCTTTTCGGGAATTGTCGTTCACCGTACGCATCCAGTGGGTGTAGACTTGGCTTGCTGGGTTGAGGGGTTCCGTTGACGCGGGATCCATGGCGGCCGGGTGGAAGCCATAGTTAGCGTAGAATGGAGACATACCATTTCCTGTGGTGGTCGAGTTGTTGTAGGCAAACTCAGCAATCGGCAACAGGCGTACCCAGTCGTCTTGTTCATTGCCGACGAACGCTCGGAGGTAGGCTTCGATCGTCTGGTTGAGCCGCTCTGTCTGGCCGTCGGTCTGTGGATGGAACGCTGTTGACATCCGGGGTCGGATCCCCGATAGTCGTAGGAACTCCTTCCAGGTTTCCGAGGTAAACCTGGAGTCGTGGTCTGACACTATATCAGTGGGGAGGCCGTGATATTTCCATACTTCCCGGGCGAAGATGACGGCTAGGTCTGCTGCGGTTTTTTCCTTCGTTTTTAAGGGGAGAAAGTGTGCCATTTTGGTGAACCGGTCGATGATCACCCATAGTTGGTCGTATTCGTCCGAGATAGGGAGTTCCGTGATGAAGTCCATTGCTATGGATTGCCAGGGGGCGTAGGGTAATTCTAGCGGGGAGGACAGCCCATACGGTTGGTGTCGGGACGCCTTGTTCTGTTGGCATTCGGGGCAGCTTCTGACGAAGTCTATCATCCGTTCGTTCATTTTTGGCCACCAAAAGTTTCGTCGAATTAGTTCGATGGTTTTGTCCTGCCCCATGTGTCCTGCCACCTTCGTGTCGTGTTCTGACTCCATAATCCTCTGTACCAATCCTTTCGGTACCCAGAGCAGGTTCCCTCGGTACAGTATGTCCTTCTCGTAGCTCAGCTCCCTGGCCTTTCGGCCTTTTGGCGACGTTTCCTCCGTCGCTGCTTCCTGTTTCTTTGCCTGTTCGTAGGCTTCGTCCTTCTTCCCTTCCTCCTTGACTTCCGCCAGGAATTCTTCCGTCCATCTTTTCTCCGGGAGTGATGTCAGCCGTGCTGAGGAGGCGATGAACGATTTCGTTAGTCGTTCCTCAAAGTGATTTTTTCCCAAAACCGTTGTGATTGGCTGGTTTTCTACCCCCCCCTTTTCTGGGTGGTACTCCGGACGCCGGGACAGTGCATCTGGTTTGCCGTTTAGTGACCCAGGACGGTCGAAGATTTTGAAGTCGATTCCGGCTAGCTCTTGCGCCCAGCACGCTTGCCGACGGTTTAGTACTTTGGTGGTCGTAAAGTATTCCAGGTTGTGATGGTCCGAGAGTACTTGGACTTGGTGGGTCGATCCTTCGCAGTACTGTCTCCAGTGTTTAAAGGCATCCACTATTGCAAGAAGTTCCTTGTCGTGGATTTCGTAGTTGATTTCCGCGCTTTGGAATTTCCTGGAGTAGAAGGCCACTGGGTGGAGGCGTCCTTCCTCATCTCTTTGTGATAAGACCGCTCCTAAGGCGAAGTCTGATGCATCCATTTCGATGATGACTGGTCGCGTGGGGTCGAAGTGAGCCAGGATTGGAGCCGTGGTGAATCGTTTTTTAAGTTCTTTGAATGCAGCTTCTGCCTCTTGCGTCCACACCCAGTTTTTCCCTTTTTCCTTCTTTGTCAATTCCGTGAGGGGTTTCGCTACTCGGGAGTAGTCTTTTATGAATCGTCGGTAGAAATTAGCGAACCCCAGGAAGGACTGGACCTCTGTTATCGAATTTGGGTTTTTCCACCCTAGTACCACTTCTACTTTTTCTCCCGACATCTTAATTCCGTCCCTCCCGATTATGTATCCCAGGAATTCCACTTCTTTGACTTTCCAGACGCACTTCTCCAGGGAGATTGCCAGACCGTTAGTTTGCAGTCTCTTGAGTACTTCCTTAACCGTTCGGTCGTGTCCTTCTTCGGTGTCGGCATAGACAAGTATTTCGTCCATGTAGGCTATTACCCCCACGTCCAGCATATCGGAGAATACATGATTCATCATGTCTTGGAAGGTGGAGGGGGCGTTGGTTAGTCCGAATGGCATTACCTGGAATTCGAAGAGGCCGTAGCGGGTTCTGAATGCGATTTTCCATTCGTCTCCCTCTTTCACCCGAATGAGGTGGAAGCCGTTTTTCAGGTCCATCTTTGTGAACCATTGAGCCCCTCTCACTCTGTCCTGCAGTTCCTGCATTAAGGGGAGCGGATATCGGTTTGGGATCGTGATTTTGTTTAAGGCCCGATAGACGACACAGAGACCGAGCCCTCGTCCATGAGGTTTGGGTACGAACAGGATTGGGGATCCTGCTGGCGACGTGGAGCGTCGGATTTTCCCTGTGCGCTCCATTTCTTTCAGCCATTCCCTCAGAGTCTGGAGTTCTTCTTCCAAGAGGGGGTAGATAGGTCCCCATGGCACCGTGCTTCCTTCCTGCAGGTCGATCTTGCAATCGTAGGACCGGTGCTTGGGAAGGGCATCCGCAGCCTCCTTTCCCATGATCCCCAGGTATTGCCGAAACTCCATTGGCACTGCTTTTACTGGGTCTTCTTCTGCTGCCGCCGATACATACCCGATAATTCTCGCCCCAGGGTCGGTTGCAATTGATTCGTCCCATGTTAGGGAGAAGGGGTCTGTTTCGTACCGGGTGCATTTCCGTATGCATTCCGCACTGTTGAACCGTATTTCGTTGTTCGTCCAGATTCCCTGTGGCGGGTGTCCTGTTATCCATTCGAATGGGAGGAAGGCGTCGATTCCTGTTTCCATTGGCGAAATTTCGAATCTCTCCTTTGAATAGTGCCTTCGGTGCTGAAGGAGCATCGGCTCTGTATAAAATTGGCCTTCCCCTTCCACTCTTTCCCCCATGTAATTTTCTATGGTGTGGGCTCGTCTGTGTTCCTTCTTGGTGATGCCCAATTTTTCCACGGTTTGGTTGTTGAGGAGTGCTACAGAACATCCGGTGTCTAGTAGTACTTGGACTTGGTGCTTTTTTCCGTCCAGGTGTAGCAACATCGTAATGACTGGGCGGGTGCCGCATGGTTTTTCCCTTGGTTTCTTTGACCGGGTTCCAGCACTTGGTTCCGGGTTTTTCCGTTTCCAGGATAGTCCGCATATTATCATAGAGGTCTTGGGTTGCGGCGTATCCCGACCTTTTAAAAATCTGACACGGAGTCTTCCCACAGCGGGGTTGGGGTCTCCGTGTCCATGGTCTCGACGGCAGCTACTTTTTGCTGCTTAGTCGCCGGGAACTCTTCTTCCGCCTCCTCTCGCCCTCTCTTTCCATTTGATACCGCCACAGTGGCGGCTTTCCAAGGGGCCTTTGGTAACAGGGTTCCTTGCAGGGTGCTGAACGAGAAGCATTCGAATGTTCGGTGGCCGGTCCGGCCGCATCGCCAGCAGTTGTCCCGGTTCTTAAAATATGTTTCTTGTTCCTTCTGCGGAACACCCTTCAGAGCTTCTTCTTTTGAGGCCCAGTGGTCCTTCGCCCCCCACCACGTTGGTCTTCCCGCTGGGGTTCCTGCTTGGGTCTGGCGGGACTTGCCCGTGTCGGCCTTAGTTGGGGTCGTTTCTCCCTTTTTCCCCGCTTGTTTTTTCCGGTCGTCATTTTGCCCGCTGGTCCCCCTCATTTGTTCTCGGGCTTGTTTTAGCGCCTTTTTCTTTTCCACCTGAAGGCCCGCCTGATGCGTAGCTTGCAGGAATCCCTTGTCGTCCGCGAAGTCTTCGAGATAGTGGGCGAACCGCATGTCCAGTACTGCGTCCGGCATGGCCAGGTTCGACTTTTTCTCGTAGCGCTTCTCCCGTTACGCGGGCATAGTTGTTTAGCGCTCTGAACTCCGTAAGGTAGACGCGGATTGACCCCTGGTATCTAAGCTGGCCGAGTTTTAGCTGGGCGTCGGCCGCTTCCCGCTCGTTGTGGTATTCCGCGCGGATGGCCACTGAATAGTTTGCCCCTGTGTCGTTTTCCCGCAGCTCTCGGTACCGGTGTAGGTGCCATACCAGAGCCGTGTCCATCAGGAGGGTTCCGACCCAGGCGATTTTCTGTTGGTCGGTAGTGTCTGGGTAGAATCCTAGGTATATAGTGACGGACTCCCACCACTGATTGAACGTGGTTGGGCTTTTCCCATCGAATTTTTCGGGGTTCTCAATTTTTAGTCGGGAAGTGTGTACTCAGGCTCCGTCCGTGGGTCGTTCAGCCTGTCGGGCCCTTTCCACTCCTTCTGCCACCAGCCGCACCAAGTCTTGTGTGGTGATCGTAGGTGTTGGATTCTTAGGTGGCGAGGGGGAACGATGGGGCCGGAAGGGTGGACGGGGTGGCTTGGACGGCGGGCCCGAAGGTGGCCCAACGGATGATCCGGGGGGTGTCGATGGGGGATTCCCTTCTTGCCCCACCACTGGCTCGGGTGCTGGTGGCTCTGGGGAGATGTGGCGCCGGAGTTCCATCAGTCGCTGCCTCATTTCCGGAGTCGTTGGTAGCGCCGGGGGTCTCCGTCGTCGGATAGGTAACCCTGGTTGTAGACGTAACGGGCTTCCCAACGCCGGTGGAGAATGCGCTGAAGGGGCGCTGGTACTAGTTTGTTGGGCCGGGCTTCTCCACGTTGGTGGGTTTGGGGCTGCCGGTGGCGTTGTGGGTAGTGGAATTCTGGTCGCAATGCGTTCGATTTCCGCTCTTGCTTCCCGGAGTTGGTTTTCCAGGGAGGCTACCCGATTTTGGTGGGCGGCTGCCCATAGTTCCACGTTTCCCTGAAAGTTGGCCAGGTGTTGGTTCCGGACCATGTTAGCTTCCGCCAAAAAGGACAGGGCATCGTTTACCCGGGCCAGCTGGGTGGCCTGACATATTTGTCGTTCATTGGCCTCGCTGGTGTGCTCGAGGATAGCCTGCCAGATATTTCTGGCGAGGGATTGGTACGCGTTTGTGGCGCTCGACAGCTCGCTGCGTATCCATTCTTCTGCTATTTTTTCATTAGCGTTGATACGGTCATATACGTACCTAGTGCCTTCCGCTAAGGTTTCGTAGGCTTGCTCAATTTCCCGCGTTCGTCGGTTAGTTCTGTCGTAGGCGTCACCGCATAGCTCCGTGAGCCGTCGGAGGTCGTCCTCGGCCTGTCGCTGCTGGTGTACCAGAGTCCTGACCCAGACCGCAGGGTTGGGGATCTCTACTGCCTGTTCTGGATTTGGCGCTCCGTTGGTGATTTGGAGAAGGTTCCGGGGGGCCTCAAGCCGGAGCATGTTGAAGTCTGAGGCGGTCATCATGGTTTCTCTAGTATAGGTCTAACGGGTGACCGGTGTGGATGGTTTCGTCGTCTGTGAACTCGTAGTCACAGATGTCCCGGAAGTCGTGTCCGTTGAGGTCTGCACACTGATGGGAGAATGCGCAGTCAAACCAGTATTCGGTATACCAGTGTTGTGGTGTGCAGTCGATTGTTTCCGAGGGTATGGGTCCGTCCGTATGAGGGTCCCAAGTTTCTTGGTCGAGAAGGGAGTCAATTGAGGAGTAGGTGTAGTCGAGGTGGTAGCTTGACTGCGGTTCGAAGATCGTAGATAGTTCGAGTAAGAAGAAGTGGTCTTGTTCGAACGAAGGCATGTACTGAAAGTAGGGTGATTTTTGAGATCAAGATTATAGTGTGACACTGGGGTTGTACCGTAACCGGAGTGTGAAGAGAATCAAAGGTAATCAGGCTACTTTCGATAATTCACAACGGAATAATCTTAGATCTTGTGTGTGGGTTCGGTGGTAGTGTTGGTGAGGATGTATGTGCTGGTTCTCCTTTCGCCGTAGCGGAAACCTCGGATTTATATCTGAGTAGGACCGACGTGAGAAGTGGTGACTCGGACTTGGATTCCCCCGAGGCGCAGTGACCCTGTGGGCGACTCATTGGTCCTGGTAGGGTGTAGATAAGGGGAGATGAGGTTTCATGCAAGCGAGCGGGGTGCTTCCCCTCTGGACTCTTTTCCGCACGCCATCAGCAGGCGGCGTGCCATCCCGTCGGGGGGGTCCTAGCCAAGCCCGGCGGTCCGTACGCCATCAGCAGGTGACGTGGCATCCCCTCGGGAGGGGTCCTAGCCTAAACATTTCTCGTCGTTTGCAATCTTCCCCTCATCTCCGGAGATATGTGTCTTAAGTCCGTCTCGGCCGTAAGCTCATCTCCGGACCTTATCTCCTTCCTAGACTCTCCGAGTGCATTCCGTCATCCTTCCGTACTCTTCTCTAGCGTAGCTATGTACTCGAGATAATTCAGGTGTAACACTTGTTGGCTTGTGCGGTTTGATCTTGTGAACATAGGTGTTGTGGGTCGGTCCGTTCCCCCCATTCCCAGCAGTGCTGACAGCATCACGGAGTGACTGGGTAACATCGAATAACTTGTCGTACCATTCCTTCCAAACCCATGTCTTTTCCTGAGACTTGACAAGTTTCGCTTCCAGCTGGTCTGCATTCTTGAACTCTTCAGCAGTTCGCACTGCTTTTACCTCCCTTTCAAGCTGCTTGATCTTTGTTTTCAGCGATGAAATAACCGATCGGTCCACATCTGCACCCTTTATCTCCTTTTCCAGCTCAACAATCCGTTTTGACGCTTGCTCATGACTGCTATACCACTGGGAATATCCGTGGACCACAGCGTTGGCATTGACAGCAGTTACCATAGTCCCATCTTGTGGATCACACGATATGTTGACGTCGCCAAACCAGGTAAGAAGCTCAGCCGGTATTGGCCAAATGGGGGGGGTTGCTGCTGCCATAATGCCGGCACGTTCCGCGAGGTTGTCCTAATCGCCCGAGTCCTCCTGTCGGCACCGTTGTCTGCGCGTTCCCCAACTTCATCCGTTTCCTCAAGAAATCTGTGGGAAAGCACTCTGCTGGTCATCGCTGCTCGTTTCACAGGCTCATCCTTTCCGCGAATTCGCTTTTGTTCCGCCAGAACACCGTCATGGACTCAGCGCTGTTGCTGGATACAACCGTCTCCTTGAGAATTCCACACAAAATGCTCCGCTCGGCATTGTCGCTTGTTCCGCAAAGCGTCTGTTCCGCAAACTCGTCCGTTCTGCAAATTCGTCAAGAAATCCATGGGAAAACACTCCGCCCGGCGTCGTTGCTCGTTCCGCAATGCGTTTGACTCGGGAATTCGCTCGAATTGCTCGTTTCCTCAAGAAACCCACGCACAAATGCTCTACTCGGCGTCGGTGCTCGTTCCACAAATCGTCGGTTTCGCAAGAACCGCGTCACGTGCCCGTTTTGCAACTCGCCCGAAATCCACGCGAAAACGCTCCATTTGGCGTCGTCACTCGTTCTGCAAAGCGTTCGTTCCCCAAATTTCTCCGTTCTGTAAGAAAAGCGTCACGTGCTCGGCGTCGTTTCTCGTGTCGCGAATTTGCTCGAATAGCTCGTTCTTGACACTTGCTCGGCGCCGTCGCTCGAATTGCTGATTTCTGGAAGAAATACGTGTGAAAAGAGCTCCGCTCGGCGTCGTCGCTCGTTCCGCAGGCTCGTCCGTTCTGCAGATTTGCTCGTTCGCCAGAACACCGTCACGGCCTCAGCACCATTGCTTGATGCAAGCGTTTCCTTAAGAAATCCACGGGAAAACGCTCCGCCCGGCGTCGTTGCTCGTTCCGCAGACTCGTCCGTTCCGCAGATTTGCTCGTTCCGCCAGAACACCGTCACGGCCTCAGCACCATTGTTCGATGCAAGCGTTTCCTTAAGAAATCCGTTTGGTGAAAAGAGCTCCGCTCCTTGTCGTCGCTTGTTCCTTTGTTTCCCTTACTTTTTTGTCAACTTGGTTCGACTATGCTCGTCACAGAGAGACGTAGATACACGGGCCCTGATATCGCCGGCCCCCACGCTTACCACTCGCTCCTCAGGAGCTACTTTTGATGCGAAAGTCATCGACTAGTTGACTCGTTTCTCTCCCTCTCATACAGGATCGGCTCTGTAGCACGAATCGCTGTCTTTGCTTCTCTCGCAGAATTTGCTTGTGATGCTTCCCTTCCGGTCATCTTTCGCTCGTCTCGCGGGAAGAAAATTCGAGGATTCGTTGCTCGTTTCGCAGAATTCACTCGTAGTGGAAGTGTTGCTACCAGTTAAGGGGGATCGAGAAGCATGTCCATTCCAAGGAGCGGGGGCAGCAGTGGATCCTTATAGGAACGATCCGTTGAACCTATCACTCGAGACTAGCCTACTCTAGGCTAGTGCTCCCTGCCTAGCGTCGGCACCCGAATCCCACTCCTACATGAGTCTTATCGTTAAAGAGCGGGTCAGGGGTCTCATTTGGATCGCCCATATCAGTCTGATGAGGATTGAAAATCTCAGTAGCTTTCATAGCCAGCGCCACATCCCATGGAATTCCAAATAGAGCCTTTATATCCTTTGATACGCCTTCTCAGGCAAGGCTAGATGAGGATTCCAAGGAACGGACGTGTCTGAGCACTGTACCCTTGAAAATTGTCTGAGGTTCACCTGCAAAATTGGTGTACAGTAGATCTTTTTGGTTGTGGCGTAGCACCGAATGGGGGGCTCCTGCACCCGATATAGCGGAGCGAGTCTGGATCGGAGTAAATTGATAGTCTTGGTTTGGCTCAAGGGCCCGACCAAACTTGACACCAACAATCATTGAGGTACCTGAAGGGATGTTGATGGCTGCAGCGCAGCGGATGGGAATCCTGGTGAAACAGTGGCCAACGTGCACTGAAATTTGTACCGGAATACCGTCACAGGCACCGATACGTAAGCGGTTTGACAAATAGAGAAGATTGAACTTCTCAGGCTTCATGATATCATTTCCGACAAGTAGCGGGACGGATAGATCCTTGAAAATGTGAAATGGTCTGACCAATTCAGTGAATCGACCGTCTGTTCCTTTCATGAAAATTCGCATGATCACCACATGGGTGGCGGTACATTCCGCACCTCCGAGGCCCTCTACCACTCGGGGCTTTGGTAGCGGTAAACGCTCTGCATCTGGATATAGCCGGCACTGTAGCTCGTCATCGGTGGCTGAATTTCTGAAGCCGGAATCGATGCAGACGACATGTGGGTGACCACCCGGAGAGGTGTACCAAAAGGTTTTGGCATAGTGGAAATCGGCAAGGCCTTTCACAAGATTCAAAGAGGCTGGAGTGGAAGATTTGACTATGATTGCTTGCTCTGCAGTGTATTTTTCCACGGGTCAGCAGTGGGCCCGGAGATAATCATGGAGTTTGTTGTTCGAGGGGAATGAGGAGCCACAGTTTCTGCATTTTACTGGCTCCTGGCACTGTGATGACAGTGTCCCAAGAAAACCCAGTCCTGCCTCCTGGCAATAGCGTGTTGCGAAGTAAGCATTCTGCGTATACTCGTATTCCTCCTCCAGATCTGCTTGTGGATCAAGACTATCATATAAGAGTTCGTTCACATTATCACTATCATTGAGTTCCCAATTCAGCGGGTCTGTATAATATGCGCGTTTTATTTCAGTACCTGTGGCTCTCTTGATACTGCACTGCCAATCCCAATGTTCACCATCCCCACACTCCGGATAGTTTCGGCACTTGCGAAGATGCTCGTGGGGCTGCCTATTTGTACGAGACGCAATCCTAGCGCAAGTATTTGACGTCAACGCAGCACCTGTAGCTGCTGAGCCTGTAGCAGTGGTACCTGTAGTGACAGTGTTACACCTGGACGTCATATCACGAGTACGTAGCCTAGATAGAAAAAGATCCACTGGCTGAGGACGAGGAGGCTCAGGCCGTGGCTAAAGGATCAGAGAGTCTAGGCGGGAGATAAGGAACGGAGTCTAGCCCTCGGTCAAGACACCGGCCGAAGGAGTTAGAACTCCGGAGATGAAGGAAAGCAATTTGTGCAAACGAGCGGGCACAGCTAGGCGACCACGTCTTTCCACCACGATCGGAGAAACACTCTCCACGATCGGAGCAGACAGCCTCTTGACACAGCTGCACACCCCACTCGGCCGCATCACACATGCAGCGAAACAAACGGAACCTCATCTATCTTATCTACACCCCAACCATGACCAATGAACCCACCCACGTTCCCTCGAGAGGTGCAGACACCTCAGGGAAATCCCAGTCCGACTCACCCGTATCTCTCCAAGGGCATGCAGCTGCCTCGAGAGAAAGAACGGTCCGGATCACCACTTCTCACTCGGGCGCTCGCCAATAAAAAGAAAGAGATTTCTCGCCTCGACGGGAGAAAATCAGCACGAACACCCTCACCAACACTACCACCGAAACCACACCGAACCCACACACAAGATCTAAGATTATTCCGCTGTGAATTATCGAAAGTAGCCTGATTACCTTTGATTCTCTCCACACTCTGGTTACGAATACAACGCCAGTGTCACACTATAATCTTGATCTCAAGATCACCCTACTTTCATGACTTACGACGTTACCTACTTCGAAGACCACCTCTATCTACTCGAGCTGTCCACCTTCTTGGAGCCTAAATCTCAATACTCGTTTGACTACACCTTTCAGTCAATCAACGAAGAAATCGCAAAATACGAACAGTGGGAAGAATTCAGCGACGGACCAATTCCTACTCCCTACCAAAAAGGCAACCACGAACCCTGGAACTGGTATACGCAATATTGGTCCAACTGTGCCCACAGCCACCAGAACGCCGAATTCACGGAAGACGAGCTCCGAGACCTCTGCGACTATTACTTCACTGACGACGAAACCATCCACACCGGAGATTTCCTCAACGAGTATTGAACCATGACGACCCCCTCGGATTTTAACATGCTCCGGCTCGAGACCCCTCTCGACCTGCTTCAGATCACCGACGGAACCCCGAGGCCAGAACAAGCGGTGGAAATAGCCAACCCCGCAGTCTGGGTCAGGACCCTGGTAAACCAGCAACAGCAAGCCGAGAACGACTTACAACAGCTCACGGAGCTGTGCGGTGACGCCTATGACAGAACTGACCGACGAACGCGGGAGATTGAACAAGCCTATCAAACCTTGGCGGAAGGCACTAGGTACGTATATGACCGAGTCAACGCTAATGAGAAAATCGCAGAAGAATGGATACGTAGCGAGCTGTCAAAAGCGGCGAACGTGTACCAATCTCTTGCCAGAAACGTCTGGCAGGCCATCACCGAGCGGACCAACGAGGCCAACGAGCGACAGATATGCCAGGCCACTCAGCTAACCCGGGTCAACGACGCCCTGTCCTTTCTGGCGGAAGCCAACACGGCCCGGAACCAACACCTGGCCAACTTTCAGGGAAACGTGGAACTATGGGTAGCCTCACACCAGAACCGAGTAGCTGCCCTGAAAAACCAACTCCAGGAAGCAAGGGTGGAAATCCAACGCATCACGATCAGAATCCCCCTACCTACGACGCCACCAGTGCCAGTAGGACCACCCGCATAGAGGAGCCCATCCGGCAAACCAGCACTAGCGCTCCCTCAGCCCACTCACCACCAGCGTTGGGAAGCCCGCTACATCTGAACCCGGAAATGAGGACCCGACGGCAGAGACCCCCGGCACTACCCACAACACCTGAGATGAGGCAGCGATTGGAGCAACTCAGGCGCTACATATCCCCGAGGCCACCAGCGCCTGAGCCCACGGCAGGACAAGGAGGGAACCCCCCCTCAACACCACCCGGATCGTCAGCAGGACCCCCCTTGGGTCTACCATCCGAACCGCCTCGACCACCCTCCAGGCACCCCCGCTCCCCGTGGCCGCCCAGGAATCCTGCACCTACGATTACCACGCAGGACCTCGTACGGCTAGTGGCCGAAGGAGTGGAACGGGCTCGACAGGACCGACCGGCCCGACCCGAACAAGGCAATATTGCCAGACTAAAAATGAAAAACCCAGAAACCTTCGACGGGAAGGGATCGACCTCCTTCAATCAGTGGTGGGAAGCCGTTACCATGTTCCTGGGATTCTACCCCGAAACAAACGACCGCCAGAAAATCGCGTGGTTGGGAACGCTCCTGACCGACACAGCCAAAGCATAGTACCTCAACCGGTATCGAGACCTAGGTGACGCCAACACCTGGGTAAATTACGTGGCGGCCATCCGAGCCGAATACCGGAACGAGAGAGAGGCGGCCGATGCTCAGCTAAAGTTAGGTCAGCTAAGGTACCAAGGGTCCACCCGTGCATACATGACGGAATTCCAGGCCCTCAACAACTTCGCTCGGGCAACCGGGGAGGGACTTAGGGAAAAGATCGACATGGCTATACCCGATAGCATACTGGACATGAGGTTCAATCAAAACGAGGAAGACCCCATCGACGACGAAGGTTTCCTCCAAGCTACCTACCGTGCGGGAGTACAGGTGGAGAAGAAGAAGGCGCTCAAACAAGCCAAAGAAACCATGCGCTCGGCAGCACCAGCGCCAAAAGACGACAGACGGAAAGACGACAAACGAAGAGACAGACCGAGTAAGGGAAGCGCGGACACCACTCAAAAAGGGAAGGAAGTGAGGACAGAGGCCACCAGGGACGGAAAAACCACCGACCCAAGAAGCCAATACCGCAAGGCGGGAAGATGGGCCACCAAGGACGCCGCACTTGCGGGCGTCCCCGCCAGAGAACGAGAGGAGTACTTCTGCAACCGGGACGACTGCTGGAGATGTGGTAGGCCCGGCCACCGAACGTACGAATGCTTTTCGTTTAACACAAAAAACGGCATGGCCCTGCCACCAGCTCCGTGGAAGGTGTCGGCCGCAGCGCAAGAAAAACGAAGGCGCTCAGAAGAACCTGAGGAGAACCACCCCCCCAGCAAACAGCAGAAGGTGGCAGCGGTCGAAACCATAAACACCGACACTGTCGCCCCGCTGTGGGAAGAATCCGACTCGGATTTTCAAGAGGTCGGGAACAGCCGCAGCCCAGGACCTCCGCAATAATATGCGGGCTCACTCGGAAACAGAAGGAACCAAAGGAGCCCATCTGCGGCACCCGACCGGTGATCGACATGGTACTACACCACAACAAAGAGAGGCACCGGGTCAAAGCGTTGCTAGACACAGGATGCTCGATAGCGCTAATCAACGAAAAAACGGCGGAAAAACTCGGCCTGGAACGACTAAAACATCGAAAACCCCACAGCATCGAAAGCTACACAGGCGAAGCTGTCCAAGGTACAGGCCAATTCTATACGAAGCCCCTCCGAATGCAGCACCAAAGGCACTACACCACAGAAAGTTTCGAACTATCCCCAATGGACCCAGAAATCGACATATTCTTACCATTTGACTGGATATCGAGACATCCGCCACAAGGCGCCTGGACAAGCCAGGAAATATGGTTTAACAGCACCGGGTGCCTGGAACAATGCACCAAGTTTGAAGAAGCAGAGTTCCCGCTGACATGGGACGAGGCAGTATGCCTAGACCTGACGGCCCGCCTCATAGGATATGCCTCGGCGGTGACAAACGAAGACCTGCTGAAAACGGTACCAGCGGAATTCCGCCAATACTTAGAAATAATGGGTAAAGAGGCAGCAGATGCGCTACCAGAGCACCACTCGTACGACTGCAGAATCGACCTCCAGGAAGGAAGCACCGCGCCGTGGGGACCCATATACCCGTTATCAGAAACTGAGCTCCAGACTCTCAGAGAGTGGCTGAAAGAGATGGAACGAATGGGGAAAATCAAGCGTTCCACGTTATCGGCAGGATCACCGATCCTCTTCGTACCAAAACCCCATGGACGCGGACTCCGCCTATGCGCTGACTACCGAGCCCTAAACCGCATCACGATTCCTAACCGGTATCCGCTGCCTCTAATGCAAGAACTGCAGGACCGAGTCCAAGGAGCTCAATGGTTTACCAAGATGGACTTAAAGAACGGATTCCACTTAATTCGGATGAAGGAGGGAGACGAATGGAAATCCGCCTTCCGCACTCGCTATGGGCTATATGAGTTCCAAGTCATGCCCTTTGGGCTAACCAACGCACTATCGACATTCCAAGACATGATGAATCATATCTTTTCAGACTTGCTCGACCTCGGGGTACTGGCTTACATGGACGACATCCTGATCTATGCAGAGACCCAGGAAAAACATGATCATATTGTATCAGAAGTCCTACAGAGACTGCAAAATAACGGATTAGCAGTCTCCCCGGAAAAATGCGTCTGGAGAGCTCAGGAAGTCGAGTTTCTGGGTTACGTCATCGGACGAAGCGGGATCAAAATGTCAAACGAAAAAGTGGACACAGTACTGAACTGGAAAATGCCGAAGTCGCTGACAGAAGTCCAGTCGTTCCTAGGCTTCGCCAATTTCTACAGACGTTTCATCCAGGACTACTCCCGGGTAGCCCGACCGCTCACAGAATTGACAAAAAAGGAGCAACCAAAGGGATGGACCTGGAGCCCAGAAGTGGAAAAGGCCTTTCAGGAACTAAAACAGCGTTTTACCATGGCACCGATCCTAGCGCACTTTGGTGCAACAAAGCCAGTCATCATCGAAACCGACACCTCAGACTTTGGGCTGGGGGCAGTCCTGTCCCGACGCGAAGAAGGGCGCCTACACCCAGTAGCGTTTCACTCAAGGAAGTTCCAACCTGCGGAAATCAACTACGAGATCCACGACAAAGAGCTTCTGGCCATCATCGACTCCTTCAAACACTGGCGACGTTACTGCGAAGGAGCAACCCACCAAATCCAAGTATTCTCGGATCACCAGAATCTCGAATACTTCACGACAACCAAGGTACTCAACCGAAGACAAGCGCGCTGGGCACAAGAACTAGCTGGAATAGATTTCCGAATCTATTACAGACCAGGAACACAGAATGGCAAACCAGACGCACTATCCAGGCATTCGGAGTACCGCCCTGAAAAGGGGGGGGTAGAAAACCAGCCGATCACGACGGTTTTAGGAAAAAGATACCTTGTAGAAACAGGCTTCGCGGAACCAGACAGGCAGAAATGAACCTTTGTCTGCTCCTCGGCCCGACTAATGTCACTCCCCGTACGGAAATGGAACCCAGGCTTCGTGGAGGAAGTCAAGAAAGCGGCAACAAACAACTCCGTTTACAGCCAAATCCGGGATCAGACAGAACAGGAAGCGGCACTCATGGAAGCGGGGCCAAAGGACCGGAAGGTCAAGAAAGGAATACTGGAAATCCACGGGGGGCTGCTCTACAGAAAAGACAGGCTATGGGTCCCAGAAAGACTGGTCGACCAGATACTACAATCAGAGCATGATACTAAGGTAGCCGGACACATGGGGTAGGACAAAACAATTGAGCTGGTTCGACGAAACTTCTGGTGGCCAAAGATGAACGAACGAATCCTCAACTTTGTCAGAAGCTGCCCGGAATGTCAACAAAACAAGTCCTCATGACATCAGCTGTACGGGCTATCCTCGCCCCTGGAACTACCCTATGCCCCGTGGCAGTCTATCGCCAAGGACTTCATCACGGAGTTACCACTGTCAGACAGATGCAACCAACTCTGGGTAATCATCGATAGATTCACCAAGATGGCACACTTCATTCCACTCTGAGAAAAGTCAGCGTCAGACCTAACAAAGATATTCGCCCGGGAAGTATGGAGATTCCACAGATCGCCTGCTGACATCGTGTCAGACCGGGATTCACGGTTCACCTTGGAAACCTGGAAGGAGTTCCTTGGACTACTAGCAATCCGGCCATGGATGTCAACAGCCTTCCACCCACAAACGGACGGACAGACGGAACGCCTCAACCAAACAATCGAGGCATACCTCCGGGCTTTCGTTGAACGAGAGCAAAACAATTGGGTATCTCTCCTGCCTATGGCTGAGTTTGCGTACAACAATTCGGTCATGATGGGAAACGGGGTATCCCCGTTTTACGCTAATTACGGATATCACCCCGCCACGATCGATTCACCGTCCTCAGAACCAAAGAACCCGGCCAGTACGGTGTACGCCCACTGGATGCAGACAGTACATGACGAATCCCGAAAAGGGCTAGAAGCAGCGCAAGAACGAATGCGCCGATACGCCGACCCAGCCCGAAAAGAACCCCCAACATACCAAGTAGGGGATTTAGTTATGCTCAATGGATGCAACATTAAAACGCACCGTCCATCGAAGAAACTGGACCACAAGAATCACGGCCCCCTTCCAAATCGAGAAGATCGTTTCTCCACTGGCCGTCCGACTCACGCTCCCCCGCAAATGGAAAATCCATAACGTTTTTCACGTTTCGCTACTCGAACCCTATCGAACCAGCGAATACCGAGCACCCCCGGACCCATCAAAGGTGCTACGAGAAGCAGACAACATCGAGCAGTCAGAGGAATACGATGTGGAAGAAGTTATGTCCTCAGTTGAGCGCGGCCGAGAGAATAACAAGCGATTCCTATACCTTGTCAAATGGCTCGACTATCCAGAACAAAAAGACTGGACAGAAGAACCCTTCGACAACTTCTCGGAAGGAGGACTGGAGAAACTTTGAGACTTCCATCAACGAAACCCCGACGCCCCGAAGGACTACAGGCTCACTGAAGCCTAGAATGAAAAACATCGAAAACGGGTCCGACGGAATCAAGCGCTGAACCGTACAGGATAGACCACGAAGAAGGACCTCGCCCGGCACGCCGTCTTCACCCGTCATACTCATACTCATACTCATACTCATACTCATACTCATACTCATACTCATACTCATACTCATACTCATACTCATACTCATACTCATGCCCATACAACTCACACGAACTCTCGGGATATCGAACCAACGGCTCGAGCCAATACACCGATGCATCCCGTCCCCGAAAGCGCGGTCACTTCTCGGAGGCCTGACAAGTTGCAAGAACGAAGGAAAAAGACCCGCTTCTTGGGCAACCCCGACAAAGCCGCCGACCTGGCGCCCGACGAGGAGTGCGCGCGGCCGAAACCGTTGAGAGTCAGGAAAACCGTTCAGAACAGACGTATCGACCTCTCGGCGACCGACTTGGACCGGCGGAACCGGCGCAGAAGGCACATAAGCGGTGAAGCGAGTCCCCGACAGCGCTGTCACTGTCCCAACACACTAGTCTCCCCCCGGAAGGACGTGGGCGCGGTCACTGCCGGATATACAGATTACTAGCACAAAGGACACCATGCCTCTCCCGATTCCCTGTGCCAACTGCGACCCCGGAACCCCACCAAGCCGGCCGAGCCTTGACGCAGCACGGCGGTGAGTACGACTCAATATGACACGACAAGTAAGAGTACGCACCGGCCTACTCTGAGGGCCCAGTCATACCGACGGATTACAGATACGTTCTGAGGGAAGAACTCTGATCCGGTGACTGGGAGGGCTGCAGGGGAGGAGGACTGCAGTCCGTGACACTGAAGGAACTTCGGCGTTGAAAGAAACCTATGGTCAGAAAAGAGACGGGCTACTTAGATAGAAAAAGGATTAGCCCTCGGGACGAGGCTAAGGGGGAGGGGAGGTAGTGTTACATCTGGACGTCATATCACGAGTACGTAGCCTAGATAGAAAAAGATCCAGTGGCTGAGGACGAGGAGGCTCAGGCCGTGGCTAAAGGATCAGAGAGTCTAGGCGGGAGATAAGGAACGGAGTCTAGCCCTCGGTCAAGACACCGGCCGAAGGAGTTAGAACTCTGGAGATGAAGGAAAGCAATTTGTGCAAACGAGCGGGCACAGCTAGGCGACCATGTCTCTCCACCACGATCGGAGAAACACTCTCCACGATCGGAGCAGACAGCCTCTTGACACAGCTGCACACCCCGCTCGGCCGCATCACACATGCAGCGAAACAAACGGAATCTCATCTATCTTATCTACACCCCAACCATGACCAATGAACCCACCCACGTTCCCTCGAGAGGTGCAGACACCTCGGGGAAATCCCAGTCCGACTCACCCGTATCTCTCCAAGGGCACGCAGCTGCCTCGAGAGAAAGAACGGTCCGGATCACCACTTCTCACTCGGGCGCTCGCCAATAAAAAGAAAGAGATTTCTCGCCTCGACGGGAGAAAATCAGCACGAACACCCTCACCAACACTACCACCGAAACCACACCGAACCCACACACAAGATCTAAGATTATTCCGCTGTGAATTATCGAAAGTAGCCTGATTATCTTTGATTCTCTCCACACTCTGGTTACGAATACAACCCCAGTGTCACAGGCAGCTCCTATACCGTTGCGAGCAACCGGCATGTGGGGCTGGCTGGTATTAGAGGACCAATTTCCAGAAGACTTGTGGAAAGGGGGACGGTGCGTACCAACATGTGGCTGTGGTAGTATACTGTCACCATCATGTCTAGCGGAGTCCTGAAGGCGAACGACTGCACGTCGGTACTCAGAAATAGAGTTCCCGACTTCTGTGACGTATTTGTCAAGGTGTAGATGGAGGTTGGGTGCAGCTGCAAATCCTCGATGAAGCTCCTCAACTACCTCGTCGTCCCACACAAGATTTGCCATTCGCAGTAAACGAAGCTTCTTTGCAATGTACTCAGCAGGAGTCCAACCCTGGTTCCAACAGAAAGTCTCTGCACGAGCCGTTGAGAGTCTGGATGCGAGGTATGGCATAAAGTCACACTCAAGAATAGAAGTCCAGTTGCTGCAGTTCATACGAAGTAGTATTCTATTGTGGTCTGACACTCCAGCAATCCAATCCTCTGCAATGGAACCCTTGCAGCAGCGACGCAGGACAGTACGTATACGTGGCTCACCGTAATGGGCCACAGCGTCTCGGATGCAATCGATAAAGTGTGAGGCTGAATCTGCATCTGACTGCAACCGTGGCTCGAACGTGGCTACGTCACTAGGTTTAAGGGTAGGACTGTGGTTGTCATCCGGAGGACCTGCAGCTACTCCGCGCATACCATTATTACCTGCTTGTACTGCGTTCTGATTCTGCACCAGTACCGTTGCAAGATTCGCCATTTGCGCAGCCATGGCATTCATGGCTGCAGTAGCCTGAGCGATGCTGGCGGCAGCATCGTACTGCTGAAACGGCTGCTGCACCTGGTACGACCGCTGTGGAGGCTGCTGTTGCTGCAGCTGATACCGTTGACATGGCTGGTAAGGCTGCTGCGGCGGTTGTTGCTGAAGTGGCTGATGTGGTTCCTGGGATGACTGCTGGTGTAGCGGTGGTGGTAACCCTTGATTCTCATCCATAGGGTCAACTTCCTCCGACTCTGGGATAACTGAGAGATGTCTGTACCCGTGCCGGGCAAGATGCGTATGCGGAGGATATGCTGGTTGTTTACTGTGAGCTGCTTCTGACATTCCTCCAATTGAAAGAGGGGGCCTAGAAAACTCCTGGCGAGTGTCATCGAATTCGTCAAGAGAGCCAGCGGGACTGATTGGCCGCTGCTCAAGAGTGTTCTCAGCCATTTCGTCGTTTAATGACAGAAGCTTAAAATGATCAATGGCAAGTTCAGGCGGACTCTTGTGTGGAATACTACCTTCCGGTGCCGGAACGGTGGGGAATACCAAGGTGGTAGGATCACTGTGAAGGTTGAGACTTGCTGAAGGGGTGTCCGGCAGTTCTCCGAACTCAGAGACGGCAACTGGTTCGGAAACAGACTCCGGCGAGGGGTTTCTGATATAATTGGTCCCAGATGGTCTGGCTGCAGCTAGTTGAAGCCTGACTTTCCGCTTCTTACTAGAATTCTCTACCTGAACTGGAATCAGCACTGCCCCAGGTGAGCTAGGAATTGCGTCAACACCAGCGGGGAGATTGTACTGGATCTGCAAACATCGGACGCTCCGATGATCAGCTGCCTGATGAACAGGTTGGAGCGACTGCAGGACAAGTGCCTGATGAACAGGTTGTGAAGGCAGTAGCGCTGCCTGGTGTACAGGTGGTAGCGACTGCTGGTTGGCCTGATGAACAGGTTGGGAGTGCAGTGGCGCTGCCTGGTGGACAGGCAATAGTGACTGCAGGACGAGGGCCTGATGGACAGGTTGGGAGTGCAGTGGCGCTGCCTGGTGTTCAGGTGGTAGCGACTGCTGGTTGGCCTGATGAACAGGTTGGGAGTGCAGTGGCGCTGCCTGATGTACAGATTGTAGCGACTGTAGGACAAGGGCCTGTCTGGGATCTGCAAACGGAAGACCTCACGCGGACGCCCAGTGGATGGTATCGATCAGCAGGCATTCCTCAATATCAGCACAGGGTGCGACCAGCAACAAGGGACTGTTGCTGTTAACTTGTATGAAAGAATGCAGAAAGTTCAAGATGGAGGCGGTGATTGGAGAAGGTGGAGGGGACTCAGACAAATTGTAGTAACGAGCGAGGAGTAAGAAACTCCGCTTGACGGCCGGGGGAATATAGAGCAGCTGGGTCCGTTGTTTGGCGGAGCTGGCTGACGTAGGCCGTAACGGCGAGGGGCTAAAAGCGGATCCGCTTGTGTAAGGGACGAGGGCGCTGTCTCTGGCCTCTTCCTCCATTGGCTCCACTTCTGTTGCCTTGCTCGAGGGTAGAGTCCTGTACGGCGTTCCATTGTTGAGTGCCTTGTGTACCCTGCCTAGCCCGGGTGCTGCGTCGTGTCAGGTTACTTGGTCTGTCATGAGGAGAGTGTGAGTGAGCCTGTACACCCCGTCTCCTCCGGTCACCACCGTTTGCTAGGTTCCCTCGGTGGTGGTAGAACGAGGGTGAGCAGGTGTAATCGTGGTGGGATCTGGGCGAGTGGATGTGATTGTGGCGGGGTGAGGGCGAGTGGATACGAACGGATTGGCCAACCGGGCCAACAGATTAGCACCTTAGGCTAGCTAACAGTTGCCAATGTAGGTGTCCCAACCAAGTACCGACGGGGTGGGCGAGCGGTTGGGCGCATCCAGTAAGGTTCCGGAGTCCTTGGTGAGCGGTTCTTGTGGGGTGATGGGACAGTAGGGGGTGGGAGGAGTCCTTGGATGTGCAGCGGAGGCAGGGGGTGTCCGCCGTCTGTAATTCGTGTAGGGGGGAGGGGATTGTGAGTGGAAATGCTGGGAAGGTGGGTGAGGACAGGAAGGAGGGGGAGAGCGGGAACGGGAATGCAGTGAAGGCTGGGCAGATTGATGGCTTTGCTGAAGTTCATTGAACGCTTCCAGTTGGCTTCGCGCTAGGTTGAGGAAATCTTGGTTGACTTCCCGCAGCTGGTTTGCAATCAGATTCAGCTGAGTCGAGACACGCCTCTGCTGACACTCAGAGTGGGACAGACGCTGGTGACGCTGTTGATGGCGCTCGCTCATGGAGCAGGAAACGCCACAATAGTTGAGGAATACAGAGGATAAAGAGAATAAAGAGGACAAAAGAGAATAAAGAGAAAAAGGAAGGGACCAGAAGGCCTCGAAGTGTGAGAGGCGCCAAGCAGCGGTGGCAGGCGCCGAGCAGCATTGGTGTGGGAGGGCTGAGAGGTCAGGCCAGGGACTAGGAGGAAGTGGTTTTCGGTTTCTTCAGCTGGGGGGCAGTGGAAGATAGGTGGTGGGAGAGAGCCAAGAGGTCAGACTGGGGACGAGGAGAAAGTGGCTTGTCTGACAGCAGCGGGGGCAGCGGAAGACTGGGTGGTGGGGGTGGGCCGAGATATCAGACTGGGGACGAGGAGGAATTGGTTGGCTTGTCAGGAGGACGAAGGCCTCCGACTGGTGTTGGTGTTGCTACCAATTATTACGACGAACGCAAGGAGTGGAGACACGAGAGGAGATAGGAAAAGAAAAGAAGAGAAGAGAGTTGCCATTCCTAAGAGCGGGAGAGCTATCTGCTTTATATACCCTGCTCGCCTCCTGCTTAATCATCAAACTGTACGTCATGCCACCGGAGTATGATACTCCGTCAAACTTCCCTTTTAGCCTTCCAGGCCATATCAGCCAGGGTGCAGCCTAGAGCGCAGCGCAGCCTGGCCCTGCCTAGAGCGTGGTGGGCGACAAACACCATCACGTACTGCGGTTACCCGTGCAGTACTATTCTGAGGTTATTGCCTAAGGGCGATAATTAAGGATGATGCCTCGTAGAACCGGATTAGGATAACACAGCTCCCTTGTGGCGCTTTGGCGGATTGTTTGGATCGAGACAGGCCAAGCATACTGCCCGACAGCTCGCTCGTGGTGTTTCGGTGGATGATTCGAGATGGGCCTGGCAGTTTGCCTGGTGACTCACTCGTATCGGTCTGGTTCGGCCGATTGTCGGACACTTCGGCGACTGCTAAATGGCTCATACGACAACTGCCTGATGGGTAGGATAAGGTAAGGAATACGCTTACACACCAGTCCCATCTGGGTGCACCAGGGAAGAAAAGAAAGAAGAACGATCGACCAATAATCTCCATGATGCTCCGCTGGAATGAAAGCCAGCACCCGGTAAAGGCACTGCTAGACACAGGATGCTCAGTCACCCTGATCAACCAACAAACGATTGAGCGACTAGGAATTCGGACCAAAACACACAAAAACCCTCGAACCATTGAGAACTTCACTGGGGAAGTGGTTGGAGGGGTTGGACAGAGCTACACGAGGATAATGCGCCTGCAACACCGGAAGCACTTCTCAGAGGAAACCTTCAAAGTAACTCCAATGGAAGCAGCTATCGACATCTTCCTTCCGTTTAGTTGGATAGAGCAGCACCCACTGCAAGGGGCTTGGACAAATGAAGAAGTACGGTTCAACAGCGCGGAATGTATGAGAAGATGCACCCGGCACGAAACGGGGCCCTTCTGAGGGGTAACAAGAAGTATGTCCATTCTAGAGAGGCGAGCGCCGGACACTATATACGAGTGTCCATGCGCCGCCTGTGACTGTCTACTGTGACTGTCCTATGTAGCCCTATGTCACACTCCCGTAGCACTGTTCGTGTCACCCGAACTCTAGACACCCCGCTGGGCGTAGCGTCCGCAGCGCCCGCAGCGGCCGGAATCCTCCTCCTACAACCACTCCCCTCTTAACAAAACCAGCCCCCTCCCCAACAACGTATACCACTCGACAAAACAAACAACAATAACAAGAAATGTCAAACAAAACATAAACAGGAAACAAAAACACAGCAAACATGCAATCATTCTCCCTTCTTCCCTCACTTTTCTCCTCACCCCCGTTCCATCCACCGGTAGGTGCGTAGACCATTTGCCGCGTGGTATTCGCGAAGCAGGGCATTGCTGCTGCCTCTCAGGTTTGCCAATGGTTCCCATGTAGCGTCAGTGTACCCCACCCACTTGACCAAATATTCCAGATCTCGGACGGTACTGCCTCGATGCTCCCGAATGGCTTCCACTTCGTATTTGACTGCCGCTGTAGAACGCAGTGGCGGCAGTAGTGGGTGTTCCCGGCTCCTGTCCACCTTCGATGGCTTGAGGCGGCTAATGTTGAAAACGGGGTGTAGGCGCCAGTGGGCTGGAATATCCAACACGAACGCATTCTCTCCCACCTTTTTCAACAACTTGAATGATCCTGCGTACGGATGCTGGAACTTCCGAGAGTTGTTGCTGTCGTTTGCAGTTCCCGTGACGTTGGCGTATCCGATGGGCAGTAAACAGGTGTCCAAAAACACCTCATCCCCTACCTGGAACGGGTAAGCCTGCTGCTTCTCATTGGCCCCCGCGGTCATTACTACCTGGGTTTCTTCCATCCTCTCGCGGAGCATCCTGAGGGTCTTGGACAACTTCTCAGCATAAGCTAAACCTGTGACACCTGGGTACGCGAGTACGGAGGTGTGGGTAGAGATATCGTAGAGTCAGGTTCGATTTCTTTATTCACAGCGGAATAATCTTAGGTTCGTCGTGTCGGGGTGTTTCGTGAGCGTGGTATCCGAGGATGGGGAATCGAAGGGAATTTGGTGGAGTTCCTGTTCGGTATATATGCCTTTCTTTTTCAGTCACGTGGTCCTCCTTCCTGTCGTCACGCCGGAGATCCCAGTTCCAAGACGCGCGGTCTCAGAGAGCTCCGCACATGGGTGAGGTTGGTCCTGACCGGTCCTAGCGATAAGGGTGGAGGCTAACAGTCGGCGACCTCGTATTTCCCCCGGTGCTAGTCTTCCGGACTATGCGGGCTTCGTATCGAGGTCCTAGTCAGGATCGGTCGTAACTCTTCCGGAGTTCTCCGTTCCTTCCTAGTTTGCCGCTGGCCCCTCTCCGGAGTTATTCTTTCGCCCGCTCGTCTCGGCCGAAAGGTCCTAACTCCGGGTCTTATCTCCCGTCTAGACTCTCTCAGACTTGTCTTACGATATGGGCCCCGCTTATGGCGTGCGACTTGCAGGAAGCTAGTTCTACCCTTGTCTCGTTCTCGTATGCAGCGGCTACAAGAGCCGGCAGTGCGTTGGGTCTACCCGGCGGGCTGGCCTAAGATCCATCACCCGCCGAGGTTACCCTCAGCTCCACCTTCTCTTGCCGAACTGCTTTCCGAGGCCCCGAGACGTTCATCAGGGATTCTAGTCGCGTGACTTACCGTTCGGCTACCTTTCTCCTTGTATCTTTTTCCCCTTGTTACCCTCGGGTGTAACACTACTCTCCCCCTTTCTTAGCTTCGGCCCGAAGCTAACCTCCTGACTCCTCCTCTTCCTTTGCGTGAATCGGTGGAATGCAGTCCTCCATCCCCTGCATCCCTCCGGCCGCCTGGCCCCGAAGAAAACCCTCCAGCGGGAAAAAACTTCAGAACCAATTCGATTGGCGGTCGGCCCTCGGATCTGGGTGGTCTCCCGACCGGTCCAGGATCCTACGTCGGAGTGGTGCAAAAGGAAACCAGGAAACAGCGCCATTCCCCCGAAGAGGTGATCAGAAGACGGGTTGGCCTGGCACGCCGGTGTAGCAGGGGATCAGGCCGGCCGTACGGTAGTCTCGCCGCCAGAGCCGGTCAAAACCAGTGGCTCTTAACCGGCCACCCACGCCTCGCCACAGTTAAAGGACGGGTGCTGTTTCTTTCTGGGATTACAATACCTTTTGCTCTTCTGCTCGTCGAAAGATTCCTTTGTTTGGATGAAGTCCTCCTCCCCTTCATCCTACTACCCCCCGACCGTGCTTCAACCCCCTCGGCTTCGATATGCGCCAGGGGCGGGTCGGAGTCTAGCCCTCGGTGAGCCGGTAGTCCCTCGGCG